>CENV01088586.1_pt1 | contig 324131 bp, 307 predicted proteins | sample 530231 | NCBI WGS metagenome assembly CENV01 (sample SAMEA2619815, study PRJEB7988) | marine metagenome | biome: marine biome (ENVO:00000447); feature: surface water layer (ENVO:00002042); material: "saline water (ENVO:00002010), including plankton (ENVO:xxxxxxxx)" | depth 5 m
CCATCCAACAGCCCAGTGTTGCGACGACCGGTTGAATACGCCCTGGCTGCCTCTGTCGCTATGGAAGATCAACCCCGCCGCTGGTCGCCGACGCAAGCATGCCATCGTCAAGGCATCCTTGACCAGCGAAGTCTGCATGTGAGGCTTCAGACTCCAGCCCACGACCTGACGGCTGAACAGGTCGACCACCGCAGCGAGATACAGCCATCCTTCCTCGGTAGGCAGGTAGGTGATGTCACTGCACCAGACCCGATCCGGTGCCGCGGTGGAGAACAGCCGCTGCACCAAGTTCGGGGCGACGGGTAACGCATGTCGGCTGTCGGTCGTGGCAATATACCGGCGCTTGGCCTTGCCACGAATGCCGTGCGCCTGCATGAGCAATCGGACACGTTCCTTGCCCACCCGCAGGCCGCGACGACGCAACTCGTGATAGACGCGCGGCCAGCCGTATTCCTCCTTCACTTCGCGGTGAATGGCTCGGATATGTACAAGCAGCCTCTGATCGGGCAATCGGGCGGACCCAGGCACTTTCCCGCAGCGTTGCCAGCCGTAGAATCCGCTTTCGCTAACAGACAGCACTCGGCACATCGCTCTCACAGGCCAATGGCCTTTCATTTTTTGAATCCAGGCGTACTTTGCAGCGTGTCCTGCGCAAAGTACGCCGCGGCTTTTTTTGCGATGTCGCGCTCCATGCGAAGCTGCACAACTTCAGCGCGCAAGCGGGAAATTTCCATTTGTTCGGCACTCACAGAGGCGGTAGAGGCTGGCTTTTCGTTACCGCCCAACTGGCCGCGGCGCTGCTGGCGAACCCAGTTGCTCAGGCTGGCCTTCGGGATACCCAGCGACTCCGCCACCGACCCGATTGAAACGCCCGCCAATACCTGGCGAACACTTTCCTCTTTGAATTCCTGAGTGTACTTTCCGCGCTTAAACGTATCAGACATTTCTTACTCCTTGGTTCCAATTTAACTGGAACTAAGGACTACGTCATTCAAGGGCAAGCTCAGAAGCTGCCGGTGCGGGCGGTGAAAGATTCCCTGCATAGCACAAGTCCATTAGTCCAATCGGGGCTAGTAAAAATTGATCGCGGCTCGTCGAACCTGACCGTAAAACTAGAGGTCATTTCTGACGACTTTGTTGAGCGGATGTGTGTGGGCGAAACGGAACCCATAGCACTCTTTCGCAACATGGTTATGCCGACTGCGCCGGCTGAACTGGGTATTGAAGACTATACGCACATATCGCCTTCATTGGCAGTGTTGTTGCCGTATCTGCGGCACGCGCTAGAGACACGAAAAAAAGGGGTTAACGTCATGGTGCATGGCGCTCCCGGTACGGGGAAAAGCCAATTGGCCAGGACCGTGGCTAGGGAGCTGGATTGTCAACTTTACGAGGTGACCAGCGAGGATGAGGATGGCGATTCGATTAACGGTGAGTGCCGCCTGCGTGCCTATCGGGTTACGCAAAACTTCTTTGGATTGCAACGGGCGTTGATCGTGTTTGACGAATCAGAGGATGTGTTCGCCGATGGTGGCTCCCTATTGGATAGCCGAAGCACGGCCCAGGGTCGTAAGGCATGGATGAATCGTATGCTGGAGGGCAATCAAGTACCTGCAATCTGGTTATCTAATGACGTTGGCTGCCTGGATCCTGCCTATACACGCAGGTTCGATATGGTGTTGGAACTGCCGGTTCCTCCTAAGGCGCAACGCCAACGAATTATTCAGCAATCTGCGGGCGAACTTTTGGACACCGTAATGGTGAGGCGACTGGCGCAAGTGGAGACGCTGGCACCCGCGGTAGTGGCGCGCGCTGTGGATGTGGTGCGTCCAATTCAATCTCAGTTGGGGGCGCAGACCGTAGACGGGGCGGTTGAGTTATTGGTCAACGCCACGCTCGAAGTGCAAGGGCACGCGGCCTTACCGGGCAAGAATGATCCGAGCTGCCTGCCCGGAACTTACGACCCAGCCTTCATTTGTGCCAATGTGGATCTAGCTCAGATTTCGGAGGGTTTGGCGCGTAACGGAGTGGGACGTCTGTGTTTATTCGGGCCGCCGGGTACCGGCAAGACGGCTTACGGGCGATGGTTGGCAGATAAGCTGGGTAAACCCTTGTTGATCAAGCGGGGGTCGGATTTGATATCAATGTGGGTGGGTGGGACAGAAAAAAATATTGCCAGGGCTTTTAAGCAGGTAGCTCGCCAAGATGCGTTGTTGTTGATTGATGAGGTTGATAGCTTTCTTCAAGATAGGCGTGGCGCTCAGAATAGTTGGGAGGTCACCGGGGTGAACGAAATGTTGACGCAAATGGAGTCTTTCGATGGCGTATTTGTGGCGTCAACTAACCTCATGGACCACTTGGATCAGGCAGCATTGCGACGTTTTGACGTGAAGGTCAAGTTTGACTTTCTACGTGCCGAACAATCGGTGGCACTGTTCATCAGATACTGTGAAGCACTGGGTATTGCGGTGGCAGATGCTTACGTCAGGCGCGAACTTTGCAATTTGAACAAGCTTACGCCGGGGGATTTTGCAGCGGTCGCCCGTCAGCACCGATTCCGACCCATTACAACGCCGCAAGCGATGGTTGCTGCCTTGCGGGCAGAGTGCGAAGTGAAAGAAGGTGGTGTTGGGCAGATAGGTTTTGTGTGACGCGCAAAACGTTGATGGACCAAACATTATCTGTAGATTATCTGGCGGAGTTTCAGTATGACAACGCAGTATGAGTTTATCAAGGCGGCACAGTTGATTAGTCATGCCGATGGTTTGATTATTGCTGCCGGGGCGGGAATGGGCGTGGATTCCGGCTTGCCTGATTTCCGGGGAAGCGCCGGTTTCTGGCAACATTATCCCGCGCTACAGAAGTCGGGGATTGATTTTCAGGACATGGCTTCACCGAATCACTTCTGGGCGTCACCACGCTTTGCATGGGGGTTTTATGGACACAGGTTGGCCATGTATCGCCAGACACAGCCCCATACCGGCTTTCAGATACTGAGGCGCATAGCATCCAGGCTGCCCCATGACGCTTTCGTCTATACCAGCAATGTCGACGGGCAGTTTCAGAAGGCCGGATTTGCCGAGGAGCAGATTCATGAGTGCCACGGCTCCCTTCACTATCTCCAGTGCATTGATGTGTGTTGTCGGGAGATCTGGTCAGCACAGGGTTTTTCGCCGGTTGTGGACAATGATAGTTGCCAGCTTGTGAGTGAGCTGCCAATTTGCCCGGTATGCGGGTTAGTGGCCCGGCCTAATGTGCTGATGTTTGACGATATGAGTTGGGTATCCAGGCGCTCTGAAAGGCAACGCGACAGGTTGCGTACTTGGTTGCGGAGTACGTCACATCCAATTGTCATTGAATTGGGCGCCGGCACGGCTATTGCCACGGTGAGGGATTTTGCTGAACGACAACGGGGTCCGTTGATACGCATTAACCTGCGTGACGCGTATCTGAAAAGTTCTTCACAGAATGTGTCTCTGCAAATGGGGGCGTTGCAGGCGTTGGAAGGGATTCATCAAGCGCTTGTTGATCAGTCATTTTTCTAAGCTACCATGTAACTTAGTTTTACATTGCAAATAAACATACATAGAGCCCCGCATGGCAACACGCTCGAATAACCTAGATACAGTCAATCTGACGCTGGAGATTTTGAAACGCATTTCACGAAATAGAGCTATCTCTGCAGCGGAGTTGCATGCGCAACTGCTTGCCGTCGGTATCAATCGCAGCAGGCGAACGATAGAGCGCCGACTGGGGGGGCTAGTGGAACAGTTTGATATTGAGTGCGATGATAGAAGCAAGCCCTACGGATATCGTTGGAAGTCACATTCAAAAGGCTTTTCGCTGCCTACCCTAACCGAGCAAGAGTCTTTGTTGCTGACTTTGGCTCAGCAATATTTGCAGAATCTGTTGCCGGCTTCGGTCATGAAGTCGATGGGCGGCTTTTTTCAGCAGGCGCGCAGTAATCTTGACCCCTATACCAGCCAAAAATTGGAAAGCGAATGGCTGTCTAAAGTACGTGTGGTTCATGAAAGCCAGCCATTGCTGCCGCCCGTGATTAATTCGGGCGTGTTTGAGGCTGTCAGCACTGCGCTGTATCAGAATCGTTGGTTGGTGGTTGATTACAAGAATGCAGAAGGCAAGCAGGCCGAGCGCAACGTTATGCGTTTGGGTTTGGCCCAACAGGGGCCACGTTTGTATTTGGTTTGTCGTTACGAAGGGTACGATAACGAACGCAGTTTGGCTATTCATCGCATCAAGCGTGCGACGGTGTCGGGCATCAGCTTCAAGCGTCCGCCAGAATTCAGCCTGCAGAAATACGATGATGATGGGCGCTTTGGGTTTGGAGAAGGGCAATACATCAAGCTGTCTTTTTGCATTGCCAAGACTGCTGGCCAACATCTGCTGGAGACCTTGTTGTCTAAGGACCAGAGGGCGGTTGAGTGTGACGATTACTACATCATTACGGCAACCGTTATTGACTCGGCGCGTCTGGATTGGTGGCTCAACGGGTTTGGCGAGCAGGTCTGGGATGTAAAAAAGAATCCCTAAGGAAATTGGGTAAGGAAAAATGGCAAAAAAAGTTTTTTGGCTTTCCAAATCCAAGATTATGTCTGGGCGGCAATGTGAAAAGCGACTTTGGCTAGAAATACATCGGCGTGAGTTGGCAGAGGTTAGCAGTGCTACACAAATGACCTTTGATCATGGGCATATGTTTGGTGATTTGGCGCGTTCAGTTATTGGTGAGGGTGCACTGATCGAGCACGTGGACAACATTGGTTTGGCCGTCAGTGAAACAAAAAAGTTGTTAGGCTCTGAACGATTATTGTTTGAGCCTGCTTTTACGCATCAGCACGTACTCTCTCGTGCGGACGGCCTGCTGCGCGTGAGGGGTGGCTGGGACATGATCGAGGTTAAAGCATCAACCTCGGTCAAGGACTATTACCTTGATGATTGTGCGGTCCAAGTGTGGGTCCTCAACGGCGCAGGCGTGAAAGTCAGGAAAGTGACATTGGCGTTCGTCAATAATCGCTTCGTTTATCGGGAAAAAAACAACTACCAGGGGTTACTGAGTTACGAGGACATCACGGCGCAAGTCTTCGAGCGTGTGCCTGGCATCGAGCAGTGGGTAGCCAAGTTGCGTAAGGTGCTGGACGGCAAAGAGCCCGCGATAAATGTTGGTACGCAGTGCAGTACACCTTATGCCTGTCCGTTTATGGTTTATTGCCAGTCAAAAGAGCCGGCATCAGCAGAGCACCCGGTTGGGATTCTGCCACGTAGCGGTGAGATAGTCGAAAGAATGGCTGCTCTGGGCATCGACGATTTACGTGATGTGCCGCCAGCAGCACTGAGGAATGCATTGCATCATCGAATTCGACAGGCACATATCAGCGATCGGCCTTATCTGGATCCCGAGGCTGGGCAGGTGCTTAGGAGATTGGGCTGGCCACGTTACAACCTTGATTTTGAAACAATCGCCTTCCCAGTTCCGATCTGGAAAGGCACACGTCCTTATCAGCAGGTGCCATTTCAATGGTCGTGCCATCACGAAATGAAAAGTGGAAAGTTGTTTCATACCGGGTTTTTGGACACCAGTGGCGATGCCCCAATGGAAGACTTTGCATCTTCGTTGATCAAGGCGGTTGGAAAGCGGGGCCCAGTGTTCGTCTACAACCAGGCATTTGAAGCAGCTCGGATTAGGGAATTGGCCGACATGCTGCCCGCGATGCGTGAGCCCCTGCTTGCCATTGTCGCTCGCTTGGTTGACCTGTTGCCTATCACCCGAGAGTATTATTACCATCCCGATATGCGAGGCTCGTTTTCGATCAAGGCGGTATTGCCTACTGTGGCCCCTGATCTGGCTTACGGAAACCTGGAGTTTGTTCAGGACGGTGGCATGGCCCAGCAGGCATGGCTGGAAGCGGTGAGCGAAGCGACGTCAGAGCAACGACGTGCTGAACTGCGCCAAGGGCTTTTGGACTACTGCGAGCGCGATACGCTGGCGCTGGTTAGGTTGGCGGATTTTTTGCAAGGTTTTTAATAAGCATATATTTGAACCCGTGTACTAGTCCGTTCCTTTAAAAACTAACCTGGTTACGAACTACGATGAAACGCGCGTTGCTATTGGCACTTATTGCCGCAGTATCTGTTGCTGCCTATCTCTACATCTCGCTGAAAACAGAAAATCAGGCGCTGCAAGAACAGATTGCTGGCCTTGAGCGCCAGAATAAAACACTCGTTTCCGATATGGCGCGTGCCACGCTTGTGAGTCGAATCTATGCGGCATCGGCCAGTGGCATTACCGGCGGCCCGACCAAAGACGATTTGGAACGAGGCAATGAGGTTGTTGATTTCGTGCTTGCCAACAAGCCTGCGGTTGAGCAGGACTTTAAGAGCTGTTGGGACAGGAAGCTGAATACAACGTCATGGGGCTCAATGGGGCCTTATGGCCTTACTGAGGCCTGCATTGATAAAGTCAAAGACGATGCCGTGGCCGTGATGCTTTTTGATTTGTACAAAGCGAAGGAAAATGCCAGGTACGAATGTGCCAAGAAAGGCGAGAACCGTTACGACATGGCGGTAAATTGCTGGGCTGATGCATCACACCGGTTCTTGATGGGGCTGGATTCGGTTTTCTTTGAGATCGTTACCGAGGGGGATAAAAAGACCTATAACCCGCTTGCTTTTACTGCATCGCAAGCGCCTGAACCGGCAAACTAACAGGCGCTGTCTTAAAACGCCTGGTTTCAGGCAATGGCTTTTGCGACAAGAAACAGCCCAAGTCCAAATACAATATGGGTCGCCAGGCTTATAGCGCGGCTGTGCCATGGGCGGGGGGTTCTGGCTGCGGCCAGCCCTGCGCCCAGCGCCGGCTGAAGCACCATCCATGGCAACAGAACCGTTGCCGCTCCCCAGCATAACGCGGGCAATAACGTAGGGTTGCGAAACCATTGCGGCCCAACCAAACCGGCAAATGCAAGAGCCAGTGCAATGCTGGCAAGGTAGTGCAGCACCCAGCCGGATAGCCTCTCGCCGCGAACAGCCGAGGCCTTTTGAATGGACGGGTGAAACCACACACCCTTGGCCCAGTGCCCGCACCAGCGTCCCAGCATGGCGTAATCCAGCGTGCGTATCCCCAGGGATCTCAGCAATAAAGACCACAGGTCCATGAGCAGTGTTGCGCCAATGCCAGCGAAAGATATTGCCATCAAAGTTGATGTATTCATAAAGCCACCGTTCTCGTATAGGGTTACATTGTTCTTTTCACTATAGAGGTTCAAGTGCACTTGAACGCAAGGGCCGGGTATGGATATTTCAGAGGTCGCCAGGCGAACAGGTTTGGCAACGTCAACGCTTCGCTATTATGAGGAAAAAGGCTTGATTCAGTCTGTGGGTCGGCGGACGCAGCGGCGCATATTCGGCCCGCAGATACTGGATCAGTTGGCTATTATCGCCCTTGGACGCGCCGCCGGGTTTTCGTTGGCCGAGATCGGCGAGATGCTTCATGCAAACGGCAAGTTGCAAATCAACCGGCAGAAACTGATTGCCAAGGCCCAGGAGATTGACCGATCCATCAAGCAATTGAAAGCAGTGCGCGACGGCTTGCGCCATGCGGCCAATTGTCCGGAAAAGTATCATCTTGATTGCCCGACTTTTCGCCGGCTAATGGATGCGGCCAGCGCCGGGCAGATCAAGGCTTTAATACCTGCGGTCACTCAAACACGCTAAAACCCCCTACTGCATACACGAAACGGGAGCAGCGCCATGCGCCAGATATTGCTTATTGTTGATGTGCAATCAACCTTTTCGCCGCCCAACTGGCTTGTTGCGGGCATTGCAAGCGTGATTGAACGTATGCCGTCTATCGCCACGGTTGAATTGCACGACGAGGCGCACACGCCCTTTCAGAGCCAGCTTGGCTGGCGCCCTGCCGCCCAGGATACGTGTCTGGTGGAGCCGGACGAGGTATTCGTCAAGCATGGTTATACGCCACCCGCCCAGGCGCTGGCCTATTTGAAGCGCTTTAATCCAGATCGCGTGCTGGTGTGTGGTGTTCAAACAGAAACGTGTGTACTGGCAGCAGGCTTTGCCTTGTTTGATGCCGGATTGCATCCCACGCTGGTAACGGATTTAACGGTTGGTTCGTCGTTGGACCGGTCCGGGCAGTTGGGCGTTCGTTTGTGGGAGCATCATTTCCGCAATACGGTGTCGACCAATGAGTTGCTTGCGCAGGAGAACTAAATAGGGAATTGCTCAATGGTTTGCCGCAGGCGTAACAAGGTGGGCTCCAGCTGCGCCAAAGGCACCGAACTCAAGCCAATCCGAAGGGCGTGCGGTACGTGCGGTGTAATGGCATAGGCCTCGGCTTTCGACACGGCAATCCCTTCCCCGGCTAATGCCGTGGCGATTCTGTCTGCACGCAAATCTTCGGGTAGGGGCAGCCACAGGAACAGTGCGCTGGGGTGTGCGGTGAATGCCATGTTGCCCAGCACTTTTCTGGCAACGGCCTGGCGCTGTCGCGCGTCGGCCCGCATGTGTTTTTCGTGCTTTGCCACTGCACCACTTGCCATCCAGCGCGTGGCCATCGTGGTGATGATGCTGGGCGCACTCCAGCAGGTGGCGCGGATAACCGACTTGAACTGTTTTGCGCAGGCATCCGGCAACACCACAAAGCCGAATCGTAAACCGCTTGCCAGGCTTTTTGAAAGGCTCGATACATAAATGGTGCGTTCCGGCGCCAGTGTTGCGAGCGGGGGCGGCGATTTACCGGCCAGGAAGGCATACGACGCATCTTCAATAAGCATGCAGTTGTGGCGTCGGGCAATGTCGACCAGATGTTGTCGCTGTTGGGTGGTCAGTACCCAGCCCAGGGGGTTATGCAAGGTGGGCATGGTATAGATTGCCCGAATGCGTTCACGGCGGCACAGCGCCTCCAGTGCGTCCAGGTTGGGGCCGTTGGCGTGGCAGGGAATGGGCTTCAATGCCTGGCCATGCACATGTGCGGCCATCTTGAAACCTGGGTACGTTAAGGCATCGACCGCAACGCAATCGTGCGGGTTCAACAGGGTGCGTATGGCGATATCCAGCCCTTGTTGCGCACCGTTCACCAGGAAAACCTGTTCCGCTTTGGCTTGAATGCGGCGTTCCGCAGCCAGGAAATCGGCAACTATTTCCCGCTCATGGCGCCGACCGCCAGTCGGTTGCTGATGCATGAGTGCGGCCAGGTCGCCTGATGCAGCCAGTTCACGCAGCATGGTTCGGAGCAGGTCGGCTTGACCAGGCCAGGTGGGGTGGTTGAATGAAAGGTCTGTGGTTGCGCTGTTTAATCGTGCTTCGTCATTGATGTCCCACTCTCTTTGCATGGGGCGGTCGCGAACAAAGGTACCGCGCCCTGTCTCGCCAATAACCAGCCCCATGGAGGTGAGCCGGGCGTAGACTTTGCTGGCCGAGGCAACGGCCACACTATGCAGGGCTGCCAGCTGGCGATGGGTGGGCAGTGCGGCGCCGGGAGGAAGCTTTCCGCTTTGAATGTCAGCTGCAAGTAACTGCACGATGGCAGCAACGGTCGTGGTCGACACAATGAATGTACCTAGGACAATTTTTTGATTGTTCCATTTTAGCCGGTCAAACTCTTTTCTTCTTCCAGGATGGATCTGCCAAAGGAGTTTTTATGTCTCACGCTGCTATTTCCTCAGCCACCCGCCCTCTTCCCGTTCTTGAATTCCTGCGCCGGCAATTGAATGGCACCTTGAGGGACGGTGATGTAACGCATATGTGCTATCCCACGGCCATTTCGCAATTGCTGGGGTTTCGTATCGTCGAAATAGGTGAAGGCACTGCGGTGTTGCAGTTGGAGGCCAATGCTCAAATGCACGGCAACCAGCAAGGCACCGTGCATGGCGGATTGCTGTGTGAATTGGCTGATGCCGCGATTGGCACGGCGCATTCCACCTTGATGCAGGAAGGTGAAAGCTTCACCAGCATCGACCTGAAAGCCAATTTTCTGCGCCCCGTTTGGGTTTCTGCGCTGCGCGCCAATGCCCGGGCCTTGCATCGCGGCCGCACGATTAGCCACTACCAATGCGAAATCAGGCGTAATGAAGACGACAAGGTGGTGGCAACCGTCGAAAGCGTCGTGATGACGTTAAGGGGGAATGCAGCGGCGGGGCGGTGAGATGCGAACAATGAGTCAGATCGTGCATTGTTGATTCGATCAAAGTTTGTGCTGGCGGTCTCCAGGGTTGTTCTTTAAACATTTTGGCTGCATTATTCCAAGAACTAAAACCACACCCCTGAAGGAGACAACCCATGACGCAATTAACATACGTGCTGGTTCACGGTGCCTGGCATACCGCGACGGAAATTGAGCCGGCGGCCGAGCATCTTCGGTCGCGCGGGCATCGCGTTCTGTGCCCTACTTTGGCGGGAAACCGGCCGGGCGATGATCGTTCCAGTATTGGCCTGGAAGATGCGGCGCAGTCGCTGGCGGCGTATCTCGACGAGCATGACCTGAATGAAGTTCGTTTGGTGGGCCATAGTTATGGCGGCATGGTGATTTCGCGGGTGGCGGATTTGCGCCCTGAGCGACTTGCGCGTCTTGTTTATGTGAATGCGTTTGTGCCTGATCCGGGTGAGTCGCTGAACGATCTGGTGCCGCCGCATTATGTTGAGCTTTTCGACGCTGTTGCGGCGCAGAACGACGGCGCGGTGATGCTGCCGTTTCCGGTGTGGCGCGAGGCATTCATTAACGATGCCTCGCTGGAACTGGCTACGCACGCCTATGAACAATTGAACCCGCATCCTTATAAAACGTTTCAAGACGGCATCCAGTTAAGCCAGCCGATGGCGGCCAGCCCCGTTGCAAAGAGCTACGTGAATTGTCGCGAAGACACGGCCTTGCCGCAAAGCCTGGGCTGGCATCCACGTTTGTCGGAAAAACTGGGGCTGTTTCGTTATGTTGAGTGCAGCGGGAGCCATGAAATTTGGTTTACCGATCCACAGGCGATTGCCGATGCGATTGAAAAGGCGGGGCGCGATTAGTACAGTTACGGGTGCAGGTCTAGACTTCAAGCAACACTCGTTTCATAATGATTTCATTATTCTGATGTAGTTTGCTAAACAAGCAGCGCCCACGCCATGGGCGCAATAATTAAGGGGCAGTGCAAATGGGCATTAAGCGTAGGGATTTCATCAAGGGCTGTACTGCGGCAGGCGCGTTCATGCTGCCGGGCATGGCCATGGCCGCGCAAGTTGCAAACGCGAACAACGCACAAAGCGCGGCAATGAATTCGCGTATTGAAAAATCAATCAAAGCAAGCTTCGGTGGGGGCTTTTCGGTACAGACCCATACCCAATCCGCCGGGCTTACCTACGCCCGGATCGAGCATTTTGGCAATCAATATAAGGTTGCATCGGCCGACTTGGTCGATTGGAAGATCGTGAGTGCCGTATAGGCAGCCTTGGGTTTTTAAGCACAATTTTTAAAGGAAATTAGCCGTGTCCGAGCAGATCAAGCGCATCCGCATTCATCCTGGTATTGGCCTTGCCCGGCTGGGGAACAGTGACGAATTCTTTATTGGTCCTGAAGCACCGGGGGTTGTGGTTGACCCGGGTGGCTCCGGTGGTCCGGGGCCAAAGGGCGGTACGTACCGCGACAGCCAGGCGCGTCTAAAGCGCCAGGCGCAGCGTTATCGCGTATACGCCTACGACGCCAACGACAAGGTGGTTGGCGAGCTCACGTCCGACTCCGATATGGTCAAGTCGTTGCGTTGGCGCGTTCATGTCCGGAACATGAAGTCGGCCAATTATGCGTTTCAGGGCGCGTATCTGTTTGACCCCGACAAGTTGCGCAACCCGTCCATCCAGCCTGGCAAGAAGCCCATCGAGCGCGACCAGTTGATTATCGATCCGGGTGTGCACACGATTGCTTCCGGTCAAAAAGATGCGGTTGTCATGAAAGGCGATGTTTTCACGGGTATTGAAAAAGGCACGTTGCCCGGTGAGCTGCGTTTCGAGGGCTTTACACCCAAGGATCCGTCCAAAGAAGTGGAAGTAACCTACACCGCAGCCAAGGATATTGAGCTGGGGCAGCTTCGTCTCGACGATAAAGATCGCTTGTTGTTCGTGCCGGCGCCTGGCAAGGGTGAGAGTGTCACCACACCGAAGGTGATCATGTCCAACCCCAGCGAAACGGTGTCTCCGCCCAATGGGCCGGACAACGGCCAGAACCCCTTAACCAATCAGTTTGCCTATTTCAATATTCCCGGCTGGTGGGATGACACCTGTGGCGGTGAAATCGACGTCACCGTTACGCTGAACGACGGCACGGTGCTTAGCACACGCGATAACGTGAAATCGGAAACAGACGACGGTACACGTAATCCAAAGGCCGGGGCGTGGGTTGTTTCCGCTCCGCCGAAGTACGCGCCCCATATGTATCACGTGGTGTCGATTCGCGATCGCGTTTACGAGGCGTTCCCCGAGGCGTACCCTTACGCCAGTCAAAAAACGAACTTCTACCGCGATGTGTATCCGATATTCGCCAATGCGGTTAATTACGGCTGGGTCAGCGCCGAGGCGGCGGGCATTACCTCCGAGACCAAAGGCCGGGCGCATGGTCCGTCGCAGCCGGGTAATTTGCTGAACGCCGATTATCTGAAGCTGTTGTCAGATCCCAGCGAACAGATGAAGCCCATCAGGCAAAGAATTTATAGCCTGATGCGTCATGCGCCCGGAGAGAACGGGAAGTTGGTGGATTCACTGATGCCCCCTCCTCCCCAGCGGCCAACCAGCTGGAAAAACGAACAGTTCAAGCGCGAGGAAGACGCCTCCAAGATGCCCAAGCTTTGGGGCACAGGTGGCAAGCCGCTGCAGAACGAGCAATTGGATATCGACTTGCCCGACCAGTTCCTGAGCCTGACTGATTGGCAGTTGAAACACATGAAGGACTGGGCCGACGGCAACTTCGAGGTTGGAACGCCAATTGAGCCCAAAGAGCTTGAAACGTTGCCGCTCGATAAGCAGCCTCATGCGCTCGACAATGCGGCGCTTGAGCCGACCATTGGCGGCGGTTTTCACCCAGGCATTGAATTCCCCTATTTGATCATTTACCGCGAACTCTTTGCCGACGCATTTCGCGTGGGTGAAGGTGTTGAGCCCGGTTCGCTGGCGGCCTATATGTCAAGCCCGTGGCAAGGTGATTTCTGGTCATGCAACACGGCTTGGTGGCCCACCCAACGGCCCGAGGTTGTTTTTGAATACGATCAGGCCAAGCAAACCAGAACCCACAAGGAATGGTTCCGGGGCTACGACGCAGACGGTGAGCCGCTGTCATCGACCGATGGTTACGAACAAATGGATTACGCCTGGCCCAAGCTGGGCATGGTTTTGCCGCTGAAGAATAGCGACGGCAGCTTTGTGAAAGACAAAGGGTCGATTGTTTTCACTGAACAAGAGCGCGATCCGGCATTGAATCAGCCACCAGCCAAAGCAAAGTAATTGGTGTCATCGGCTTTGTTTGACCCGGATGAGGTCACGTGGGACGTCGTTATTATCGGCGGTGGCCCGGCCGGGGCGGCAACGGCGATCACGCTGGCCAGGTTTGGCCGGCGTGTGCTGCTGGTAGAGGAGCGCACTGCCACCCATTTCAAGCTGGGCGAGTCTCTGCCGCCAGCCTCTATCGGCATCGTCAAGCATTTCCTGGGTGATCTCGAAGAGGCGCAGCCGCATTCTCCGGGCTTTTTCAGAACGGCCGGCAATGTGTCGGTCTGGTCGTCTGACCAGGCCGATGTGACCGACTTCTTTTTTACGTCGACCGGTTTTGGCTTGTGTGTTGAACGCCTGGCCTTCGATGAGACGCTTCGGGAAAAGGCCGTTGCGGCCGGGGCAACCTTGCTTAAGGGCGTACGCTTTGAGTCTTGCGTGCGCACCAATGGCCCGACCCCGGTTTGGCAACTCACGCTTGGTTCGGAAGGTCAGTCGCGGCAGGTGCGCGCACGCTTTCTGGTTGATTGCACCGGTCGGCGGGCAGCCGTTGCCAAGGCGCTTGGTGTTCAGTTTGCGCCCGACAGCGACGCGTTGTTTGCCTATGCGCAACTGTTTTCGCTGGCCGGTCACGATGACGAGCACTACACGCGCATTGAGTCGGCACCCAATGGCTGGTGGTACAGCAATCGTTTGCCGTCTGCTGAAGAGAATGAGTCTATGCGCCTGGTGGTGTTTCATTCCGACAAAGACCTGCCGGCAGCAAAAATGGCGGTACGCCCGGCAGGTTTTGATCAGTTGCTGAACGACTCGACACACATTGGCCCCTTGCTTGAATCCAGGGGCTACCAGCCGTGTGGCACGATTCGTGGCGCGCCGGCCAATAGCCAGCGCTTGCACAATTTTTGCGGTGATGCCTGGATGGCCGTGGGGGATGCGGCGCAAGCCTATGACCCATTATCGTCGCAAGGGATCGACAAGGCCCTTAGAACAGCCAGCCATGCCGGGCACATGGTTCATTATGCGTTAACGGATTTTGAGCAGGGTTTGGCAGAATTAGACACCAGTAACACCTACGTAAGACAATACGAGCAAGAACAAGTGCAACTGTGGCAAACCTATTTGCCGCAACGTAACTACTATTACGGCATGCAGCCCCGTTGGTCTGATCAGCCGTTTTGGCAGCGCCGCCGCGGCTAGCACCAAAGTAAAAGCGCAGGCAAGTAAATGTAGCAGTATGTGTTGCCATGTTATTCTGCGCTATACCTTTTTGGGTACGGGGGAGTCCCTTTAGGGATAAGGCTTTACCCCTGGTTGAAGCTTAATCCACACAATGAAAGAAAGGACCCTCTTTATGCCTTCTATCGTTTTGCCTTTTACCTCTTCCTGGCGGCGTTCCGCGCGCAAGACTGCGGCAGCTTTGTTGGCTGCGGCAATGCTGGTGCCCCATGTGGCCTCAGCCTGCACAAGTTTTCTAATTCCCACGAGCGACGGCGGATCGGTTTATGGTCGCACCATGGAATTTGGCTTTTCTATGGATTCCAGCGCAATGGTTATTCCGCGCAACCATAAGCTCTCTTCCACGGGCCCCGATGGCAAACCGGTCATGCAATGGACCGGCAAGTATGCCGCCGTTGGTTTGAATGGACTGGGCATGACGACGTTGGTTGACGGCATGAACGAGAAAGGGCTGGCTGGCGGCGTGCTGTATTTTCCGGGCTTTGCCGACTACGCCGACCCTGCCAAGGCTGATCCGGCCAAGTCGCTTGCCCCATGGGATTTTCTGACCTGGGCGCTTACAAATTTTGCGACAGTGGAAGAGGTGAAGGCGGCCATTAACAATAATGAAGTGGCTGTGATCAAGGTGGTTCAAGAGGCGTTGAAAATTGCGCCGCCGCTGCACTATACCTTGCATGATGCAAGCGGCGCGTCATTGGTTGTTGAGCCGATCGACGGCAAGTTGAAAGTTTACGATAACCAGTTGGGCGTGATGACGAACTCACCCACCTTTGATTGGCACATGACGAATCTAAGTAACTACGTCAAGCTTTCAAGCGTGAACGCGCCGCCATTGAAGGTTGATGGCATGACAATTGAGTCTTTTGGCCAAGGCTCGGGCCTGCTGGGCATTCCTGGCGACGGCACGCCGCCTTCGCGTTTCATTCGTGCGCTTGGCCTGACCATGAGTGTTGAGCCCGTGGCAGGCGGCCCGGAAAGTGTGCGGCTGGCCGAGCACATCCTGAATAACTTTGATATTCCCAAGGGCTGGGTGCGCGAGCAAGATCAAGGTGATGATCCGCTTGAATATACGCAGTGGTCTACCGTAGCCGATCTTGCCAATGGCATGTACTACGTTAAAACATATGACGATCAGGTTTTGCGCGGTATCGATCTGAACTCATTCGACCTGGATGCCAAGGAAATCGTAAGCGCGAAGCTTAAGCCCGAGATAACGCCGCCGGCCTTGCCGATGCCCAAGTCCTGACGGCTTATTTCAGGGAAATGGCAGAAGGGGCGTTTGGCATTGCTTTTTGAATTGAACCTGGGGCTTTCCCGCCAGTTCAATTCAACGCCTCCTTCGCCGCCTCTTCGGGCGTGAGTCCGTCATAAAACAGGTCGGTAAACCATTCGGCCTGTTCTTCAATATGTTCCTGTGCCTGGCGCACGGTGGCACCTGCGGCAACCAGAAAACCCTCAACCTCAATGCACCATTCAATGAGTGCCGCTTCGTCGGGGTCAAGCGTGTTTTTCTTCTTTGCCATGTTTCTTCCTTTGTTGGCCAAGCGACAGAATATATGGAATAAAGGGCGCAATGCTACAATTTACGCTCTTTTTGCGTAATTTTCGCAATCTTGCCCTTGGTTGTGTGCCCCTGGCGGGCCCCCGCTCCCATCCTTGTTCAAATCCCGGTTACCTATGGCTCGGGATTTGTTCCGCCGAAATGAAGACCTGCCCCTAATGATTATCCTTAAAAACGTGACCTTGCGTCGCGGCAGCAAAGTATTGCTCGACAAAACCTCCGTTTCGCTGAACCCCGGTGAGAAAGTGGGCCTGGTGGGGCGCAATGGCGCGGGCAAGTCGTCGTTGTTTGCCTTGCTGAATGGCACACTGCACGACGACGGCGGTGAGTTTTCCATTCCGGCCCAGTGGCGTATGTCGCAAGTGGCGCAAGACATGCCGGAAACGGAGCAAAGCGCAACTGATTTCGTGGTCGAGGGCGATACCGTTTTGGTGGCTGCTCAAGCCGAGGTTGACGCATCGGAGGCCAGTGACGATGGCATGCGCATGGCCTACGCCTATACGGCATTGCACGATGCCGGCGCTCACGACGCGCGTGCGCGGGCGCAGTCGCTTATTCTGGGGCTGGGCTTTAGCGTGGCGCAGCTTGATAACCCGGTGAATAGCTTTTCCGGCGGCTGGCGTATGCGTTTGCAGTTGGCGCGCGCGTTAATGTGCCCCTCGGATCTGCTGCTGCTGGACGAGCCAACCAACCACCTGGATCTGGATGCCCTGGTATGGCTTGAAGCGTGGCTGAAGAATTATGCCGGGACGATGGTGGTCATAAGCCACGACCGTGAATTCCTTGATTCGGTGACCAATGTGACGTTGCATATCGATAATGGCATGTTGGTGCGCTATGGCGGCAATTACAGCAAGTTTGAAGATATGCGGGCGGAACAAATGGTGCTGCAACAAGCGGCTCACGCCAAGCAACAGGAAAAGGTTGCGCATCTGCAGAAGTTCATCGACCGCTTCAAGGCCAAGGCCAGCAAGGCCAAGCAGGCACAAAGCCGTGTGAAGGCACTTGAGCGCATGGAAAAAATTGCGCCTGTTCTGGCCGATGCCGAATTCCAGTTCGAGTTTAAAGCGCCTTCCAGCTTGCCCAATCCGATGTTGACGATCAGTTCGGCCAGTTTTGGATATTTGCCGCCCGAGGGTGCGCCGCTTGATGCAAAGCCTGCGGTGATCGTGCAGAACGCCAATCGATCCGTTCTGGCGGGGCATCGAATTGGCATACTTGGCGCCAACGGGCAAGGCAAGTCGACGTTGGTGAAAACCATTGCCGGTGCCTTAACGCCGCTTTCGGGCGAAATTATTACCGGCAAGGGCTTGAGTATTGGCTACTTTTCGCAGCAGGAACTTGATGTGCTGCGCCCTGCGGAAAACCCACTTGAACACATGATACGTCTTGCCCGAGACACGCCTGCCGCAGTGCGCCCCAGCGCCATGGAGTGTCGCGAGCAAGGCTTGCGTAATTTTCTGGGTACTTTCAACTTTAGCGGTGACATGGTCAAGCAATCGGTTGGCAGCATGAGCGGGGGTGAAAAAGCGCGCCTGGTGCTGTGCATGATTGTTTGGCAACGTCCCAATTTGCTGCTGCTTGATGAACCAACCAACCATTTGGACCTGGCCACGCGTGAAGCATTGAGTGTTGCCTTGAATGAGTTCGAGGGCTCGGTGATGCTGGTGAGTCACGATCGTGCCTTGTTGCGCTCGGTGTGCGATGAGTTCTGGCTGGTGTCGCGCGGCGGCATTAAAGACTTTGACGGTGACCTGGACGATTACCAGGTGTATTTGCTTGAAGAGGCCAAGCGCCAGCGCGAGTTCGCGTCGCGGCAGGCGGCCTAGCGCAGGGCGCCAATATCAACGATATTGGCCTGACATGCCTGTACCAGTTCAGCGTCGTGACTGGCGAACAGCACGACGCGGTCCTGGGACCAGTCCTTGAACTGTTCGGCCACGACAGCACAGGCACGTGTGTCCAGTCCACTGGTGGGGCCATCTGCAATCACAACATCGGGATGACCGATGGCGGCTGCGGTGAGGTAAACCTTGCGGCGCATGCCGGTAGACAGTTGTTCGAAGCGCTTTTCCAGATGCGGCGTCAGCTCCAGCCGGTTGGCCAGGTCAAGCACAGTGTCGTTGATTTGCGCGTTTTTCTCTGATGCAACTTTCTCTAACAGCCAGCGTCCGGTTTCCATGGGAAATTCCATGCAGTTGTCGGGAACGTGGGCGATACGGGCTTTCGCCTGTTTGGGGCTTTGGCTCAGTGATAGCCCGTTTATCCAGATGTCTCCGGTATCCGGTGCAATCACCCCCGCAACGATGTTCAGTAAGGTGGATTTGCCCGTGCTTTCTTGTTCGCATAGCGCGAAACACCCCGGCTCGAACGTGTAATTCAGCCCCTGGAATACACGGTGGCCGTCGTAGTGTTTACTGAGATTCTTGATATTTAGCATGGCGGAAAGTTTACGCAGGAATGTGCTGTGTGACTAGCGCGCTTAAGTGAAGTTTTGCGGGCACGCAACGACAACGAGTATGATCAGGCTGGGTGGTCCTCCACCTTGGCCTGCAAATACTCACCTGAAACACAATGCTGTGGTGTGGCAACGATGAAAACATTGAAACTTTCGGAATTGATGGCGGCGTTCAGCTATGCGCTTGACATCACAGAAGGACAACCGCCCGGCCATTGTGTGCGTTGTTGCTGGATCGGCATGCACATTGGCCGCCAAATCGGCCTGTCGCAACAACAGCTTTGGGCGCTTTACTACACGTTGCTGCTGAAGGATCTGGGGTGCAGCAGCAACGCAGCGCGTATTTGTGAACTCTACCTAACCGACGACCTGCAGTTCAAGAAGGGGTTTAAAACCGTTGGCGACAGCAAGCCGCGTGCCTTGTCTTTCGTGCTCAGCCATACAGGTTTGAACGAAGGCCTGGCCGCGCGATTCAAGCGGGTCATGAGCGTTATTCGGCATGCCGATGAACTGACCCACGAGCTGATTTCAACGCGTTGCCAGCGCGGCGCAGAAATTGCACGCCTTTTGCGTTTTCCCGTTGAGGTTGCCGATGGTATTCGCAGCCTTGATGAACACTACAACGGCAAAGGTCATCCTGACGGCCTGGCGGCCGATCAGATTCCAATCTATTCCCGTATTGCCTTGCTTGCCCAGGTTATTGATGTTTTTCATACTGAAGCAGGCTCGCAGGCGGCGCTCGACGAAATTAATTTGCGTTCGGGGCGCTGGTTCGACCCGGCGCTGGTAAAAGCGTTTGAGTCGGTTTCGCGTGACCCCCTTTTTTGGGAAAAATTGTTGTCGCCGGGTATCGACGACGCGGTGTATGGTTTGGAGCCGATGAACCATCATGCCGTTCTGGATGAAGATTATTTGGATGATATTGCCTCAGCCTTTGGTAAGGTGGTGGATGCCAAAAGTCCCTATACCAGCGGTCATAGTTTCAGGGTGGCGCAGTATACCGATATGATTGCGGGCCGGCTTAACTTGTCGGCCTCGCGCCGTCGCTGGCTCAAGCGTGGCGCGTTATTGCACGACGTGGGAAAACTGGGTGTCAGCAACAGCGTGCTCGACAAGCCCGGCAGTCTCGACGAACAGGAGTGGGCTGCCGTGAAGCAGCATGCCGGTTATACCGAGACGATTCTGGGTCGTATTACGGTTTTTGACGAGCTTGCCCGTGTTGCCGGAGCGCATCACGAGCGGCTGGATGGCGCCGGATATCCTCGCGGTCTTGCCGAGCAAGACATTGGTCTGGAAACGCGTATTATCACCACCGCCGACATATTCGACGCCATTACCGCTGAACGCCCTTACAGGGCCGCAATACCGGTAGATAAGGCAGTGGAAATCATGCGCAAAAGCGTGGGTACCGCGTTGGATCCTGAATGCTTCGACGCTCTGTGCGCCGGTTTGAATTCGGGCTTCCACACCAGCGTGAACTACCGATATTAAGCATAGCTGAGACGGTGGGCGTATACGAGGCTGGCGGTACCGCAACGGTGATGTGGGTGTTTTAAGACTCAGGCCAGCAGGTAAAGCATAACGGCAACGCCCCCCGCCGCAAGATAGGGGCCGAAACTGATTGCCTGTCCGCGCCGGAGTTGGCCACGGCTTTTCATGATGCCGGCCCAGGCCAGCGCGGTGATGGATGCCAGCAGCAGCACCCAGGGCAAGGCCACCCACCCCAACCATGCGCCCAAGGCGGCCAGCAGCTTGAAGTCGCCCTGTCCGATGCCGGCTTTGCCGGTCATCCGGAAAAAAGCCTGAAAGGTGATCCATAGCCATAAGTAGCCGGCGATGGCCCCGATCACGGCGTCCGGCAAGGGGGTGATCGCCCCTTCCAGGTTAACCAGCAACCCAAGCCACAACAAGCCCAGGGTGAGGCGGTCGGGAAGCAGGCCGGTTCGTGCGTCGACCCAGCCCAGCGCGATCAGTACATTATTGAATACGATGATGGCCAAACCGGCAGGCGTCGGTTCCAGCAGCCACACCACAACCAGCGTGGTCAGCGTCGAAATGAGCCAGACCGGCCATTGTGTTGACAGGTTCAGGGGCAGATTTTGCCGGGAGAGCCGGGGGTTGATTTGTTCAACAAGCCGCCGGGCGGATTGATTTAGCAGCCACGTCAGCCCCCACGACCACAATAGGGCAACGGGAATGCTGACGGCGGGGTGAATATCCCAGGGAACCCACATAGAGATCAGTTTGCGCGCTGGGTGATAAAGCCATTTGGATAATTGGCTTGTTGACGCGTCATGGCGATATCTTCGGCTACACCATCCTGGCTGATCGTTATACTGTCGTGCGCCACGGTTTCCAGAAAAATGCCGGGGGCGAGTAACTGGCCGTTGCGATAAGTTCGGGCGGCTTGATTGTTAATGCTCAGCAGGGCGGCACCTTTTCCGTCGTTACCGGCAATGACCCCGACAAGATCAATTTTTATGCCAAGCGTTCGGCCACCAAACCATTCGGCCAGCGGCTGGATGCCGGGATCGACGGAGGCGCCCGGCAGGGCCGGGGCGGGTGCTTTGGGCTTGGGGGCGAACAAAAGCGCCGACCAGATACCCACACCTAATGCAAGTAGCGTAATGGCAATGGCACGGGCCAGGCGCGGCGCAACAGGTTTTGCAGAGAATGATTGAATCGTCATGAAATAAAGTCAAGGCAACATGGCTATGCCGGCAACGTGAGTTTGCCACGGCTACAACCAATAACACTACTGGAAAATAATGGCAAACATTGGTTTCAGTCGTTAAGAATAAGGTATATATTCGAAACCTGTTTATGTCTGTCACTATAACGGGCTATTTTCCATATCAGGCTGAGTAAATGATGCCCTTGCGTAGAAAAAATCTGAACCGCCAACGTGGTTTTTCGTTGATTGAAATCATGGTGGTGGTGGTCATTATGGGTGTGCTCGCCGCGTTGATTGTGCCCAACTTAATGGGTCGCCCTGATCAGGCGCGCGCCATTGCCGCCCGCCAGGATATTGGTTCGCTGATGCAGGCATTGAAGCTGTATCGGCTTGATCATGGCCGTTATCCGAGTAATGAGCAGGGCTTAAGCGTATTAATGGGCAGTCCCGGCGCCGGGCAGGCAGGGCAACAAACGTATTTGGAGCGCTTGCCCAATGATCCCTGGGGGGCGCCTTATCAATACTTGAATCCAGGTGTGCACGGTGAGATTGATGTGTTCTCGCTGGGGGCGGATGGTCGTCCGGGTGGCGAGAGCAAGGATGCGGATATTGGCTCCTGGTCGCAATAATCGCGCTGAAAAGGGGTTTACCCTGCTCGAGATGCTGGTTGTCCTGGCTATTATGGGGATAACGGGTGCGCTGGTTGGGGTTGGCCTTGTGGCGGGTCGTGAGCGTCAGTTGCTAAGGCAGGATGCCGAGGTGCTGTCACAGCTTTTCATGGCGGCGCAGGCGCAGGCACGCCACCAGGCAACGGCCATTGTGTGGCGCTATGGAGCCAAGGGTTTTGGGTTCGAGTCGGTTGCCCAGACGCCGTACCTGCCGGTTGACCTGGCGCGCCATGTCGATTTGAGTCACCAGGCGTTGTCGGCGCGCAATCCAACTTTGCGGGCTCGCGGCTGGCAATCCGAGGAACCGGTTCGTGTTCGTGTCTATCCGCCTGCCATGGCGGTTTTCAGTTGTGAATGGATGTCGGGCCCACGTGTTGTCGAGCTGGATAATGGTTTGACCCAGGTTCGGATCGTACGCTCGGCACAAGGCCAGTATCGGGTGCAGCCGTGAGTTGTGGTTCTCGCCAGCGTGGCTTTACATTGGTTGAGGTGTTGATCGCGTTGGCGATTGTTGGGATTGCTTTGGCGGCGGGTATGCGGGCCTTGGGCTTGAGCGTGGATGGCACGCGGGCGTTGGAGCAGCGCACACTGGCTTTGCAGGCTGCCGAAAACCGGTTGGCCGAATTGCGCCTCTTGCGTGTAATGCCATCTGTAGGGCGCAGCCTTGAGCCATGCCCCCAGGGCCGCCTGGGCTTGGTTTGCGAGCAGGTTTTTGCCGACACGATTAACGCGAACTTCCGTCTTGTTACGGTGCGTGCCCGTTTGAGTGGCGGTCCTGTGCTGGCCGAGCTTAACGGCGTGTTGTCGGTGTTGCCATGAGTGGGGCCTTATCGGAACAGCGCGGCTTGACGCTGGTGGAAGTGTTGGTGGCGTTGGCGCTTATGGCGCTACTTAGCGTGATTTCGTGGCGTGCGCTGGACATGACCGACCGCTCGGCGCGGGCCTTGCAGGTGCGAGTTCAAGATACCCAGTCATTGATAAGGGTACTGGGTCAGGTTGAGCACGATTTAAGGCATCATGTGGGTTGGGCCTCCGATACTGATTCCGCGAGCAGTCCGGCATTGGGTTCTGCAGTGGGCAACGGGGAGAATATTTTGCCGGGTGTACTATGGCGCGCGCCGGTGTTGTCGATTGTCCGCACGCAGGCAAATGGGGCGTGGCAGTTGGTTGAGTGGCGCCAGGAGGGTTCGCGCCTGCTGCGGGCAGTGAGTGATCCATCGTATACCTTGCCCATGCCCGAGTTGAATCGCCCCGAAGTTGTGCTGGAGGAGATCGATTCATTTACCCTGCGCGTATGGGGCGCTGACCAGCAATGGGTCTTGCCGGCTCAGGCGGCATCGGTGCCTGCCGTGGCAACCGGCATGCAAGGTATCGAGGTACGTATTTCCCGGTTGGAGCACGAAGGGCCCGCCGTGTTTCGCAAAGTGGTGCTGTTGCCATGAGCCTGCAACGTGGGATGATGCGGTCTAATGTGCGCCTGAGGCAGCGCGGTATGGCCGTGGTGGGTGCGCTGGTGGTGGTGGCAGCGGTTTCAGTGGTGGCGGCAGGCATGGTTCAGCAACAAGCCATGTTAAGCCAACTGGTTGCCGGAGAGCGTGATCGGGCCCAGGCGCAATGGTTGTTGCGTGGCGGTCTCGATTGGGCGCGGGTCATGTTGATCAATGATGCACGGCGCAATTCCCTTACTTTAACCAATGGCGTGTGGTCGCAGGCAATTGTTGGATTCGAGGTGCCGTTGCCCGATGGTACGCGGGTCGCACAGGTGTCTGGCCAGATCGAGGATGAACAAGGAAAGTTCAATGTGAATACATTGGCTATGGAAGGTCAGATACAGGCAGACGCGGTGTCGGTGCTGAACCGACTGTTCTCAATGCTGGGGGTGGCCCCGGAGTTGGTGATGGGGCTCGCTCAGCGCGTTGCCGGCGCGCAGCAGGCACAGTTGACGTCAAGAGGGCCGATTGGCCTGCGTACTTTGCGTGACCTGGAAGGGGTGGATGGTTTTTCCGCGCAGACGATAGCGCGTATTAAAGACTACATTACGATATTGCCCGGGCGCACGCCTGTGAATGTGAATACCGTATCGGCTGAATTGCTGAGTGCAGTGCTGCCGGCGTTGGGGCTGGCGGCGGCGCGCCGGCTGGTGCAGGCGCGTAATGAAGGGCAATGGTTCAATAGCCGGGGTGATTTCCTGAACCGCACTCAAATGAAGGCGGGAAACCTGGCTGTTGCGATCGGCGTTAGAAGTGAATGGTTCAAGGTATCCGGCGTGGTGTCCTTGGGCGAGTCGTTAACCACCATGCAGGCGTTGATGCATCGCGCCCGGCAAAGCCCGCCTGTTATTGTCTGGACCGAACATTAGTATGAAAACCCGTCTGCGAATCGCGTTACCCAAATTGGAGCAGGTCGATCAGACGACGCCCGTGGCTTTTGCTTTATTCGAGCGAGGTGGGCGGTTGCTGACCGGTGGCGAGCAGGCTTTGGCCTCGCTGGCTCAAGGTACGGGGGCCGATTGGGTGGAGGTGATTCTGCATCCCGACGACGCCGTGGTTGCCACCGTTCAGGTGCCGCCGGTGCGGGCGGCGCAACTTGAGGCTGCTATCAGCGCATGCGTTGAGCCCCTGGCGTTAAGCAATGTTGAGGATTTATGCATTGCGTATGGGCCGAGAGATAACCAGGGCAACGTGGATGTGGTGTGGGTAGACCGGCCAGCCTTGCTGCGAGTATGGCAGTTGCTGGAACGTTTGGGTTTGAAAGTGCAGCGTATTGCGCCGTTGGCGCAGGCCTTGCCTGGCGACGACGTCGATCCAGGCCGGCCACTTGCCTTGCCGGTTGATGCGCGCTGGCAAACAACGCTGCCGGGCTGGTCGCTGGCCCGGGCAAAGTGGCGCCCTCATTCGCCTGTACGGCAATGGCGGTCGACGTTGTATTGGGGGCTTGCCGCCGTGTTTGTATGGGTAGTGGGCTTACAGCTCTATGCGTCTCAATTGAAGAATGAAATGGATGATTTGCGTTATCAGGCCGCAAGCGAAGTACAGAACGCCTTCCCGCAGATCAGCGTGGTGCTTGACCCATTGCGTCAGGCTCAAAATGAGCGGGATGCCTTGTTGCGGGCAACGGGGACGGCGGTGCAAAGTGATTTCATTCCGCTGGGTCTGGATGTGGCGGCATTGCTTGAGCAATACGATATTCAGCTTGAAGCACTTCGCTATCGGGATAACGGCCTGACATTGGTGCTGGTTGAGAACCCCGGCACCCAGGCGGGGTTTGATACTTTGCAGGCAACAGCCCGACAGCATGGCCTGATATTGAGTCGTGATGACCTCCAGGGTAAAGATACGTGGCGTTTCACCCGGGAACAAGCCGATAAAGGGGAGCGATAGTGAACTTTAATGCCTGGTTGCGCATGCAAGCTCAAACTTTTCGTACCCGTAGTACCGCCGCGATGCATCATGCTTCGGTGCGGTGGATGGGGTTTAGTGCACGCGAACGCGCGCTGGTGGGTTTGGGTGCCTTTTTTGTCTTGCTTGCGATTGTTTGGGCCGGCTTTGTGCGGCCGGCGCTGCAAACCATTGAAAACGCGCAAGCGTCGATACCGCAGTTACGCGCTGAACTGGTGCAGATTCAAGCCATGGTTTTGGAGGCCAAATCGTTGAATCGGCAAGTGTCTGGCGCCATTCCCGATCAGCAGATACGTAGCGCCATAGAGGAAAGCCTGGAGAATATGGCGTTGGCGTCGGACGTTCGGTTGCAGGAAGAGGGTGTGGATGACGATACGCGACGCCGGTGGCGTGTTGTTTTTACGGGTTCGAACGCAGCTGCTGTGCTTGGCTGGCTGTCGGAGGTCCCGTATGCCTTGCGTTTGCAGATAAATACGGCTGATCTGGCCCGTGCTGTCGTGTCGGGCAGGTCGCAGCCCGATTTGCTGAGCGGTGAAGTGGTCTTGCAAAAGCCCGAGGAGGCCATTTCGTGAAATTGCGCGTTGTTGCCCAGGTCGTGTTGTGTCTGCTTGTCGCCGGTATTGCCGCCTTGGCCGTGCTGCCTGCACGTTGGCTGATGCCATGGGTGCCGGAAAGCTGGCCTTTGTCGATTGTGGGTGCCGATGGTACGGTGTGGCAGGGAAGCGCAACCGTTGCTGTAGGTGTGCAGGCAAGAGAGCGTACAGTAGCCGCCCCTATTGAGTGGCAACTGGTTTGGTGGGATAGTGGCTGGGTGCCACGCCCTCAATGGCAGGTGACGCATCCGTGGCTGAACGGGCCGATGCGTGTAACACCCGGTTTTGCAGGGGTGGGTGTGTCGGCACAAACGCTGGAAATGCCGGCCTCTGTGTTGTCAACGCTGGATGCGCGAATGGCCGCCATGGCCCCCGGCGGGATATTGCGTGTGAGTTGGCCGGCGTCTTTCCTGGGTGGGGCAGCGCGCCCGCAAGGGGCGCAATTGCTACAGATGGAATGGATTGACGCGTCGTCTTCGTTAACCCGGATTCGCCCCATGGGTCAGTATGTATTGACCCTCAGGCAAGGTGAGCCGGGTTCGGTGCAGATCGACGTGACGACAACGCAAGGCCCTTTGTTTTTTGAAGGTACTGGCGTTGTGCACAATAAGGTCGGGTTTGATGTCGATGTCACTGCGCGTTCGGCTTCTGATGCCAGTGTGCAAACTCAGGCGGCATTGCAAGACCTGCTGGCGGTATTAGGGCCGCGCCGAAACGGGGAAACGAGACTGCGCTATCGCTCGAATCCATAAATGAATAAATACACATAATGATTTGGAGACATCCATTGACTAGCAAGCGTGTTGGCTTCCCGGGCTTTGCCGGGCATGGCAGGCTGATTTCCTGTTTGACTTTACTGGGGTTGTTGGCCGGGTGCGCCAGCATGAAACAGTCGGGCATGAGTCCCGGCCCTTCCCCGTTGATTGTCCGCACGTCGGCAACGGCCAGCGAGGGCCGTACGAGCACGTCGCCCGCGACGGATTCGCGATCGGTGCCGCCTGTGGCGGATGCCCGGCGCAATGCGCCCAGTGGCGAACGCGACGACCAGTGGCAAGAGCAGGACGACTCTCAGGTCGATGACGGCGGTGCCACCACAATGCTTAACTTTGTCGAGGCCGATGTTGATGGGGTTGTGCGGGCACTGGCGCAATTCACGGGTCGCAATTTTGTGGTGGATCCGCGTGTGACCGGCCAGCTTACGCTGGTGTCGGAAACGTCGGTGAATTCGCGCACAGCCTATGAAATGCTTTTGGCCTCACTGCGCATGCGGGGTTTTGCGGTTGTTGATGTCAATGGCGTAAGCCGGGTCGTTCCCGAGGCCGATGCCAAGTTGCAGGGTTCGCGCGTTGTCGGCGGGACAGGTGCGCCGATGCAGGGCGGGGGTGAGCTTTCAACCCGCGTGTTCCAGCTTCGTTATGAGAGTGCGGCGAACCTTGTTCCGGTTCTGCGCCCCATGATCGCGCCCGACAATACCATCAATGCCTATCCATCGAACAATACGCTGGTGGTTACGGACTATGCCGATAATCTGGCGCGCATTGCCCAGGTTATCGAACGTATTGATACGCCCGACTCCATGAGTACGGATGTCTTGCCGATCCGCCACGGTGTGGCGCTCGATGTGGCGGCGCTGGCAAACCAATTGCTGGGTAATCGCCGTGGTGGCGACAGTCAGGGCCAGGTTGTGGTGGTGGCCGACCCGCGCAGCAATGCTGTGCTGATGCGCGCCAACAGCCCGGAAAAGCTGGCACAGGCGCGTGATCTGATTCGCCGTATCGATAGCCCGGAATCGGGCGGGGGAAATTTGCACGTTGTGTACTTGAGGAATGCTCAGGCAACCGAGTTGGCCGAGGTTCTGCGTGGTGCACTTGAAGGCCACTCGGGCTCGGGCGATGGTAATCGCGCCCAGGTAGCCGATGACAACGGTCTTGGCGAGTTGATGGATGAGTCCATCGACCAGGATGGCGGGGCTTTGTCGGTGAACTCGGTTGGCGGGGCGGCCTCTATGCCGGGTGTGGCCATGCTTGACAGCATGCAGGCCGGCGGTAGCGGCTCGCGCACCGGCAGGGCGCAGCCGGTTGCATTTAGTGCCGGGGGTGCAACGATACAGGCCGACCCTTCAACCAATACACTGATTATTGCTGCGCCGCCACCGCTTTATCGCAGTTTGCGTGAAGTGATCGATCAGCTTGACCAGCGTCGGGCCCAGGTGCTGGTTGAGAGCCTGATTGTTGAAGTGAATGCCGATGATGCGGCTGAGCTGGGTGTGCAGTGGATGCTGGGGGCGAACGATGTTGCAGATGGCGGGTCGTCTTTCTTCGGTGGTGCCAATTTGGGTGGCAGTGGTTTGAATCGAACCGGACCCAGTTCAATCGATACCCTGGCACAGGGTCTCAGCCTGGGTGTGGTTCGGGGTACGGTGAATATTCTTGGCAACCAGGTGCTGAATCTTTCCGTTCTGGCACGTGCTTTGCAGTCGAACGGCAATGCCAATGTATTGTCGACGCCGAATTTGCTTACGCTGGATAACGAAGAAGCCAGCATCATGGTGGGCCGCACGGTACCTTTCATAACGGGGCAATACACCACCAGTGGCGACGGTGCGAGCAATCCTTTCCAAACGGTTTCGCGGGAAGACGTGGGCCTGACCCTGAGAATTCGCCCGCAAATCTCGGAAGGGGGCACGGTCAAGCTGGCGCTGTATCAGGAGGTCAGCGATATCGACGCCAGTGCATCGAGTGCATTGAACGGACTGGTTACGCGTAAGCGCGCCCTGGAGACGGATGTGCTGGTGGATGACGGGCAGATTATTGTGCTGGGTGGTTTGCTGGAGGACACCTTGTCGACATCGACCAGTTCAGTGCCGCTGCTGGGTGACATACCCGGTATCGGTCAACTCTTTCGCTACGATAGCCGCACCCGCACAAAAACCAACCTGATGGTGTTCCTGCGCCCCCATATCATTCGTAATGCCCAGGACGGCGCGAGTATCACGCTGGACCGGTATAACTACATGAGGGCCGTGAGGGCCAATTTGCCTGATGACGCTTCCTGGCTGGCCTCTGATAACGACGTTTCGACCTTGCCTGCCGTGGATCGGGATCCGAATTCAGGTCTGCTTGATTTGCGTGGCTTTGGCCCGCCCGCGTCAACAGGAATGGATCCGTCATGACGCCGCGAGTGCCTTATAACTGGGCGCAAACACATCGTGCGTTGATCCAGGCAACACCAGAGGGCACTTCGGTTGTGGTGTCGGAACGGGCTCCCGGTTGGGTGCCGACTGAGCTGCGTCGCCGTTTTGGCGAGTTGCCCGTAAGGCATATTGCCGACGAGACTTTCGATACTTTATTGGCTACGGTGTACGCCCAGACGGGCGACGCGGCTGCAGTGGTTGATGCGGCCGCCAACGAGATTGACCTCGATCGTTTGATGCAAGCCATTCCGGAGGTGGAAGATCTGCTTGAAATGGCCGATGATGCGCCCGTCATTCGGATGATTAACGCCTTGTTCACGCAGGCGGTGCGTGATGGCGCCAGCGATGTGCATCTGGAGGCGTTTGAAACTTATTCGGTCGTGCGTTATCGCGTTGATGGCACGCTGCGTGATATTGTGCGTCCGCGCCGCGCCTTGCATAATGCGTTGGTTTCCCGCATAAAGATCATGGCCAATCTGGATATTGCGGAAAAACGCTTGCCGCAAGATGGCCGAATTGCGTTGCGGGTGGGCAAGCGCCCTATTGATGTACGGGTGTCAACGTTGCCGACGGCACATGGTGAGCGGGCCGTGTTGCGTTTGCTCGATAAAGAGGCCGGGCGTTTGGACCTGAGTCGGCTGGGTATGGCGCCGGGTGTTTTGAGCCAGTTGAATGGCCTGTTGCATCTGCCCCATGGCATTGTCCTGGTTACCGGACCCACCGGCAGCGGGAAAACAACGACGCTGTATGCAGCGCTCACGCAGCTTGATACGGCAACCACCAATATTTTAACGGTTGAAGACCCCATCGAATATGATCTTGCCGGCATCGGGCAGACCCAGGCGAATCCGCGTATCGACTTAACGTTTGCCAAGGCGCTGCGTGCTATTTTGCGTCAGGATCCTGATGTCATCATGATTGGTGAAATACGGGATCTGGAAACGGCCCAGATTGCGGTCCAGGCCTCATTGACGGGGCATCTGGTTTTGGCCACTTTGCATACGAACGACTCGGTGTCCGCTGTAACCCGCTTGATCGATATGGGTATCGAGCCATTCCTGCTGGCGTCGACCCTGCAGGGCGTGTTGGCGCAGCGTTTGATTCGAAAGCTTTGCGCTTCCTGCAAACAGGTGAACACCGATGGCACTGCCTTGCCGTCTTCCACTGGATGTGCTGCCTGTGCGCATACGGGCTACAGCGGCCGCACCGGTGTTCACGAATTGTTCGTGGTTGATGATGCCGCACGCGAAATGATACATGCTGGCGGGCATGAGCAAGCCTTGCGCCGGCATGCGCTTGCCAACGGGCTGTGCAATCTGCGTGAAGATGGCGAGCGGTGGATTCGCCACGGCGATACCACAGTGGAAGAATTGTTGCGTGTAACGCGTGATACGTGAGTAAGCGGGAAAGACAGACATGCCCAGTTACCGGTACGAAGCAGCCAAGGCAAATGGCCAGGTGGAACGAGGTTTGGTTGATGCCGACACGCCGCGCAGCGCACGGCAATTGCTGCGGGGGCGCGGTCTGTTGCCGTTGTCGATCAATCCGGTAGGCCGGGCGTCGAATAAGGTTGAGTGGTTCAGGCGCAGTTTACGATTGAGCGATACGGATCTGGGGTGGATCACACGTCAATTGGCGGGTTTGCTGGCGGCTGGCTTGTCGCTTGAGGCGGCGCTGGGTGCAATCATTGATCAATTGGAATCGCATCCGGCGGCCGCCGTGCTGGCAGCCGTGCGTTCTGACATACGGGCCGGTCATCGCTTATCCGATGCCATGTCGGCTCATCCGCGCGCATTTCCGCCGGTTTATCTTGCATTGACGGAGGCCGGCGAAACGTCGGGGGAACTTGCCGCGGTGATGGACCGGCTGGCAAGTTATGTAGAGTCAAGAAGCCAGTTGCGCAATAAAGTCGTGACGGCGTTCATCTACCCGGCTGTTGTGCTGTTTGTTGCCATGGCAATCGTGACATTTTTACTGATTTATGTTGTGCCCCAGGTGGTTGGCGCTTTCAGTCAAACGCAGCAGGTACTGCCGCTGCTGACCCGGATGCTGCTTGCATTAAGTGAGTTTGCGCAGCAGTGGGGAGGGCTGCTGGTGCTGGTATTGGTTTTGCTTTACGCCGGGTGGCGCGGGTTGTTGCGCACGCCGGCTGTGCGTTTGCGCTGGCATGGGCGGGTCTTGAGCATGCCCTTCGTGGGTCGCTTTGTTAAAGAGGTGAATACTGCCAGGTATGCGGCCACATTGGCCATTCTTGCCGGCAGCGGCGTGCCGCTCGTAACGGCGCTGCCGGCGGCAGCGCGGACTTTAAGCAACCGCCGCTTACAGCAGGCTGCGAACGAGGCTGCGCGTCGGGTACGCGAAGGCAGCACCCTGGCGGCGGCGCTGCAGTCGCATCGGGTGTTTCCGCCTTTGCTGATTCATTTAATTGATAGTGGTGAGCGAACGGGCCGCTTGCCGGAAATGCTGGAGCGGGGTGCGCAATCACTGGCACAAGACGTTGAGCGCCGGGCGGTGACCATGACGGCATTGCTGGAGCCCCTGCTAACGCTGGTGATGGGGCTTGTCGTGCTGGTGATTGTGCTGGCGATCATGATGCCCATCATCGAGATGAACCAGATGATTCAGTGATGATGGGCGCTTGTTCGAGTACTACTCAGCCTGAGCCTCGGGTGGCGGTGCGTCTTTGACCAGACGGAAACCCAGATGCGACATGGGGCTGTAAGGGTCGGCTCCGCGCCGGGCACTGGGCCGGTAGGAAAGGCAATAGCTTTCATCGCACAAGAACGACCCGCCCCGCATAACGCGCTTGGGCGCATCGGCAGGCGTGCCAGGTTGAGACGGATCGAACGACGTTGCAGGGCCCTGCGGGTTGCGGATTGATGCTTCGCCTTTTTGGGCTTGTTGGGCGAAGTAATCGATGCGATACCAGTCGTTCACCCATTGCCATGCATTTCCTGTCATGTCATATATGCCGTAGCCATTGGGCGCGAAGGACCCCGCTGGCAGGGTGTCGACGCCGTCGCTGGCAGCGGGGTTAACCACCGGAAACACGGTGTCTTCCTTGTCCCAGTAGTTGGCCATTCTTTGGCCGTTGGGCATCAGTTCATCACCCCAGGAATAGTTGGCCTGCTCTTTTCCGCCCCGGGCGGCGTACTCCCATTCTGCTTCGGTTGGAAGGCGTTTTCCGGCCCATTTGGCATATGCCTGGGCGTCTTCATAGCTGACCTGGACAACGGGATGGTCGGCTTTGTTTTCAATGGTGCTGCCCGGGCCTTTCGGATGGCGCCAATTGGCACCCGGCTTATATCGCCACCATTCCCAGTACTGATTCAGGGGCACGGGTTTGTTGGTGCCCACGAATACGATGGCGCCCGGCACAAGCACGTCATCGGGGGGTTTTGGGGTGCCGGGGGGTAATTGCACGCGAACCGTTTCCCAATCGGGCTTGCGCTCGGCCGTGGTGATATACCCGGTTTCTTTAACAAATTTTGCAAACTGTGCGTTGGTGACGTGGGTCGTGTCAATCCAGAAACCGTCGACGTGAACGGCGTGGGTGGGCTGTTCGTTGGGTTGCGCCAGTTCGCTGTCGCTGCCCATGAGGAAAGTACCCGACGGAATCCACGCCATACCCTCAGGGCCCATTTCCCCGTTGCCAATAATGGCTGTGGGTTCCGTGACCTCTTGTGACGGCCCATTCGTTTGGATCAGAACGAAGCCTGCGGCCAGCGCGATACCCACGATCCCGGCGACCAACCACCGATATCGATTCATGCTAGTAAATCGCATAAACCGGATCGCAATTCTGGTTCAGATTGGTCTGAATGATGCTGCCGTCAGTGGCGTTGGTCAGGCCGTCGAACGCGCCGCTTACCATGAAGTCGTACATGCTGGATTTGCCCCAATCGCGCGCAATGCGGGCCCAGTTTTCCACATCGTCACCGTTAATGACCCGGTCCAGATTGCCGTCTCCTGGGCACAGCGGATTCGACGCCAGTACCTGATCCATTTTCTGCTTCAAGTCGTCGTAGATAGCCAGCGTCTGGGTCGTGGGTGCCTGCAGCAAGTCGCGGTCTGGTGTGTCCAGCAATGGGCGGTTTTTATCCTGGTTGATCTGGAAGAGCTGCTCGACGGTGGTCGTACGCGGGCTGTTAGGGGTGGACGCATCGTATTCCTGCGTAATATTGCGAACCAGCTTATATTCTTCGTTCCGAAGTCCGATGGAGGTTTCCGGATTAATCGTAACCTGGGTTTGTCCGGCATTGGCCAGGGCTTTGTTCACTTGCCAACACATGTTGTATCCCGTGCCGCCGTTATCAATAACCGATGGGTCGTCGTAGCCCGGCCCCCACCATACCCCCTGGTTGTCTTGGCAAACGCTCTTTGAAATGGGAATCTGGGTGCAACTGGTGCTGATCACGCAGGCCGCGTTGCGCGTGTTGTTTGCCTGGTAATTAAAGCTACCCATTGCAAAATTGATGGTACGCAAGGTTTCCTGGCCGGGGTTTGTCACGTAGGCCATGAGGCTGGTTGAGTCGAGTGTTTGTACTGCTTCGGCGTGAGCGTCCAGGTTCGCTACTTCTCCGAAAAATTGGAACACATCAACCATGTTGACCATGTTTTCTACATCTCGGTCGGGAGCCTGTACTTGCGGGCCGGCCACGATAAGCGGTGTCCAAATACCGGTTTGATAAGCGGTACCTTTGGCTTGAGCGGGAGCAAAAGGCTGTTTGACTGCGGTGCCCAGCGTGCCGTTGTCGCCCACAATAACAATGGTGGTGTTGGAAGCAGCCGGGTTATAAACAAGCCGGCCGTTACTGCCCCATTGGGCCAGCCCCACCTCGACCATTAAACGACCGAATTCCGCATCCATGGCTTCGGTCATTTGATTCTGGAGCAGGCGTCCTGCACCCGTTGCCCCGCAATCCAGGCTGTCACGAAGCGAGATGGTATTTTCAGATAGCAGGCCGACAGGAGGTTGTTGCCATGGCGTGTGTGCCGCCGTGTAACTTACGGTGGCCATCCAGGGGCGGTTGGAGGGTCGGGAATTGATCCATTCAATAGCGGCATCGGTTTCAATGCGCGTACGGTAACCTCGCGAACGCATATCGGTTAGCGGCACCTCTTCGACGTAGTCACCATCATTGATGACCAGCGGCGAAACATAGTAGGCATTTTCTTCATTGAAATTGACCCAGCTGGGTCGGGGAGTGCTACACGTTTGATTGGGCGCAAATACACCGCCTGAATCAAGACATTGCAGGCCCGGGGCGTCTTCGTGGGGTGCAAGTCCGCTTATGCTGATGTCGGTACAGCTGTTGTCGGGCTTGTAACATGCGCCGAAGTCGGTTCCTGTCCTGTTTTGTCTGGGAACAAAGCCGCATTTGTGGGTGCCTGCCGCCGCCAGGCCGCCCGCTGTGCCATCAATTGATCCGGGTAAGCCGCCAAGCCAACCGTAGAAGTAGTCCCATCCCAGCTTTTGGGGTGCGGCGTTGCCTGCTTCGTTATTCTCTGGCCCGCCCAGGTGAAATTTGCCAAACAAGCCGCTTTCATAATTGGCTTTCTTCAGCAGTTTTGGCGCGGTGGTGGCAAACGGCGACACGTGAGAGTTGGCCAGGTCGTTAGGCCCGATGGCTTGATAAATGTTGGTGCGCGGGGGGAATTGCCCGACAAAGAATGAGGCGCGGCCAAGAGAGCACTCGGGCATTGCCCAGGCGTTGCGAAAGCGAAGGCCAGCCTTGGCAACGGCGTTGATATTCGGCATACGAGGCGGGGTAAGGCCGCCGTAGCCGAACGAGGCCATCTGGTCGATGCCTACATCGTCCATAATCACGAACAGGATGTTTGGCGTTTGGCTTGCGCTGGACGAAGTTGATGTATTGCCACTGTCGCAAGCGGCCAGAACTAGGGGGGCGCATGCAAGAAGCAGCTTGGCCGCGTATGTTTTCACTAGTGTCTCCGAATGGGCGGGGATGCTTTAAAGAATGACCGAGCAGTGTTTCGTTTTGCTGTTAATGGCGGCCAATTGACTTTGTGATCTTTTTTTCTGAATGGAAAAAATCTTAACAAAACGTAGGAAAAGTTAATAGAGCATAACCGTAAAGTACTTCAAATTATGTCCGGCACCCGGTTTTCCAGTGAAATAAATAGGGTGGCTACCCTCGACTCATAATCAAATTGGTGAAAACAGGGGGTAGGTTCGTGAATTTTTCAAATATCAGCTTGCGTAGCCAGCTGTTGCCCGAGTCGTAGTGATAGCGCCCATGCCAGTATTGCCGTACCTCGTACGACAGAGAGGGAAATGGCAGGTTCATGATGCGGACCTTGCCGTTCAAGGCCAGGGTACGGCCCAGGCGTGACGGCACGATGGCCAACAAATCGGTCGAGGTAATAATCTGTTCCAGACCGAGAAATGACGACACCTTTACCGCGATCTTGCGTTCCACGCCACGCTCTTCCAATGCCTTGTCGAGGCGGGAGTGCCCGGTGGCAGGTGCGACCAGCGCCAAATGTTCTTCCTGAAGAAACTGCTCTTTGCTGAGCGTATCAATGACACGGGGGTGGTTCGCACGCAAAATGCAGGAATAATTTTCGGCAAACAAACGTTGCTGGTAAAACCCACTGTGCAGATCAATGGTGTAGCCAATGGCCAGGTCGAGTTTCCCGTTTTCAAGCAGGCTTGGGGTCATGCTGTCGAGGTCGACCGAGTCAATTTTGATTTTTGGCGCGGCCTCTTTCAGCATTGAAAGCAGTTCCGGCAGCATCACCAACTGTGCCACATGGCTCAGGCCCAGGCGAAATCGCCGCGTAGACGTGCTGGCATCGAATGGCTTATAGGCACCCCCTTCGGGGTTGAGCAAATTGATCGCCTGGTCGATGTGGGGCAGCAGGTTTTCCAGGAAGGGGGTGGCCATCATGCCTTCGGACGTGCGCACAAAAAGGGGGTCGCCGAAGTGTTCGCGCAAATGCCCCAACCGCACGCTGATCGCAGGTTGGCTTAACCCAACCTGTTCGCAGGCACCGGTGACGCTGCGGGCGGCGCGTATTTCCTTTAATAACAAAAAGTCATAAAGGTCAAGTTTATTTTGGGCCATTGGTTTATATTCGCGAGTTGATCTCCGGGAAACTACTCATTTAACCGCACTACTATTAAGAAATGCAATAGTGGGTATTTAGGTCAGCGTATTGCGGCTGAACCTACAATCCGGGACACTCTAGTTATTACTAAAAGGAGCAGACATGCGTATTTGCCGTTACGACGACAATCGATTGGGCGTGGTTAAAGATGACCGCGTTTTTGATGTAACCGAAGCACTCGATGCCATTCCGGCCCCCACGGGTTACCCCTTGCCCACGCACGATTTGCTGATTGCGAATCTGGACAGCGTCCGGGCACGTATCGATGCATTGCTGCCTAATGCTTCTTCCAAAGCAGTAAGTGAAGTCAAGTTTCTAAGCCCGGTAGCCAACCCAGGCAAGCTGGTGGCTGCACCCGTGAACTACCTGAAGCATCTGGAAGAAGCCCGCAGCAATGAAGAAATCCACCACAGTAACCAAGTGCTGGAAATTCAGAAAATCGGTCTTTTCCTGAAAGCAACAAGTTCGCTTATCGGTGCAGGTGAGCCTGTTAAAGTGCGTCACCACGACCGCCGCAACGATCACGAAATCGAACTGGCCATTATTATTGGCAAACCCGGCACGAACATCAAGAAAGAAAATGCATGGGATCACATCGCTGCTTATTCCATTGGTCTTGACATGACCGTACGCGGGCCGGAAGAGCGCAGCCTGCGCAAGTCGATTGATACTTACAGTGTGCTGGGCCCCTGGATGGTTACCCCCGACGAAATGGGCGATGCCACCCAGTTGGACTTCCACCTGACCGTAAATGATGAAGACCGTCAGAAAGCCAACACGAAAGATCTGGTTTTGGATATTCCCGAACTGATTGAGTATGCCTCGGCTTTTTATACCCTGCATCCGGGCGATGTCATTTACACTGGTACACCGGAAGGTGTGGGTCCGGTTAAGCCGGGCGACACCATTATGGCTGAATTCGAAAAAATCGGCCGCATGTACGTTGCCGTCGAGTCAGCCTGACACCCCTGACGCATACTAGGCAGGAGACAATTATGAATGCACCTCACCCCGTTAATAATGCCGCTGATCGAGAGGTTTTTTACAAGAAAATCGACGGCGCAAGCATGACGCCCTTGTGGGAAGTGTTACATGGCATCGTAACGCCGACGCCTCAAACACAGGCGGCGCCACATGTATGGAAATGGGAAAAAAGCTATCCGTGGCTGCTTGAAGCGGGTGGTTTGATTTCGGCGATGGAGGCTGAGCGCCGCGTATTGGTTCTTGAGAACCCGGCATTACGCAATAAAACGCGTATTACGAACAGTTTGTACGCGGGTTTGCAGTTGATCCTGCCGGGTGAGGTTGCACCTGCCCATCGTCACTCACAGTCGGCCTTGCGTTTTATTTTGCACGGCTCAGGCGCTTACACCGCGGTTCAGGGTGAAAAAGTCACCATGAACGTGGGCGACTTCGTGATTACCCCGTCCTGGACTTTCCACGACCACGGCAATCCGTCCGATGAGCCCATGGTGTGGCTCGACGGCCTGGATCTGGCCATTGTGGAATTGTTCGATGCGCAGTTCATGGAAAAAGGCGACGACTTCAGCCAGGAAACCCACGTTGAAGCGGGTACGAATCTGGCCGAGTTCGGCAACACCATGAAACCGGTGGAATACAAGGCACGCTCGAAAACCTCGCCGCTGTTCTGGTATCCGTACGACCGCACACGCGAGGCCCTGGAAACGATGCGTCGTTTCGGGGAACCGAATGAGTGCTGGGGCCATAAATTGCAATACACCAATCCGGTAACGGGTGATTGGGCCATGCCCACCATGGGTCAGTTCATGCAACTGATGCCCAAGGGCTTCAAAGGGCGTCCTTATCGCTCGACCGATTCAACGGTATACGTGGCGGTTGAAGGTTCCGGGCGCTGTGTGGTGAATGGCCAGGTGCTTGAGTTCGGTCCGAAAGATGTATTGGTTTGCCCGTCGTGGTTGCCGTACCATTTTGAAATCGATGAAGGCGATGATGCCGTGTTGTTCAGCTACTCCGATCGTCCTGCACAGCAGGCGCTTGATCTGTGGCGTGAGCAAATCGGTTAAGCACACGCGTAAACTTTAATCAGCAAATTTGAATTGTTATCAAATGGGGCGCAAGGCCCCAGGGATGTCGTCGTCTCTACGATTTCAACATCCTGGAAATAGGGAGTGGTTATGAGTTCAACAGACAACCTGCCGTTTATTGTTGCGGGGGGTGGTATTGGTGGTCTTTGCGCTGGCCTGGCTTTGGCGCGCAAGGGTCTGCCTGTGAAGGTGCTGGAGCGCGCACCCGAGATTGGCGAGATTGGCTATGGTATTCAGATTGCGCCCAATGGCCATGCGATTTTGAAGAAACTGGGCGTCATGGAAATTCTTGAGCCCCAGGTGTTTTACCCCGATGCGCTTATTCTGGTTGATGCCGTCGACCTGAAAGAAGTGTCGCGCATTCAGTTGAAAGACCGGTTTGTCGAGCGCTACAAATATCCGTATTTCGTGGTGCATCGCCGCGATTTGCATGCTGCCCTGGTTGAAACCTGCCGTCGCGAACCGAACTTTTCTTTCGAGGAAGGTGAGGTCGACAGTTATGAAAACCGTGATGGCTACGTTGAGGTCAATTGCAGCGATGGTCGTACCCTGCAGGGCCGTGCCATGATTGGCTGCGAAGGGTTGCGTTCGAAAACGCGTGCCCGGATTGTGGGCGATACGCCCCGTTCCACCGGTTATGTGGTGTACCGTGGTTTGGTGCCGGTAGAGGAAATCTCCAATAAAGACTATCTGAACTCAATGATAATTTACGGGGGTCCGGGTTGCCATATTGTTCAATACAGGCTGCGTGGCGGTACCGTCATGAACAATGTTGCCACCTTCCAAAGCCCGGCGTATGCACGCGGTGAAGCCGATTACGGTGGTGTCGATGAGTTCAAGGCAGCCTACGACCAGTGCGCACCGGAAGTGCGCGACATGCTGAAATACTTTGCGCTGGATAAAAACTGGCTCTTGCACGATGTTCAGCCCGCAACCAACTGGACCGATGGCAACGTGACATTGTTGGGCGATTCTGCTCATGCCACTTTGCAGTATCTGGCCCAGGGCGCCATTATGTCGATGGAAGATGCGCTGGTCCTGGCGCATGAGGTTGCACAGCAGCCCGACGATGTGAATGCGGCGTTCATGAGTTATCAAGGCCAGCGCCTGAACAGAACGGCGCGGGTCATTACGACAGCCCGATTGTTTGGTGCTATTGTTCATGCGCGTGAAGGCGAACGCTTGTTGCGCAATGAACTTGCCAGAAGTCGCGATGTCGATATTCCATGGGAAGTCGACTGGTTGTATCAGGGCGCAAATCTGCTCGATAAGATCGACTGAGTTTGACGCCGAGTATTTGAAGAACCAGGAAAGGAGTTAAAGGTTTTTTACGGAGTGTCGTAGTACGCAGGTGTTGTAGTTTTAATTCAAACGATAACGGAGACATAGCTATGAAAAAACGTTTTTTTCTGCGCACGCTAGTTGGCGCAATGGCAGTAGCAGTAATTGGTTTTCAGGCCCCCCAGGTCAATGCGGCTGAAGAACCCTTCAAGGTTGGGCTGATCGTGCCAATGACGGGTGCTTTTGCATCCACCGGGCGTCAGGTTTACGCTGGTGCCCAGGCATACATGGACCAGCACGGCGACACAGTTGCCGGGCGCAAAGTTGAAATTGTTCTGAAAGATGATGGCGGTGTTGCCGCGAACTCCCGTAAGTTGGCACAAGAGCTGATCGTGAATGACGATGTTGATGTCATTGCCGGTTTTGGCTTGACGCCGATTGCCTTGGCCGTTGCACCTGTGGCAACCGAGTCCGAGACGCCCATGGTGGTCATGGCGGCGCAAACGCAAACCGTGACCGATGCGTCTCCCTTCATGGTTCGTACCAGCGGGACAATCAAGCAGGTTACCTCGGGTATTGCCCAGTGGGCGGTCGACAACGACATTAAAACTGCCGTAACGCTGGTGCCCGATTACGCGCCTGGCTACGAGTCTGAAGAGACATTCAAGAAGTATTTCATTGAGGGCGGTGGTGAAATTCTTGAAGAAATCCGCGTGCCCATGCGTAACCCCGATTTCGCGCCGTTCCTGCAGCGCGTTCGCGATATGAAGCCCGATGCACTGTTCGTTATGCTGCCTTCCGGCCCTGGCGCAGCCTTGATGAAACAGTATGGTCAGCGTGGCCTGGCTGAAGCCGGTATCAAGTTGATTGGTCATGGTGCCATTACCGATGACGACAACCTGAATGAAGGTGGCCAAGCCGCAATGGGTACGATCACTTCCGATTACTACTCGAATAACCATGATTCGGAGATGAATCGCAAGTTCACCGAAAGCTACAAGAAGTTCGACCCCACCAGTCGTGCCAACTTCTTTGGTATTGCCGGCTACGATGGCATGCAGCTTATTTACGAAGCACTGAAGAAAAGCGACGGCAAAGCGCAAGGCATGGCTTTCGTCGATGCAATGAAAGGTCTTTCCTTTGAAAGCCCGCGTGGCCCGGTAACGCTCGATCCCGAATATCGTGATTTCGTGCAGAACATCTATATGCGTGAAGTCAAGAAAGACGGCGACGAGTATCACAATGTCGAGTTCGACGTTATTGAAAACGTTAACGCAGTAGGCGAAACCAAGTAATGTTGACCATACTTTTTGACGGCGTCGCGTATGGGATGCTGTTGTTTGTACTGGCTATTGGTTTGTCCGTGACGCTTGGGTTGATGAATTTCATCAACCTGGCGCACGGCGCCTTTGCCATGGCAGGGGGGTACACCACGGTTCTGCTCATGCGGAATTACGATGTCCCCTTCCTGTGGTGCATCCCCATCGCATTTATTGTGGCGGCGGTTTTGGGTGCCGTGCTTGAGCGCACCCTGTATCGTCCGATGTATAACAAACCTCCGCTTGATCAGGTACTGTTCTCAATCGGCTTGGCATTTATTGCCGTTACGGCGGTTGATTACAGCATTGGCTCGAGTGAGCAAATCATTCAATTGCCTGAGTGGTTGCGCGGGCGTACGGAAATTGCCATTGGCGATCAGGTTCTGGCCATGGGTCATTATCGGATCCTCATTATTGCAATCTGCCTGGTGCTCACCGTTTTGCTGCAATATATACTGAATAAAACACGGTTCGGCAGTCGGTTGCGTGCGGCGGTTGACGATCAGCGTGTGGCCGGTGGCCTGGGCATCAATGTGAACGTGGTGTTTTTCTCCACCTTTGCGTTCGGTTCCGGGTTGGCAGGTTTGGGCGGTGCGCTGGGTGCAGAGGTACTGGGCCTGGATCCGACCTTTCCCTTCAAATTCATGATCTATTTCCTTATTGTGGTGGCGATTGGCGGGACATCGTCCCTTACCGGTCCGCTGCTGGCGTCGCTCTTGCTGGGTATCGCCGATGTGGCAGGTAAATACTACATTTCGGAACTGGGTTCTTTCATTGTGTATATCGTGATGATTGTCATACTCTTGTGGCGTCCTCAAGGGTTGTTTGCGGCCAGAGGGGGTAAATAGCCATGAGTGAAGTTCAATCTACGCTACTGCGCAATACGCGTTTCAGAATCTGGGAGCCGTTTTTCTGGGTTGTTCCGTTTGTGGTTCTGGCGCTGTTTCCCAGTCAGTCTTTTCTGATTAATCAGATGGCGATTATGGCGCTGTACGCCATCTCGCTCGACCTGATTCTGGGTTACGCCGGCATTATGTCGCTGGGTCATGCCGCATTTTTTGGCCTGGGCGCCTATGCGGCCGGTTTGTTTTGTATCCATGTCTCGCCCGACCCCATTATCGGGCTGTTGGCCGGGATGCTGGTTGCCGGTCTTGGCGGGCTTATTTTCAGTATTACTGTACTTAGGGGTACTCACCTGACCGTGGTCATGGTAACGCTGGGTGTATCGTTGGTGCTTTACGAGGTAGCCAATTACCTGACGGGCCTGACCGGGGGCGCAGATGGTTTGCAGGGGGTGGATATGGCTCCCGTCTTCGGCGTTTTCCAGTTCAAGTTCGACGGCATCACAGCGGCTTATTATTCGTTGGCTGTGTTGTTGGTTTTCTTGTTCATTTGCCGTCGGCTGGTGCACTCACCGTTCGGATTCAGCCTTAAGGCAATCCGCGACAATCGGTTGCGTGCCACGGCTATTGGCATTAGTGCCGAGCGGCGCATCATCCTTATCTACACCATCGCCGGTGCGATTGCCGGCGTTGCAGGCGCAGTGCAAGCCCAAAGCATGAACTTTGCCTCGCTCGAAGTCTTTTCATTCGAGAAGTCGGCCGACGTTCTGTTGATGGTGGTGATAGGCGGAACCGCCTGGGTATATGGTGGCTTTTTGGGCGCAATCGTTTTCAGTGGCCTGCATCATATTTTGTCCGACATTACACCGCAGTACTGGACCTTCTGGGTCGGTTTGTTCCTGGTTGTGTTAATGCGGGTTGGGCGCGATCGTCTGTTGCGTCCCTGGACCTGGTTCAGGAGGGAAACACATGGCTGAAACCGAATACGCATTCTCGGCAACGGGTCTGGTAAAGCGATTCGGCGGCATTACCGCCATCGATAACGTCACGTTGAATTTGCGCAAAGGCGCCCGCCATGCCCTGATTGGCCCGAACGGCGCGGGTAAAACCACGTTCGTTAATTTGCTCACTGGCGTATTGGAGCCCACTGAGGGCACCATTGTGCTCGAGGGCAATGATGTCACCGGGTTGCCGGTGCACCAGCGGGTTAAGCGTGGCATGGTGCGTACCTTTCAAATCAACCAGTTGTTTGATGATCTGACACCGCTTGAAACGCTGGCGCTTACCGTATCCGAGCATCAGGGCCTGGGTGGCAAGCTATGGCAGTTGCTGGGTTCGAATGCGGCTGTGATGGATCGCTGCGATGAGTTGCTTGAGCAGTTCAAGCTGAAAGACGTGATGAATCGACCGACTCATGAGCTGCCTTACGGCAAGCGTCGTCAGCTTGAAATTGCCATTGCCCTGGCGTGTGATCCACGCGTGTTGCTGCTCGATGAGCCTGTGGCGGGCGTGCCGGAAGGGGAGCGTCATGATTTGCTGGCGATTATCGACGCCTTGCCCAAAGACGTTTCCATTTTGTTGATTGAACACGACATGGACCTGGTGTTTAGTTTTGCAACGCGCATGACGGTGTTGGTGAATGGTGCATTGCTGACCGAGGCGGATCCGGAAACCATTGCCAATGATCCACGTGTTAAAGAGGTTTATCTTGGGCATGGCGAACCGTCCGAGTTGGTGAAGGAGGTGGCAGGTGGCTGAACTGCTCAAGATGGAAGGTGTGAGTGCCGGGTATGCCGGCGCGGTAGTGCTGCAGGATGTGTCGCTCTCGATGCAAGAGGGGCAAACACTGGCGCTATTGGGCCGCAACGGCACGGGTAAAACGACCCTCATCAATACAATCATTGGGGTGACCCAGCACTACAAGGGCAGTGTTGCGCTGTCGGGCCAGTTACTTCAGAAACTGAGCCCTCATCAGCGTGCGACGGCAGGCGTGGGCTGGGTTCCGCAGGAACGAAATATTTTCAAGTCCCTGACCGTGCATGAGAACCTGACAGCCATTGAGCGCCCGGGTCCATGGACGCCAGCACGTGTCTATGAAATGTTTCCGCGTTTGGCTGAACGCAAGCAGAACATGGGTACGCAACTGTCGGGCGGTGAGCAGCAAATGCTGGCCATTGGCCGCGCATTGGTGCTGAACCCCAGGTTGTTGTTGCTGGATGAGCCAACCGAAGGTTTGGCACCGATTCTGGTTGAAGAGGTGATCCAGGGTATTCGCCGGGTAACGCAGGAAGAAGGCCTGAGTGCCATTATTGTGGAACAGCACCCACAGCTGATTCTGGCGATTTCAGAGCGCGCCGTGGTGCTGGATCGGGGAACGGTGGTACATGAAGGTAGCGCCGCCGAGTTACGCGACGACCATGAAAAGCTCAACCACCTGTTGGGTGTAGGACATTAGTTTTTGTAAATGCCTCCGGTATTGCCCCCGCGAAAGCGGGGGTTTTTTTTGTTTCACGAGGACTCCAGCATCGCATGTCGCTGGACTACGCTAAGGTGGACATGAAGCTCACAGGCCACAATACTGTGGCGACGTTTATGCACTATGTTCATACCAAGGACACGCCTATGCGGGATGCGGCCGAGTTGGTGGCGAATCGACTGTTGGTGATCCCCAGGTTAGCTCCACGGCGAGGGATTGAAAAGTCTACCCGTTACGGGTATATTTCGGAGGTCGATATGAAGCGCATCCTCAAGCGCAAGGACTTTGCGCGATGGCAGGCGGCTGAGAAACTGCCCGATGCTGTCTTGTGCAAGGCGGTTCAAGAGATGGAAAGCGGTCTGATCGACGCGGACTTGGGTGGTTCCCTATATAAGAAGCGGGTAGCTCGTCCCGGCGGTGGCAAACGCGGCGGATATCGCACGTTGCTTTCGGCCAGAATAGGTAGTCGTCATGTGTTCCTGCATGGATTCCCCAAGAGCGACAAGGCGAGCATCACGCAGGATGAGAAGAAGGCGCTGCAATTCGCCGGCAAGGTATTCTTGGAGCTGTCCACCGAAGCCTTGTCAAAAGCATTGCAGGCTAACGTGTTATTGGAGGTGCATTGTGAGCAAGATCATTGAATCGCTGCGCGGTGACTTAGCGGCGCTTTATGAGGCAGGAGCCATCGGCAAGGTGACGATGCGCGAGTTTGACGCAATTTGTCCGCCACCAGTTCGGGAGTTCGACGCGGCCGACATCAGGCGGTTGCGGGAGGACTTGAAGTTTAGCCAGCCGGTGTTTGCGCTTCATCTGCATACCACGGCATCAACCGTGCGCAAGTGGGAGCAAGGTGAAACCCATCCCACCGGCCCGGCGCTCAAGCTGCTGAACGTCATTGCCGACAAGGGTTTAAAGGCCATTATCTGATGTCTGCCTGATGTTCGCAACATCGCCCCACCGCGGGAAATGTGTATCCGGCGGTAGGGCGGGCACTTGATCTTCAAAGCATGCCATCAGGCAGCAGAGTTGGCGCCTTCTTCTTCCTGCTCTTGCTTTACCAGGCGTTCGATGATGCGCCGGGCCTGTACGCCACCCGAGTCAATATTCAGCATCAGCAGGCGTCGGCCGGGGTTGGCCTCAAGATTGCGCTGCTGTGCTTCCAGAACGTCGACGTCTTGCATGAAAATGCGCTTGTGTTCTTTCTGGATATTGCCGGTCAGGGCCGTGTCTTGTGGGTTGAAGTTGCGCGCCATGCCCCAGAAGTACCAGGTCGTGGTTTCTGTTTCAGGGGTGATGAAGTCGATGATGATTGAACGGGCCTTGTGCTTTTGAGGCGCATTGATGCCGCCTTTGCCAACGTGCGCCACGCCCACGTCGATAAGCACGTGGCTGGGCGGGCTGAATCGCGACTCCTGCCAGCGTTCAACGTCGGCATCGGGGTCGGCGCCGTTCTGCTTCAAAGCAAATTGCCAGAATGCCGGTGGTTTGATGCCTTCCAGGTAACGGCTAGTGATTACACTGTCGCCATCCACTTGTGTGTTAACGGGCGATTCATCGATTTCTTCCTGACCGATGCTGTCGGTGTGAACATAGGTTTCATGGGTCAGGTCCATGAGGTTGTCGATAATCAGTCGGTAGTCACACTTCACATGGAACAGGCCGCCGCCGTAGGCCCACTCTGGGTTGTTTTCCCAATGGAACGAAGGCACCAGGCTTTCGTCGGCTTTGTCGGGGTCGCCCGGCCATACCCAAATAAAATTATTGTGTTCAACAACCGGGTAACGCTTGACGCAGGGAAAGCCGCCTACGCGTTGCATGGGCATGGCAACTGGTTTGCCTTCACAGCCCATGACCAGGCCATGGTAACCGCACACCAGATTGCCGTCTTCCACGAACCCTAGTGAAAGCGCTGCGCCACGATGTGGACAGAAGTCTTCAACTGCACAAACTTTGTTGTCTTTGCCGCGGTAAAACGCAATGCGCTCACCACAAATTTGCCGCCCTAATGGTTTCTCTGCGATTTCATCAGGTGTGCAGGCAACGTACCAAGTGTTCTTCAAATACATTTTGAGTCTCTCTCCATTTTGTTTGGTTTCCGTATCAGAAGTCGGAAATGGGCGGGCCCCTTTACAGGAAAGGTGAAACCCCTCCTGCACTCAAGAGGCGTAGCCCAGCACCAGTACAATTATTAATGCCGCAATGGCATACCAAAGCCAGCGCTGCTGCATTGACGACGGCTTGCCGGCCGGGCCCTGACCACTTGCCTGCCCTGCGGGCGCGGCCGTTTTCTCGGTGTTGGCCGAGCGGTCTGCAGCCTCGGCATCCGAAGTCTGGGCACCCGCCGCCTCGACACCGGCCTGCTCATCCTGGCCGGTACTTTCCGGTTCAACCAGCTTCCTGAAACGTTCAAAGAACTCATCGGCCATTTTCTTGGCCACTCCGTCGATCAGGCGCGAGCCAACCTGCGCCAACCGTCCCCCGACTTTGGCTTGCACGGCGTACGCCAACTCAGTCTGCCCGGGCAAATCACCCAGGGAGACGCTGGCGTTCCCTTTGCCAAAGCCCGCCGCGCCGCCAGATCCGTCGAACGTGAGTGTGTAAGATTCCGGCGGGTTGATATCGCTTAGCGTTAATTTGCCCTTGAACTTGGCTTTAATCGGCCCAACCGCTGCCGTCATGACAATGTCGTATTCATTCTCGCCACTGGCCGTGAACTGATCGCATCCGGGGATGCATTGCTTTAGCACTTGCGGATCGTTCAGCGCCTCCCACACCTGGGCCCTGGGCAATTGAATGACTTGTTTTCCAGTTAATTCCACAAAACCCCCTACGCTTGGCTACCGGTATTGATTCGTTCCGCTGCAAGTCGAACCGCCTGAATGATTTCAGGGTAGGCAGCACAACGACACAAATTCCCGGCAAGATAATGTTTGATTTCCGACGCTGTCGGATTCGGATTCGACGCCAGCAACTGCTTGCTCATGAGCAGGAAGCCCGAGGTACAAAACCCGCATTGAAAGGCACCGCAATCAATAAAGGCTTGTTGAACCGGATCCAGCTCACCCGATGCGTCCAGATTTTCAACCGTTTCAACTTCTGTGCCGTCCAGATCAGCCGCCAAGGCAAGGCAACCGCTTACCGATTTGCCGTCGACAATAACAGTACAGCATCCGCACAGCCCCTGGGCACAACTTTCACGCGCGCCGTACAGCTCAAACGTATTACGCAACACATCCAGCACAGAGTAATGGGTTTGCACCGTGGCCTTAACGGGCCGGCCATTCAAGACAAAACTAATTTGAGTATTGGTAGATTCGCTCATCACTCCCCCCACTGGCGAAACTTGGGATCATTGGCATGCAGTTCCCGACACAAGGTTTCATATTTCATCGGCATCGATGTCAGCCGCACGCCCACGGCGTCTTCAATGGCCGCCGCAATGGCCGACGCCACCCCGAATGCACCGCTTTCCCCGACACCTTTGGCGCCGAACGGACCATTATTCTGGTAAACGTCGACGGCTTCGTTACCCATTTGCTCGGGCAAGTCGGTAATGCCTGGGATCTTGTACTCGGCAAATGATGCGTTGCGAAGCTGGCCGTCTTCGTCGAACTCCATGTTCTCGTACAAGGCCGCGCCGATTTGCATAATGGCAGCCCCCGAAACCTGGGTCTCGACAATTTTCGGATTCAATGCCGTACCGCAATCGACCACATTCTCCATACGTACCAAACGGAATTGACCGGTTTCCGTATCCACCTCGACCTCAACACCGCAACCGCCAATCATCCAGTTCGGCGTGATGTTCTCGGAGTGTCCGGTTTCCTTGTTGGGCGAAATGTATTCAGGAATATAGCTGCCAACCCCGACGATATTGCCGGCCTGCATGCCATAGCGCTTCTTCAATAGTGCGCCGGCTTCCAGGGGCTCTCCTTCAGGCACGCCCAACTGGGTCGCCAGAACCTTCATTTTCTCGACCGCATCTTCCGCGGCCAGACGCACTGCGTGGCCCATATGGAAAGTTGAGCGCGACCCCAGGGTTGCCATATCGTAAGGCGTCACATCGGTGTCGGGTCGAATCACCTTGATGCCTTGCGGATCGATACCCAGCACCTCGGCGGCCACCATCGACATGGTTGTATTGGAAGCCTGACCCATATCAACCGTAGACATATGCAGGAAGCAACTGCCGTCGGCCGAAAGGGTAATCATGGCAACCGAGGTGGTGGGTGCAACCAGCGCCTTGAAACCCACGCCCACGCCACGACCACGCCGCAGCTTTTCCGTGCCGCGATCGAATGGTTCATCCCATTTCATGCGTTCAGCCGTTCGATCGAGCACTTCAATTAACCCTGCGTCGCGCATGATGGTGCCGGTGGCATGTGGCCGCCCTTCACGCAACATGTTCAGGCGGCGAAACGCCACGGGATCCATATTCAATTCACGCGCAATGATATCGGCCTGACTTTCATAGGCCCATACCAGCTGTGTAATACCGAATCCACGGAAGGCACCGGCCGGCGGCAAGTTGGTATAGACCTGATAGGAGTCAACCCAGACGTTGTCTATTTCATAAGGGCCGGGCGCCGTAAAACCCGACTTCTGCGTGACACGGGGGCCGATATCGGCGTAAGCACCGCCGTTCCACCAGATCGTGCACTTACGGCCGGTAATCCGCCCTTCTTTATTCACCGCCGACTTGATCTTGAAAGTCGTGGCATGCTTGGTGATGGTGTAGAACTGCTCTTCCATGGTCAGCGCCACACGTACCGGGCGACGCGCCAGCATGGTTAGCGCCACCGCCAGGGCTTCCAGCTTCACATACAGCTTGGCGCCAAAGCCGCCCCCCAGGAACGCAGTTCTGACACGCACACGGGATTCCGGCCAGCGCAACAAGCGCGCAATTTCCAGACGCACGAACGACGGACTTTGTGATGCTGTGTGTACGGTAATACCGGAATCGGTCAGCTCACCGACAGAAATCATGGGCTCCAGCGGCGTGTGCATGACTTGCTGGGTACGGAAAGAGTGCTCGAAGATGTGATCGGCCTGGGCAAAGGCTTTTTCCACATCACCCGTGCGTACCTGGAAGTCCAGCGCGATATTGGTATCACGGCGACCGGCAAGGTGCTTCAGGTCGGGGAAGGTACCGGCAGGCCGAAGCTCGTCGTGTACCACCACTTTCGACTCGGCCGCTTCCACTTCGTTGAAGACCGCCGGCAACTCTTCGTACGTGACGTCAATAAGGTGGGTGGCCTCTTCTGCAATGTAAGGATCTTCGGCCAGTACCACGGCAACAGGCTCGCCCACATAATGCACTTTGCCAACGGCAAGAATGGGCTGGTCGTGGAATGCCGGGCCAAAATACGGCTCTGGCATCACGGTCATGATGTCTTCCGACGTAATCACCGAATGCACGCCTTCCATGGCCTGGGCTTCCGATTTGTCGATCGAAACAATTTTCCCGTGCGCAACCGTACTACGCACAATTTTGGCGTGCAGCATCCGCGGCAGCGTGAGATTGTGTATGTATTCGGCACGGCCACTTACTTTTGCCTGGGCCTCGAAACGACCCCGGGAACGCCCCAGTTCGCGCATTTGATCGCGTTGCGTTTCCATGTTCATGATGCCTCCTGTTGTCCGCCGCTCACCGCTGCGCGCACTGCGCGCCCCAGGTAAACACTTAACAAATGCTTTTTATATTGCGCGGAACCGTGTTGATCACTGACAATATCAAGACCGTGTGCCGCCTCTTCCCCTGCCTGCTTGAGCAGCGCGTCGGACAGGGGTTGCCCAACCAACAGCTGAACCGCATTGTCGAGCGATGTGGGACGATCCGTTGCGGCGCCCACGATCAGGCGCGCCTGCGTTAAACGATCCTGATCCATTTTCACCACTGCCGCAATGCCCAGCGTTGGCCAATCGTGCGACACGCGTGTCGTCACCTTGAAGTAAGAGGCTTGATGCCCCTGCATGGGCGGCACAATGACTTTGGTGATCAGTTCATTGCCGGCCAAAGCCGTTTCGTAATAGCCCAGGCACAAATCCTTCACCGGCATCTCGCGCGCGCCGTCTGGCCCCTGAATAACAATCGTGGCACCCAACGCCGTTAATACCGGCGGCATGTCCATATGCGGATCGCCATGCGCCAGATTGCCACCGATCATGGCTACGTTGCGTACCCGGATGTTCGACAGGGTTTTGAACGTGCGCGCCAGCATAGGCCAGCCGCGCTGAATTTCAGGCGAGCGCTCCAGCTCGGCCAGTGTCGCCATGCCGCCGATATGCAAAGAACCGTCGGCGGCCACTTCAATTTGGCGATACTCATCTTCAAGATGACGCAAACTCACCAAACGTGAAGGCCGCAAAACCCCGGCTTTCATCATCAACATAATGGCCGTGCCGCCACTGACGGGGCGTGTGTCGGGGTCGTCAGGACTCAGCAGGCTAACCGCTTCCTCCAACTGCCTCGGTTTGACGTAATCAAAAGGCTTCATCAGGTTGTCTCCTTTCCCTACCCTTATTGCACGCGACCGCGTAATGCAGACAGCATGCGTGTAATTTCATGCGGCACCTCAAGCGGCGTTAAATGACGCGCGCCTTCAATGGTTTTCATGCGTGAACCAGGGATACCCTGGTACAGGGCCTCGGCCATTGCAACCGGCGTGGCGTAATCTTCCGTGCCGACAACAATTGACACAGGCATGCGCAACCCGGCCAGTTTGGCGCGGGCATCGAACGCACCCATGGCATGACACGCCCCCTCGTATCCATCCAGGTCATTGGCAAGGAACACGTCAACGCACTCTTGCACAATCTGCGGATGGCGCTCGCGAAACGGCTCGCCGAACCAGCGTGTTTGCTGGAAGCCAACCAAACTGCCGAACCCCTCCAGACGCGCTTTCGCGGCACGATTGGCCCAATCGGCAGCGGCATTCTCGCCGTACCAGGACGTCGTGTCGATCAAGCCCAGGGCACGTGTGATGTCAGGGTTGTCGATGGCAAACTGCAATGCCACACAACCGCCCATCGATGCACCCGCCACAACCACCTGGTCGATTTTCAAGTGATCGAGCAACGCGCGAACATCGCCGGCCATGCCGGCAATGCTGTAAGGCCCCTGCGGCTTACTTGAGCGGCCGTGTCCGCGCAAATCCACACAGAGCACAGGCCCTTCCTTTGCCAGCGCCGGCGCGACAGAGCGCCAAAACGAATGGTCCATGGCCAGGGAGTGCATCAGCACAGTACAAGGACCCGGCTGTTGCGAGTCGAAATACTGGTAGTAGAGGCTCACATTGGGAGCCACCGCTTCATTGCCGTAACGGGGAGTACTTTCTGTTGTCATAAGCTTTTCTCGTTCATTGTCGAAACAGGCACTAAGCCTTTGCCGCCGGCGCGACCGTGGCACCACCTTCACCGCTGCGTTGCAAGCCATCGGCAACCATGCCTGAAGCCTTGGCGAACTCAAGATAACGATGCACCAGCGCAGCCGCTTTGCCGCGGCCTTTCGGGCAACCCATGGCCTGCTCAATAACGGTAAAGCGCCCTTCAAGTACGCGATAGCCGGGGAACTGACCGGCATGGGTATTGAGCGGTTGGCGAACACCTGCAACGGTGCTGATCCCATCGGCATCGAAGCGCTCTATCGCATCTTCCGACAAGGGGTAACGCACAATTTCAGCTTTCTTCAAGGTGCGCGTCAGAAACAGGTCGTAAGCCGCGTTCTTACCCACTGCAACCGTGATGCCATCCTGGTCGACATCGTCGATTGCTTTGATCGGCGAGTCGTTACGCACCAGATATGTTCCTTCAATCAGCACATACGGCGCGGAGTAGGCAATTGTTTCTGCACGCTTCGGGTCGATGGCCAGAAAGGCGATATCCCAGACATCGTCTTGGGCGGTGTCGGCCACCTTGCCGGCCGTATCAAATGACACGAACTCAACTTCCAGGCCAAGCCGCTGTGCAAGGCCGCGCGCCAGATCTGCCGAAACGCCGCCCGCCTTACCCTCGGGCAAGCGCTTGGCCAAGACCGGATTGCCATAGTTAATCGCGGCACGAATGCGGCCTTTGGGCGCAAGCTCGCGGATCGCGTCGGGGTCTGCCTTCCAGTCTGGCTCTTGTTGGGGACTATTCAAACCTTGGCTCCTTAAATGAATTAATTTTTTTCATTGATCGGTTTGTTGTGAAAACAAACCGAAATATTTCTGTACTTTTAAGCCATTACCCTAGGTAAATGGCTTGCCTTCTTCATCGTAACGGAACACAATTGAAAGAACTAACGATACTTATTCATTGCAGGCATGAATTAAATTCATGCCTGAATTCCAATGCATTAACCTGTCTGTTTTCATCTTCCCGTACGTAAAAGATGCCCCGCAACCTGCCCTCTTTAACCAGCCTGCTTGCATTTGAAGCTGCCGCACGTCACCTGAATTTCACGGCCGCAGGCAAAGAGCTGCATCTGACCCAAACCGCAATCAGTCATCAAATAAAGAATCTGGAAGAGCACCTCGCAACGCGTTTGTTCGTGCGACGCAATCGCGCGCTCGTACTGACCACGGCCGGGCAACAGTATCTTGAGTCGGTACGAGACGCCATCAGTTTGCTGCAATCGGCCACGACGCGGACCCGCGACGAGAAAGCCACCGAGGTGTTAACCATCCATTGCCTGCCTACCTACGCCATGCAATGTTTGATTCCCCGCTTGCCGGAATTCCAGGCCCTGCATCCGAATATCACCTTGCAGGTCCTGACCCATTCCACATTCGACCAGTTTCGCCAGCGCTCCTACGACATTGCATTCCGTTATGGCACAGGCCAATGGCGAGGGCTGAAAACACAATTGCTGCAAGGCGAGGAAATATTTCCGGTCTGCGCGCCTGAACTTGCCCGGAAAATAAACCCCGAAGCGCCGCACGCGGCGATGGCCGAGATGGCCCAGATACGCACTTATTTTTCGTCTACGTATCAAGACGACTGGCCTGTATGGATCGAGGCCGCAGGCCTGGGCAATATCGATTTTGCCCGGGAAATCATTTTCAATCTTCAAGTCACTTCGTTGCAAGCCATAGTCAACGGCGTTGGGGTCGGCCTGGGCCGCACCCCGCTCATCGACCACTACCTGCAGCAAGGCATGTTATGCGCACCATTCAAGCTGAAACTGAGAACGGGCTCCGGGTATTACATCGTTTGCCCTGAAGACAAGGCTGAACAACGGCGCATCCGGTTATTCTGGCAATGGGCATGCGATACATTGGGTATGCAATCAAATGAATAACGCCACTGCAACCTCGACGCCATCAGACGCATTCCAACCTATTGGCCCACTGCTGAGTCATTATGCGCAAGTGCATCCGAACAAAACGGCGCTTGTCGATGTCGACAACGGCCAGCGTATTGGCTTCAGGGCACTGCGCCAGGCGGTTGAGCGCAGTGCCGTTGCGCTTATGGATGCCGGACTGCAACCGCAGGAAAGAGTGGTATTGACCGGCGAAAACAGTATTGCAAAAATCATTTTATGGCTGGCCATATGGCGTGCGGGCGGCGTTGTCTGTCCGCTTGACCCCGGTTTTATCCGCTCGTCGCTGAACACGGTTGTGCACGCAATCAACCCGGCGCTTATCCTGGCGGGCAACACGCCCGACCACGATCTGAATCAGGAGTCCCTGCCGCACTCGATTCGGGTCATTGCCTATTGGGACACGCTGGACAATGGGGTGGTCATGCTCGACGCTCACACCACAGCAAACACCTTCACGCCCGGCCCAAAAACAGAGGCGCTTTTCCCGCGCACCGAGCCTCGCGATTTAGCCTGTATTGCCTGTACGTCCGGCACCACCGGCCAACCCAAAATCGTGATGTACGACCACCAGGCCATGTGGCTCAATGGCCTTGACTCGATCTACCTGCTGCAGCTGTCAGCGGGAGATCGAATGCTGGAATATCGCTCATTGAATTGGTATTCCAGCCAGATTCTCAGCCTCATGCCGTTTCTACAAACCGGATTCACGCTGCATTTGGCACGGCGTTTTTCTCTAAGGCGATTCGGGCAGTGGATACACACGCACCAGATTACAGTTAGCGTGGGCGTGCCCACGATTATCCAGTTGCTGCTGAAAGAACCCATTACACAACACGAATATCTTCTGGCGTCGCTGCGCGTCATTACATCAAGCACGGCTCCGCTCGCCGTTGCACACTGGCATGCGTTCGAGCAGTACTACCGGCGCCCGTTGATCAATCTTTACGGCAGTACCGAAACAGGATGGATCAGCGGCAACCGGATACACGATCGTAAACAAGGCAGTGTTGGGCGCGTGTTGAACTCAGTTCAGCTTAACTTCACTGCCCAACGCCCACTGCCTGGCGATGCCCCAACGCTGCAACCCTTTTTGGTCAACACCCGGAAAATTGCGTTGGGTTACCTGAACCCGGATGGGTCCTGTCGTTCCTTGCGTGATCAGCCTTTTCTGATGCGCGATGCCGCGCAACTGGATGCAGAAGGCTATTTGCATGTGTGGGGGCGCACCGATGACCTCATCATCAGGGGCGGTGTCAAGATTTCACCCGCAGAGGTAGAAGCGATTGTTGTCGGTCATCCCCGCATTCAGGATGCGGCAGTCATCGGCATGCCCGATGAGCTTTACGGCATGAAAATCGTTTGCTTCTTCGTGCCTTATCAACATCAGGCAACGTCAACCGTGGACATTGTGCAGCACTGCCGCCACGTTCTGCCATTGGAAAAAATTCCACAACATTTAATACCGTTATCACGGCTGCCTCGCAATAGTCGCGGCAAAGTCATCAGATCGCAGCTCGTATCGCTTGCCCAGAAATTGCTGAGTCGAGAAACACTGTAACGCTTGGGCGTTGATGGATTTTCTGCGGGAGTCCTTGAAAACCACAGATATATCAATTTCTTTTTTCAACAGCAACGCAGTGGCGCCGATGAGGTCAATAGCAGATAATGATCCTATGACGACATTTTTCGGCCCCACTGACACTACCTGTACACCGCTTGAGAATGGCGGTTTTGTTTTGCGTTGTACCCAACCGCTGGCTGAGTACGCCCCCCGCATTACTGATTATCTTCTTGAATGGGCGCGCAAGGCGCCCGGGCAGGCCTTTCTATCGCAGCGCGATGAAGCGCAGATCTGGCAGCACTTAACGTATGAACAGGCCCTGGCACAGGCGCGTTCAGTGGGGCAGTTCCTGCTCGACAAAGGCTGCGACGCCCGGAACCCCTTATTGATTCTGGCCGAAAACTCCCTGGCGACAGCGTCGCTCTTGCTGGGAGCGCTTTATGTTGGGGTCCCGGTTGCGCCTATTTCACCTGCCTATGTGTCGCACAAGGGGGCGCATGACAAATTGAAAGTGTGCGTTGATACGCTGAAACCGTGCGTGGCCTATGTCGGGCAATCCGACTGGGCCGGGCAATTGGTTCAGATTTGTGATTTGCCGCTGCAGGTAATTACGCCGGATGCTGTGCCGGGTCATGCGGATTTGCCTTCGGTTTTAAGCACGGCGCCGACCGATGCAGTGGCGCAGGCGAACGACAGGGTAGGCCCTGATACCGTTGCCAAGTATCTTTTCACTTCGGGTTCAACGGGTTCCCCCAAAGGGGTTGTCAATACGCATCGCATGTTATGTGCCAACCAACAGCAGTTGCGCCAGATTTTTCCGTTTGTGCTTGAGCGCCCGCCCATTCTGGTTGATTGGTTGCCCTGGCATCATACGTTCGGCGGCAATGAAGTGTTCTTTCTGGCCATGTGCAATGGCGGAACGCTGTATATAGATCAGGGCAAGCCGGTGGGCTCGCTGTTCGAGCAAACCATTGCCAATTTGCGCGAGGTTTCGCCCACCATCCATTTCAATGTGCCATTGGCGTTTCATCAACTGGTTGTGCGCATGCGCGATGATGCCGTGTTGCGCGACAGTTTTTTCCGCCGACTCGACCTCATGTTCTACGCCGGTGCCGGTATGCCGCAGCAAACCTGGTCCGACCTCGAGGCGGTGGCCGAGCATGTCCGTGGTCATCGGGTTCCCATGGTAACCGCATGGGGAGCCACTGAAACCGCGCCTTTGGCAACCGGTGTGTTTTTTGAGTCACATCGGGCCGACAACGTCGGTCTTCCCGTTCCTGGTTGCGAGATTAAATTTGCCCCGGTCGATGGGCGTATGGAGCTTAGGGTGCGCGGGCCCAATGTGATGCCGGGCTATCTCGGGCGCCCCGATCTGACCGCCCGCGTTTTCGACGAGGACGGCTTTTTCCGCAGTGGCGACGCAGCCAGCCTGGCTGACGAACACAATCCTTCGAAAGGTATTGTCTTTGAAGGGCGCATCAATGAAGATTTCAAGTTGCACTCGGGCACCTGGGTGTCGGTGGGGCGCTTGCGTGGTTTGCTTATGGGCGAGTTGCTGCCTCTGGTTTCCGACGTGGTGATTGCCGGCCAGGGGCGCGACCGTCTTGGTTTACTGGTCTTTCTGGATGTTGTGGTGGCCCGACGCCATGTAGCGCAAAATGAGTTGAATTATGCCGCGCTGGCGCACCATCCCGCCATTCACGAATATGTGTGCGCCGCAATTGCACGTCATAACGCCATGCACCCGGGCAGTTCGACCCGAATCGACTGTTACGCCATCCCTACCGAGCCCCCGTCTGCCGCTGCGCGCGAAATTACCGACAAAGGGTCGCTGAATCAGGTCAATGTGCTCTCTCATCGCGCCAAAGTGGTGCAGGAAATGTTCGGAGACGATGCGGATTAAGCCGCGGGCGCCGGCAACGCCCCTGAGTTCGAGCGCCAGTGTGAAAGATATTTTCTGGCACATTATTTGCTTGTAATAGGGTTATGAATACATTTGTACATCTTGTCTCCAGCGGCGCAACCAGCATGTTCTGGTTGCGGTCGCGTAGCCACAATACCCTCGCCCTGACTGCGTCGCGCACGATGCGTGCCCTTCAGGATAGTGATGTATGGCTGGTTGATGCGAATGTCAATCAGGGTGTGGTCGACCTGGCGCCTCCCTCGGCGCGCGTGATTCGGCTTGAGCCACAGGATAATGAGTCGCGTGGCCAGACCGTTGCCTTGGGGCAGATGCGACGCTATCGCCGGGCGGGCTATTCCGTGGCGCGATTGCGTACGCCTTCAGTTTCGGGTGATGGTGCCCTGGACCCGGCGGCATTGCGTTTGCCGTTGATGCCTTCCCAGGTAACACGGGGAGTGACGCTTGTTGCGCCGCGTGCCGATGAGCCCAGCCCCGATTGGGGCCGCTTATCTCATAACGGGATGACACTGGTCTGCTATATGGGCGGCTTTTCCGTGGTCCGTTTAAGCCACGATCTTACGCGCATGGGCTGTTCTGCCTCGTTGCGTGTTACGGCGGTTTATTACAAGGCGTGTGCCCAGTATCGTTATGAGCACACGACGCTGAAAAGCCTGGTGCAGGCCGTAGCGTCGGGCCAGGCACTCAAGCCCGCAGTGGTGGTGCTTGATGGCATGATGCCTTTGTAAGCTCATCGCGCGAACGATACGGTTCACGACCGTTAAAATGATTCCTTACAAGAAGAAAGGAGTCATTCATGCCCGACCTGCTGGCACCCCATCTGCGTCGTTTCCGCTCGGTTTTGGCTGTTTGCAGAACGGGAAGTACAGCTCAGGCGGCCCTCATTCTGCCGTTATCGCAATCGGCGATTGCGCGCGCAATTCGAGAGTTGGAAGACGATTTGGGCCGTCCCTTGTTTGAACGGGCAGCCCGGGGAATGTTGCCGTCGCCGGTGGGGCGCTTGCTGTCGTATCGTGCTGAACGGGCCATCGCGCAGCTTCAGTTGGCCGAGACAGAATTAAGAGGGCATGAGCCGGGTGGTGCGTCGATCACAAACCGGTTCGCTCATGCCGTCGGATACCGGCATCTTCAGACTTTTATTGTGTTCTGCGAAACCCGCAGCGAAACGATTGCGGCGCAACGACTTGGTGTGAGTCAACCGGCCGTTAATCAAACGTTGCGGCAACTTACCCATATGCTGGGGTGTGAGCTTTTCCAGCGCTCGGCGCGGGGAGTACGCTTAACGGAAAATGGCGAGTCGCTGTTGCGCCGGGTGAAACTGGCGTTGGCTGAGTTCCGTCATGCCAGTGAAGACCTTGCTGCGTTCGATGGCAGGATGCAGGGGCGGATTGTGATCGGTTCCCTGCCGCTATCGGCCGGGGTGCTGGTTCCTCGTGCTGTTGATCGCATGCTGGTCAGGCGCCATGATCTGAAAGTGACGATTGTCGATGGCACGTACGATGGCCTGATGTACCAGTTGCGCCATGCTGACATTGATGTGGTTGTGGGTGCGTTGCGCCCTGGGGCCCCGGGTAGCGACGTTGTACAGACACCGCTTTTTGAAGATACGCTTTCAGTTGTGGTACGGCGAGGCCACCCGCTGGAAAAGCAGTCATTGAAAACGTTGCGCGATGTGGTGGATCAACCCTGGATAGCTCCTTTAAGCGGAACGCCTGCAGGCGAGGCGTTTGAACGTGCTTTTCGCGCAGCGGGGGTTGCCCCGCCTAGCGCCGAACTTCAGGTCAACAGTGCCATTGTCTTGCAGGCTTTGCTGCAAGACAGCAACCGGCTTGCCTTATTGTCGCGTCGCCAGATTTTCCACGGTATATCGTCAGGTGTGTTCAGCATTCTGCCAGTCGAGGTGGAAGAAACGGCACGTCAGATTGGCCTGACGATGCGTGCCGATGCCGATCCCAGTGCAAGCATCCGCCTCTTTATTCAAGAGCTTCAGGTACTGGCTGATGAACTCAGTTAGTTCTTTTCTATAAGCAAAACGCATTGCCTTGCGCATGATGTCACTGGTCATGGCAAACCAGTTTTGGCACACTGGCCCCAACGCATAATTCCAATTTTTCCAAGGGGCAATAATGAGCAATTCCAACACAAGCGATCAGCGGGCAGGCCTGGTGGTCAGTGCGCATTCCGCCGATTTCGTTTGGCGTTCAGCCGGTGCGATTGCGGTTCATACCGAACTGGGCTATCGCATGAAAGTGGTTTGTCTTTCATTTGGTGAACGCGGCGAATCGGCCAAGCTTTGGCGTAAGGGTGAAATGACACTGGAAAAGGTGAAAGCGGCACGCAAAGAAGAGGCGCAACGTGCTGCCGATGTCCTGGGTGCTGAAATAGCGTTTTTCGATGTGGGCGATTACCCCATGCGCATCTGCGATGACACATTAATGCGTCTGGTTGATGTCTATCGTGAATTGCAGCCGGCATTTGTTTTAAGTCATTCCGTTAAAGACCCCTATAACTTCGACCATCCGTTGGCGATGCATGTGGCTCAAGAGGCACGCGTTATCGCCCAGGCCGAAGGCCATAACCCCGGACAGAAAGTGGTGGGTGCGCCGCCGGTGTATGCGTTCGAGCCCCATCAGACCGAACAGTGTGAATGGATCCCGAATACGTTCCTGGACATCACCCATGTATGGGATAAAAAGCGACAGGCGATTGAATGCATGGCGGGGCAGGAGCACCTGTGGGCGTACTACACGCGTGTTGCGCAACAGCGCGGTGTACAGGCCAAGCGTAATATAGGTATTACTGCAGCACGCAATATCGAGTATGCGGAAGGCTATATGCGTTTAACCCCTTCGGTGGTAGGAGAACTGTCATGAAACGAGGCATTGTTGTTCAAAAGGTAAGCCGGGCCGACCCGGCTGATATCGAGCTGTTGCAAAGGGCAGGGGCGGCAACGGTTCATGAAGCGCAGAGTCGCCTGGGTTTGATGGCGCCTTATATGCGGCCTATCTGGCCGGGTGCCTGTATTGCGGGCTCGGCAATTACGGCTTTGGTGCCCCCGGCCGATAACTGGATGCTTCACGTTGCGGTTGAGCAATGTCGGCAAGGCGATATTCTGGTCGTTGCCACCACCTCTGAGTGCACCGATGGTTATTTTGGCGATTTGCTGGCTACATCATTAATGGCGCATGGTGTTTTGGGCCTGGTCATCGACGGCGGATGCCGCGATGTTCGGACACTGACCGAAATGCGGTTTCCGGTCTGGTCTCGCGCGATTTCGGCTCAAGGTACCGTCAAGGAAACACTGGGCTCGGTGAATGTGCCCGTTACGTGCGCGCGCCAACTGGTTAATCCCGGTGATGTCATTGTGGCCGACGACGACGGTGTGGTGGTCGTGCCAGTGGCCGATGTTCCGCAAGTCGCCCAGTTGGCCCTGGCGCGTATGGAAAAAGAAGATAGCACGCGCCAGGTCCTGGCAACTGGGAAACTGGGGCTCGATCACTATGGCATGCGTGAACGCCTTGACGCCAAGGGGTTACGCTACGTCAATTCTCTTGATGAGTTGTGATTCCAAAGGTGAACATGCAAACGCGTATTCCTTGTGTGCAAATGCGGGGTGGCACCTCGAAAGGGGCGTATTTTCACGCAGCCGATTTACCTGCGGATGCCGCGCTGCGTGATGCGGTTTTGCTGGCTGTGATGGGGTCACCTGATCCGCGCCAGATCGATGGTATCGGGGGCGCCGATTCGCTAACCAGCAAAGTGGCCATTGTGTCGACATCGACACGTGCCGACGCCGACGTTGATTATCTGTTCGGACAGGTGGTTGTGGATGAGGCGCGTGTCGACTACGGCCAGAATTGCGGCAATATTCTGGCAGGCGTCGGGCCGTTTGCCATTGAAACCGGCCTTGTGGCGGCAAGAAACGACGTAACGCCGGTTGCCATTCATATGGTGAATACCGGGCAGATTGCGGTTGCAAAAGTGACAACGCCGGGCGGGCGGGTCATGTACGAAGGCAGTCAACAGATCGACGGCGTGCCGGGCACGGCCGCCTCGATCCCCATTGCATTCCGGGATACGGCCGGCTCCAGTTGTGGTGCGCTCTTTCCCACGGGTCGGATGCTGGATGATATCGACGGTGTTTCACTGACCTGCATTGATAACGGTATGCCGATGGTTTTGCTGCGCGCGCACGATTTTGGCTGCACAGGCCATGAAACCCGTGAAGACCTGGATGCCAACACAGAACTGAAGGCTCGCATTGAGGCAATCCGTTTGAAGGTGGGGCCGATGATGAATCTGGGTGACGTGTCTGAGCGCACGGTGCCCAAGATGTGCCTGGTGTCGCCGCCCCTCAAAGGTGGTGCCATTAATACGCGTTGTTTCATTCCGCATCGATGCCATGCGTCAATAGGCGTGCTGGCGGCTGTGAGCGTGGCAACGGCGGTTGCGATACCGGGTACGGTTTGCAATGGCGTGGGGGTTATACCTGAAGGCGATCATCTCCAGCTTGAAATCGAACATCCCACCGGGCACATGGGGGTGGAGATTCTGTTGGAGCGAACTGACGGCCAGATTAACGTAGCGCAGGCTGCATTGATTCGAACGGCGCGCTGGCTGTTCGATGGCAACGTGTCGGTGCCTCGCCGCGTTTGGACAGGCCGTTGAGTTCAAGGAAATTTGATGTCAAAAGAAGCATTGGTGTTGTTACCCGGTTTGTTGTGCGATAAGGCTGTATGGGAGCATCAACGCGCGGCGCTGGGCGATCGTGTTGATACTGTGGTGCCGGAGTATGCCGAATTGGGCTCAATCGAAGGGATGGCGCGAAAAGTGCTGGCTGAGGTACGTGCGCCCGAATTTTCTTTGGCGGGTCACTCCATGGGCGGGCGGGTTGCGCTTGAAGTGGCCCGCCTGGCACCTGAACGTGTGCTGCGGCTGGCGCTGCTCGATACGGGTTATGAACCCATTGCGGCAGGCCAAGCCGGGGCGCAAGAGCGTGAAAAACGCATGAAATTGCTGCAACATGCCAAAGCCCATGGCATGCGTGAAATGGGGCAGTTATGGGCGCCCGGTATGGTGCATCCAGAACGTCTTGAAACACCCTTGTTTAATGAGATCCTTGAGATGATCGAGCGTCGTACGCCCGAGCAATTTGAAGCGCAGATCAATGCCTTGCTGGGTCGCCCCGACGCGGGTCCGGTGCTGCGCAAACTGCATTGTCCAACGGCGATTATTTGCGGTCGTGAAGACGCATGGAGCCCTTATTCACGTCATGAGGCCATGAGCCATATGGTGTCGGCACAATGGGTGTCTCTACATGCCGTCGAGCAGTGCGGGCATATGTCGACCATGGAGCAGCCCGAGGCTGTCAGTGTCTTGCTCGACGCCTGGCTTTCGCGCACAACAAAGGGGGCATGAAATGGAGCATCACCACAGCGCCGATCTTCTGGCGATTCATATGGTTTGCAAAGACCTGGCGGTGCGTAGCGCCTGCCTGGTCGATCAGCAGGATTACGAAACGCTGGTGCACTTGTTTACACCCGACGCCACCCTGGTCCGGCCTGGCGGCTCGCCGCTTGTCGGGCGCGAGCAAATCCTGGCTTCGTATCAAAGCAAGCCACGCGAACGCCTGACCCGTCATTTCATTACCAACTCCGTGGTTTATGAAGCCGATGCCAATTCGGCCCGAGTGACCAGCTATGTTTTGTTATGGAGCACAACCAGCGACACGCCGCTTGAGGCCTTCGGCAGAAAAGCCGATGCCCGCCAGGCAGCCGGTCAGTTCGACGACCTAATAGTTCGCACCGATGAGGGCTGGCGCATTGCCCAGCGCAGTGCGTCGTTTCAAATGTATCGCGAATAAACCCGGCGGCCCTTTATGCGCCCTTGTCGTTTTGCGGGGCGTCTTTCTGGTAGTACGAGTTGTTTTCACCCATCATTTTGCTTAGCAGGCAAAGCAGGGTTTTTTGTTCGTCCGGGGCCAGGTTTTTCAAGACATTCACTTGAATCCGGGTGACGTGGGGTTCGGCTTGCTGATACAGCTCCCTGCCTTTCGGAGTCATGTATATTTGCAGGCCACGCTTGGATTTCGGGCTGCTGCGCCGTTCGAAATAGCCTTGTGCCTCCAGGCGCCGTACCATGCCGCCAACCGTGGCCTCATCCCAGTTCAGTCGGGCGGCCAGTTCTCGTTGTTCCATCCCTTCTTGAATGCTCACCGCCAGAAAGGCAGCCAGTTGGCTGGCTGTCAGGCCCATTTTTCCCATTTCGGCATCGAATGTGGCATTGATGAATTGGCCGCCCCGACGCAATAAGTATCCCGGCATGTCGTAAAGCTTGATGAACGGGTCGTGCGATGCCGGCTCGGCTGCAGCATTGTGTGAAGTGTCTTTAGGTTTCATTTCGAAATCGTATCAGGACTTACCCTAGGCGTATTGACAGGTAATTTTCAGGTCTTTACCATTTAAAAAAATGCATGCTTAGTTTTAAGTATGACTATACGTCAGAATACGTCAGAAATTTAATAAAAACCAGAAACTACATCGTAGTTTGGAGACAACCGTCTGGGTAGTGGTACCCGTAATGTCATTTTTTAACGCCCAATGGTCAGGCTGGCTTATTGGCGCGTCAAAAACTTTGGTTCGTGAAGGATTATGTATGAACACAGATTCGCCCTTTATTGTGGGGATCGGCGGCACGATGCGCGTCGGCTCGACGTCGGAGAAAGCCATGGCAGCTGCCTTGCGTATGGCCGAGACTCAGGGTGCGCGCACCCTGATGCTGTCCGGCCCTGACCTGGACATGGAAACGTTTGATCCGGCCGTTGCGTCGCGATCCGACAACGCGCAACGCCTGGTTGAAGCTTTGCGTGCGGCCGATGGCATTATTTTGTCGTCTCCCAGTTACCACGGCACGATTTCCGGCCATTTGAAGAATGCGCTCGATTACACCGAAGACATGCGCGCCGACGACCGGCCGTACTTCGACAACCGCGCCGTAGGCTGCATTGTGTGCGCCGATGGCGCGCAAGCCATGGGCTCGACCCTGTCAACACTGCGCGCCATTGTTCATGCATTGCGCGGCTGGCCTACGCCTTATGCCGCCGTCATTAATTCAAGTCTGAAGCCTTTCGAGGCCGACGGCAGTATCAAGAGTCCCGACGTGGCCGCCCAGCTGAATATCATGGCCGGCCAGGTTGTTGAGTTTGCCCGCCGTGCGCGCCTTGCCGCCAGCGTCGAGGCGTCAGTTAACTAGAACAGGAGTCAGCAATATGGCGTTTGAAGAGTCTTTTATTACTGTTGATGATTGCCGGATCCGCATGCGGCGCGGTGGTCAGGGCCCAACGGTACTGTATTTGCACGGCGCGAACGGCGCACCCATGATCCAGCCCTTTATGGACGTTCTGGCCCAGGACTACGACTTGCTCGTGCCTGAACATCCTGGCTTTGGCATGTCGGATGAGCCCGAATGGCTCGACAACATGCAGGACCTGGCCTATTTCTACCTCGACCTGCTCGACCACATGAAACTCGACAGTGTCCATGTGGTTGGCAGTTCCATGGGCGGTTGGCTTGGGATGGAAATGGGCATTCGCGAACCTCGCCGGATCAAGTCGCTGACCCTGGTCGGCACGGCGGGTGTGCGCGTTCCGGGTGTCCTGCCAGGCGACATTTTCCTGTGGAATCCTGAAACAGCGGCGCGCAACACGTTTTTCAATCAGGACATTGCAGAGAAAGTCCTGTCGATGGCGCCGGATACCGAAGAGGCTCAGGACATGATGCTGAAGAATCGCCACACCGTTGCAAAACTGGCCTGGCAACCTCGCCTGTTCGATCCGAATTTGCCCAAATGGCTGCATCGCTTGAACATGCCGGCGAAGTTAATCTGGGGTGAACAGGACAAAATTATGCCACTGGCGGTTGGCGAGGCGCTGCAGCCCAAACTGCCCAACGCGACACTGCAGGTATTCAGTGAATGCGGTCATTTGCCGCAGGTTGAGTATCCCAATGAGTTCAGTGCATCCGTCAAGCAATTTATTGAAGGGGTTAAATAGTCATGAATGTCATTCTTTTTCACCTGATGGCGTATGCCGATCTGGATTTCGAGGCGACCAAGGAATATGAAACCGTTTGGATGAAGCTGCCGAACAAGTTTTATGACCCGGTGAAAGGTCACCAGTTGTACAACCGCTACCTTGATGAACTGGAGTATGCGGAAACCCTGGGTTTTGACGGCGTGGCTGTGAATGAGCATCACCAAACTGCCTATGGCCTGATGCCTTCCCCGGTGGTCATGGCTTCGGCTTTGGCGCGCCGCACAAAACGCGTGAAGATTGCCATTCTGGGTAGTGCGCTGCCTTTGCGTGAGCATCCCATGACGGTGGCCGAAGAGTATGCCATGCTCGACGTGATTACCGGTGGGCGCCTGATTGCCGGTTTTGTCCGGGGTATCGGTGCCGAATATCACACGTTCGGCTTGAACCCGACGATCTCCCACGAGCGTTTCCATGAGGCGCATGACCTGATCGTTCAGGCCTGGACGCAATTGGGGCCTACTTCATTCAGCGGCAAACATTACAACGTTGATTACGTCAATTTGTGGCCGCGGCCTTTCCAGAACCCGCACCCGCCTATCTGGGTGCCGTCCCAGGGCAGCAAGGAAACCATTGACTGGGCGGCTCATCCCGACCATCGATACACCTATCTGCAGACATTCAGCCCGGCCAAAACGGTGCAGAAGTATCTGCAGTCTTACCGCGATACGGCCGAGCAATTTGGATACGAAGCGACCGACAGCCAGTTGGGTTGGGCGGTGCCTATCTATGTGGCCGACACCGACGAGCAGGCCATTAAAGAGGCGCGTGAACCATTCGAACTGTTCCGTAACCGGTTGTTGAAAATGCCATTCGAAATGCTGTTGCCGCCGGGTTACAGCTCGCGTGATTCACTCAAGCGCATCATGGCGGCCAAAGCCATGTTGTCTCAGGAACTGACGATTGAAATGGCCATTGATATGGGCATGATTGTGTGCGGCAGTCCTGCAACAGTGCGTCAGCAGCTCGAGTCGCACTGGAACGACATGCACTTCGACAACCTGCTGACCATGCTGCATTTCGGTAATCTTTCCGAGGAACTGACGCGTCGCAACATGGACCTTTTCGCCAAGGAAGTCTTGCCGAATCTGCAGGCCATGAAACGCGCAGCGCCTGCCCAGGCTTCTGCCTAAAAGGAGGCGGTCAATGTTGCTAGGCCAGATACTGAACGGATTGGTCAGCGGCGCCATGTATGCGCTGGTGGCCATCGGGTTCACGTTAATTGTCGGTGTGCTCGACAAGCTCAATTTCACACACCCGGAGGTATTCATGCTGGGTGGTTTTATCGGGCTGGTTTCCATGTCGTATTTGCCGTTGGAATGGGCATTCATTTTTGCCTTTCTGATTGGCGGTTTGCTTGGGCTGTTTACCGAGTTTGTGGCGTTTCGGCGTTTCCAGAGTGCCGATTCGCGCATTACGGCGGCGTTGAGCTCGCTGGCTCTAGGCCTGGTTTTCATTGACCTGGTGCATAAATTCTGGGGGAACGAAAGCCTTCCCCTTCCTCCCCAGACGGGTTGGCTGACCGAAACCTTTGAAATTGCGGGTGTACGGTTTCTGAATTTGCAGTTGCTGGTGCTGGCGGTCACGTTGGCGCTGATGGTCGGGCTGCACTTTCTGATTCATCACATGAAAATCGGGCGCCAGATCCGCGCCGTGGCCGAAGCACCGACCTCGGCGACCTTGCTGGGTGTGAATGTGCTGCGCGTTAAGCAGGCCGTGTTCTTTATTTCATCGGCATTGGCGGCAATTGCCGGCTTGTTGCTGGCCTTGCGCAGCGATGCAGTGGGGTCGGAAATTGGCCTTACTTTCGGGTTGAAGGCGATGGCAATTATGGCTATTGGCGGCATGGGTGACATGCGCGGTGCGGTGCTGGCCGCCCTGTTGATTGGCGTGATTGAAGCGCTGATGTTCTATTTCGGCTGGGGGCGCCTGGGTGAAATGACGGTGTGGCTGGCCATGATTTTGATTCTTCTGTTTCGACCCGCCGGTTTGTTTGCGGGTGGGCTACATTCCAGGGAGCAGCGGGTTTGATTAGCGACTACCTTATTATCACGGGCATCAACGTGCTGCTGGCATGGAGTGTCTATATTGTGCTCCTGACCGGTAGCCTGTCTTTTGCCCAAGGCGCATTCATGGCGATAGGATGTTATGCCGCCAGTTATCTCACGACTGAAATGGGTATGCCTTTCTGGCCGGCTACGCTGGTTGCGGCGGCAATCACCGCGATCATCGCCGGGGTTATCGGATTCCCGGCACTGCGGTTGCGAGGTATTTATCTGATCCTGGCAACGCTGGGGATCACTTTTTGTGTCCGGGTTCTGCTTGAAAATCTCGATTTCCTGGGCGGGATTGGGGGCATGAGCGGCATGCTGGGGACGGATCTGTTTGCGGTTCTGATTGCCGTTGTGGTGGTCGGGCTCTTGCTGGCAGTGGTGTCGTTCAGTCCTTTGCAGCGGGTATTCGACGCGGTGCGGGAAGACGAGCGCGTGGCTGCCTCCATGGGCATTAATGTGACGGCAGTGCGCCTGATCGGCTTTGCCGCCGGTGCCGCCGTGGCTGCGGTGGCCGGGTCCTTGTATGGTCATTACCTGACGTTTGTGCGGCCCGAGAACTTCGACGTGCTGCTGGCTATTTACGTTGTGTTGTACGTGGTGCTGGGCGGCGTGAACAATATGATTGGCCCCTTTGTCGGCGCCGTTGTCATGACATTGTTGCCCGAATACTTTCGTGTGCTGGCGGATTGGCGGCCAACGGTTTTTGGCCTGGCTGTATTGCTTATGTTGCTTGTGCGTCCCGATGGTTTGTTGTCTTTTCGCTTTCCTACTTTGCGTATGGGGAAAACGTCGAAAGCCATTGAAAGGAAAACAGCATGAGCAGGAATGTGATTCTGGATATTACGGATCTGCAGAAATCATTTGGCGGCATTCGTGCGCTTGACGGCATCAGTTTGCAGGTCTTTGAAAACGAGATTCTGGGTTTGATCGGCCCCAACGGAGCGGGCAAGACCGCCTTATTGAATACGATTACCGGTTTCTATCGTCCTACCGCCGGCAGTATCCGTTTCCAGGGCAGTGAAATAAGCACATTGCCACTTTATGAAATTGGCCGCCGCGGGGTGGGGCGCACGTTTCAGAATATTCGTTTGTTCAAGCGCATGACGGTGCTGGAGAATGTCATGGTTGCCGACAAGCGCCATGCAAAATCGCCTTTGCGCTCACTATGGAACCGTACAGGGCGGGCCAACGGCCGCGCCGAGGCGATGGCGCTGCTGGACATGATGCAGTTGACCGACAAAGCAGATCATTTGGCAGCCTCGTTGTCGTATGGCGATTCGCGTCGTCTTGAAATAGCGCGTGCGCTGGCCGGCAAGCCTGCGCTTTTGCTGCTTGATGAGCCTGCCGCAGGCATGAATGACGCGGAGACAGAGCAATTGGTGGCCGATATTCATCGTATACGAAGCCGTGTGGGTGCAATGGTGCTGATTGAGCACGACATGAGCCTGATTCGCAGTTTGTCGGATCGCGCCGTTGCCATGGATTATGGGCGCAAAATCGCCGACGGCGACGTGCATGAGGTACTGGAGCACCCCGAGGTGCGCCGGGCGTATTTGGGAGATGATGAATGAGCCGGATTCTTGAAGTCAGCGATCTGCATGTTTCATACGGACCCATCAAGGCTTTGCGTGGCGTCAGCCTGAGTGTGTCCGAAGGCGAGACGGTATCGATTGTGGGTGCCAACGGCGCGGGCAAATCGACTTTGATGCGGGCTTTGTCCGGCATTTTGCCCATTGCCTCCGGCCAGGCCGTGTTTCTCGACAACGACATTCGAACAATCAAGGCGCATCAACTGGCGCGGTTGGGCATGCTTCACGTGCCTGAAGGGCGCGGGACTTTGCAGGGCATGGTGGTAGAGGAAAACCTGCGCCTGGCCTGGGAGATTCGACCCAGTGACCGGCCTTTCGAAAAGGCGGTTGAAGAGGTTTATCAACGTTTTCCCAGATTGGGTGAGCGGCGCAAGCAATTGGCGGGAGGGCTGTCCGGCGGCGAGCAGCAAATGCTGGCCATTGGCCGGGCCCTGATCAACCGGCCACGTTTGCTGTTGGTTGACGAGCCGTCCATGGGCTTGTCGCCATTGTTTTCCAAAGAAGTATTCAAGGTTTTGGCCGAACTTAGAGATTCGGGCATGACGATCTTGCTGGTTGAACAGAACGTTCGCAGTGCGCTCGATTTGGCGCATCGGGCGTATGTGTTGAACCAAGGTGTGTTCTTGACTTCAGGTGATGCGGCCCAGTTGGCCAAAGACCCGGCCATCATGGCCAGTTTCCTGGGGCATGGCAAGATCAAGCAGGCGGCGGTGCCGACTGCTTAAGTAACGCAGTAAAGCGTGTTTCATCATTCCTTTAATAATTACGGAGACAAGTGTTATGAAAAAATGGCGTTTTGCAATGTTGCTGGCCGCTGCGCTGGCGTTGCCGTTCGGCGCTTCGGCTGCCGATAAGCCTGCAATCAAACTGGGTACGCTTTTACCGCAAACCGGTCCGTTGGGCGCTTATGGGAAATCGCAGCAGCTGGCTATTGAGCTGGCTGTTGAAGATGTCAATAAAGCGGGTGGCGTGAACGGCAGCATGATTGATATGCAGTTTGCCGATACGCAGATGGATCCGGGCCAGGCGGTATTGATGTTCCGTCAATTTGCCAACGACGGCGCCTTTGCCGTTATCGGGCCAATGACCGGTACCCAATGGGAAACAGTCAGCCCGCTGGCCAACCGCATGGGCGTTCCTGCGATCACGGCCACCGCCGCCAAGCCGGGCATTACCATTCGTCCTTGGACAATTCGTTTGCAACCGCCTGACGATCTGTTCATTGCGGACGGTTTCAAGGATTTCCTGCGCGTGTATCCCGACACCAAACGCATTGTTGTTGTCGCCGACGTTCGTGAAGCCTCGGGTAAAGCGGGGGCAGATGCTTATATGCAGTTGGCCAAGGAAAATGGTGTTGAACTGATTGAGCTGGTTGAGTTTTCGACACGCGCCACCGATCTGTCGCCCGTCGCCATTAAAGTGAAAAGCCTGAATCCGGACGCCATCATGGTATCGGCGCTGGGGCCCAACGCTTTGCAGTTGGCCAAGGAGTTCAACGTTCAGGGTATCGAGGCACCGGTTCTGGGTAACTCCCTGATCTGGCCCGGCCCGTTTGTCTACACGGTTGGCGATAACGGCAAGAACTGGCACTCAATGGGCTTTACCACTGTAAACAGTTCAACCGGCGATAACGAGCTGAACACCGCTTATGTCGAACGTTTTCTTGAGCGTGCCGATGACACGATGGGTGATCCGGCCAACACCGCTAACTGGAGCCTGAGTTATGACGCCGTGCTGCTTTATGCCGATATCATGCGCAAGAACAATATCGATGGCAACACGCCGGCTGATGAGGCGCGTGAGTTGATCAAAGACGCATTTGTCGGGCTTGAAACGTTTGAAGGTATTCAGAAATATGAATTCCAGGAATCGGGTGATGCCTATATCCCCGGCCGCGTCCTGAGCATTAATCCCGAGACAAAAATGTGGATATTTGCTGATTAGTAAATCGCTTTTACTCGCTTGACTGACCCCGGCAATGTTTTTGCCGGGGTTTTTCTTTCCTAATTAAAGTTATGTTATAACATTGCAAAATTGATGGAGAGGAAAGTGAAAAAGATTTGGGTAAATAGCTTAAGTGCGGGTGCCAGTGTCATAACAGCCTGCTACGGCATTTCTGTTGCGGCAGCGCAGCCGCTTGAGCCGGAACCAAAGCAGTTGGAAAAGATTGTGATTAAGGCGAGCCCGCTCAGAACCGACGCGAACAACTCGACAGTACCGGTATCGGTATTGTCGGGAGAGGGGCTGTTGCTAAGCGACCAGACAACCCTGGGTGTCGCGCTTGAGGGGTTGCCGGGTGTGCGCGCCGATACTTTCGGGACGGGTGCCAGTCGTCCGGTGATTCGTGGGCAAACAGCCCCGCGTGTGGTGGTGCTGCAAGACGGTTCCGATGTGATGGACGCTTCCAGCATTTCTCCGGATCATGCTTTGACAGTGGATCCGATGCTTGCCGAGCGAATTGAGGTGATTCGCGGGCCAGGCGCGTTGCTGTACAGTGCGGGTGCGATCGGTGGGGTCGTTAACGTGATTGATGGCCGTATACCGGATGCGGTACCCGCCAACGGTGTGGAAGGGTTTGCCAATCTCCAGGGGGCTACCGGCTCAGACGAACGTGCGGGTGCGGCGGGTGTCACCGCCGGGGAAGGGAACTTTGCGATTCGACTGCAGGGTTCCGCGCGGGATGCCGACGACTATCGCGTGCCTGATTGGTCAACGTCTCACCTGCCCGGTTCGTTTGCCCGAAGCACGACCGGCAGTATCGGCGCTAGTTGGATTCACGATAACGGCTATACCGGTCTGTCATTCAGCCAGATCAACAGTCGTTACGGGCTGCCGGGGCACAACCATAGTTATGGCGATTGCCACCCCCACGGGTCATCCCTGCATTGCGGTGGTCATGACGACCATGAGGATGAGCATGAAGAGGAAGGGCACGACGACCACGACCATGACGACTCGGACGACAGCGATACACCGGTGACACGGCTGAAGTCACAACGAATCGACGCCCGTGGTGAGTACACCGACCCACTGCCTGGTTTAACCCGGCTTAGTTGGCGTGCCGGATTCGCAAAGTATCGACACGATGAAATGGAACATGGCGAGATTGCCAGTACTTTCCGAAATCGGGCGTACGACGCCCGGCTCGAGCTGGCACATGCGCCGCTGGCTGGATGGGAGGGTGTGTTCGCCTTGCAGAATGGCCAAAGCCGTTTTGATACATCCGGTCCAGAGCGCTTTTTGCCCAGCACACACACAAAAACCTGGGGTGTGGCTTTATTGGAAACCTATCGTTTGAACGACTGGCGTTTTGAAGTGGGCGTGCGTCATGACTGGCAGTCGATTGATCCGGACTCAGGCCAGCCAGCATACCAGGGGCGTGCCTTGTCGGGTTCGGCTGCGGCGATCTGGGAGTTCGCCCCGGCTTATTCCGTGGCGTTGCAGTTTTCCCGGGCCGAGCGCATGCCCGGCGCCCAGGAGTTGTATGCCGACGGTGTTCACCTGGCAACCAACACTTATGAACTCGGCCAGTCGGACTTGGGCACTGAAAAATCAACGGGTGTTGACCTGACGCTGAGAAAAACCGAAGGCGACTTCACTTTTGAAGCCAGCGTGTTTTACAACCGTGTCAAAGATTACATTTATGCCCAGACGCTGGACCGCTATGAAGACTTCAGTTTGATTCAGTATGCGCAGCAGGACGCGCAGTTCGTGGGGGTCGAACTCGACATGAACTACCAGGTGAATCAGTACATTTCCGTCGGTGCGTTCGGCGACATGACCCGAGGACGATTAACCAATGGCGCCGGCGACCTGCCGCGTATTCCTGCCGCACGCGTGGGAGGCCGGGTTAATGCGCAGTGGCAGGACTGGCGGGCAAACCTCGAGGTCGTCAGGGTTTTACGACAGAACCGGATTGCCGCATACGAAACAGAAACGCCGGGGTACACCATGCTTAATGCCGGTGTGGCCTACGACTTTGAGGCGCAAGGGGCTGATGCACAGGTTTACCTGCAGGGACGTAATCTGTTGAACCGTTTGGCGTTCAATCATAGTTCCTATCTGGCACAGGTGGCACCGTTGCCCGGTCGCAGTATCATGTTGGGCGTACGCGTGGATTATTAAAATGTCAGGATGCCGCCACCCTCTTTCCCCAACAATGAAACGGATACGAGCCTTCAACCGGTTAACGGTGACGCCCGGCGGGTCGCGCATCTTGACATGGACGCGTTCTACGCATCGGTGGAGTTGCTGCGCTACCCCGAGTTAAAAGGGCAGGCCGTGGTGATCGGGGGGCGCAACACCCCGGCCCCCGCAGAGCGCGCCGGTCGGCGCGTATTTGGGCGGCTGCGTCAGTATGTGGGGCGCGGGGTGGTGACAACGTCTACCTATGAAGCCCGGGCGCTGGGGGTTTTTTCCGCCATGGGCATGATGAAAGCCGCGCAACTGGCCCCCGATGCCTATTTGCTGCCCGCCGACTTCAATGCTTACCGTGAGTATTCACGCCGGTTCAAAGCGGCGGTAGCGGCAATTACGCCCTGTATCGAAGACCGCGGGATTGATGAAATCTATATCGACCTGACGCGGTCCGACGAGCCGTCGGATGTGATTGGTCGCCGGCTGAAAGAGGCCGTCTTCGAGGCAACAGGCTTAACGTGCTCCATTGCGATTTCCCCCAATAAACTGTTGTCCAAAATCGGGTCCGAGCTGCAAAAGCCCGACGGCCTTACGATTCTGACGCACGACGACATTCCGACCCGGATCTGGCCATTGCCGGTCGGGAAAATCAATGGAATCGGCCCGAAAGCCACCCAGAAGCTGCAGGCGTTGGGTATTGAAACCATTGCGCAATTGGCGCAAGCCGATGCTGGCATGTTGCAAACGCATTTCGGGCGTACCTATGCCTCCTGGTTGCTTCGGGTGGCGCACGGCCGCGACGAGCGTGAGGTGGTCATGCATTCCGAGCCCAAATCGGTCAGTCGGGAAACCACGTTTGATCGGGATTTACATGTGTTGCACGACCGCGAGCGTTTGTCGGCGGTTTTTTTCAGCTTGTGTGAAAAAGTGGCTCAAGACCTGAAACGTAAAGGGGTAAAGGGACGCACGGTCGGCGTTAAATTGCGATTTGAGGATTTCCGGACAATAACCCGCGACTATTCGCTGGATCAGGAAACGGATGAGGTGCAGTTGATTCATTTTGCTGCGCGACAATGCTTGAAGCGTATCGAGTTTTCTGCGCGCGTGCGCTTGCTGGGTGTGCGGGTGAGCGGGCTGGCTGCGGCAACACAAAATGGAACGAATGTGCCAACTTTAGTGCAGTTGCCGCTTTACTGAGGGAACTGCTCTTTTTTTTGTAATGAGCAGGAAAATGAACAGGCTAGTCATGAAGTTGTATCAATTGTGAAAATACCGATGCAAACCATTTGGTTGCTCTGTATACTGAGTAAAAAACACGAGAGACTAGCGCATTATGAAACAGAGTTATTCAGCCGTGCCGAACCATGATTCAGTTTCGGATATAGAACATAAAAAAAAGCAGGAAACCGGCAGGGCCGGCTCGAGCCGGAAAGAGCCTTTGCCAGACGACATTACGCCCGCTGTGTTCAGCCAGCAGGGGCTTTGGTCGCGCCCCGGTTTTCTGGTTCGCCGGTTGAATCAGATTCATTATGCAATGTTCTTTGAAGAATGCAAAGAGGGCAATATCACCCCGGTTCAATATGGCATTCTTACCGTGCTCTCGCGTAATCCCTGGCTTGATCAAACCGCGATTGGCTACGAACTGGGGCTCGATCGCACCACTTCGGCCGACGTGATCAAGCGGCTCGAGGAAAAGGGGCTGGTGGAGCGGCGTGTGAATCCCACCGACAAACGTTCGCGACAGGCCAATATTACGCCGGAAGGGTTGGCCCTGATGGAGTCTTTGAAAGACGGCATGGCACGGTCACAGCAACGGCTTATCGAGCCGCTCTCGCCCGCCGATCGCAAGACCTTCATGACGTTGCTGGCTGAGGTTGTGGAAGCGAACAATCAACATGGCCGGGCGGCGCTGAAGTCTGTTTGAGCGCTATCCAAGCTTTTTTCATTACCTGGGACAGTGGTGTCGACCCTTCGTGTAAGGGTTTACGCCATAGAAGCGTAATGATTTTGTCAGTATACTGACATTAACTTTAAATGATCGCTTTAGGCAAGAGGAGAGTTGTTGTGAGTCGAATTCGTAAAATTGCGTTGGAAGAGCACTTTACAGGTGTGGGTTTTGGCGATTACTCAAAGGCATTTGTCAGCCTGATCGACCCGGCGGTGGCTGCCGATTTAACCAGCCGCCTTACCGATTTCGACGAAATCCGCCTGAAGGAAATGGACGCCGCCGGCATTGATTACGTGATTCTTTCTCAAACAGGCCCTGGGGTACAGGCAGAGAAAGATACCGCCGCCGCCATTTCGCGTGCGAAAGAAAACAACGACTTCCTTGCACAACAGGTTGCGCGTCATCCCACACGCTTTGGTGGCTTTGCGCATTTGCCCATGCAAGATCCCAAGGCAGCGGGCGATGAGTTGGAGCGGGCTGTAAAAGAGCTGGGCTTCAAAGGTGCGCTGGTGAATGGCCATACGCACGGCGTCTACTACGATGACCCCGCGTATGACGTTTTCTGGGAGCGCATGCAGGAACTGGATGTGCCTTTGTACCTGCACCCTTTCAACATGTTCGATACCCCGCACATGTTCACGAAACACCCCGAGCTCATGGGGGCCACCTGGGGCTGGGGCGTGGAAACCGGCACGCACGCACTGCGTTTGTTGTTCGGTGGTGTGTTCGATCGTTTTCCGAAGCTGAAACTGATTCTGGGGCACATGGGTGAAGGCCTGCCGTTCCTGCGCTGGCGCTTCGACAGCCGTTTTGCCGTCTATCCGCAAGGCGTGACGCTGGATCGCAAGCCGTCCGAGTATTTCGGTTCCAACATTGTCATTACGACTTCCGGCGTATGCTCGCACCCCTCGCTGATGGGTGCGATTGGTGAAATGGGCGCGGAAGGTGTTATGTTTTCGGTAGACTATCCTTATGAAGAAACAGCGGTTGCCGCCGACTTCATTGAAACGGCACCAATGGATGAAAAAACACGCGCACTCGTTTGCCATGGCAACGCAGAGCGCTTGTTCAAGCTTTAAACGGAGAAAGTATGAGTACGTTTTTGTATGGGGCCAATGTTCACGCCAATGGTATTCGCCAGCATTACCTGCGTTACGGCGGAAATGAGGGTGAACGGGCCGGCCGCGATGCGGTTGTGATCGTGCCCGGCATTACCAGCCCGGCCATTACCTGGGGCTTTGTGGCTGAACGGTTTGGCCAGCATTTTGATACTTATGTGCTCGATGTGCGCGGTCGCGGGTTGTCGCAGGCCTCCGACACACTGGATTACAGTCTGGATGCGCAAGCGAACGACGTGGTCGAGTTCGTCAAGGCACTGGGCTTGAAGCGCTACAGTATCGTGGGCCACTCAATGGGGGGGCGCATTGGTGTGCGCGCAGCGCGTAGCGAGCCCGAAGGTCTCGTGCGTCTGGTGATGGTCGATCCGCCCGTCTCCGGCCCGGGGCGTCGCGAATACCCGTCAAAGTTGCCTTGGTATGTCGATTCCATGGCACTGGCCCGCAAAGGCTGCAGCGCCGAGGAAATGCGCGCCTTTTGCCCTACCTGGACACAAGAGCAGTTGCAGTTGCGCGCCGAGTGGCTCCATACTTGCGACGAGCGTGCCATTATCACCAGCTTTGAAGACTTCCACAAAGACGACGTTCATGTCGATATGCCCAAGGTGAAAGTGCCCACCATGCTGATGGTGGCCGAGCGGGGCGGCGTCATTCTCGAGGAAGATATTGAAGAGATCAAGACACTCATTCCAGGTGTTGCTGTTTCTCATGTGAACGACGCGGGCCACATGATTCCCTGGGACAATGAAGAGGGCTTTTATGAAGCCTTTGGCGATTTCCTGGGTGCCCCGTTAACCCGTCGCGCCTAATTCCTTTATTTTCAGGAGTTCATCATGCCTGTTAGTGATTACCAACTCGTTTCCGCATGGCAGGAAGTGCTGCGTTTGTCCAAGCTTGAAGCCGGGCAAACCGTAACGATTCTTACCAGTACAGCAACTCACCCGCAGAACCTGCGATGTGCCGCGATCGCGGTGCAATCCCTGGGGGCGGTGATGAACCGCCTCGACCTGCCGCCGGTTAACGCCGAAAAGGCATTGAGCCGCGACTCGCTGGCTTATTTGGGCACCACACCGCTCACGGGTAACAAGGCTGCGATTGCCTGCCTGAAAGAAAGCGATCTCGTGCTTGATCTCATGACGCTTTTGTTTTCACCGGAACAGATCGACATTCTGAAAAGCGGTACGAAGATTCTGCTGGCAGTGGAGCCACCCGAGGTGCTGGTGCGTACCGTACCAACCGAAGCCGATCGCAAGCGTGTGAAAACGGCGGCGGCACGCATCGAGGCAGCCAAGGAAATGACGGTCGTCTCGGATGCGGGTACCGATCTGCGTTGCCCCATCGGCGAGTTCCCGCCCACGGCGGAATATGCCTTTGTAGATGAGGCGGGCCGCTGGGATCACTGGCCCAGTGGTTTTGCCTTTACCTTTCCCAACGAAGGCCAGGCCACAGGCCGTATTGTGATCGATAAAGGCGATATTCTCTTGCCGCAGAAAAGCTATACGACCGACCAGATTATTCTGACGGTCGAGAACGGCTACGCCACCAAGATTGAAGGCGGCGTCGATGCCGAACTGCTGCGTGAATACATGGCTTCATTCAACGATCCCGAAGGCTACGCCATTTCCCACATTGGCTGGGGCCTGCAGCCGCGCTGCTACTGGTCCACCCTGGGCTTGTACGACAAAGAACAAACCATTGGCATGGACGCGCGGGCCTATGAAGGCAACTTCCTGTTCTCGTTAGGGCCAAACAACGAGGGCGGTGGCAGCCGTACCACAGCGTGTCACATTGATATTCCTTTGCGTAACTGCACAGTCTCGCTTGATGGCGAGGAAGTGGTCCGCAACGGAAAAGTGCTTGATGGTGGTGTGAAATGACACAAGGCAGCGATGTGCAAACCTATGCCAAGCAAGGGTTTGGCAATCAGTTCGAACTGAAGGCGCCGGTAGGGCTGCTGATCATCGATTTTGTGAATGGTTTTGCCGCCCCCGAGGTATTCGGGGGCGGCAATATCAAGGAAGCCATCCAGAATACGGTTCCTTTGCTGGCCGAAGCGCGCAAGCGTGGCTGGCCGGTGGCGCATACGCGGATTGTCTTTGCCGATGATGGTGCCGACAACAATATTTTTTCCTTGAAAGTACCCAGCATGCTGGGCTTGAAGGAAGATCACCCCAACAGCGCCATTGTCTCGGAACTGGCGCCGGCAGAGGGTGAGTACGTTGTGCGCAAAACGGTACCGTCGGCGTTCTTTGGTACTTCGCTGGCGGCGTGGCTGGCCATGCGTGGGGTGCAAACCCTGGTGGTGGCCGGTGCGGTTACCAGCGGTTGTGTGCGTGCCAGCGTGGTCGACGCCATGCAATGGGGCTTTCGCCCATTGGTGTTATCTGATTGCGTGGGTGATCGTGCATTGGGGCCACACGAGGCAAACATGTTCGATATGGAACAGAAGTACGCCACCGTGATGAAGCGTGATGAAGCGCTGAAGGCACTGGAAGGCCTGTAAGATCGGCACTGGTTGGACCAGGCAAACAAAAAACCGCTGCTTTAAATTTCCCCGGGTACGGGGCAGTTTAAAGCAGCGGTTTTTTCATGGTTGTTTCATTCAGGCACCGTGGCGCCCGAACGAAACAGCATGACGTCAATGATTAAACCGGATAAACCAGGTCGGTGGCCAGGATTTCGGTGTCGTAGACAACCTGGCGCTCTTTGAGCAGCAGGCCGTTTTCACTACGTACAAAGCGGTCGTAATACTTGCCGGCCAGGTGAATGGTGGACTGCCCTTCAATTAGCGTTTGAATCAGCAGGTAGTTGGTCTCGGCTTCAATGAATTCGTCGGTTTCATCGATGACGCGAATATTCGACACCATGTGCATGATGTGGCGTGGTGCAAACATTTGTGTTTGAGCAATTGCCACCGCGCGGTCGTGCATCATGCCGCGCCCTTCCGCATAAACCAGGCCCACCAGCATTTGCTGGTTGGCATTCTCGCGCGAGGTAACCCGGTAGAGTCCATCCTCAGTAAAGAAATCAGGCCATTTTTTTACGTCGCAGGCATCCAGTACCGCACAATATTCAACATGAAATGCTTCGATTTCCGCGCGTAATTGTTGAGCCCGTGCAGCGTCAACCTTCACAGGCTGATAGGAAAAGTCGGTTTTCATTTTTGAAAGCATATTAGATCCCCATTACTTCGCGGTAGTATTTGTACATGGCACGAATCGCCGCTTCCGAAATCAGGGACTCCGATGTGCCAATTGTGTCGGCATCAAGCTTGACGACACTGTTTTCGGTGCTCGAGCGGCGTACACCTTCCTGCACGAAACGCAGTGCCTCGTTGTCTTCCAGGCCCAGAAAGCCGGAAGGACCCATGAGGTTGCCCTGGCGCAGGCGGTGGCGCAGCATTTCTTCGTCGTCGTCTTCGTAGCCGAACATGGTCCATTGCATAATCATGCTGTTCGGGCCATTTGGAATAATCTGACGGATACCCAAGGTATTCATTTCACGCTGGATAATGAAATTCGGCCAGATGGTGTCCATGGTGACCGACCAGGGCGAGTCGAACTCTTTCACAAAATGCAGGAAGCGCTCGTCCTGCAGTTTCAGGCCTTCATGGAAGGAGCGCATTTCCTTCTTGGTTTCAGGGTTCACATCGGCGTAGAGATCGTCTGATTTGGCCGACCCCATAATGCCGTGGCGACCATGAACCTTGTCGGCGAACATCATGGACTTATTGCCGGCCACCAACAAGCCGAAAACCACCAGGAACGAATGCAGCAGGGTTGCGTGATAGGGGTCTTTCAGGTTCTCGTGGTACATCTTCCAGTTACAGGGCAATTCATTGCGGTAGTAACCCAGAATCTTCAGCGGCTTGCCCGTAAAGGTGACTTTGAAGTCCTCCAGGATTTCCGGGCTCAGGTATTCTTCAAGCGGCTCGACTTTGTCGGAGTACGACGCAAAAACAACACCGTTCAGGGTGGTGACATGCAGTTTGCGCAGGCCGTGGTCTTCGTTGCGGAAGTCACGCGGCATACCGCCCTGTTTGTTGACACCGCGCTTGAAGGGGACACCCTGCAGGTCGCCTTTCAGCGTGTATGACCACTGGTGATAAGGGCAAACGAATTCTTTCGCGTTGCCTTTGCTTTCACGGCAGAATTCGGCGCCACGGTGCGCGCAGCGGTTTTCAAAGACGTTAATGGAACCGTCTTCGGCACGCGAGACAACCACCGGGGTATCGCCCACATACGATCTTTTGTAGTCGCCGTGGTTGGGAATTTCGGCCTCCAGGGCAACGAAGTTCCAGGTGTCGCCGCGGAAAATCAATTCCATTTCGCGGTCGTAAACTTCCTGGCTGGTATAAACCCAGTCAGGAATGTAATGCAGGTCGTTATCAGGCCAGGCATAGTTCTCCAGGGCGTCGTCTTTCGACCCTAGTGTTTGCCCGATCACGGTTTGAGATTGATACATGGAAGATCTCCTGTGAAATCAGTTTGGCTGTCCCACGTTGTGGGCAGCCATCGCGCTTTTGGCGAAAGCACGTGCAGTGACGGATGTGTCGGTGAATTCGTTGGGATTGATGCGAACGCTTTTTTCGAACAGCGTGCGTAACGCGCGCAAGTCGCCGCCGGCATTGACTGCAATCGCGTAATGCGGAACGTCGTTTTTCAACCCCAGCATAATGAACTTCGGTGTTTCGGCTTTCGGGTCCAGCTCGCCGCGAATCACGTAAGTTAAATCGGGTTCAGGCAGGCCCAGCATTTGAATGTTGCAACCAAACTGATCTGTCCAGAACCATGGATAGGCAGCCGGTGCCGGGTCTTTGCCCAGCATGTGAGTGGCTGCGATGCGTGCCTGTTCATTCGCGTTCTGCCACGACTCAAGGCGTAGAGCCAGTGCCGCCTTGCCGCGAATCTGGCTGGTGCAGTCGCCGGCGGCATAAATGTTGGGCTGGCTTGTCCGGCATTGTTCGTCAACCAGAATGCCGCCATTGCCGGGGTCGATGTCCAGCCCGGCCTGTCGCGCCAGGGCGCTGTTGGCCGTGAGCCCTACAGACACCATGACTGTGTCGGCCACAATATGTTGCTCGTCTGGCAGTTGGATGTCCCACGAGGCCTTGATGTCGGTTGGCGGTGTAATGGTGGTTGGCGTATTGCCCAGATGCAGCGACAGGCCGGCATGCTCAATACGCTGCTGCAGCCAATCCGAGAATGTGGGCGGGGCAACGCGGTGAAGAACACGCTCGGTTGCCTCAACAATGGATACGGCAACGCCCATTTTGTGTGCGGTCGAGGCAACTTCCAGCCCCAGGAATCCGCCGCCGATGACGCCCAGATGCTTGCTGTACTTCAGCGCCGTGCGCAGCGCATGGGCATCGTCGAGTGTTCTTAAATAGAACACGCCGGGCGCATTTTCAGGGAATGCTTCGATAAAACGGGCTGTCCCGCCCGTTGCAAGCAAGCACTGGTCGAACTGCACTTGCGAGCCGTCGGACAGGTTCGCAGTTCCTGCAATTGGGTCGATTGATTCAACTGTGAGGCCCAGGCGCATATCGATATCGGCAATGCCGTAGAAATCGACCGGTTTGACATCGATTGCCGGTTCGTTTTCAGGCGTTGCGGCCAATACGTCTTTGGACAGGGGCGGCCGTTCGTAAGGGGCGTGCGCTTCGTCACCAATGAGCGTAATGGTGCCTTCAAAGCCCTGGTCGCGCAGCGTTGACGCCGCCACAGCGGCGGCCTGGCCGGCACCCACAATCAGAATGGAAGGTAGTGTTTCAGTCATTCTCAAACCTTTTTAAGCCGTTGCAAACCACTTAGGTTACTATGCGTGGCGCGTCGTTAAAGGTTTACCAGGATGTCATCTCCCTCGACTTTGACTTCGTACACTTTTACGGGTTCAGTTGCAGGCGCGGATTTCGGTTCGCCGGTGCGAAGATCGAACATGGCCTGATGCAAGGGGCATTCCACACAGCCGTCTTCAATGAAACCGTCTGACAACAATGCGAATTGGTGGGTGCAGATGTTGTCAGTGACAAAGTACTCACCTTCGGTGTGGTGTACTGCCAACTGTTTGCCTTCAAGTTCTACGCCTAAAGATTCGTCCTCTTCAATTTGTCCGACCGTTGCAATCTTGATCCAATTCATGATGAGCCTTTTATGGTTTAATATTTCAATATAATCAGTATGCTGTATATTTATTTTACGACAAATAGGGGTTTACACCAGCCTAATTAGGATATTCCCTGAAAAAGCGCCGAAATGGTCAAGTCTCCGTATTAACCCTCGTTGACACTTTTACGTATTGATCAGCATACTAACAAATAACTTGATTCTGTCGTGCCCAGTTTGATATTTCCGTATATCAAACCCGGTTCAACGGCATTTTCGGGCCAGCAGGTCGAGGCACACCATCCTGCGCAAAAGTTTCTCTGGCCCGCGCCGGGCCGAAGCAGTTTGTCTGTCTCAAACATAACAAACCCAAAAGGAGCTGTACATGCAAAGACGTCGCTTTTTAACTCAGGCTGCCGCGGCAACCGGAGCCGGTCTGGCCGCCGTTGGCCTTCCCGCGGTAGCGCAAGACGCACCTACCGTGCGCTGGCGTATGTCCACCGGTTGGCCCAAAAGCCTGGATGCGCTTTATGGTTCTGCCGAAGCGCTTTGCCGCCGTGTCGGCGAGCTGACAAATGGAAAATTTGAAATTCGCGCCTTCCCGGGCGGTGAAATCGTACCTTACTCCCAGAACATGGAGGCGGTCAGTAACGGTACGGTTGAATGCAACCACGTTCTGGCTACGGCTCATATTGGCACCAACACGGCCATTGCTTTCGATACCGGCCTGTCGTTCGGCATGAATGCACGCCAGCACAACGCCTGGATTCAGTTCGGCGGTGGTATGGACAAGCTGCGCGAAATGTACGGCCAGTACGGCATTACCAACTTCGTAACGGGTAATGTTGGCGTGCAGATGGGCGGTTGGTATCGCAAAGAAATCAAATCTTTGAAAGACCTTGAAGGCCTGAAGATTCGTGTTGGTGGTATCGGCGGCATGGTGCTGCAAAAACTGGGTGCGGTTCCCCAGCAGATTCCGCCCAGCGATATTTACCCATCCTTGGAAAAAGGCACCATCGACGCCGCCGAGTGGATTGGCCCCTACGATGATGAGCGCCTGGGCCTGAACAAGGTCGCGCCTTACTACTACTCACCCGGCTGGTGGGAAGGCAGTGCCTCGATCACGACCATGGTCAACAGTGAAGCATGGGAAAAACTACCCGACGAGTTCAAGTCCGCATTCGAATGTGCTGCCAATGAGCAGGCACTGCTGATGCTGGCCGACTACGATGCGAAGAACCCGTCTGCACTGCGTTCCCTGATTGCCGGTGGCGCACAGCTGAAGTACTTCCCGAAAGACGTTATGGAAGCGGCTTACAACGCGTCTCAGGAATTGTGGGGCGAGTTGTCTGAAGAAAACCCAGACTTTGCCAAGATCTATCCAGAGTGGAAGAAATTCCAGCAGGCCGAGGCAAGCTGGTTCCGTGTTGCTGAAAATGCACTCGACAACTTCACTTACAGTGAGGTGTTGAAGCGTTCGTAACGCGTTAGGCATCAATGCGCGGCGCGCCAAGATGGCGTGTCCGCGTATTTCTGGTGTCTTTAAGTTCAGCGTTTGATGATTTACAGGCAGGTATGAGTATGACAGTTTCACATCACACAAAGCCCGGCGTAAAGCCACAAGGTGTTGGCGCACGGATTCCGCGCAAGGAAGATGCCCGGCACTTGCACGGGAAAGGTAATTTCATTGGCAATATGGCCATGCCTGGGTTAAGTGAGGTCGCGTTTTTGCGCAGCCCGCTGGCACACGCCCGTATCACCGATGTTCGGGTTGCCGATGACGCACAAGCAAGCGTTTTCCTGCGTGCCTCCATGCCCGACGCCAAGGATATCGTGGCCGACTCCACGCTGCCCACGTACCAGGTTTCGGCGCAGCCGCCTTTGGCCAGTGACCGTGTGCGCTTTGTGGGTGAGCCGGTGGCAATGACTTTTGCCCCCACCCGTGCCGAAGCCGAAGACCTGGCTGAAATGGTTGAGGTCGATTACGACGAACTGCCTGTTTATGTTGATGTGAAAGCGTCGGAAGCGGCCACATCAGAATTCATCCATGATGGCTGGAAAAACAATGTATTCGTTACATTGAATGCCAATAATAATTTTGACGATCTCGCCGCGAAGGCCGAGGTCGTTGTCAAGCGTGAAATTGATTTGTCCCGCCAGTGCATGCTGCCGATGGAAGGTATTGCGGTACTGGCTTATTGGGATGACCAGAACAGTCAGTTGGTGGTGTATACCGCCACTCAGGTTCCACACCTTATTCGTACCGGCATTGCCGAGTTCCTCGATTTGCCGCAAGAGCAGGTCCGGGTGATTTCCCCCGATGTGGGCGGCGGTTTTGGTTATAAATGCATTCTGCAGCAGGAGGAACTCTGTGTTGCATGGCTGGCCAAAACCTACAAGCGTCCTTTCCGGTATCTGGAAGATCGCCGTGAGCACCTGATTGCCGGTGCCAACACCCGCGAGCACTATTATGAAATGACGGCCTATGCCGACAAGCAGGGTCGTTTACTGGCGCTTGACGCCAAGGTCACGATCAGCGGCGGCGCATATTCTGTGTGGCCGTTTACCGTGGGCCTGGAAACCGGACAGGCGCTGGGTAACATTCCCGGGCCCTATGGTTTCAAGGGCTACCGCTGCCAGACGCGTTGTGTGGCAACTAACAAGCCCGGCTTTCTGCCCTATCGTGGTGTGGCGCGCACTGGTGTTTGTTTTGCCATCGAGCTCACCCTGGATGCGCTGGCGCGCGAAGTCGGGCGCGAGCCCTGGGAAGTGCGTCTGGATAATTTGGTTCAGCCAGAGCAAATGCCTTATGTCAACGTAACGAACAAGCATCTGGACAGTGGTGACTACCCTGCCAGCTTGCGCCGCGCGTTGGAAATGATCAATGTTGAAGCCGTGCGTGAGCGTCAGAAGAAAGCAGAGCCCGACGGCCGTCTGATTGGCCTGGGCGTTGCGACTTATACCGAGCAGTCGGCTCATGGAACGTCGGTATTTGCGGCCTGGGGTACGCCGGTTATTCCGGGCTTTGACCAGGCTTCTGTGAAACTGACGCCCGATGGCGGTGCCGAATTGCGGGTGGGTGTGCATTCGCATGGGCAAGGCATGGAAACCACATTTGCTCAAATTGCCAATGAAATTCTGAGTGTCGACATCAACCGGATCAAGCTGGTTCATGGTGATACCGGCCAAACACCTTACTCCTCGGGCACTTACGCCTCACGCTCCCTGGTGATGTCGGGCGGCGCCGTATCCAAGGCGTGCAAACAATTGGCGCCGCGCGTGAAAAAAATCGGCGCGCATTTGCTGGGTGTGTCGGCAGACGAAGTGACGCTGGAAGACGGTTACGCCTGTGCGGGCGATAAGCGTGTCTCTATCGCGGAAATTACGAACGCCTGGTATATCAATCCGCAAAAACTGCCGGCCGATGTCGATGCCGAAGGGCTTGAGGTTAGCGTGGGCTATCGGCCCAAAGTGGATACCGGCAGTTTCACCTACTGCAGCCAGGCGGCTGTCGTGGCGGTAGATCCGGCAACCGGCGCCGTTGAAATTCTGGATTACGTTGTGGTGGAAGACTGCGGCACGATTGTGAACCCGCTGGTGGTCGAAGGCCAAACCATTGGGGGTATTGCCCAGGGTATCGGCACGGCATTCTATGAAGAAATGCCGTACGACGAGCAGGGCCAGCCCTTGGCTTCGACCTTGGCTGACTACATTATGCCGGGGGCAACCGAAGTGCCCAATATTCGTATTGATCACTTCGAAACGCCGTCGCCGCACACTGAGTTCGGTGCCAAGGGCATGGGTGAAGGTGGGGCGATTGCACCGCCTGCCGTTTTGTTTGGCGCGGTAAACGATGCATTGCGTGCGTATGGTGTCGAGTTCGCACACACACCGCTCACGCCGCATCATGTTCTTGATGCGCTGGAGCAAAGCAAAGAAAAAGAGTCGACTTCTCGTGCCAACGTTGCAGCAGGGGCTACGGTATGAAAGCAGCAAAATTTGATTATGTCCGTGTAAATGAAGCCAAAGAGGCGCTGTCTCTGTTGGAAGGGTCCGATGGCAGCACCAAGGCCATGGGTGGCAGTCAATCGTTGGGGCCGATGTTGAATCTGCGCCTGGCGCGCCCGCAGAAAGTGATTGATGTCTCGAGCGTGGCCGACTGGCGCTCGGTCTCGAAAGAGGAAAACCGCATTCGCGTGGGGGCGGCCGTAACGCACGCCGAGATTGAGGATGGCGTCTTTGCCGACTTGCGTGGCCACATGCTGCAGGATGTGGCGGGCGTTATTGCCTATCGTGCGGTGCGCAATCGCGGCACGATTGCCGGCAGTATTGCGCACGCCGATCCGGCGGCCGATTGGGTGCTGGCAACCAGCGCGCTGGGTGCCGAGCTTGAATTGGTATCGGCCAAGGGCACGCGTCGCAGCGCCATGCCGGAGTTCATGTTGGGTGCCTATGCCGTTGACCTTCAACCCGACGAGTTGATTGCGGCCGTGTATGTGCCTGAAAAAACGGCCCAGACGCGTTGGGGCTATTACAAATTCTGTCGAAAAACCGGTGAATTCGCCGAAGCCAGTTGTGCGGCCTATTTCGACCCCTCGACCCGTACTGCGCGTATTGCCGTCGGGGCGCTGGGCGGCGCACCGCAATTGTTGTCGGCCTTGTCTGCCAAGGTCGCTCAAGAAGGGCTGGCGGCTGCCACGCCCGAGGCAATTGCAGAGGCGTTAAAAGAGATCGCGCCCGAGAAAACAGCCGGCGATCGCCGCTTGTTTGCTACGGTTATTGAACGCTGCCTGCGCCGGGCATTGGGTGAGTAAAGGAAGGAAGTTATGTCCCAGTTGAATATTGAAGTAAATGGCCGCAAGGTATCGCGAGATGTGGTTGCCCGCACTCACCTGGGCGATTTTTTGCGTGATGATTTACGCCTGACCGGTACCAATCTAAGTTGCGAGCACGGTGTGTGCGGTGCGTGTACCGTCCTGGTCGACGGCAAGCCCGTACGGTCCTGTATTACGTTTGCGGCGGCATGCGAAGGACGGCAGGTTACGACGATCGAGGGTTATGAAACCGACCCCGTCATGTTGAAATTGCGCGAGGCATTTAATACGTTTCACGCCTTGCAGTGCGGGTTTTGTACGCCCGGCATGCTGGCGACGTCACGCGACATTGTGTTGCGTTTGCCCGACGCCGACGAAGAGCGCGTGCGTATCGAGTTGTCGGGAAACATTTGTCGTTGCACCGGGTATCAAGGCATTACGGCTTCTGTGTTGTCGGTATTGAAGCATTTTCGCGACGAGCCGAACGACCAGGTGGAAGCGATGCGCCGTGCGGCGGCTGAAGGCAAGGCTGCGTTGCCGCCTGAAGCCCAGGCTCCCAAGACTTTCAGTGGTTTTGAGGCAAAAAGTATTCAGCGCGAAGCCAAGGCCGCAGCCAACAGCGCGGCTGAAGCACCTGGAGCCGGCACGTCATCCGGTGCGGCGCCGTCGGCTGCTTCCGGCAAGGGAACAAGTGTCAAAGGCGGCTTCAATGTCGATTTCCCGGCACCCAAAGTATGGGAGTTCATGTCCGATCTGAAGGCGGTGGCGGCGTGCCTGCCAGGCGCCGTGATTGAGTCGCAGGACGGTAACGAGGTGAAAGGGCGCATTGCAATTAAGTTTGGCCCCATGAATGCGGCTTTCAAGGGCGCGGCTACGCTAGAGCGTGATGACGCCGATATGTCGGCGGTTCTGCGTGGATCGGGCCAGGATTCTTTGAGCCAGTCGCGTGCGAAGGGCGATGTCAGCTATCGCGTAACCTCGGTGGCCGATGATCGCTCACGCGTTGATGTTGACCTGCTCTATTCCCTGCAAGGCCCGCTGGCACAGTTTTCCCGGTCGGGTCTGGTGCAAGACTTCGTGAAACGGATGATTGCCGATTTCGGACGTAATGTGTCGTTGCGTCTTGGTCAGCCTGAAGGTGCCGATGCGCCGTTGCCCCAGGCTGAGTTCAGCCCTTTCAAAATGTTTATGGGCGTTTTATGGGCGCGCATCAAACGTTTGTTTGGGGGCGGAAAAGAAGAGTAGTACCCGACAAGTAGTAACCCGTAGTAGGTCTGTCTTAACCAAATATGAGGTTCACAATGAGAAAATTTTCAGCAAAGTCTTGGGTTCGTACTTTAACCGGGGTTGCAGCTTGCCTGTTCGCTGCCACTGCGGTGCAGGCAGAGCCATTCAAAGTCCGGCTCGACTGGACGCCCTGGGGTAATCACGCTGCATTCCATTTGGCCGATCAGAAAGGCTGGTATGAAGAGGCCGGTCTGGACATTGAGTTCGAAGATGGCAACGGCTCTGTGACAACAGTGCAGATTATTGGTTCGAGTGACAACTTCGACGCCGGTCATGCCGCATTGGCGCCGATGATGATTGCGCGCGACAAAGGTTTGCCCGTAAAGGCGGTTGCACCCTTTGTTCGTCGTAATGACATTGGCGTGCTGGTGCCGAAAGATTCCGGCATGAAAGGCCCGGCCGATCTGAAAGGCAAGAAGCTGGTTTACACGGCCGGCTCCCTGGAAGCCCCGTTCGTGGATGGTTTCCTGGCTGCAGGCGGTTTAACGCGCGATGACGTTGAGCTGTTGAATGTGGAAGCGGCGGGCAAAGTGACCACTTATGCGGTGGATCGTGCCGATGCGGTTGTATCTACCATTCCATTTGTGTTGGCGTCGGTTCAGAAACAACGTCCTTCCAATGCCATTCCATTCGCCGATTACGGTTTGAACATGCCCAGCTTTGGCATTTTGGCCAGTGAGTCGAAGTTGAATAGCCGTGGGGAAGATATTTCCAAGTTCGCCAGTGTTACGGCGCGGACATGGGAATACATCATGAACGGTCATGAAGATGAAGCGGTTGAAGCCATTATGGCCGCCCGTCCGCAAGCGCGTCTTGATAAAGAAGTGTTGCGTGGCCAGATTGAAGCGTTGAAAACCTACTTCGGCAAGCCGGTTGAGGGCTTTCGCACAGGCCAGCCTATTCCTGCCGAATGGGAAGAGGCGGTTCAAACGCTGACCAAAGTTGGCTTGATCGAGAAAAATCTGCCCGCGACTGACTTCTATGTTACCGATATGGTTAATCCGGGTCAGTACGATGGGATGATCAAAAAATGAGTGTTTCTGCTGTCAGTGCGCGTCATGTGCAGAAACAGTATTCCGGAGAGCGAGGTGTACTCGCGCTTGATGGAATCAACATCGAAATTCCATCAGGGCAGTTCGTTAGTATCCTGGGCCCCAGTGGTTGCGGCAAAAGCACATTTTTGCGCTGCGTAGCCGGCCTGGAAGATATTACGGCCGGCGATCTTGAGGTCAATGGCAAGCCCGTGGCGGGGCGGCCGCCAGATGGTATCGGCATGGTGTTCCAGCGGGACGCCTTGCTTGAATGGCGCACCATTCGCAAAAACCTGCTGCTGCCCATTGAGTTTGCCAAAAAGCGTGTGGCCGATTACCAGGACAAGGTCGATCATCTGCTTGAGTTGACCGGGTTGCAGGATTTCGGAAACAGCTACCCGCGAGAGCTTTCGGGCGGCATGCGCCAGCGTGCCGCCATATGCCGGGCCTTGGTCGATAACCCCACGCTGCTGCTGATGGATGAGCCTTTCGGCGCACTTGATGCTTTCACGCGCGACCAAATGAACTTTGAGCTTCAGCGTATCTGGACGGAAACGCAAAACACGATTCTGTTCGTGACACACGGCATTTCCGAAGCGGTTTTTCTGGGTGATATCGTCATGGTGCTGTCACCCCGGCCAGGTCGACTCATGGAAGTGATTGAAGTGGATCTGCCTCGCCCCCGGTCGCTGTCGGTGCGTGAAACCCCCGAGTTTGGCAAATATGTTTCGCATATCCGTGAACTATTCGACAAGATGGACTTAAACGGCGATAAGAGGGCGTGATGATTGGAATGAATAATCTGAAAACAGGTGCGGCGGGGTTGTTTTCCCTAGTGGTCGTTCTGGTCGTCTGGGAAGTGTTTTGTCGTGTTTTCGAAGTGCGTGAAATCATGTTGCCTTTGCCAACGGATATTCTCGCCGAGCTTTACAACGAAGCCGCCTGGTATGCCTCGCAAACGCTTTATACCCTCTGGATTACCGTCTTGGGCTTTGTGCTTGCGGTTGTCGGGGGTGTACTGATTGCCGTTGCCTTGGTTAGCTCACGCTTGTTTGAGCGTTTTCTATATCCACTGATTATTGGCTTTAACAGCGTACCCAAGGTTGCCTTGGCGCCGCTTTTCGTGGTGTGGATGGGGACCGGTGCCGAGCCGAAAATTGCGATTGCGTTTTTAATTGCGGTTTTTGCCATTATTGTTGATACCGTGCATGGCCTGCGCTCTGTGCCGCAGGATGTCACCGACCTGGGGCGTGTATTGAAAGGGACATCCTGGGATTTCTTTTTCAAAGTGAAGTTGCCCTGCGCCCTGCCTTCAGTTGTGGCGGGCATGAAAGTCGCCATGTCGCTGGCTCTGGTTGGTGCGATTGTGGGTGAATTCGTGTCTTCGCAAAGAGGCCTGGGTTACGTCATCATGAGCGCGCAGGGCGTGTTCGATACTGTGCGTGTGTTTGCTGCGCTGTTCATTCTCGCGGCGATGGGTGTTGTGCTTTATGGCGCATTGGTTTGGCTGGAGCGTCGAGCCACGCCTTGGCGCCAGGTGCATGAAGATTAAGTTGTAAGCGAGTTGTTAAAGGAGTAGTTATGCGCGGTTTGCTCGCCCTTTCCCGTCTTATCGACGGGTTGAATGTCACCGTGGGCCGGTTAGTGTCCTGGGTCATTCTGATGGTTGTTATCGTCAGTGCAACCAATGCTGTCTTTCGCAAGGCATTCGATATGAGTTCGAATGCCTGGCTGGAACTTCAATGGTATATGTTCGGCGCTATTTTCCTGTTGTCTGCCGGGTATACGTTGCTGCGAAACGGCCATGTCCGGGTCGATATCCTCAATAACAAATTATCTGAACGCAAGCAGGTCGGAATCGATATTTTCGGGATTCTGATTCTCTTTCTGCCTGTGTGCGTTTATATCCTCTATTTGTCTATTCCCCAGGCAATTGAGTCTTACGTGCTGCATGAAACGTCATCCAACGCCGGCGGTTTGATTCGGTGGCCGGTAAAAGCGCTTATTCCACTCGGTTTTTTTCTGTTGAGTCTGGCGGGCGTATCTCACTTGATCAAGTGTATTGGCTTTCTTCGGGGGCAATGCGCTAATCCGCTTCGGTTGGATGCGAAATCACAGGAAGAGGCGTTGGCCGATGAAATTGCCTCCAATGCAACCGACAATACGAAACAACAGGCAGAGGGTCGTTGATGATTGAGTTTTTAATTGCCAACATGGCCCCGGTCATGTTCGCTACATTAATTTTATTTTTGTTGCTGGGCTTTCCGGTGGCATTCACGTTGGCCGGTCACGGCTTGTTGTTTGGCTTGCTTGGGGTTGAGCTTGGTCTGTTTCAGCCAACCTTTTTTCAGGCGCTGCCGCAACGTATTTTCGGCATTATTGCAAACGACACCTTGCTGGCAATCCCGTTCTTTACTTTCATGGGGTTGATTCTTGAGCGTTCAGGCATGGCCGAAGACTTGCTCGAAACCATTGGCCAGTTGTTTGGTCCATTGCGTGGCGGCCTGGCGATTGCCGTGATTGTCGTTGGTGGCCTACTGGGTGCGACAACCGGGGTCGTGTCTGCCTCGGTGATCTCCATGGGTTTGATTTCCCTGCCCATTATGCTGCGTTACGGTTATGATCGGCGTCTGGCAACCGGGGTGATCGCGGCTTCGGGTACCTTGTCGCAAATTATTCCGCCGTCGATCACATTGATTGTCCTGGCCGACCAGTTGGGCCGCTCGATTGGCGATATGTATCGGGGCGCAATGGTTCCGGCCTTGATGACGGTTAGCTTGTACATTATTTATGTACTTTCACTTTCGTTCTTTCGCCCCAAAGCGGGGCCGGCTATTCCCGTGCAGGCTCGCACCTTTATCGAACCCAATGGCAGCCATGGTATACCGTCGCTACTGGTGCTGCTGGTGGTGTCGTCGGTGTTCGCGGTTTTGGGGTGTCAGTTCGTCTTGTCTGAAAATGCACCGGTTGATGAAACCATTGTGGTGGGTTCCTTGATTGGCGGCGCGGTGGCGTTTGTGCTGGCTGCGTTGAACAAAGCGCTGCGTTTGGGTTGGCTGTCGCAAATTGCCGAGCGCGTTACCTTTGTGCTGATTCCGCCGCTCATTCTCATTTTCCTTGTCTTGGGCACGATTTTCCTTGGCGTTGCAACGCCCACGGAAGGCGGCGCAATGGGTGCCGTTGGGGCCATCATTATGGCTTTGTTACGCAGGCGTTTAACCTGGAGCCTGTTGAAACAGGCAATGGACACCACAACCAAGCTGGCTGCGTTCGTTATTTTCATCCTGGTGGGCTCAACCGTCTTTTCGCTGACTTTCCGCGGCGTGAATGGCGATTTGTGGGTTGAGCATTTATTGGTGGGCCTGCCCGGCGGCGAAATCGGTTTCCTGGTGATCGTGAGCATCTTTGTGTTCGTCATGTCGTTCTTCCTCGACTTTTTCGAACTGGCCTTTATTATTGTTCCGTTGCTGGGCCCGGCTGCAGAAGCGATCGGGATTGACCTGATCTGGTTTGGCGTGTTGCTGGCATTGAATATGCAGACCTCATTTATGCATCCGCCGTTTGGTTTTGCCCTGTTCTACCTGCGTTCTGTCGCGCCTAAGGTCGATTACCAGGACAAGCTGACGGGAGAGACCATTAAAAAGGTGACTACAGGTCAGATTTACTGGGGTTCGGTGCCATTTATCTGCATTCAGTTGTTAATGGTCGCAATTGTGATGCTGATCCCCTCGACCGTGATGCATTACAAAGGTGATGTGTCGCAAGTTGATATCGAGTCGGTACAAATTGAGATCGAGGGTGCCAACTACGGCACCGACGATGGGGCGTATGGCGGCTCATCGGTATTTCAATAAGGTTTGCCTGTTGATGCAGTACAGGCCACCCGGTAAATCCAGCAGGGGGAAGTGTGCCGCTTAAGGATGCACTTCTGGCCCTGGTGGTTATTGTGGCCTGGGGGCTGAACTTTGTTGTGATCAAAGTGGGGCTGCAGGAAATCCCGCCATTCCTGCTGGGCGCCTTGCGTTTCCTGCTGGTGGCGATGTTCATTCCTTTTTTCAAGCGACCTGCCATGCCGTGGCGGTCGCTTTTTTATTTTGGGTTTACCATTGGCTTTCTGCAGTTCGGCCTGTTGTTTTCAGCCATGGCCATGGGGGTGTCTGCCGGGCTGGCATCGGTTATTTTGAACGGGCAGGCGTTTTTTACCGTTTTGATTGCAGCGGCCGTATTGGGTGAACCGGTAGGACGCCACAATATCATCGGCATGGTTATCGCCGCTTTGGGCCTGGTATTGATTGCGGTGGGTGAAACGTCTGGGCACGTAACGCTAATTGGCTTTTTCCTGACTGTGCTGGCTTCTTTAAGTTGGGCGGTCGCCAATATTGTGGTGAAAACCGCAGGCAAGGTGGAAATGCTTAACCTGGTGATCTGGGGCACCATTGTGTCGCCGTTGCCGTTTGCTGTTATGTCTTATTTTGTTGAAGGCCCTGAGCTTATTTTGTACAGCTTGCAGAATATGGGTCTGAAAGGGTACGGTGCACTGATCTATCTGGCACTTTTCGCAACCACGCTGGGCTTTGGCTTATGGACCTGGCTGCTTAGCCGGCATCCGGCCAATCGCGTGGCACCCCTGAGTCTGCTCGTCCCTTTCGTGGGGCTGACGTCGGCCACCATTTTGCTCGATGAGCATTTAACCTTGCTGCAGTGGATTGGCGGCCTGGTCATTCTGGGCGGACTGGCTTTGAATGTATTTGGGCCACAGGTAATGGCAGCGTTGCGCCGCAGAGCGTAACGCTGCCATTGTATTTGTCGTCTGCTTGAAAAGCAGGCCAATCAAGCCGATAACGGTGCGTTAAAATTTACATTCATTCTTTAAATGGCGCGGGTACAGCGTCGCTATGTCTGTTTTTCTTCATTTTCGGGAAGCCCTATGGAATTTGATCGTGCCGGCGTGAATGCGCTGATGGAAATTACTGCCCGTCCTGACCTTATTTTCACCAAAGGGCAAGGCTCGTGGCTTGAAGACCATACGGGCAAGCGCTATCTTGATTTTCTTCAAGGCTGGGCGGTGAACTGCCTGGGCCATTGCCCGGCGCCATTGGTTAAAGCCCTGCAGCAGCAGGCTGCAGAACTGCTCAACCCCTCGCCCGCTTTTTATAACCAGCCCTCCATTGAGCTGGCCAAGCGCATCACGGGCGCTTCGTGTTTCGATCGCGTGTTTTTTGCCAATAGTGGTGGCGAGGCCAATGAGGGTGCCATTAAGCTGGCGCGGAAATGGGGTCGTCTGCATAAGAAGGGCGCCTATAAAATCATTACGTTCAACCATGGTTTCCACGGGCGTACGCTGGCCACGATGTCGGCGTCGGGCAAGCCGGGCTGGGATACTCTTTTCGCCCCCCAGGTCGATGGTTTTCCGAAAGCCGAACTCAACGATCTTGATTCCGTTCGTGCTCTTATCGATGATCAAACCGTGGCGGTTATGCTGGAACCTGTTCAGGGCGAGGCGGGGGTGATTCCTGCCAGCGCTGAGTTCATGCGAGGTTTGCGCGAATTGACGCACCAGCACGAGATGTTATTGATTGCAGACGAAGTGCAAACAGGGATGGGTCGCACGGGCAAGCTGTTTGCCTACCAGCACTTTGATATCGAGCCCGATATCATGACGCTGGCCAAGGGCATTGGCGGCGGGGTGCCGCTGGCGGCGTTGTGCGCCCGCGAATCGGTGTCGTGCTTCGAGCCTGGCGATCAGGGCGGTACGTATAACGGGAATCCGCTGATGGCGGCCGCCGGCATTGCGGTGTTCGATACGGTTTCGGCGCCGGGCTTCCTGGCCGCCGCAAATGAGCGTGCCGAACAGCTTTCGGCCGGCCTGCTTGCCTTGTCGGAAAAATGGGGCATGCAGGGCGAGCGCGGGCTTGGCTTGCTGCGCGCCTTGCGTTTGGATAAGGGAGACGGTCCGGCCATGGTGGCAGCGGCTCGCGACCGTGCGCCGGAAGGTTTGTTGTTGAACGCGCCTCGGCCCGAGCTGTTGCGTTTCATGCCTGCATTGAACATTTCCGCTGATGAAATTGACCTGATGTTGTCATGGCTCGACGAAATCATTAAGGCTGTTCGCAAATGAGTCGACAAGCCGGCCGCCATGCATCAAAGAATTAATCAGCGCCATCTGATTCTGTTCGTTGAGATTGTCCGCAAGGGCAGCCTGGCCAAGGCGGCCGACGAATTGGCGATTACGCATTCGGCCGCGTCCAAGAGTTTGCGCCAGCTTGAGGACGATGTGGGGGATCGCCTGCTGGAGCGTAACCGGGCCGGTGTTTCCCTGACACCGTCGGGCGAGATTTTCTACCGCTATGCCAGCGCCAGCTTAACTGCCTTGCGCCAGGGGATCGACATGATCGCCCAAAGCGATCAGCACGCCCGACGTGCTGTCTTGCTTGGCGCCTTGCCTAACGTGGCGGTGAATGTGTTACCCGAAGCCGTTGCCCAGTTCAAGGCGCGGCATCCCGATATTCAGGTCAAAATCGTAACGCAGACCAATCGCCAGTTGCTGATGCAATTGCGCCTGGGGGAAATCGACTTTGTCGTGGGTCGATTTGCAGAAATCGATGAAATGAGAGGGCTGCATTTCGAACGTTTATATTACGAAACAATGGCATTGGCGGCCCGCCCCGGCCATCCGGTGTTTCAGGCCGAGGGCGGCATGGCCCTGGAGCAAATCACGCTGTATCCCCTGGTCATGCCGCCGCTTGGCACGGTTATTCGACCTGAAATCGATCGTTTTTTCTTAAGCCGTGGTATTGCCGACCTCCCGAATGTTGTCGAAACACTGTCTGTGGCGTTTGGCCGCGCTTTTGTCTTGATTTCGGACGCCTTGTGGGTCTTTCCACGCGGTGTGTTGCAGGCCGACCTGGACGCCGGTGTGCTGCGGGAGGTGCCCGTTGATCTGGCCGGCACAGAGGGTGCAGTTGGCATTACAACGCGGTCTGAACCGGGCTTGAGTCGTGTCAGTGAAGAAATGTTGCTGATTGTGCGCAAATTGTGCTTGCAGCATGCACACCATTTGCATGATAAAAAACTCATGTAAATACTGGAAATATCACTTTTATTGCCAAATTGAACGCATTAACTTACCGTTAAGACAGCTTTAGTGGGACTTTCACAGAGTTGAAATAATGAAAAAGGTAGGAGACATAATGGGGCGATTTTTCTCGAAAATAGGCATGGCTTGTGCCTTGGTTGCACTTTTTGCGTTTAGCGCCACGACAAAGGCGCAAACGTTAAGTATCGGAACGAATCCACAAGGATCGGTGGCGTATGCGTCGGGCGCTGCAATTGCCGATGTCGTGGGCGATGCTCTTGACCTGTCTTTTACGGTGGTGCCTCAGGGCGGGCCCACGGCGATTATTCCTGCGATGAGTGCCGGCGAGTTCGATTTTGCTTTTGCCAACATTGTGGCAGCGGTAACGGCGAAAGATGGCAAAGGGCCATTTAAAGGGCGGAAGTACGATTCCATTCGTGTAGCGGCCGTTGTTTATCCGCTTGAAATGGGGGTTTTCGTTCCCAAAGATGCTGGCATCAACACGTTTAACGACCTGCGGGGCAAACGTGTGGCTTCGGCTTTCAAGTCGCAGGCGAATGTGGCGGCTTTCATGACAGCCTCGCTGGCGGCAGCGGGTTTAACTTACGACGATGTCACGCCGGTACCGGTGCAAAACGGGGTTCAGGCGGTGAATGAACTGGTGGACGGGGGCTTGGATGCCACCACGTTCAGTGTCAGCGCAGGGGTCATACAGCAAGCCGATGCAGTGGTGGGTGTCCGGGTGCTTTCCCTGCCGAACGATGCTGCCGCGCACGCTGCGCTTCAGAAATATACGCCGGGAGCAAGTATCGAAACGGTGCAGGCGGGCAGTTATCCCGGGGTTCTTGAGCCAACCAATATTATCCGCGTACCTTTTGTCGTATTGACCGACAGCCGCGTGGATGATCAGACGGTCTACAACGTTGTGAAGGCGATTGCGGAAAATCGTGAAAAACTGGTGGCTTCTGCAGGCGATTTCAAGGCGCTTGATCCCAAGTTAATGGGGCAAAGTGCGTTGCCGGTTCCTTATCATCCGGGTGCGATCAAGTATTACATGGAGCAGGGCAACTGGAAGTAGTCCAGTGTTGCGTTTAGTCACCCATTTTCGCTGCGCGAGCCTGGGTTGACCACTGCCTTGGAGCCGTATCAATGAAAACAAAAATCGTCAGCGCACTCGGGCTTGTTCTCGTGCTGCTTGCCATTCTGTGGGCGCTCAATTTCCAGCGCGTGTTGGGTTTCAACTTGTACAAGGGTCAGTATCTTTACGTTCTGATCGCGGTGGCAACGGCGGTGGTGTTTCTCACCAACCCCCTGTTTGCAGCTCGACCCAGGCTTTCTTTGCTGATCGACGCGCCGCTGGCGCTGGCCGGCATTCTGGCGGCACTGTTTATTTCGTTCGATTTCGAAGTGCTGATCGACCAGGCAAACCTGTATGACTTCAACTGGGTCGGCCAGCTTCTTGCCGCTGTGGTGATTGTCGTACTGATCGAGGGGGTCAGGCGTTCGGCCGGGCTTTCGCTGGCGTTGATTATCGTTGCGTCAATTTTGCTGGCCTACTTTGCAACCAGTTTGCCCGACGCCATTTCCGGCCGCCCTTTCAGGCTTGATTCCTTTCTGTACAAAATGGCCTATCTCGAGGGCAATATTCTGGGCGCGCCGCTGGTCATTGTTGGCAGTGTGGTCATTACTTTCGTGTTTATGGGCGCTGTCCTGCATGCAACGGGCGGGGGCCAGTTCTTCTCGAATCTGTCGGCCGCCCTATTTGGTGGCTCTCGTGGCGGCTCGGCAAAAATTGCCGTGACGGCGTCGGGTTTGTTCGGGGCCATTTCCGGCTCTGCCGTTGCCAATGTGATTTCCACCGGCATGATCACCATTCCCATGTCCCGCAAGGCGGGGTACAAAGCCGAAACGGCGGCGGGCCTGGAAGCGGTGGCGTCAACCGGCGGGCAATTGGTTCCGCCCGTCATGGGGGCGGCGGCTTTTCTAATGGCTGCCACCCTGAAGGTGGAGTATTCCGTTGTGGTACTGGCGGCCCTGGTTCCGTCGTTCTTGTATTACCTGGCCCTGTATTTGCAGGTTGACCTGATTGCTGCACGAGATGGCATAAAAGGGTTGCCGAAAAAAGACCGGCCCAACGCGCTTTCAGAATTACGTGATGGTTGGCTGTTTGTCATGCCGTTCGCGGTTCTTATTTTTGGTTTGTTCAGCCTGGCCTGGCGACCTGAGTATGCCGCTCTGGTTGCGACGGCCAGCTTGTTCCTGGCGTTGTGCGTGTTCGGTGTGCGCGGAAAACGTCCTTCAGTGTCACAACTATGGGCAGCGGTACGCGATACCGCTGTTGCATCAGTGGGGATTATTCTGATCGCGGCGGGTGCAGGTATTGTGATCGGCGCGTTGAATACTTCCGGTATTTTGTTCAAAGTGACCGAAGCAATCGTGGATATGGGTGGGCACAACCTGGTCGGATTGCTGGTGCTGGCGGCCTTGATCTGCATTGTGCTTGGCATGGGAATGCCGACAGTCGGGGTTTATGCCTTGTTGTCGACCCTGGTTGCCGCACCTTTGGTTGCGCTGGGTATTGACTCCCTTGCGGCGCATTTGTTCGTGCTGTATTTCGGCATGATGTCGATGATTACCCCGCCGGTTGCCATTGCCTCGTTTGCCGCTGCAGGGTTGGCGGGAACACCCCCCATGAAAACCGCGCTGGAAGCCAGCAGGCTGGCCTGGTCAGCGTATGTTTTGCCATTTATTTTCGTGGCCAATCCGGCCCTGATACTGGATGGCTCTTTCCTTGACGTTGTCCTGGCAGTGACCCGTGCAACTGCAGGTGTGTGGTTGGTTACCGCATGTGTTGTCGGTTATCTGGGCCAACCCCTTTCGCCCTGGCGGCGCGGTTTGTTCCTGTTGCTGGGCGTTGCGCTTTTGTTGCCTAAAACGGTTTATCCAGACGGCTTTGCTTCAACCATCGCAATCGTAACCTTGTGTGTTGCCATTGCAGTGTTGTGCCTGGCGCATTTTTCATCCAGGCCAAAAACGGTACTCAACTCATGACACAGAAAACACGACCCAATTTTATTTTGATTATGACCGATCAGCATCGGGCTGATTATCTGGGATGTTATGGGCACCCTGTGCTGCGCACGCCAAATATTGACAGCCTGGCCGAACAGGGGACCTTGTTTGACGAGTTCTATGTGGCCAGCCCGGTTTGCATGCCTAATCGCGCCAGCCTGATGACCGGGCGTATGCCTTCTGTTCATGGCGTGCGCGCCAATGGCATACCGTTATCCACGCAGCAAGTGACGTTCGTTGAGCTTTTGCGTGAGGCTGGCTACGCAACAGGGCTGATCGGGAAAAGCCACTTGCAGAATTTCGTGGGCACACCGACCGTACTTGAGCAGGCGCGCCCGACCGAAAATTACCATGTGCCGCCCGAGGACTTAAGCCAGGCGGTTCGGGAGCACTTAACGGCCGCGTGTTATCGCAATGAAGGGCCCGACTTCTGGTCCAAAGAGAATGCACGCGTCCCAACGCCATTCTATGGTTTTGACCAGGTGGACCTGGTGACCGGGCATGGTGATGGTGTGGGCGGAGACTTCAGGCAATGGCTGTTGGCGCGTGAGCCGCAGGCCGAGAGCCTGCTGGGTCCCGAGAACCAGTTGCCGCATGACTATGTGTGTCCGCAGGCGGTGCGTACCGCGCTGCCCGAGGCCCTGTATCCCACCACCTATATTGCCGAACGTGCCGAGGCTTTCATAAAGCAGCAAGAGGCCGCGCAGCCTTTCTTTCTGATGGTCTCATTTCCCGATCCCCACCATCCGTTCAACCCGCCCGGTCGTTATTGGGATATGTATCGTCCCGAAGACATGCAAGTGCCCGAGGCGTTCGAGAATGATGACTGGGTACCGCCGCCGCATGTGCAGGCTCTGTATAACGTGCGGGACTCCGGAAATGCCATGCTCAACGGCATGAATACCATTGGCGTGTCCCGGCAGGAGGCGTTGGAGGCAAGAGCCCTGACGTGCGGGATGATTTCAATGGTTGACGACGCCGTGGGCCGTCTGCTCAAGGCGCTCGACGACGCCGGGGAACGTGAAAACACGGTGATTCTGTTTACGTCGGATCACGGAGATCACCTGGGCGACCACCGTTTGCTCTTGAAAGGTGCAGAGCAGTATCGGGATATTCTGCGCGTGCCGTTTATCTGGAGTGACCCCACTGCCCAAAACAAGGGCCTGCGCACGCCTGCGCTTGGTTCCACCCTTGATATTGCCTCCACGATTCTCGACCGTGCGGCCATTGTGCCGTTTTCGGGAATGCAGGGTCACTCTTTGTTGTCGATTGCACAAGGGCAAAAAGCACAAGAGCGGGACACGGTGTTTATTCAATATGACCACCAGCGTACGCACCCCGGTCTGGGCGGCCCGCCGCGTGTTCACACCGTGTTTGATGGCTGCTGGCGATTAAGTGTGTTTCACGGGGTGGAGTGGGGAGAGCTCTACAACTTGCAGGCGGATCCCGGCGAGTTTATAAATGAATGGGACAACCCGACGTACGCTCAGGTGCGATGCCAATTAATGGAAAAACTGGCCCGGGCTGAAATTGAACATATTGATCGTGTGCCCTTGCCGACCAGCCTTGCCTAGGCCTTGGGTGCCAGGTATTTAAGTATGGAAAGTGTCATTAGGAAAACGGTGGTGCAAGCGTATCTGCATGCCGAATACCGAATCGACTCGACACCGCCCTGTGTCTTGAAAATCGGACAGGCCAGCACTTGTCTGCTGGGTATTTACGAATACTACGGTGTCAATTGCGCGGCCTTCATGACGGCGTTTAATCCACTGGGACGCCAATACTCACAGGCTGAAAATGCGGTGTTCCAGCAACGGCTGCTTGATCAGTTGGCGCGACAACGCAAGCCGGTTTTGCAGGCGTCGGGAATTGACCCCGAACATGTGTGGCCGGATGAAGGCAGTGTTCTGGTGCCCGGTTTGGAACTGGGCCCGGCGCGTGACGTGGGGCGTGAGTATGATCAGAATGCAATTGTGTGGTGCGGCCCGGATGCAATTGCGCAATTGGTTTTGCTGCGTTAAAGGCCACAGGCCCGTTCAATGCACGCGTGTTTTGCCCGCAAGGGTGAACCCGGCTGCCATCAGGGCATTCACGGTGTGACTGATGCTTTGGGGCAGGCTGTGCGCAAGCATGCGCGAGCCGGCTTGCGTGGGAACACCCGGGCAATGTCGCTCATGCTGATCGAGACAGCGTTAACAAGCGGGTTCAAGTGTTCAATTCGATGCAGCGCAGCGTCCAGGACCTCTTGCACACTGATGGCTTTGGAGGCAATTAAGTCGGCCAGCCCCAAAGCGTCGTAGTCGGCGTACTCTTTGAAGGCTGCGCCCATCGAATGGTTTTCCTTTTGCTTTTTCAGGCTTGCTTGACCTTGAGCCGCCATTGATGCAACAACGGTTCGGTGTAGCCGTTGGGTTGTTCCAGCCCCTTGAAGACCAAGTCGCAAGCCGCTTTGAATGCGGCCGATGTGTCGAAATTCGCCGCCATCGGCTTGTAGTGCGGGTCTGCTTCGTTTTGTTTGTCGACGACGGCCGCCATACGCTGCATGGTTTCCATGACCTGTTCCCGGGTCACGATGCCGTGATGCAGCCAGTTCGCGATATGCTGGCTGGAAATACGCAGTGTGGCGCGGTCTTCCATGAGGCCCACGTTGTGGATGTCGGGTACTTTCGAGCAGCCAACGCCCTGGTCGATCCAGCGCACGACGTAACCCAGAATACCCTGAGCATTGTTGTCGAGCTCCTGCTGTTTTTCCTCGTCGGACCAGTTGGTGTGGGTGGCAACAGGCACCGACAGGATCTTGTCGAGCAGTGTGGGGTCGTTCTGACCTTCCATGCCCAACTGGATATTCTGCACGCTGACCTGGTGATAGTGCAGGGCGTGCAGCGTAGCGGCGGTGGGGGAAGGCACCCAGGCGGTATTGCCGCCGGCCTTGAGCTGGCCGATTTTCTGTACCAGCATGTCGGCCATTTTGTCGGGCATGGCCCACATGCCTTTGCCAATTTGGGCCCGGCCGCGCAAGCCGCATTCCAGTCCCACCTGAACGTTGTTGTGTTCGTACGCGTTGATCCAGTCGGTTGCTTTCATTTCCCCTTTCCGGATCATGGGGCCGGCTTCCATTGACGTATGGATTTCGTCGCCGGTGCGGTCCAGAAAGCCCGTGTTAATGAACGCGACTCGCTCAGTGGCGGCGGCAATGCATGCCTTCAGGTTCACGCTGGTGCGGCGCTCTTCGTCCATGATGCCCATTTTCAGGGTATTGGGTGCCATGCCCAGCAGTTGCTCGACACGGCTGAACAGTTCGCTTGAGAACGCGACTTCGTCGGGACCGTGCATTTTGGGTTTTACGATATAGACCGAACCCTTGCGCGAATTACCTTTGCGCTTCAGGTCGTGCAGGGCGGCAAGCGAAGTGACCACTGCATCCATAATGCCTTCGGGAACCTCGTTGCCGTCTTTATCCAGGATGGCCGGATTGGTCATGAGGTGGCCAACATTACGCACCAGCATCATGGAACGCGCGGCCAGCTTTTGTTTGTTGCCTTGCAGGTCGGTGTATTCGCGGTCGGCATTCAGCGCGCGAGTAATGGTTTTATCGCCTTTGGCGACTTCTTCGGTCAGGTTGCCCTGCATGAGGCCCAGCCAGTTTCGATACGCCAGTACCTTGTCTTGGGCATCGACGGTTGCGACCGAGTCTTCGCAGTCCATGATGGTGGTTAGGGCGGCTTCCATCAGGATGTCTTTCACCCCGGCCTTATCTTGTTTGCCAATGGGGTGGTTTTTGTCGATCTGTATTTCGAAATGCAGGCCGTTATGGCGAAAGACCAGTGCTTCAGGCGCCGAGGCCTCGCCCCTGTAGCCCAGCAGCAATGACGCATCTTTCAAGGTGGCGTTTTCGCCGTTCTCAAGCGTGACCCGAAGTTGGCCCTGCTCGACCTGGTATGCCGTGGCGCCGGCATGGGAACCGGACGACAGCGCAATCGTGTCATCCAGGAAGCGGCGGCCATATTCAATAACCTTGTCGCCCCTTGCCGGGTTGTAGCCGCCCGAGCGGGTGGCGCCGTTGTCTTCGGGAATGGCATCGGTGCCGTAAAGGGCATCGTACAAGCTGCCCCAGCGTGCATTGGCGGCGTTCAGCGCATAGCGGGCGTTGGTAATGGGAACAACCAGTTGTGGCCCTGCCTGCTCGCTGAATTCCACGTCGATATTGGTGGTGTTGACCTTGACGTTGGCCGGGGCGGTTTTCAGATAACCAATGTCTTTCAGAAACGCTTTGTACTCCCCCATGTCTTTAATGGGGCCGGGGTTCTTGCGGTACCAGGCATCCATTTCAGCCTGTATGCGATCGCGCTCGGCCAACAGGGCACGATTCCTGGGGGCCAGATCGTGCACGATGGCGCTGAAACCTTTCCAGAACGTATCTGATGCGATACCGGTTTCGGGCAGCGCTTCCTGTTCGATGAATTGGTGCAGTAAAGTGGCAACTTGCAGTTGTTCACATTGAGTTCGTTGTGTCATTTTTTTATCCTTCCTGTTGCGGCCCACATGATCGTTGAGTCATGCTCCGGTTTGTGTTCACATGCATAGTATGGACTGTCCGTTGTAGTCGCTCAACCAGTTCAAAGTTGAATAAGTTTGAACTTATAGTTCAAGCTTTCATCATATTTAATCGTTAAACCTTCAAAGTGCAGAGGAATGTTCATGACCCAATCTTCGGATCTTATCGGTGCAACGGCCGCCATTGAAACACTGCAGGGCTGGTCGGTTGTAGAAAACCGCGATGCCATCGAGAAAACATTTAAATTCAACGACTTCAATGAGGCTTTTGGCTTCATGACCCGGGTGGCGATGCAGGCCGAACAGGCCGGTCATCATCCTGAATGGTTCAACGTATACAATCGCGTGACCGTGACGCTGGCCACGCATGACGCCGGCGGCGTCACGGCAAAAGACACGGCGTTGGCGTCGTTCATGGACCAGATTGCACAGGAGTAGGTATGTCGGATTCATCGGGTGGCAGCGTTATTTCGCCATTGAGCTTGCCCCAGCTTATTCCCTTTGCCGCATTTCATGACGCCCATGCGGCTTATGAGCGACTGGTGCAAATCTACGAGCGCAATACCGCTTTTATACGTGAGGCGTTCGACCGCTATGCTGCCGGCCAACTGCCGCAGGGCCAGCGGGTTCGCGCCTATTACCCGGCCATTCGCATCAAGGTATCGACCTATCAAGGCGTCGACAGCCGTCTGTCATATGGTTATGTGGTCGAACCCGGCATGTACATGACCACCATCACCCAGCCGCGTCTGTTCGAGCGCTATTTGCGCGAACAGATTCACTTGCTGATTCGCAATCATGGCGTGGGTGTGGAAGTGGGCGAGTCCGATACCCCCATCCCCCTGCATTTTGCGTTTCCTGAAGGCCATTATGTGGAAGGTGTCTATGCCGACTCGGTGGGGGGCGAATTACGCGACCACTTCGATGTGCCCGATCTGGCCGTCACTGACGACGCAATCGTGAACGGTACCTGGCGTGGCGAGCAGGGCGAACCGGAACCCCTTGCCCCTTTTACCGCCCCACGCGTCGACTATTCCCTGCATCGTTTGCAGCACTACACGGCGACGCGGCCCGAGTATTTTCAAAGTTATGTGCTGTTTACCAACTACCAGTTCTATATCGATGAGTTCTGCCAGTGGGCCAAGGGCATGCTGGCCAGTGAAGAGGGCGACTACACGGCGCTGGTGGAGCCTGGCAATGTCGTAACGCTGGCAGGGCAGGGGCAGCAGCCCAGTGGCGTGCACCCGGCGCGCATGCCGCAAATGCCGTCGTATCATTTGCTGCGGGAAAACAATACCGGTATTACGTTGATTAACATTGGCGTGGGTCCTTCCAACGCCAAGACCGTGACCGACCACGTGGCGGTTTTGCGCTCCTCGGCCTGGATTATGCTGGGGCATTGCGCGGGGCTGCGTACCACCCAGCGTTTGGGTGATTATGTGTTGGCGCATGGTTATGTACGGCAGGATCACGTGCTCGACGACGACCTGCCGATTTGGGTTCCGGTGCCGCCGCTGGCAGAAATTCAAGTGGCGCTGGAAGGCGCCGTTGCCGAGGTGGCCGGGCTTTCGGGCTGGGAACTCAAGCGCATTATGCGTACAGGAACGGTCGCCACGACCGACAACCGTAATTGGGAGTTACGCGACCAGAATGAACCCGTACTGAAATTGTCGCAATCGCGCGCGATTGCTTTGGACATGGAGTCGGCCACGATTGCCGCCAATGGTTTCCGGTTCCGGGTGCCGTACGGCACTTTGTTGTGTGTGTCCGACAAGCCCCTGCATGGCGAGTTGAAATTGCCCGGCATGGCCAGCGCATTCTATCGTCGCCAGGTAGGGCAACATTTGCAGATTGGCATTCGTGCCCTGGAGAGCTTGCGCGACATGCCGCCAGAAAGACTGCATTCGCGTAAATTGCGCAGCTTTATCGAGACGGCATTCAAGTAAACGCGTTGTTCTCCCGCCTGATTCAGCAGTGCGCCTATTTGCCCTTGCTCTTAGCGGCTTTTTCTGTTTTCCGGGCTTTTTTGTTTTTCAGCGCCAGCATGGTGCCCCGGCACTCCGGGGTGCCGCACAGGCATTGATATTCCTCGCGCCGTTTTTTGGTAATGCGCCCGTCAAGGACCAGACCGTAGTCGTAGGTAAGCTCTTCGCCCTTTTTGATATCGCGCAGGGCCACCACATATACCTTGGTGCCCTTCTGGTTTTCCTGCGCCTCGCAGTTGGGCCCGCATGAATGGTTGAACCATTTGGCGTCGTTGCCTTTCTGACCGCCGTCAATGACTTTGCCGCAGCTTAATGAAAAGAAAAAAGTGTGGAACGGGTCGTCGGGGTTGGTGGGATGGATCTCGTCGGCCTCTTCATGCGTAATGCGCTTGCCTTTGTATTCCAGGATGTTCGTGCCTTCAGGAATTTTGCGTGCGGCAAAAATACCATGGCCATGTGTTTTCGATTTTTTGACCACATGCCAGTCGGGTTTGGAAGCGCTCATATTGGTTAGCAGAATTCACAATGGATAACGGAACAGCAGGGTTGGGAATGATACGACGGATCACCGTTGGCCGGTGACGCGATGTTACACGGTTTCGCGCTTGAGTACCGTTGAAAGGTAGTGCCCGGTATAACTGCTTTCGTTGCCGGCGATGTCTTCAGGTGTGCCCTGTGCCACGATCCGGCCCCCGCCGTCGCCGCCTTCCGGGCCCATGTCGATAATCCAGTCGGCGGTTTTGATGACATCCAGATTGTGCTCGATCACGATGACTGTGTTGCCGGCATCGACCAATTGTTGCAGCACTTTCAATAGCAGGGCAATGTCGTGAAAGTGCAGGCCCGTGGTGGGCTCGTCGAGGATGTACAGCGTTTTGCCTGTGCTGCGGCGCGACAGTTCCAGCGAGAGCTTCACGCGCTGTGCCTCACCACCGGAAAGGGTGGTGGCGCTTTGCCCAAGGCGTATGTACGATAAGCCCACATCCATTAATGTGTTGAGCTTGCGCGCAATGGAGGGGACAGCCTCAAAGTAATCCAGCGCCTGGGCAACAGTGAGGTTCAATACTTCGCTGACGTTTTTTCCGCGATAGCGAATCTCCAGCGTTTCGCGGTTGTAGCGTTTACCTTCGCAAGTGTCGCAGGGCACATACATGTCGGGCAGGAAGTGCATTTCCACTTTCACCACGCCGTCGCCCTGGCAGGCTTCGCAGCGCCCGCCTTTGACATTGAATGAAAAGCGGCCCGGGTCGTAGCCGCGCGTGCGGGCCTCGGGTACGCCGGCGAACAGTTCACGAATCGGCGTGAACATGCCGGTGTAGGTGGCGGGGTTACTGCGCGGTGTACGCCCAATCGGGCTTTGGTCGACATTAATGATTTTGTCGAAATGTGAAAGCCCTTCAAGCGAAGTATGGGGTGCGGGCTCGGTCTGCGCCCGATGCAGGGCGGCCGCCACTGACACGGCGAGTGTGTCGTTGATGAGCGTGGATTTGCCCGAACCGGAAACCCCTGTAATGCACACCAGCCGAGCGGCAGGCACGCTAAGGTCAACAGACTTCAGGTTGTTGCCTGTACACCCTTTCAATACCAGTTGTGCCTGCTCTTCGGTGACCGGGCGGCGCTCCGGCGTGGCAATGCGGCGTGCACCGGTAAGATACTGGGCGGTTAGCGAGTCGGCATTGTCCAGCAGTTCCCCGGGGGTTCCCTGGGCCACGACCCGGCCGCCTTGTTCACCGGCACCCGGCCCCATGTCTACTACAAAGTCGGCGCTGCGAATCATGTCTTCGTCGTGCTCAACCACAATAACGCTGTTACCCAGGTCGCGAAGATGTTGCAGGGTTTGAATAAGGCGGTCGTTGTCGCGCTGGTGCAAGCCAATGGAAGGCTCGTCCAGTACGTACATTACGCCGGTCAGGCCCGAGCCGATCTGGCTGGCCAGGCGAATGCGTTGGGCCTCACCGCCCGAGATGGTGTCGGCGCGGCGGTCGAGGGAAAGATAGGTCAGCCCGACATTGTTCAGGAAAGTCAGGCGTGCCTCGATTTCGCGAACAATTCGGTCTGCGATTTCTTTTTTGGCGCCCTGCAAGGCAAGTTGCTGGAACCAGCCCAGGCAATCTTTCAAGGACAGCGCTTCCACTTCGTAAATGGCGCGCCCCAGGCGCTCCTGAGGCCCCGGCTCGTTGCCGATGAGCACGTTGCGCGCTTCAGCGCGCAACCGGGAACCGTGGCAGTCGGGGCAACTGCGTGTGTGACGACACTTGGCCAGTTCCTCCCGAACCACCGATGAGTCGGTTTCACGCCAGCGGCGCTCCAGATTGGGAATGACGCCTTCGAATGTGTGTTTCTTGACGGTACTGCGGCCTTTTTCGTTCAGGTAGATAAAAGGAATTTCTTCGTTGCCTGAACCGTACAGGATACGTTCACGTGTTTTCTCGTCCAGCGATTCGAATGGTGCGTCAAGATCGAATTCGTAGTGGGCCGCCAGGCTGGTTAGCAAGGCGTGTGTAAAGGCGTTGCGCCGGTCCCATCCGGCAATGGCGCCACCGGCCAGGCTCAGTTCGGGAAAGGCCACGACGCGTTTGGGGTCGAAAAAATCAACGTGGCCCAGGCCGTCGCAGCGCGGGCAGGCCCCGACCGGGTTGTTGAAGCTGAACAGGCGCGGCTCCAGTTCAGTAAGGCTGTAGCTGCATACCGGGCAGGCGTAACGGCTGGAAAACGCGACTTCTTCGTCGGTGTCCATATTCAACGCCACGACACGGCCGTCGGTAATCGACAGCGCCGTTTCAAAACTTTCGGCCAGGCGTTGCCGGCTTTCCGCTTTCACGCGCAAGCGGTCTATCACGACATCAATGCTGTGCTTTTCGGTTTTCTTCAGGGGTTCAAGGCGGTCGATCTCCACCATGTCGCCATCAACGCGCAGGCGCACAAAGCCTTGGGCTTGCAGGCTGGCGCATTCGTCTTCGAAACTGCCTTTGCGGGCCCGTGCCAGCGGAGCCAGAATGGCCAGGCGGGTTCCGGTTGCCCAGTCCATGACCTTGTCGACCATTTGGCTCACGCTTTGTGCCTGCAGCGGCAAACCATGGTCGGGGCAGAAAGGGGTGCCCACTCGCGCGTACAATAGGCGCAGGTAATCGTGAATTTCTGTAATGGTGCCAACCGTGGAACGCGGATTGTGGCCGGCGGCTTTTTGTTCAATGGAAATAGCCGGCGACAGGCCTTCGATCAGGTCGACATCGGGTTTGTCCATTAATTGCAGGAATTGCCGTGCGTAGGCCGACAAGCTTTCCACATAGCGCCGTTGGCCCTCTGCGTACAGCGTGTCGAATGCCAAAGACGATTTACCCGAGCCCGACAGGCCGGTTATCACCACCAGTTGGTGGCGAGGCAGGTCGAGCGAGATGTTTTTCAGATTGTGCGTGCGGGCACCGCGGATGCGAATTGCGTCCATGTTTTCAGTAGAAAGTCTTTCAGAAGGCTAACTTGCTACTATAACGCGCTGCGCTCTTTTGAGCACGGCCTGCATTGCTTTTGATTGTGTGAATTGAATTTGTCGCTAAAGAAACCTTATGAGTAACTCCGGTGCCGGCGCCGTTAATGAAACCCAGGCCAAACTGAAACTAACGCCCACCGAACGCAAAGCCAGCTTTTCGTTGGCGCTGCTGTTTGCCTCGCGCATGCTGGGCTTGTTCCTGCTGACCCCTGTTTTTGCGGTGGCGGCACTGTCTATTCCCGGCGGTAACGATGCCACCAAGGTGGGGCTGGCCCTGGGGGCCTACGGTTTGACGCAAGCCATTATGCAAATCCCGTTGGGCATGGCGTCCGACCGTTTTGGTCGTCGTGCCGTGGTGGTGGCCGGGATGGTGCTGTTTATTGCCGGCGGCATCATGTGCGCGCTGGCGTCTGATATTAACTGGATCATTGCCGGGCGTATTCTGCAGGGCCTGGGGGCGGTTTCGGCGGCCATTACCGCCTGGGTGGCCGATGCAACGCGCCCGGAAGTACGAACGCGCGCCATGGCCATGGTGGGAGCGTCGATTGGTTTGTCGTTCGCCGTATCGCTGGTGTTGTCCCCGGTGGTTGTGGGCCAGTTCGGCTTATCGGGTCTATTCTGGGTGATTAGCCTTTTGGGCTTTTTGTGCCTGCTTGTGGCCGCTTTCGTTGTTCCTTCCGCGCCCCGGGCTGCGCCGCCTTTGGTGCGCGTCAAGCCGGTTGATGTGCTGCGCCACGCCGATTTGCTGCGCTTGAATCTGGGCGTATTCTGCCTGCACTTCATTCTGATGGCGCTGTTTATTGTTGTGCCCAGCGTGCTTTCCAGCCTGGGTGATTTTGGGTCGGCGCAGTTGTGGCAGGTTTATTTGCCGGTTATTTTGCTGTCGTTTGTGTTCATGGTACCTGCGGTTTTCTATACTGAAACCCGCAAGGCACATAAAGCCGCATTGCAATGGTCGGTGTTGGGTTTGGCGGTTACATTGTTGTTCATGCCCTGGGCCAGCGAGCAACTATTGTGGATGGTGGCGGCGCTGGTGGGTTTCTTTGTTGCGTTCAACGTGCTTGAAGCGTTGCAGCCGTCGCTGGTTTCCCGCGTGGCGCCGCCCGACTTTAAAGGACTGGCGCTGGGCTTTTACAATATGTCGCAAGCGCTCGGCGTGTTCATTGGGGCGTCGCTGGGCGGCTTGGTTATTACATACGCAGGAGCATCTTATGTGTTCCTGCTGTGCGCATTACTGGCGCTGATTTGGTATGGGGTGGCGCGTGGCATGCAGCCCTTGAAAGATGCCTGAGCGGGATAAAAATATGCCTTGGTAGTTCTTCGGGCTAGTTGATTTTCCGGCTTTGAATTGAACGATAATGAACGTGAACGAATTTTATTGATTGGGGGTGAATAAATGGCTTCAGTAAACAAAGTAATTCTGGTGGGCAACCTGGGGCGCGACCCCGAAGTACGTTACAGCCCCGATGGCGTGGCAATTTGCAATATTTCGCTGGCTACCACTTCGCAATGGAAAGACCGCAATTCGGGTGAAAAACGCGAAGAAACGGAATGGCACCGTGTGGTGTTCTACAACCGCCTGGCCGAAATCGCCGGCGAATACCTGCGCAAGGGTCGCGCGGTTTATGTAGAAGGCCGCATCAAAACCCGCAAATTTCAAGACAAAGAAACCGGCGCTGATCGTTACAGCACCGAAATTGTGGCCGAACAAATGCAAATGCTGGGTGGGCGCGATAGCGGTGATTCCAGTGGCGACTTCGGTGGTGAAAGCAGCTCGCGCGCCCAGCGCCCGGCACAGCAGCAGCCTCGTCCGGCAGCGCCGCAAGCGGCTCCGGCAGCTAATTTGGCCGACATGGACGACGACATTCCGTTTTAACCGGGAAGACAGTTTATAGTGTAAACAAACTCAGCCCCACTATTGATTTAGTGGGGTTTTTTCTTGTTTACGTTTTTCTAATATTTCGGATAAACTGCGGCATATGGTTCACCTAATAAAGATGTAAACAAATGCCCAATCCGTATGTTGTAAGAACATTGAGATTGTCTTCAGGCGAACGCATGCCGGTGCTCGTCGATACACGGGTTGGAATGCCGTTGTTCAACCCTACCGTTTATGCTCTGACTCAGCTCCGAGGGCGCAACCTGGCGGCGAATACCATCGTGCAGGCGTTGCGCCACATTATGGTATTCATTTTGTTCTTAGAGCAAAGGGGCATCGACCTTGATGCCCGATTGCAGAAGGGTCATATTGTCGACCTGGCCGAGATTGAGTCCTTGGTCCGGACTTGCTACCTGCGCCTAGCGGATATGGGCGTTGACGAAGGTGCGAAAGCAACGCCCGCGGGCTTGGTCTCCTTGGAGCGGATTCGACGGGGTTTCGCTCGCCAAGCCGCACCGGCTATAGATCCAGACTCCGTTGGTAATCGAGTTCGACGTATTGCTGACTATTTATCTTGGATGGCCTCTGCTTATCTGCTTAGGCTGCCTTTCGGAAATCCTGCTCTGAGCGCCTTGGAATCGTCTCGGCAGCAGGTGATCGGAGCACTGCGAGCGCGTGCACCTTCTTCTGGTGGCAGGACTGTTCTAGACGCTCGGGAAGGTCTTTCTCCGGAGGTATCTGCTCGACTTTTAGAAGTTACGGCTAGGAATTCACTTGAAAATCCCTGGGCCGGTGAATTCACTAAGCTTCGCAATGAGCTGATATTCCGTTGGATGTATTCCTTCGGCCTGCGCCGGGGAGAACTCTTAAACGTGAAGGTTTCCGACGTTAACTTCCGGAAGGAAACAGTGGTCATTATTCGCCGTGCAGATGCTCCAGAGGACCCACGACAAGAGCAGCCCACAGTGAAGACACGCGACCGATTGCTACCTATGGCGCCAGACCTTTGTCGATTGACGCATGACTATGTTATTCATGCTCGCAGCCGGTTAAAGGGAGCGCGCAAGCACGAGTATCTATTTGTGGCCGACAAGACCGGAGCACCCATGTCACTTAGCACCTTGAACAAGTGCTTTGCTTTTCTACGCACCAAGATTCGTGAGCTGCCGGACGACTTTTCTCCTCATGTTTTGCGGCACACATGGAACGACAATTTCTCTGCCGCGATGGACCGGTTGGATATCCCAGCGGCGGAAGAGCAAAAGATGCGTTCATTCCTGATGGGATGGTCAGAAACATCAGATTCGGCACAAAACTATACCCGGCGGCATGTGCGAGAGAAGGCCAAAAAGGTGTCGCTTCACTTGCAGGCTGACATGGCCGGGAAGGTTGATCTGTAATGGCACTGCTAGCGACAGCTATCCCCTTGGAGCCCACGTCTGTCCGGACGCGTGGTGGGATCTTGTTCGACCCTAATGACGAGAGGTGGACCATCCGTGAGGCACAGGGTATTGCACGCATCGATTTTTCAAGGTTGAGGGGTGCGGCTACTCCGAAATTCGTTTCTGGTTTCCGAAGTACGCTGGTCTGGTACGCCGAAAATAGGTCGCTGCGACACCTGGAAAATATGTTCAATCGGTCCGAGCACCTTTTTAAGTATCTTGGCGAAGCCCGGGAAGGAAGCGTGGAAGAAATCACAGGAACTGATTTGCTCAACTACCATGCAATGCTTGATAGCGATAAGAGGTGGTATTTAGGGTCTTTGGCTGGGCTCCTTAAGAAGTGGTATGCCCTTGGCCACCAGGGCGTTGCTGGCAGCGCGATAGCGGCGTTGCGAGAACTTAGACTCAAAGGCAACCAAAAAGGTGTGGCAGTTTCCACAATGGATCCTCATGATGGGCCATTCACCGATATTGAGTTGGAATCCATTCAGGTGGCGTTGAATCGTGCCTACGCTGCCGGCGCACTGTCCACAGACGACTATCTCCTATCCTGGTTGTTCATGCTACTTGGGCAACGGCCTGCGCAATACGCCTTGCTGAAACTGTCGGACTTCACTGTCTTGGAGGTTGGCGATGGCTCGCTTACTTATTGTTTGAACGTGCCACGCGTTAAGCAACGCAAGCCAGCTAGGCTCGAATTCCGAGAGCGGCTGATTACACCGCAGATTGGCAAGCTTCTTCATGACTATGCGAACGAGGTTAGAGCGGCTCTAGAAGGAAAGTTGGGCGACGTTAACCAAGCGCCGCTCTTTCCTGGCCGTAAAACCGGGGATCAGCCAGTTGGTATGGAATACCATAGGACCGGACAAGAGGTTGCCAACCAGTTGGTAAGGGCATTGGGCAAACTCAAGGTTTACTCCGAGCGTACCGGAAATCACATTCATATTACCGCGACCCGCTTCCGACGAACCCTCGGAACCAGGGCAGCAGTAGAGGACCACGGCGAGCTCATCATCGCAGAATTGCTTGACCACACGGACACTCAAAACGTTGGTGTGTATGTGCAAGCGACTCCTGAAATCATCAAACGTATCGATCGGGCGGTGGCGATGGCGCTGGCACCTATGGCTCAAGCATTCGCGGGTGTCATTATCCCAGATGAGTCCAAAGCGCTTCGAAATGGGGATCCGTCTAGCAGGGTCTTCGACCCTCGAATAGAGTCAACCTGTAAGCCGATGGGTAGTTGCGGCAGTCATGGATATTGCGGTTTCTCGGCACCCATAGCTTGTTACACATGTCAGAGTTTCCAGGCGTGGGCGGATGGGCCACACGAAGCGGTGCTGGGCTATCTGTTGGCCGAGCGCGAACGTAAGATGGTCGTAGCTGATGAGCGTATTGCCTCGATAAACGACCGAACCATCCTGGCCGTCGCTGAGGTTGTTCGACAATGCCAGGCAAAGCACGATGTAGCAACGGAGGATGGCCATGAGCGCTGAATTGGTCCTCTTCGTCCCCAAGGCAGAAAAAGGTGCTCAAGAGAACCTTAAGCAGTTCATTGGGCTTTGCCGTAATGAGCTGACAGCCTATGGCCGAGATTTGGATTTCGATGTCGACGAGTGGGATATCTCTGCCCATGTACAACTCAAGGGCATGGGAAATAAGCGTACGAGACTGCGTTTCTACACTCAGCCCTCCCTAACGCTGCCGACCCCGGAGGCAATGGTGGAGCCTTTTAGGTCGTTCGCCAAGGCATACATCCGATATACCTACGCGTTGCGTCCAGTCAAAAGCCAAAACTTCGTCCTTAGTGCGCTTCGAATGGTTCATGAGGCTCTGGTGGAGTCCGGAAAGGATAGTCCGGTTCACCTTGATGCTACTCTTTTGAATCGTGCTGCACAGATGGCGGGCGAATGTTTCGAGGGTAGCGCTTTTGGTACTGGAAACCAGATTGAGCGAATTGCGTCTTTCTTAGAAAGGCACCGCCTTATCATGATTCCATCCAATAACTGGCAGAATCCTATAAAACGACAACGGGATAGGGGCAGAGTCGGTAAGCAATTTGATGAGGAGCGCGCCGCAAAGTTGCCCTCGGAAGCGGCGCTAGAAGCGCTTCCGAAAGTCTTCCGGCTTGCAGATGAAACTCCCTACGTGCTGGTGTCATCTATTGCTGCAATCCTGTGCGCTGCTCCTGACCGAATTAATGAGGTCCTCCTTTTGCCCGTTGACTGTGAGGTACGGCAAAAGCAATCGGATGGATCGGAGGCCTATGGTCTTCGGTGGTGGCCTGCTAAGGGCGCTGACCCAATGGTGAAATGGATCGTTCCGTCCATGGTCGATGTGGTGGTAGACGCGATTGCGAAGGTACGCAAACGCACAGATCACGCTCGTAATGTAGCGCGATGGTACGAAGAAAATCCGAGTCGAGTTTATTTATCGACCGAGTTTGAATACTTGAGAGGGCAAGAGTACCTTAAGAACATTGAAGTCGGACGGGTTCTCTTCGGAAAGGACGTGGACCGGAGCATCATAAATTTGTGGTACCGGAACAAAAACATACAGACAGCCACTATTGGCGGGGTACGGTGCTATCGCTTCGTTGATATTGAGCGCAATGTACTATCCATGCTCCCATTGCACGCTCCTTGGCTAAACAAGGATCTCGGTCTGAAGTATAGCGATGCACTCTTCACTGTATGTAGAAATGACCTAGCGGCGGATAAGGCTACTTGGCCTGGGGTTGTTGCGACGGTAAGCATCAACCAGGTGAACAACAGGCTGGGCCCGAAAACAGGCAGTCACCATGAAACCATCTTTAGTCGTTACGGATTTACAGAGCCTGACGGTAGCCCGATCAAGGTTACGACACACCAGTTCCGGCACTATCTAAATACACTGGCACAAGCGGGGGGGTTGAGCCAGCTCGATGTTGCCAAATGGTCCGGACGGAAGGACATTCGCCAAAATGCGACGTATGACCATGTGTCCGCTGATGAGCTAGTATTAAAGATTCGTGGTGCATTAGGGGATGACAGCCAGATGTTTGGCCCGTTGGCCAATCTTCCCAAGCGCATCGTAATTCACCGAGATGAATTCGCTCGCCTTAAAGTTCCGACTGCTCATACTACCGAATTCGGTGTGTGTATCCATGATTACACGATGGCTCCCTGCCAGCTACATGCTGACTGCCTCAATTGTTCTGAGCAGGTCTGCGTAAAAGGCGATGAGGTTCGGTCAGCCAGGATTCGGGATGAGCTGGTGACTGCTAGAGAGAATCTAGAGGCAGCCAAGCAGGCTCATGCTGACGGTTACTTTGGAGCTAGTCGCTGGGTGGACCATCACGAGCTGACGGTAAAAAGGCTGGCTCAATTGTGTGCCCTTCTTGATGACACCAGTATTCCTCATGGTGCGGTCATCCAACTGTCAAACCTTCCTGTCCCGTCAAGAATCGAGCAAGCCAAAGTAGCTCGGGCCGCTTTAACGCACCGGCCGGAGCCGTCTGCTGATGCGAGTATATCGACTGAAACCATGCGCCGCCTGATGCTCGCGATGGAGGAAAATGGTGGCTAAGAACCGACCGAAAGCTCGAGCACGTAACTTGGGAGGCGAAGATATAGAAGCCATAGTTAGCATTCTGGATGGCTGGGATGGGAAGCTTACTTGGGAATTACTCATCGATGTCGTCGAGCAGCGACTTAGCGCCCGGTACACAAGACAGGCTCTAAATCAACGCGTCCGAATCAAACAAGCCTTCCAGCTAACAAAGGACCGCGTGGCCGGGCTCCCACATGCTAGGCGCAAAGGAGTCTTTGGCCTGGGAGCTACGGAAGCACAGGCGCTTTTAGAGCGTCTTGAGCGTATTGAGGCCGCAAACACCCGGCTTAAGGTCGAGAACGAAAGATTGTTGGAGCAGTTTGTTGTGTGGGCCTACAACGCTAGCAACCGGGGCCTGGATGCCCGGTTGCTGAGCCAACCGCTGCCAAGAGTTCACCGAGATCAAACTAAACTCGGAGCTGTCCAAAAGGCTGCCAAGTTGTAGTTGACCTTACTGCGAGATTACGAGTTATTAATAAGCTTGTATGGGGCGATGCGGGCGTCGGCCTATGGGCCGTGCACAATACCAGCTCAATACCGTCTAATCTGTACCTCCGCAACTGTGCCGTTAAGCATAAAGCTGCCATCCGGAAGACTTATGCTTTAGATCCCGATCGGCGACATGATGCTTTATCGGGATGAGAAGCTAGACTTCAAAGGTTTTGTCCTCAAAATTTCAAGAGCCAGTCGTTTGACTGGCTTTTTTGTTTGTTGTCCTAGCCCATATCTATCACTCCGCCGTAGCCGAAGCTGCCGTGGCAAGAATCGGCGTGGCGACGCGACAGCCCGAACTTCGGCGCCCAGGGTCGGCGGCGGCGTTACAAGCCGAGCTCCACAAGCCAATTCAGTGCGGACGGCTCAAAAGTATGTCGACGAAAGCAGCGATGGACGGATGCTTCAGCATGCCATTCCGAAACACGATGTAGATCTCCTTCCGGGGCGGATCGCCCTCAAAGGGAACCGTTGAAAACAAGACAAGTCGGGACTCGTTCGCGACGGACGCTTTCATCACGACTGATATCCCCAGTCCTGCCTGCACAGCGCTTTTTACAGCGGCGGTACTGCCCAGTTGCAAGGAAACCCCCAGCGTATTTGCCCGTGTACCAAGATACCGCCGAAGGACCCGTCCGGTGCCCGAGCCCGCCTCGCCTCCGATCAAGACTTGGTTTTCAAGCTGGTTCGGCCCAACACTCCGCATGCCCGCCCACGGATGCCCCAGCGGTACGATGAGTACCAGCTCTTCTCGTCGCCACAGCTTGGCAGCGAATCCCGGGCGCTCGTCCCATCTTTCGACGACAGCGATGTCCACGTCGTAATTCTCTATGGTCCGCGCTATCGCCTCGTTTCTATCGATGACCACCTTGACCGAAAATGGCGTTCGCTCTTTAAACTTTTTTATATATGGCTGAAGCAAGTATATGCCCGTGTTAGAACTCGCCCCAATCGTGATTTCATCTTTCTTTTCAAATAGAGTTCCGGCTTTACACGCCAGGTTGACAAGCTGTTGCGCATACGGCAAAAAAGTTTCACCCTCGGCTGTCAAACTGCAACCGGCATTGCTTCGCACGATTACTTCCGTCTTAAGCGACTCTTCAAGCTGCTTGATATGCTGCGTCACCGTCGACTGCGAAATGTCGAGTTGTTTTGCGGCGTCGCGGAAGCCTCCGGCTGCGACTACGGCCAGAAAACTCTCAACGTGATCGAGATTGATCACTCAGTCATCTCCCCGCTCCAACATGGTTGACCGCTCCGCGTGGAATGCGCCCTTGCAACGCTTCGAGGATACTGAGGGCGGCTTCACGCTCGATTTCCATCCGTACCGATTTGACCGCCGAACCCAGGTGAGGCGTAAAGAATGTGGGTAAAGCAGGATCAAGCAATTCGTCAGGAATAGAATGCGGCCTGTCGGGACGCGCCCATTCCTCCATCTCGAAGACGTCTGCGGCGTAACCGCCCAGATGCCCCGTCCGAAGCGCATGCACCACGGCCCGCTCATCTACGATGGAGCCGCGACAGGCATTGACGAGGTACGCACCGGGCTTCATGCGGTCTAATGCCCGAGCATTTATGGTGTGGTGGGTATCTGACGACATCGGCAGCATGGGAATGATGAAATCGCTTGTCGCCAATAGCTGGTCCAGCGATGTTCTGCTTGCATTCCACGCCCTTTCCGACTCTTGCGGCAAAGGCTGCGGATCCGTGTACTGAATTTGCATATCGAAGGCGGCCAGCCGCTTTGCGACCGCCCGCCCGACCGCTCCCATCCCAATGATGCCGGCGGTTTTACCCGTCAAACCTGTGCCATAAAACCGCGGGGTCCAACCATTGAACTGGCGTGATCGAATGTAATTATCACCTTGCAGCATATTCCGTGTGATGCTCAGCAACAGGCCAATCGTTAGTTCAGCTGTGGGAATCGTAAGCAAATCAGGAACAATCGTAAACCAAATCCCATGGCGGGTACATGCCTCGACATCAAAGTTGTCATATCCTTTAAGCGCGGCGCCGATGACCTTCAGATTGGGGCACGCGGATAGGAAATCCGCATCTATGCTATCCGGCATAAACACCATCATCGCGTCCGCATCATTGGTGCGCAACAGTACCTCTTCCCGCGACATGGTTGAATCGGACTGATTGGAAATTACTTCAGCGGCGGTCTCAAGGAGGGCCAGCGTGTCGGGGTGGATTCGATGCGTTGTTACGATTCTTGGTTTCATGGGACCTCTGAGGAACGAACTACGCGACATGCCGCTGCAACGGCTCGTCTCTGTCGCTGTGTACGGCACGCTGCTGATAAATGGATCGTATCTCTTGCATCATGCCTTGATCATTCGGTTGGTTAGCCATATTCAAACTGATTCGCCCATCCCGCAATCCCACGACTCGATCAGACACTTCAAGTGCCAGGTCTACCTGGTGCAAGCTGCACAGGACCGCGACATTAAGATCTGTAGCCGCGGCTTTCAGCGTTTGCAGAACCGAGCGCGCCGTCAGCGGATCGAGGCTGGAGACGGGTTCGTCCGCAATAATAATCTTGGGCTTCTGCGCCAAGGCTCGCGCTATCGCAATACGCTGTTGCTGACCGCCTGACAGCAGTTGCGTAGGCGTGTTTGCATAATCGAGCATGCCGACCCGGTCCAGACATTCGAACGCGAGCACTTTGTCAGCCCGGCTGAAGCTTTTCAATGTGACGCGCCAAATGGGCATCTCTGCCAGACGCGCACCCAATACATTCTCGAGTGCTGAGAACCTTTTCACCAGGTGCAGTTGTTGGAACACGAACCCGATCTGGCCACGTACTGCCCGCAGACGCGCCGGAGACAGTTCATGTATGGATTCTCCGAGCGCCACGATAGAACCGGAGTCAATCGGCTCAAGGCCAGTGAGACATCGGAAAAGCGTCGACTTCCCTGCCCCGCTTGTGCCGAGCAAGGCAACCATTGAGCCGTGACGTACTTCGAAGTCAATCGATTCCAGGACAACTTTATTGCCGTATGACTTACCGACATTCTTTAACTGCAACGCTACATCTTTCATTGCGAACCGCCCTTCCAGTAATACGTGAAGCAATCAGTTATTCGCAGGGAGAGTTTCGAATCCCTCGCGTTTTGTGTCCAATATCAAGTACCTGAGCCGGTCACTGATGAAATCGATTGCCGACACCATCAGCAATACAACCGCCAGTACCGTAATCATCTTGTTGAATTCCAACAAGTCCACAGTATCTTTCAGGGTCTGCCCAATTCCACCTGCGCCTACGATGCCCAGTACTGTGGACGTTCTGACACTGAATTCCCAAATGTATAGAACGCTCGCGATCAGGTGCGGCATAACATCCGGGATCAGACCGTAGCGGATAATCTTTGCCCTGCTGGCACCGGTCAAGGCGAGCGCATCCAACGGCCCTTGGTCAACGGGCTCGATGGCTTCAGCAAACATTTTGCCGATTGCCCCTACCATGTGGAAAGTAATGGCCAGTACGCCGGAGAACGGACCGAAGCCCACTGCTGCTACAAATACAAGTGCATAGACAAATGTCTCCGTGCCGCGGCTGGCGTTCAGGATGGCGCGGGATACCCGATAGGTCCACTTGTTCGGACAGGTATTACGCGCAGCCATGAGTGCCAGCGGAAATGCAATGATTGTGGCGAATATCGTGCCAATCGTCGCCATGGCGAGCGTCTCGCCAGCCCCTTTTAGAATGACGTCCAGGTCGCTCAGGTCGGGTGGAAACATCTGCACGACGAATGACCATAGTCTCGGTAAACCGGCGCCTAGCTTCTGGAATTCTATCTGACACACGTACCAGGCCACTGCCAGCAAACTGAGTACTACGACCGACGTTGCAAAATGCCGCTTTCTCCTGGCTACGTCCCTCTTGACATTAGCCAGCATGACTTCTTCGATTCGCTGATTCATTGGTTCATCCTCTGTGGTATTGCGATGCGCGCCCGTATGTTCGTGCAGCGGAGACAAGGAGCTGGCGTGCGTCAGTCCACCTTGTCGTCCGCTGCCCTCATCCAAGAACGGACCCCTCGTGCTTTACAGTTTTCCCAGGATGCGGCCGGCGTCTTCGATTACCTTGTAATCGCTGTGCTTTGCCTTCACGAAGCCGTTATAGCCCGAGCCCATCAGCGACTGTGCTTTCTCTTCGGACAAGGACGTCAGTATTTCCGTGATGCGCGCTTTCAGAGCAGGATCAAAATCCTTCGGCACGGATATCGCGTCGTTCGGCAGCTTGCTGGATTCCCACACGATCTTGGACTTCGAAGGATCGATTTGACCCGCTTCGATCATCCCGTTCCGGCCCCGATCCATATCGGATCCGAGGTCGATCAGTCCGTGCTGAATCTGTGATTCGTTCTGGCCAAACGTGGCACCTTCACGATATTCAAAATAGCTCGCAGGGTCGATGCCGATGCTCTTGAAGTACGCCATCGGGATGAGCCAGCCAGAAGTGTTGCCCTGATCACTGAGTGACAGCTTCAAACCCTTCGCGTCCTCGGGCCATTTTTTGATCGGCAGATCGGCGCGACCGACAATGAGGGCTTTGTAGAACGGCTCCCCGCGGTACTTGGCCGTTGCAAGCACTTCGGTGCCGGCCTTTTTATTCGACAAGACATAGCCCCAGGGTCCGAGCCAGCCCACATCGACATGGCCATTTGTCATTGCCACAGATATTGCCGCCCAGCTTTCCGGGGAGACGATTTCATAGGTCGCGCCGAGCTGGTCGGCGAGATACTTGAATATCGGCTCAAACTCTTTGATGGTCTGGCTAGGCGTTGGACGCACCGGCGCAATTGCAAAACGCAGGTGAAGTTTCCCATTGACAACCTCAGCTGCCTGCGCGGGTGTGCACACTATGATTGTGGCGATAAAGGCAAGAATGGCGCGCGTTAACGCCTTCTTGAATTTCGAAAACAGAGTAAAAACTTGCATTATGACCTCAGTGAGTTAAAGACTTCAGTAGTACTTTTGAGTCAAAGCTCGTTGACTTTCAAAGATGCGATCACCGTACATCGACAACGGATACGGGATAGTCAAAGGGAGTTCCACCATGCGCGGGAATACGGTGGATCGGCCAGAGACCATGAGGCTTTCATAATCCCCATAGTTGCCACAGCCCAGAAGTGGCCAAGCATCAGCCGCGGCATAGCCGATGAGCAGAAAACGCCGCCTGATCGTTGAGTGGTTTGGGCCTGAACCATGAAGGGTCCGGACGTGATGCAACGTGACAGTTCCTACGGGTCCCGTTAGTAACTCCCCTTCTGTCGGGTCGAGCGCTTCGTCCCAGTTGGAGCGAGAGATCGCGTGGCAAAACTTGCCCGTCTCGACGTTCCGGTGGTCGTACACTTTTCCTTTGTGGGAGCCTGGCAAGCATGCCATCGCGCCATTCTTCTCACTTGTCTCGTCGAGGAAAATTCCGAGAGTAAGAAAATCATCGTTTGTGTGGGGATAGAATGCCCAGTCCTGATGCCACTGGACTGGCGCGCCTGATGGCGGCTTGAAGTTGATTTTGCTATTGTGCAAACGGATGTTTTCGCCCAGGAAATGCCGAAGCAAATCGACGACTTTTTCCGACCTGACCAAAGAATCTATTGCATCGAAATAAAGGTGAGGATTCTCGACGCGACGCAGTAGCTTCGTCGTCTCGCCATTCTTCTTTTCGAACTGGTAAGCCTCATTGTCCGAAGCTACGCCAATAGCTCCCAATTCAATTTGCTTGACGTCTTCAAGAATCTTCGCTACTTCCTCCGCGGAGAAAAAGCTTTCAATCTTCGTATATCCCTTGTCGAGATATTCGCGTTGCTGCTCTGCAAACATGGTGATGCTCCTAGGTCTTCCAACGAATAATCGGGAGGGCAAACTGCGGCTCCTTCCGGCATGTTTGTTTCGACTATGCAATCAATAAGTTACTTTGATCTACAGATCGATCATGAAAGGATGGTAGATCGTCGGTATGACATAGGCATGACAGCGGGACGCGGAATGCAACACAGAAGGATGGTCGCAGCGCCTGGTAAGCGCCGCCCGTGTCGCTTTCTGCCTACGTCACAATAGGCCTTTGCACGGTAATATCTGCAGTTCACCCCGCAAATGGCAGTGAACAACCCGCTGCCACCAAACTGGAGAGAGCCGCTATGCAACTCACCGTCGAGACGAACGTACGAGCCCCGATTGAACGGGTGTGGGAGGCGTACACCACACCCGACGAGATAATTCGCTGGAATGCGGCCTCAGATGACTGGCACACCACCAGGGCCATTGTGGAGGAGTGCATGCTGTGCCATCAGTGGCGGTCGCTCAGAGGACGGCGCCGAGTATGTGACAGAGGCCATCCTTTACTTGGAGGACTCCAATCCGCATGACAATCGAGCCGTTCGAGTGACTATTGAAGGACAGAGAGTAGGGTATCTGTCGCGACAGAATGCGCGCCTTTATCGAAAGCAATTAAAACAATTGGGCCATGCGCAGATCGTCTGTAAGTGTGATGCAATGATAGTCGGCGGGTGGCACCGTTCACCTGCGGATGCGGGGCACTTCGGTGTCAAGCTTGATCTGCCAGTTGTATAGTTCCTGCCTGTCCATTCAAGCCCATACGCTTCACGGGTTCGTGGAGGACTGTAAACAACCTCGTTGGTCGGTCGGCATTTGTTTACATGAACCTTTTCTCAGTGCTCTCCCTATTGAGAAAATCCCCATCGTTGCTGGCGAAATTTAGAAGTTTACAAACTTAGGTATGCATAACCGTTCTAGCCTTGTCTTGGTAGAAATAAGTAAGTGAACCCTGGCAGGCCTCTGTTCTGTCGGGGTTTTTGTTTATTAATTTCAAGGTTTTGCCAGGTAAGCAATAGGTATGTTTCCTTGATTCCGGCAGAGAATTACATCGTGCTACCATCGGCAGAACGTTGTCCACCCCTCAAGAACAATCAATAATGAGTCAGTTGGAATCCAATGCAAGGCTAACCGATGCTGCTGCTTTCCGCAGTATTTTCCTGAAGTCGCCGAATGCCTATGTGCTTTTGGATACGCAGTTGGTCGTTGTTGATTGCAATTTGGCCTATGAGCAGCGGTCTGGAATCTCCCGTAACCAGATGGTGGGCAAGGCTTTTTTCTCAGTTTTTCCAGCCCCCCCGAACGCGCAATACACGCTGCGCGATTCCATGCAACGAGTTATAGACGCAGGTGACTCGCATACGATTCCTTTGCTGCACTACCCGATAGCGGCACGCAGTTCGGAAAACGCTTCAGAAGCTCTTGACGCGCTTCAAGATCGATACTGGACAGTTGTAAATATTCCATTGTTTGACGATAACGGCGCAGTTCAGTATCTGCTGAATCATCCTACCGATATAACTGACCTGACGCTTTTGCAGCAGCTGGCTTTGGAGCGCGTTACTGATGCGGGCGGGCTCAAGTCACATGAGTCATTAACCATGAGCGATTTGCAAAATGTCAGCAAGGGGCACAACGAGTCGCTCATGAAAATGCAGAATTTGCTGCAGGCTGAGCGGCAGCGGATGCAGAGTCTTTTCCAGCAGGCACCAGGCTTTATTTGCGTGTTACGTGGCCCCAACCATATTTATGAAATTGCCAACGATGCTTATTATCAACTAATAGGCCATCGGGAAATTATTGGGCATGAGCTTGCAAAGGTACTGCCCGAAGTCATTGAGCAGGGCTTTCTGGATAAGCTGGATAAAGTCTTCTCTACCGGAGAGGTTTTTATTGGGCGTGCCTTGCCCATCGGTAATCCTCCCGCCAAAGGAGCGTAGTTAAAGGTAGAATTTTCTAACAGCAGTACCTTAGGGAATTTTGCATGAAGACCTCACGATTTACCGACAGCCAGATCATTGCGATATTGAAGCAGGCTGAAGCAGGAACACCAGTTCCAGATTTATGCCGGGAGCATGGAATGAGTAGCGCGACATTTTATAAATGGCGCGCCAAATACGGCGGGATGGATGTTGGGCTTATGTCACGCATGAAGGAGCTGGAAGCCGAGAATGCGCGGTTAAAGAAAATGTATGCAGAGGAGCGTTTGAAGTCTGATATTTTGAAGGAAGCCATTGAAAAAAAGTGGTAAAGCCATCTCGCCGGCGTGAGATGGCGCAAAGAGCGGTCGCGCAATTTAAATGCAGCATTCGTGTGGCATGCAATGCATTTGGTATCAGTGAGAAGTGCTACCGATATCAAGCAAAATTAAGCAGTGTTAATCAGGAAATTGCTGATTGGCTGCTTCGGTTAACACATAACCAGCGCAACTGGGGATTTGGGTTGTGCTATTTGTATTTGCGTAATGTTAAAGGCTTTAAATGGAACCATAAACGCGTTTACCGGATCTATCGGGAACTGGAGCTGAACATGCGTATTAAGCCGCGTAAGCGATTGATTCGTGAGCAGCCAGAGCCATTACATGTGCCCGTTAAAACCAACGAGATTTGGTCGATGGATTTCATGCACGATCAATTGGCCGATGGCCGCACGATTCGGTTATTCAATGTGATTGATGATTTTAATCGCGAGGGGTTGTGTATTGATGTTGATTTTTCATTGCCGGCTCTACGGGTGATTCGGTCTTTAGATCAAGTCATTGAGTGGCGCGGTAAGCCCAAAATGATTCGTTGCGACAACGGTCCGGAATACGCCAGTTCAGCCTTAATGCAATGGGCACAACGGCATGGGATTGCGTTGCAATTTATCCAGCCAGGCAAGCCACAACAAAACGCTTATATTGAACGGTACAACCGCACGGTGCGTTATGACTGGCTCGCCCATCACTTATTTGATTCGATCGAACAGGTTCAGGACTACGCAACCCGCTGGCTCTGGACTTACAATCACGAACGGCCAAACATGGCGTTGGGTGGGTTTACGCCCATCCAAAAATTAGCCATGGCGGCATGAACTCTACTTTTAACAACCTCCCAAAACGGGGGGAATACCCATCCAGCTACAGCGCAAGCAGAATGACCCTTTAACCCAATGCTACATCGATTTAATCTACCAGCCCATTCGTGACGGTTCCGGCCAGGTAAGCGGAATTTTCGTGCAAGGACACGACGTGACTGATGCGCATCTGCTGGCGCGAGAAGTCAGTTTTCAGGCCGCCCACGACCCATTAACCGGTTTGTATAACAGGCGTGAATTCGCTCGTCTTACCCAGGCACTTGTGAATCCGCCCGTTGGTTATGGCGCGCACGAGTCAACTGTTAATGTAAATCAACCGCACGCCCTGCTGTATCTTGATCTGGATCAGTTCAAAATCGTGAACGACCGCTGTGGGCATGCAGCAGGTGATGAGCTTTTACGCCAAGTAGCGGGTTTGCTGAATCAGCAAGTGCGCGACACTGACATTCTTGCGCGCATGGGTGGTGACGAGTTTGCAATAGTGTTGCGCCATTGCGATGCGCGGAAAGCTCAGCAACAAGCAGAACGCTTGCGGGTTGCAGTGAATGATCTGGTTTTCGTTTGGAATAAGCAGCGTTACGGTATTTCTATCAGTATTGGCTTGGTCGCGCTCGATGGCATGACCGGAACCCAGTTTAATGAAGCGCTCAGCATGGCAGATGCTGCCTGCTTTCTGGCCAAAGAGAAGGGGCGCAATCGAGTGCAGTTATATCATCCTAGCGACGCCGAGTTGATACAGCAGCAGCGTGATATGGATTGGGCGGTACAGCTGAAGGATTGCATGGAGCAGAATCGCGTCAAGCTTTACGCTCAACGCATTGTGTGTCTACAAGCCGATGGTGACAGAACCATTGACCGTTGCGAAATTCTTGCTCGACTTTTGGGGCCCGATGGGCAACTTGTTTTGCCTTCGGTGTTCATTCCCGCCGCGGAACGCTACGGACTAATGCCTGTGCTCGACCGCCACATTATTAACAAAGCCTTCAACCACTTGCATAATCTGCCTGCCGAACAGCGCGGAAAAACGTTGTATTTTATAAATATTTCAGGGGTTACATTGGGAGATGAGTCGTTGGCCGGCGACATTGAGCGCATGATGTCTGCGTTGCCGGGCTTTGATCCGCGCACGGTATGTTTTGAAATAACGGAAACGGCGGCACTTTCGAATCTAGGTGCCTCGCAGTTGGCCATGCAGCGTCTTATCGACTTAGGGTTCCAGTTCGCGCTAGACGATTTCGGCAGTGGCATGTCGTCGTTTGCGTATCTGCGCAAGCTACCGGTTCATTATTTGAAAATAGATGGCGAATTCATTGCGCATATTCACGACGATCCGGTTAGTCGTGTTATGGTGGAATCGATGGTCAAGGTAGCGCGCACTATGGAAATTTCGACTGTAGGTGAATTTGTAGAATCCGCCGCGCTGGCCGACGCGTTAACTGAATTGGGCATTAACTATGCTCAAGGTTATGGTTTGCATATGCCTGAGCCGTTAGAAAACCTCTGACTGTCGGTTCCCTTGTTCGTTTCCGCATTTCCCAGCAACTTAACGTTGCGTAAGTTGGCCAGCAAGTGCCTGTCTCTCCACCATTATTTATCATCAAATTTTACTCTTGCGCATGCGAGTGTTCGCGATCAGGTGTGCTGAGCGGCACCTCGTTACAACGCCTAACATCGCGAAATTTGAGTTTTAGAAAACTGCGCTCATTAATAAAATATGTATATTTATTAACATTTTATAGGTGTTTACGCCTATTTTTTAACGGGATTAAACAAAATATAGTGAGTACTGTTTCCCTGTGGTGGCTGGACTATATGCAAAATACTTCTCCATTTTTGACTGCCGAACATGAAATGTATCGCGAGCAACTACAGAAATTTGTTCGGCGAGAGATTGTTCCGAACGTTGAGGACTGGGAGGAGGCCGGCCGAGTCCCGCGATTGGTCTACAAAAAGGCAGCTCAAGCAGGTGTTCTTGGATTAGGTTTTCCAGAGGAGTGGGGAGGGTTCCCAGGGGATCGGCTTTACGCGATTGTTTTGCAGCAAGAGTTGGCTCGAGGAGGGGCCGGCGGAGTTGTGGCAGCTTTGCTGAGCCACACAATATCTATGCCAGCAGTTGTTCGAGAAGGTTCTGCTGAGCTCCAGCAGCGTGTTTTGCCTGCTGTGCTCGCCGGGGAGAAAATTGCAGCTTTGGCTTGTACGGAGCCTACGGGCGGTTCAGATGTTGCAGCTCTTCGAACTACGGCTAGACGAGAAGGTTCATTTTATGTTCTTGATGGAGAAAAAACCTTTATCTCATCAGGCATGCAAGCGGATTTTTTTGTCGTGGTGGTTCGAACCGGTGGGGCGGGTATAGCCGGGTTGTCCTTGTTGTTGGTGGAGGGTGATGCAAAGGGCTTGTCTCGTGCTCCACTCAAGAAAACAGGTTGGTTGAGTTCGGATACAGCGACTTTATATTTTGATCAAGTCCGAGTGCCGGTTGCTAATCTCATCGGAATCGAAGGGCGAGGTTTTAATGCGCTGACCAAGAATTTTAATGATGAGCGTTTGGGAATGGCGGCTTCATCTATAGCGTTTGCTAATCTGGCTTATGAGGAAGCGCTGGCTTGGGCGAGAATGCGCACCACGTTTGGCAGACCTTTGGTTGAGCATCAGGTTCTTCGACATAAGTTGGTCGATATGTTTCAGGCTATATCAGCTTCGCAAGCGTATTTAGAAAAAGTTGCCTGGTGTTTAGATAGTGGCATGAATGTTGTCGCAGATGTGTGCATGCTTAAGAACCAAGCAACGAAAACATTGGCTTTTTGTGCTTCAGAGGCAGTACAAATATTAGGGGGTGCAGGGTATTTAAAAGGGTCCAACATTGAGCGTATTTATCGTGAGGTTAAGGTAAACGCTATCGGGGGCGGGACGGAAGAGATCATGAAAGAGCTGGCAGCGCGACAGCTGGAGATTGGTAATGTCCGTGGGGAATAATCAATTAGAAGCGCGAAACGCAAAGCGCTCTATTAAGCGCCAGCCTCGGGCTTTGAGGGTGGAAGCGATAGAGGATGCCGCTCGAGTCGTGTTTTGTCGCCGAGGATATGCCGCTGCGTCCATAGCGGAAATTGCTGCGGAAGCAGGGCTGTCTGAGGGAAGTATTTACAAGTTTTTTGAGTCCAAGCGACATTTAGTGCTCCGGGTAATAGAAGGTTGGTATGAATCGATGATTCGGGAGTTTGAGGTCGGTTTAGCAGGTATTAGCGGAACCTCAAATAAGATGCGCTTCATTATCTGGAGGCATTTGCATTCGCTCAAAAGAGATCCGGAATTAGCGAGGTTGTGTGTGAATGAGGTTCGCAACGGCGGTGATTATTATCAGAGTGATCTCTTGGCGCTCAATCGCAGATACACACGAATTTTTATAGATGTTTGTAAGGAGGGTGTTGCGAAAGGGGAGTTGCGCTCGGATATCCCTGTCACGTTGATGCGGGATTTAGTTTTTGGATGCATTGATCATCACATTTCCGGGATGCTTTACGGTCGCGACGATATTGATGTCGATGCCTCTACCGAAAAAATTATGCGGACTGTCTTTGTTGGTATTCAGGGCAAATCTACCCGTCCGTCCTCGCACGATCAGTCGGTCGACGACAAGTTGGATCAAATAACTCAACGTCTGGATGAGGTGGTGGGTCTTTTGGGCCGTTCTCAAGTTTAAATAATTTACGTTGGCTTTCAAACCGTTAGTCAGCAATTTTTAGCGATCTTCCGGGAGGGTTCGAGTTATGAGTTATCAATCTGTTTTCCGCGAGGGACTTTTTGAGGGTAAACGCATTGTTGTCACAGGTGGCGGCAGCGGAATTGGGCGGTGTATTGCGCATGAGCTCTCTTCGTTGGGCGCTTGGGTGGCGTTAGTAGGTCGTAAATCGGAAAAACTGGTGGTTGTAGCAGAAGAGATTGAAGATTTATACGGTTGCAGACCGACTTGGCATGCGTGTGATATCCGGGATGAGGCACAAGTCATCGATGTGGTGAGTTCTGTGCTGGAAAGTGGTGTTCCGATTGTGGGCTTAGTGAATAACGCTGGAGGGCAATTCAGGGCGCCGTTAGAAACGATTTCGGCGAATGGGTTTGATGCAGTTGTTCGGAATAATTTGACTGGTGGTTTTTTGGTTGCTCGAGAATGCTACAAGCAGTCGATGCAGGTGAACGGGGGGAGCATTGTGAATATTTTGGCCGATATGTGGCGCTCAATGCCAGGTATGGGCCACTCCGGTGCCGCGCGAGCTGGGATGCTTAATTTAACTCAAACAGCAGCGGTTGAGTGGGCTAATGCGGGCGTCAGAGTTAATGCTGTCGCGCCTGGCTATATAGCATCTTCGGGGCTTACCAATTACCCAGAAAAAGATCGGGCGTACATTTCCCAATCGCGAAAATGGGTCCCCTTAAAACGTTTTGGTACGGAAGCTGAAATTTCGGCTGCGGTCGTTTTTCTGCTTTCTGAAGCTGCCGCATTTATTTCAGGAAGTTGTATTCGGGTCGATGGCGCGGCGCCAAATGCGCGACTGGATTGGGAACTCCAAGAACATCAAAACTCGAAGGCGTTTCGAGGTTTCCCTGGTGAAACAAAGCTAGATTTTTTGAGTGGTATGGGTAACTAGGATTGACAAACTTAATGATGCAATTGACTTCTCAAATTTCTATAGAGAGCGATAGTTTTAAAAATAATCGCGAAGATATGTTGGCCTTGCTGGACTTGGTTCGATCGGCAGAAGATAAGGTCAAGGTGAATTCAAACAGACGTAAAACAGAATTTAAGCGGCGTAATCAATTGCTTCCGCGTGAGCGGGTGCAGTTGTTACTGGATTTTGGTAGTCCTTTTCTAGAGCTTTCAACGCTGGCAGGTTTAGGCATGCATGGCGATGATGGTCATGCAACCGCCTCTGGGGGCGCCACTATCACGGGCGTTGGTGTGGTGCAGGGAGTTAATTGCGTAATCGTAGCGCACGATAGCGGTATTAAAGGCGGGGCCATTACTCCAATGGGAATGCGTAAACAACTGCGTGCACAAACAATAGCCTTGGAGAACAAGCTGCCTTTGATCTACCTTGTCGAGTCAGCCGGTGGGAGTATGGCTCTTCAGTCAGATACTTTCGTGGATGGTGGAGGAATGTTTAGAAATCAGGCAAAGCTTTCTGCGGCAGGCGTTCCTCAAATCAGTGTAGTCCATGGTTCTTCTACAGCGGGCGGAGCATATGTGCCAGGTCTTTCTGACTATTTAATTATGGTTGAAGGGCGAGCAAAAGTTTTTTTGGCTGGTCCCCCCTTGTTAAAAGCTGCGACAGGTGAAGATGCTACTGATGAAGATCTGGGTGGCGCAAAAATGCATGCGACTATTTCTGGGGTTGCTGATTATGTTGCTTGTGACGACGAAGATGCAATTGGAATAGCGAGAGAAATCGTTCGCAATCTTTCTTGGCCACGTATCCGTATGCCTGGCAATTTCGAGGACCCACTCTTTGATATAGACCAGCTTGCCGGTGTCGTGCCCGTCGACTTTAGAAAATCTTACGATGTACGTGAGGTAGTTGCCCGCTTGGTTGATGGATCAAGATTTCTGGAGTTTAAGGCAAATTACGGTCCTGCGATTGTCTGCGGCCAAGCGCACATTATGGGAATGCCAGTAGCCATTATTGGGAATAATGGGCCGATTGACGCTGATTGTGCTTGCAAAGCAGCGCAGTTTATTCAACTAATGTGTCAAATCGGTACCCCAATCATTTACCTTCAAAACATTACGGGCTACATGGTAGGGATTCATGCTGAGCGTCAGGGGATCGTAAAGCATGGGGCCAAAATGATACAAGCAGTTGCTAATGCGACTGTGCCCCAAATTACCTTGCACATCGGAGCGAGTTTTGGTGCGGGGCATTATGGAATGTGTGGGCGCGCATTTGATCCTAGATTCGTTTTCTCTTGGCCGAACAATCGGATTGCTGTGATGGGAGGTGAGCAGGCAGCGCGGGTGATGACGATTGTTGCTGAGGAGCGAGGTCGTCGACTGGGCAAGCCTGTAGACCTTTTGGAACTTGAGCGATCGGAGGAACAACTTATCAAACAATTTCAAGAAGAGTCTACCGCTTTATTCGCTACGGCCAAGCTTTGGGATGATGGAATCATTGATCCCAGGGATTCGCGCAAAGTCCTGGGGCTGTGCTTAGCCATTTGTAATTCCGCAGAAAAAATTCAAACTCACTCAAACACTTTTGGTGTGGCCAGATTATGACAATGATATATACAAGCGATCATATTGAATTACAACGTTCGGCACTCAGGCTAATTGAAGCAGAGGTTAATCCTCATGTTGATGAATGGGAAGAGGCTGGGCAGTTTCCAGCGCACGAAGTTTTTAAAAAATTTGGTGATTTGGGGTTGTTGGGGATTAATAAACCCATGGAGTTCGGAGGTCTGGCGCTTGATTACAGTTATTCGCTTGCTTTTGCGGAAGCTCTGGGCGAGATAAATTGCGGTGGCGTGCCGTTGGCCATTGGTGTGCAGACTGACATGTGTACCCCTGCATTGGCAATTCACGGAAGTGATTTGTTGCGTGATGAGTTTCTCCGACCGTCGATAGCCGGTGATTTGGTGGGCTGCATTGGTGTCTCCGAACCATCCGCCGGGTCTGATGTCAGTGGCATTAAAACAGTTGCTAGAAAAGATGGTGATGACTATGTGATTGACGGTGGAAAACTGTGGATTACGAATGGCGCCCAGGCTGATTGGATGTGCATGTTGGCGAATACCAGTGATGGGCCTGTGCATAAATCGAAGTCACTTATTGTTGTTCCGCTGAAGTTGCCTGGAGTGACTGTAGCCAGGAAGCTCGATAAGCTTGGGATGCGGTCTTCGGATACCGCTCAGATTTATTTTGATGGCGTTAGGGTTCCGCAGCGATATCGGATTGGAGAGGAGGGTATGGGCTTTCGGTATCAAATGGTGCAGTTTCAAGAAGAGCGGATGTGGTCGGCAGCTAGTTTGTTGCGGCCGATGGAGCGAGCCATAACAGACGTGATCGCTTATACATCTGAGCGAACCGCATTTGGAAAAAAAATTATTCATAACCAATATGTGCGCTTTCGTCTTGCCGAACTGCAGTCAAAAATTGAAATGTTGCGTTCTCTTCTGTATCGGGCTGTTACCGAATATGACGCGGGCCACGATGTGACGACATTGGCTTCCATGGCCAAACTTGAAAGCGGAAGAATGGTTCGTCTGGTGGCTGATACGTGTCTGCAATTTTACGGTGGTATGGGTTTTATGAACGAGACACCGATTTCCCGCCTTTATCGTGATGGGCGTGTCGCCTCTATTGGGGGGGGGGCAGATGAAATTATGCTCGAAATAATCTCAAAGCGCCTTGGAATGTTGGATAACCGAGGGGGGAGTTAAGTGGTTAGCCTTTCTACTGATTCGCACTTCAGCAAAATATTGATTGCAAATCGCGGCGAAATCGCCATGCGTATTATTCGCAGTGCAAAATCCTTGGGATATTCGACAGTGGCGATTTATTCGCAAGCCGATGCTGATTTACCGCATGTCGCCAGCGCGGATTATGCTATCTGTGTTGGGTCAGCTGTGGCGAAAGACTCCTATCTCAGTATACCTAAAGTGATTGAAGCGGCGGTTCGTGCCGGCGCTCAAGCGGTGCATCCTGGGTACGGCTTTCTTTCCGAAAGTGCCGAATTCGCGTCAGCATGTAAAGAGGTAGGCTTAGTTTTTGTTGGTCCTTCGCCAGAGGCGATTCGCAGTATGGCCGACAAGTCAACTGCGAAGCAGCTGATGCATGATCACGGTGTGCCTTGCATACCTGGTTACGATGGTAGCACCCAAAGCGATAGCGTTATGAAGCAAGAGGCTGATCGTATAGGCTTTCCTGTCATGATCAAGGCCGTGGCTGGTGGTGGCGGTAAAGGTATGAGGCTAGTTCCCTCTTCTTCTGATATGGAAGGGGCATTACGAGGTGCGCGTTCTGAAGCAGAAAAATCGTTTGGGGATGGACGGTTGATGCTAGAGAAGGCAGTTATGAACGCTCGACACATCGAGGTGCAAATTTTCGGCGATCAGTATGGAAATTGTGTGTATCTTGGAGATCGTGATTGTTCGTTGCAACGTCGACACCAGAAAATTCTAGAGGAAGCGCCTGCCCCGGGGTTGTCAGCAACGCTCCGCCAGCGTCTTGGTGAAGCGGCTGTAAAGGCAGCTAAAGCTGTAGCGTATCAAGGTGCGGGTACGGTTGAGTTTTTGGTAACGCCCGAGGGTAATTTTTATTTCCTTGAAATGAATACTCGCCTCCAGGTTGAGCACCCCGTAACTGAACTCATAACCGGGCAGGACTTGGTCGCGTGGCAGCTTAACGTAGCAGCGGGTATGCCTCTACCCTTAACACAAGACCAAATTTCGATAAATGGGCATGCTATCGAAGTACGTGTTTATGCGGAGGATCCTGCTTCAGGTTTTCTGCCGCAGTCTGGTGTACTAACTATCTGGCATCCGCCTACTGGTCATGGTGTTCGTGTCGATCACGGTTTATGTGAAGGAGCCAATATTTCGACGCATTATGACCCGATGATTGCCAAAGTTATTGCGCATGGGAGTGATAGGGAAGCGGCGAGGCGAAGGCTGTGTAGGGCCGTTGAAAACTTTGCGATTGGTGGGATACGCACAAATTTGCTCTTTTTGTTGCAGTGCTTGAATAGCGCTGAATTTATGAAAGCCGGCTTTGATACGGAGTTTCTGGATCGACAGACTTGGAACCATGAAATGACGTTGAAACCCTGCCGAGAATTGATGGCTGTTGCTGCTGCGTTTTATTACGACCGTTTGCATTTGTTGGTTGGTGCGGAGTTTCAGGGTTGGCACAGTAGAGGGCAGGTAGAGCAAGTCATAGCTTTAGAGTCACAAGGATGTGACGTTTCATTAACCGTCTTACGGTCTGCATCTCGTGAACGCGAATTTAAAGTGCATGATGACTTGGGCAGTCACGAAATCCGGATAGTTTCTATTGAGCCGGTGCCGCGAATTGAAATTGATGGCATACAGCAAACCATTCATTTGGCGTGGGCTGGAGAGGAGCTGCATCTAGTTTGTCAGGGGGGCTATTTCTCTTTTAGGCCCAAGGTTTCTACTAGATTTGACAAAGAGGCTGCTGAAGGAACAGCGACGTTGAAATCTCCTATGTCCGGGCTGGTTGCTAAGGTTAACGTTGCTTTGGGGGATCGTGTTGTTGCCGGCCAGATATTAGTGATTTTAGAAGCGATGAAAATGGAGCTTGAGCTTAGCTCGCCCATTTCAGGTTTTGTTACGCAATTAGAAGCGACTGCTGAAATGCAAGTTGGAATGGGTGAGACTTTGGTAAGAGTGAATGTGGATAACGAGCAATAAACCGAGCTGAAAATAAATAGGAGACAAGTATGGTGTCAATGCGCTCAATTGAATTGGGTCCCAGAGGTGACGTGGTAAGTCAGCAGCCTGATGGCTCGTTAGTGATTGGCTCTCCAGAACGACTTGGAGACTTTCCTGACAGCTACACAGAGCGTTTGGCGCATTGGGCAAAGAAAGACCCAGATAGACTTTTTTTGGCCCAACGTAACACTGAGGGAGGATGGAGAAAGGTTACTTACGGGGAGGCTTACCAAAAAATTCGATCGATCGCGCAAGCGTTGTTAGAAAAAGAGTTGTCTCAAGATCGTCCTCTTGCGATTTTGTCTGGAAATTCAATTGAGCACGCATTAATGGCTTTGGCCGCGATGCATGTGGGTATTGTTGTGTCGCCGATCTCCGTTGCTTTCTCCTTATTATCGCGTGACTACGTCAAATTGCGACATGTTTTGGATTTGCTTAAGCCGGGCATGGTGTTTGTCGATGATTTGCGAAAATTTGAGCCTGCGCTTAAGGCAACGCTCATGAACGATGTGGAGGTCGTTGCTGTCGACGCGGCTGGATCTACGTTGGCTGCAACTAATTATGACGTATTGGAAGGTTGCTCGCCGACAGATGCTGTCGATACAGCTGCGGAAAGCGTTAACGGTGACACCATTGCAAAAGTGTTGTTTACCTCGGGTTCCTCTGCTTTACCTAAAGGCGCAATAAACACACATCGCATGATGTGTGCAAATCAGCAAATGGCTTCGCAAACCTGGCCATTTCTAAACTCTAATCCTCCCGTTCTGATTGATTGGCTTCCCTGGAATCATACCTTTGGGGGGAATTTCGTATTTGGTTTAAGTCTTTATCACGGAGGATCATTTTATCTGGATGATGGGAAACCAATGCCTGGAGAGATTGAAAAATCTCTTCGAAACTTGCTTGAAATATCACCAACACTCTATTTCGGCGTGCCGAAAATGTATGAATTGCTGCTGCTCCACATGGAAAAGGATCCGTCTCTGCGAGAGTCTTTCTTTTCGCAGTTGCAAATGATTTTTTATGCAGCTGCGGGTATGCCAGAAGCCACATGGCATGGTTTACGCAAGTTATCTATTGAAACGTTGAGCGAACGCGTATTTATGACGACAACTCTGGGTTCGACTGAAACTGGGCCACTCGCTATTACCGCTAATTGGGATGCGGATTTTCCAAACGTTTTGGGCCTGCCCGTTCCAGGAGTTGAGGTCAAGCTTGTTCCGGTTGGGCGAAAACAGGAAATGCGAGTGAAGGGCCTAAACATTACGCCTGGTTATTGGAAGCAGCCCGAGCTGACGGCCAAGGCTTTTGACGAGGATGGTTGGTACTGTATTGGTGATGCCGTCGCTTTTCTCGATCGCGACGACCCGGCAAAAGGTTTGATTTTCGATGGACGAATCGCGGAAGATTACAAATTGTCTACAGGGACGTGGGTTAATGCCGGCCCTTTAAGATTCTCCGCTTGTAATGAGTTTTCGCCATTGGTTCGCGATGTCTTGCCGGTTGGACATGACCGGGATGAAGTCGGGTTATTGGTTTTTCCAGAGGTTGAGATGTGCAGGCAGATTAGTGGACAATTGGCGGAGGCTTCTGTGCGAGAAATCTTGGCCCATGAAGCTGTGCGAAAAGAGTTTCAGCAGCGTTTGAATCGATTGGCATCTCGGGGCACGTCCAGTGTCAATACGGTGACTCGAATCATTCTAGTTGAAGAGCCTCTTACAGGTATTGAGTTAACAGATAAAAATACGTTGAGTTTTAACGTTGTTCTCGAAAGGCGTGCGACAGATGTTGTTGAGTTGTATGAGAAGACGCCTTCTTCAAGAGTAATTATGGCCGACGTTAAAAGGGTCTCTTCGCCATGAATTCAACGACAACTGACGCTAATGCACACTTATTAATTGAAAGGCGTGGACCAGCGCTTTGGTTGATTATTAACAGGGAGGCTAGAAGGAACGCAATTAGCTCGGACGTGCTCTCAGGCATTAGTCGCGGTTTGGACATTGCCGAAGCGAATTCTGACATCCGTTGTGTTGTGCTTACGGGTGCGGGGAGAAAGGCTTTTTGTGCGGGAGGAGACCTGCAAACCTCAGATCCGTTTGTGATTGACCCTTTGAATCCTTATGTTGCAGCGGCAGATTTGTTTCGAAAAGCCCATAGGTCGACTGTGCCACTAGTGGCGAGAGTTAATGGCGCTTGCTTTGCTGGCGGCATGGGTTTAATGGCAATGTGCGATTTAGCGGTTGCGACAGAGACCGCACGGTTCTCTTTGCCAGAGGTTAGAGTAGGGGTGTTTCCTGCGCAGGTACTCAGCGTTCTGCAACATTTGCTACCTCGTCGAGCTCTCGTTGAAATGTGTTTGACTGGAGAACCAATCTCAGCAGTTAAAGCGATGGAATTGAGTTTGGTAAATGCTGTGCACGTCGATGTTGATGTTGCATTGGAAGAGCTTATGAGTAGATTGCTTAAAGGATCTCCTTCTGCAATCAAGCGTGGCCTTTATACGCTAAAGAAAATGGAGCGAATGTCATTTGAGGAGTCTGCTGCCTTTGCGGAAAGCCAGATTGCGCTGTTTGCGTTGACCGATGATGCGAAAGAGGGGGTGAAAGCATTCATGGATAAAAGAGTGCCCCGTTGGTGCGCCAAGGGAGGAGACGAAGATGTCTGACAGTGTAGTTCGGATTGGTGGAGCGTCTGGGTTCTGGGGTGATAGTCAAATTGCTATTCCGCAGTTAATTAATAAGGGCAATGTACAGTACTTGGTTTTTGACTATTTGGCCGAGCTGACAATGTCGCTTTTGGCTGCCGCTAAGAGGAAGGATCCAGATAAAGGATATGCGGTTGACTTTGTTGAGCAAATTAAGCCTCACATAAAGCAGCTACTTGAGAAGGGCATCCGAGTGGTGAGCAACGCGGGGGGCGTAAATCCGCATGCGTGCGCCGCCGCTTTACAGGCCTTTTCTGATGAAGCGGGATTGAGCTTAAATGTCGCAGTAGTCGAGGGTGATAACGTCTTACATCTGATCCCTGACCTTCGCAAGTCTGATGTTAGGGAGTTTCAAAGTGGCGCGTCACTACCTGACAAGGTGGTGACTGCCAATGCTTATCTTGGCGCAAGGCCGATCAAGCTAGCCTTAGATGCCGGTGCGGACATTGTAATTACTGGAAGATGTGTCGATAGCGCTGTCACGTTGGGTGTTTTGATGCATCACTTTTCCTGGTCACCAGGTGACTACGACAAAATGGCGATGGGTAGTTTGGCTGGGCATATCATTGAGTGTGGTTGCCAGGCTACCGGCGGCCTGCATACAGATTGGAGACAAGTCCCCGACTGGGCCAACATGGGCTATCCCATTGTCGAGGTCTCGCCGGATGCTGGTTTTAGCGTAACAAAGCCAAAAGGGACGGGAGGTTTGGTTTGTGTGCCGGCTATAGCAGAACAAATACTTTATGAAGTCGGTAACCCAGCACAATATCTTTTGCCGGATGTTATTTGCGATTTTACAAATGTCAAGCTGTTCCAACAAAGTGATGATCGTGTGAAGGTTGAGGGTGCGATCGGCTTTTCGCCTACGCCGACGTACAAAGTTTGCGCGACGTATTTAGATGGTTACCGGGCGGTTGCGCAACTGACAATCGTAGGTTTTGATGCCTGCGCTAAAGCAAAACGAACTGCCCAGGCAATTCTAGACCGTTCGAGAATGTTGTTCGAGAATGAAAAAACAGGTGACTTTACTGATACTTTGGTCGAAATTTTAGGTAGTGAGTCGGCGTACGGTCCTCATACTCAAAGCGTTCAGCCGCGAGAGGTTGTGATGAGACTGGCAGTATCGCATACTAGCAAAGAGGCGTTGCAGTTATTCTCTCGAGAAATTGCAGCAGCAGGGACGTCTTGGGCGCCGGGTACCACAGGAATTACAGGTAGGCCTACTGTAATGCCTATTTTAAAGCAATTTTCGTTTTTGCTAAATAAATCTAAAGTTCCGGTTCAGGTGGTCCTTGGACAAAATGTGGTGACGAAATTTGTATCGCCCCCGCCTCCAGACGCAGCGGAACAGTCCATCAAAGGCGACCCTGAGAAAAGGGCGCAGGAAGAAGCGGTAAGCAGCAGTAACGATGAGCTAATAAGCGCGGAGTTTATATCAGTTCCGCTAATAACGGTAGCCTATGCTCGGAGCGGGGATAAGGGCGACACATGCAATATTGGTGTGATTGCCAGATCTCCTGAGCTGATACCTTATTTAAGGAAAGCGCTTGATCCAAACAAGGTAAAGGAGTATTTGTCTCACTTGGTAAAGGGCGACGTAACCCGGTTCGAAGTTCCGGGCATCAATGCGTTTAATTTCTTGTGCTCTGAGGCTCTCGGTGGAGGGGGGATGGCTTCCCTACGTAACGATCCGTTCGGTAAAAGTATGGCTCAGATACTTTTGGCTATGCCTGTTAGTGTTCCCAAAAAGCTAGTGAAGTCGGTGTGAGATATAGATCAAAAAGCGGCAGAAAAAAGGTCTATAAGTTGTAAAAAGCAGTATTTTTCATGATGCATTTTTATAAAACTTGGAGCGAGACATGAGACTTTTAAAAAAAGCGGTGGGTTTGGTTTTTGCAGTTGGGTGTGTCGGTATGTTGGTGAGTAACTCGGTGAAGGCCGATGTTACGGTTGGTGTTATTTTGTCGATGACAGGGCCTGGATCTGCTGTTGGCGTACCGACGAGAAAAGTGTTGGAACAAGTGCCAAAGGAGATTGGTGGGCACAAGCTTAATATCATTGTGCATGACGATAAAAGTGACCCTTCAACGGCGACAGCGTTAGCAAGACGTATGGCCATTGACGAAAAGGCTGATGTATTGATTGGCTCTAGCCTTGTGCCTGGGAACATCGCTGTTGCGTCTGTTGCTAAAGAGGCGGGAACTGTTCATTTCACGCTCGCGCCTACTGTTCTGAATGCAGTTGACAATCCGTGGAGCTTTAACCTTCCTCCTCAGACCACGTTGATGGCGTCAGCGGTATTCGATCATATGAAGGCTGAAGGTGTGAAGAAAGTTGGATATGTGGGTTTTTCGGACTCATGGGGTGAGCAGTGGTTGGTTGAGCTGAAGAAGCACGAAGCCAGCGGTGCGGTAGAGGTTGTAGGTGAAGAACGGTTTAGTCGTGGGGATAGCTCCGTAATGGGGCAAGTTTTAAAATTATTGTCACAAAAGCCGGATGCGATACTGGTTGGTGCTACCAGTTCGGCAGCAGGTTTGGTGCAGAAGACGTTACGTGAACAGCGCTATGATGGTCCAATTTACCACACACACGGCGCCACCACACCGGATTTTGTGCGTATTGCCGAGGCAACGGCTGAAGGTGCTATCGCTCCTGCTGGACCAAGCACTGTGGCAGAAGAGTTGCCGGATTCAAATATGACTAAAGCTGCGGGCGTGACATTTGTGAAAAATTACGAGGACAAGCATGGTGCTGGGACTCGTACGCCGTTTGCTGCGCATTTGAATGATGGCTTCATTGTCTTGCAAACCGCTATCCCGGCAGCCGTGAAAGTCGCACAACCTGGCACTGATGAATTTCGCGAAGCGCTGAAGGTGGCCGTCGAAAACTTGAAGGAGTTGCCTGCGAGTCAGGGGGTGTATAACTACGCTGCGACGGATCACGATGGGCTGGATGAGCGTGCGCGGGTTTTAGTTGTGGTGAAAGACGGGGCTTGGAGGTATTTGTCGGACTAAAGTCGCACAATTCTTTGCCTCTAAAGAGTGGAGATCGCGGTCTAGGCTATTGCGTAAACAGGTTAATACGTGTTGGGATCTACGATCAAGCTTTGTTCCTGCGTATGTGCATGTTCGCGAAATAAAAATTCGGCGCGGTCGCCCTGGCCGGCTTCAATGGCATCCACAATGGCGTGGTGCTGCCGATGGGCATAAAACAAAAAGTCGAACATGCGCTCTTTGTTGGTATTTGAAAAGGCAACGCTTAAGGGTGCCGTGAACGGCACCACATTGCAGCGTTCGGTCAGGCTTTCCAGTAGCGGCATGTTGGCCGCTTCCGTTATCAGCGCATGGAACCGAGCATTCATTTGTGCATAACGCAGTTCGTCGTCGTCTTGCAGTTGCCGTTGCGTGAATAAAGCATCGCCTTCGGCCAGGCAGGCTTTAAGGGCCGATAGCACGGTGGCCGATACGCCTTTTTCTGCCACATGACGGGCCGCGAAGCCTTCAAGCAGGGCACGAATACGCACGGCCTCGACACTGTTCTGGGTGGTGAAGGCGCGAACGGAGTAACCTCGTTTACCCGCGGACACCAGCAACCCCTCTTGCGCTAAAGCAGGCAGAGCCTGGCGAACGGGCGTGCGGGAGACGCCCAGGCGAGTTGCCAGCTCGGCCTCGGTTATGCGCTCGCCGGGTGCCAACTCGCCGCTAAGCACCATTTCTCGCAGTTGAACAACAACGGTTGAGTGAGTGTTCATACTTCGATATAAATAAATCAGGGTTTAAGAGGGGGTAGTGAGCTCACGATATGAAATCCAATTTGGGATCCCAAAATGGTATTTATACCAGATTAATAAAAATTAATTGCTAATTTTGGATCCCAAAAGTAGAATGAATCTTTAGGAAAACTCTCTTTCGGCAGGAACGGTCATGGCGAAGATTATTGGGTGTATTGGTACGTCGCACGTACCCACTATTGGCGTTGCTTACGACAAGGGCAAGCAGGTAGATCCCGCCTGGAAACCCTTGTTCGATGGCTATAAACCCGTTGCCAAATGGCTCGAAGACAACAAGGCCGACGTCTTGGTGTTTATCTACAACGATCACGCCACCACGTTTTTCTTCGATATGTATCCCACGTTCACCCTGGGTGTGGGTGAACGGTTTCCTATTGCCGACGAGGGCGCAGGTTTGCGCAATTTGCCGCACATTCGCGGCAATGTCGATTTGCAGGCGCATATTGCCGAATCGCTGGTGAACGATGAGTTCGACCTCACTATTACCCAAAACAAACCGATTGACCACGGTTGCGCGTCGCCGTTGCCCCTTATGTGGCCACACGAACCCGATTGGCCTGGTGTGGTGGTCCCCATTGCGGTGAATGTGTTGCAGTATCCGCTGCCCACACCGCGCCGTTGCTACAAGCTGGGCAAGGCGTTGCGTCGTGCGATTGAGTCTTACCCGGAAGATTTGCGGGTGGTCGTCGTGGGCACCGGCGGTTTGTCACATCAAATTCATGGCGAGCGTACGGGCTTTAACAATGAAGAGTGGGACCAGGAGTTCCTCGAGCTTTTGCAGCACAACCCTGAAAAACTCACAGAGTTAACGCACGCCGATTATGTTCGCTTGGGTGGCGCGGAAAGTGTGGAGCAAATTATGTGGTTGGCCATGCGCGGGGCCATGCCAGAAAAAATTCGCAAGATTCATCAAAACTATTATCTGGCCACCACCACAGCCATGACCGTCGTGGTGTACGAGGGTGAAGGAGAAACTATGTCGTCTGCAATTGCGTCGAATCAAAGCGCTACAGTTTAAAGAGGCGAACCATGAATCCACAATTGAAAGGCATTGAAAATATCGAAGGCACGTATGCGTTCGACATTCGCACCTGCAACCGTCGTTTAAATATTAATCGGTTCTTCTGGAACATGATTAAAGCGGAATGGCGTGAACGCTATCTGCAAGACCCCGATGCTTTAATGACTGAAGCGGGCTTAACCGACGAAGAAAAAACGCTCATTCGAAATGAGGACTGGCTGGGGTTGGTTCAGCACGGTGTGAACTTCTTTGTGTTGGAAAAGTTTGCGCGTGTGGCGAAAAAAACCAATTTAGAAGTTTATGCCATGATGCGTGGGCAGTCTTTCGAAGACTTTATGAAAACGCGACGAGTGCCAGACGCGCGTTAGGCTCACGCAGCAGGAAGGGGTAAAACAGAAGATGAGCGTTACCAAGATTGAATACGATCAAAACGGCTATGGGCTGGATATTTTGCGGGCGGAAGTGAATTACCGGCCGGCCTGGGGTGAACGAAGCGCAGTGTTTCGGGAAAAGTCGCGTTGCCTGCTGGACGTGTCATACGGGCATGGTAGCCGTGGCACGCTCGACTGCTTTCTTGCCGATAATGGCTTACACGCTCCGACATTGATTTTTATTCATGGCGGTTATTGGCATAAGGGCGATAAATCGTTCTATAGCTATGTGGCCGAACCATTTGTGGCGCGCGGCGTGTCGTGCATTACCATCAATTATGACTTCTGCCCGAATGTGCGCATGACCGACATTGTGCAGCAAGTGAGGGTGGCGATGGCCTGGATCTGGCGCAATGCTGAGGCGCTGGGCGTATCGCGCAAGTTGTTTGTATCCGGCCATTCGGCGGGCGGGCATTTAACCGCCATGATGATGGCCACCGATTGGGCGTCGTACGACTCCAACCTGCCGTCCAGTTTGTTTCTTGGAGCGATTCCGGTTTCGGGCTTGCATGATTTGCGGCCGCTGGTGGATATTCCGTTAAATGATGTGTTGCGGATGGATGTAGAAGAAGCGGCTGCGATCAGCCCGGTGAGTCTGCCGCTACGCAGCAATGCGCCGCAACTGGTGGTGTGCGGCCAGGCGGAGTCGGACGCTTTCAATGTGCAGTCCGACTTATATGTGTCAATGTTTGAAAGCCCCGATCGACGGCTGGAGCGTTACGCTGTTCCGGGAGCGAATCATTTCGATGTCATGAACGCCTTTGCCGATCCTGAACATCCGTTTTTTCAGAAAATGCTGGCTTTGATCACGGCTCGGGGCTAATACGTACAACCGGTTTAATGGTGGTGCCGGCATGCATGTCGGCCATGGCCTGGTTAATGTCGGCAAAGTCATAAAAGCGAATGAGTTTGTCGAACGGAAAGCGACCTTGCTTGAACAGTTCTATAAGCTTGGGAATAAAGATTTCGGGTACGCTGTCACCTTGGTGAATGCCTCGTACCGAACGGCCGCCACGTACTAGGTCAAGAATATTGGCGTGAATGTCAGCTCCTGAAACAGTATTCACCAAACCGCATACACCAAAGGCGGCCAGTGCTGCCACTGCCTGCTTAATGAGACCGTCATGGCCGGTGGTGTCGAGGATGGCATTGAACCCCTGTGGGGCAATGGCTTGCAGTTGGCTCAGCAGGTCGCCGTCGGTGCTCTTTAACGTATGGGTTGCGCCTAATTGTTCGGCTAATGCCAGCCGATTCGCCTGCAGGTCAACTGCCACAATGGTGGCGGCACCCGCCACTTGGGCGGCCATGACACCGGCCAACCCAACAGAGCCACTTCCCAGGACAGCGACGCGATCGCCTGCACCTACTTTAAGTGAGTTAATCATCGCCCCTGCGCCCGTTTGAATACCGCAGCCTAGCGGGCCAAGCAATGATAATGGCAACGTGCGGTCAACCGGCACGACATTACGCTCTGTGCAGATGCTATAGCCGGCAAACGACGACTGGCCGAAAAAATGACTGTGAATCACTTCGCCGTTGCAGCTTAGTGCGGTGGAGCCATCGGCACGCGCGCCGGAAAAGGCGTGTCGGCGCAGGAACTGGCAGTAGGCTGCATGGCCTTGGGTGCAATTGGGGCACGCGCCGCATGAGTCGAATGTAATCACCACGTGATCGCCTGGTTGCACTTTCTTGACTGATCTTCCCACTCGTTCTACCACCCCCGCGCCTTCATGGCCCAACACAATAGGTTTGGGCACACGGTCGGGGGCGTTGCGCATGTGCAAGTCACTATGGCAAATGCCGGTTGCCACAATGCGAACCAGTACTTCGTTGTCGCGCGGGTCTTCAAGCTCAAGCGTTTCAAGGGAGAAGGGCTGCCCCGTAATGCGACTAACCGCTGCCGTGATGGTTGTGCTCATAATCTTGTTTAAGTCTCTTAAATGGGTTATATGCTAGTGCAGTATTGTTATAAAACGCGTGCAATGTATAGCACGGTGCTAATTCAAAAGGAGGCAAAATGGCTGATACTTTTCCGAAATTTCGTGCGGCGGCAGTGCATGCGGCATCGGTATTCCTGAACCGGGAAGCGTCAATTGAAAAGGCATGTCGCTTAATTGAGGAGTCGGCCGAGCAGGGCGCGGACTTGGTGGCGTTTCCCGAAACCTTTGTGCCTGGTTATCCGTTCTGGATCTGGACGCATACGCCTACGCGGGGTGCGCCACTGTATTACGAGCTTTTCACAAATAGTGTTGAAGTAGGTACCGAAGCCACCGACCGCATCGGCGCGGCGGCCCGACGTGCCGGTGTGTATGTGGTGCTGGGCGTATCGGAACGCGATGGCGGTACGCTGTACAACACCCAACTGTATTTCGATCGCACCGGTGCCATTATGGGGCGGCATCGCAAACTGCAGCCCACACACGTTGAGCGCACTATCTGGGGCCGCGGGGACGGCTCCGACCTTCCCGTATTCGATACGGATATTGGGCGAATGGGTGGGTTGATTTGTTGGGAACACACCATGGATCTTGCGCGTTATGCGCTCATTAGCCAGCGCCAGCAAATTCATATCGGGTGCTGGCCCGGTATTTCGGCACTTACGCATGATCCCAATTCCGGTTTCTTTAACAACGTAGTGGAAACGGCGGCACGCTACCATGCCTGGGCGGGGCAATGCTTTGTGGTGAATGCCAGTTCGCGGATTGATGATGAGGTGCTCAAGCGGCTTGACTTGGTTGACCAGCCGGACATGATTCGCACGGGCGGTGGCTGGAGCGCGATTGTGTCGCCGACCGGTCGTATGTTGGCCGGGCCGAATACCGATGACGAAACCATCCTGGTTGCCGATGTGGACCTATCTGAAATAGTGTTCCTGAAGTATGCATGCGATTCGGCGGGGCATTATTCGCGTCCCGACATGTTGCGATTGGCTACTAACTTAACGCCGCAACCGGTTACGCAACCGTTTGGAGTACAGGGCTCTGCATGGACCGAGGTAGCGGTTGTGAAAACTGAGATGAACAAAATCGAGGAGGATGCCACATAAGATTGTTCGCATAGCGCATAAATGTTCCGAAATCGTTGACACTAAAAAGTGGCGAAACATACACTTTGAACCTGTTAGCGCCCCCTGAAGCACGAGCTACACGATAGAAGCACTACAAGAATAGACACTATTTGAGGGCGATTAGCGGTATTGAACTTAATAAATTGAGGAGACACATTTATGCGACGCAAATTTTCACTACGTTTGCTAGCAGCAGTTGCACTGACTTGCACGTCTGTTGGGGCGTATGCTGCCGACGACGTGAAAGTCGGGCTGATGTTGCCATATTCCGGGACGTTCGCCGAGTTGGGTCAAAATATTACTAATGGTTTTAAGCTGGCGATTGATCAGAAGGGTGGAAAAATCGCAGGCCGGACCATCGAGTATGTCGAGTTGGACGATGAGTCGGCTCCTGCGAAGGCTAACGAGAACGCCAATAAATTGATCCGTCGCGACAATGTCGATGTACTTGTGGGTACGGTGCATTCTGGTGTTGCGTTAACGATGGCGCGCGTGGCCAAGAACACGGGTGCGTTAATGATTATTCCCAATGCTGGCGCAAACGAGTTAACCGGCGCCTTATGTTCACCAAACATCTTCAGAGCTTCTTTCTCTAATTGGCAAGCTGGCTATGCAGTTGGTGCATTAATGGCTCAAAAACATAAAACCGCTGTTTCTTTGGCGTGGAATTACGCAGCCGGAGACGAGCAAACAGCGGGCTTCAAGGAAGCCTTCGAGGCTGGTGGCGGTAAGGTGCTGAAGCATCTGTCTCTTCCTTTCCCCAATACTGAGTTCCAACCGTTGCTCACGGAAATTGCAACACTTCAACCCGATGCTGTTTATGCATTTGTGGCAGGCGCTGCTCAGGTGAAATTAACAAAAGACTACGAAGCATCGGGCTTGAAAGACAAGATCCCTTTATATGGTGCATTCCTCACAGAGGGTACGCTCGAGGCGCAAGGAAGTTCTGCACAGGGGATGCTGACGGCATTGCATTACGCCGATGGCTTGGATAACCCCAAAAATCAGGCCTTTATCGAGGCATACAAGAAGGCCCATGGCGAAACCCCTGATGTGTTTGCGGTACAGGGTTATGATTCTGCGCAGTTGTTCATCGCGGGCCTTGAGGCAGTCAACGGGGATACCTCCAAGAAAGAAGACATGATTCGCGCGATGGAAAACGCTAAGCTTGATAGTCCTCGCGGGCCCCTGTCATTTTCCAAATCGCATAACCCTGTCATGAATATGTATATTCGTGAAGCACGTGGTGATCAGAATGTCATGGTGGGTATTGCTGTGGAAGCGCTGGCTGACCCTTCGCCTGATTGCAAACGGTAAACCTTAACGGCTACTCCTTGACAAGCGGTCGTCTTAAAACGGCGGTCGTTTGTCTTTTTGTTTGCTTGAAACACCCGATTAAAAATCGAAGAATCTATTATGGATATATTGTTAGGGTCACTATTAATCCAGGCATTGAACGCAATTCAGTATGGACTGCTTTTGTTTCTAATAGCAAGTGGCCTTACGCTTATATTTGGTGTGATGGGCGTTATTAATATTGCGCATGGCAGTTTCTATATGATGGGTGCATATTTTGCGTTCACCATAACTGGCCTTACAGGAAATTTTTTCGTCGCAGTAATATTGGGGGCAATTTTAAGCGTCATCATTGGCTCCCTTCTGGAGTGGGCATTATTTAAGCACCTTTATAAAAGAGATCACCTTGAGCAGGTTCTCTTGAGCTATGGCTTGATTTTGATATTTGAAGAGCTGCGCAGCATTTTCGTCGGTGACGAAGTTCACTCCATCGATGTCCCCGCTTGGCTGAATTTCTCCATACCGCTCGGAGACATTATGTCTTACCCGTTCTATCGCCTGTTTATGTCCGGGGTGTGCGTTTTGGTCGCCATTGGTATGTATATATTAATTAACCGAACGCGCATCGGGTCGATGATTCGAGCGGGGGCGACAAATAGTGGTATGGCTGAGGTTCTGGGAGTCAATATCAGCATGGTCAATCGTCTCGTGTTTTCTCTCGGGGTAGGGCTTGCCGCGTTTGCGGGCATGATCAACGCGCCGGCCTCGGCGGTTGCGCCAGGGATGGGCATGGAAGTGTTGATTGTAAGTTTTGTCGTGGTTGTGATAGGGGGAATCGGTTCTGTTTGGGGTGCCTTGTTTGCGGCTATGGTCATTGCATTTGCAGACACTTTTGGCAGCGTGTTTTTCCCGAGTGTAGCGGGGATGCTGACCTACATAATTATGGCCATGGTTTTATTGTGGCGACCTGACGGAATTTTTAAGCGGTGAGACTGATGGTAGAAAGCAAAAATAAATATGTGCTTTTGGCGGTGATGTTTATCGCTTTATTGTTGTTCCCGACGCTTGGGTTTGATTTCTACAATGACATGGTGTCCCGAATCGTGATACTAGCGTTATTTGCAGTCAGCCTGGATTTGCTGGTGGGGTACACGGGTTTAATCAGCTTTGGGCATGCGGCATGGTTTGGAGTAGGCGCATATGCGTTTGCGCTCCTTTCCACCCATTATCAAGTTACCGACAGTTTTTGGATCACGTTGCCCGTTGCGCTGATCGCCGCAGCAGTACTTTCCTTTATCGTTGGCTTGTTTGTTTTAAGGACCAAGGGCATTTATTTCATCATGGTGACTTTGGCATTTGCGCAAGTGTTTTATTTTCTTGTACATGATGTTCCAGCCATTGGTGGAAGTACGGATGGTTTGAATCTCTATGCGCGGCCTACGTTGGAAATAGGTAATTGGGTTTTGCTGGATTTGGAAAACCCTCTGACCATGTATTACTTCATTTTGGCAGCGCTGTTTTTCTCTGTTGTTTTATTGTGGTTTTTCTTGAGGTCACCTTTAGGGCGCGCGGTGCAGGGTATAAAAATAAATGAGCATCGAATGCTGTCAATTGGTTTTCCTGTTTTTCGTTATAAGTTGATTGTTTTTGTCATTGCAAGCGTTTTTGCTTCTTTGGCTGGTTACTTGTTTGCTGCCCAAAGTTACGGTGTTAATCCGGAGCTTTTGTCCTGGCATAAATCGGCAGATGTCCTGCTTATGTTGATATTTGGTGGTATGGGTCAATTTGTTGGCGGCATAGTGGGGGCGTTCGCCTTCATTTTGCTTAAAGACGTTTTCATGACATATACCGATTGGTGGCAACTGTGGCTTGGCATAACGATTGTATTATTTGTTTTGTTCTTGCCGGGTGGATTGGCTTCGTTACCCAGCCGGTTTAAAGCACTTGTTGGGAAAGCGTAATGAACGATGTGTTGCTAAGAGCAGAAAATGTATCCAAGCATTTTGGGGGTCTGGTTGCGAACGACAATGTGTCGTTGTCTGTTTATAAAGGTAAAACGCATGCGATTCTCGGACCGAATGGTGCTGGAAAATCGACCCTGATCAATATGTTGTCCGGCGACTTAACCTGCTCAAGTGGCTCGGTGTTTTTGGGTAATCTCGATGTGACACATTTGCAACCAAATGAGCGTTCTCTGCTGGGAATTGGTCGCAGCTATCAGAAAACCAATATCTTTCCGACGTTTACGGTGCTGGAGAATTGTCGTTTGGCCGCGCAATCTCGTGAGCCCCGCTTAGGCGCCGTTTTTTCTAGCGCGAGCAATTATGAGCCCTATAAGAATCTTGCTGAGAAAGCGATTTCGGAAACAGGATTAGAGGGTTATGAAAGCCGGGTTGCCAGTGCATTATCTCATGGTGAGCAAAGGCAGCTTGAGTTAGCGATTGTTCTTGCGACGCAACCGAGCGTTTTGTTGCTCGATGAGCCGCTCGCAGGAATGGGTTCGGAAGAGTCTTTTCAAATGATCGATTTGCTTAAAAAGCTTGTAAAGACACATGGTATTTTGCTGGTGGAGCATGATATGGATGCCGTATTTGCCATTGCAGACATTATTACGGTGATGGTAAATGGATCTGTCCTGATGACGGACACGCCCGATCGGGTACGTGCCAGCGCCGAGGTTCAGCAAGCTTATTTCGGACACTAAAGGTTGATGCAATATGTCAGAAGCATTAGTGAGTGCTCATGGAATTCATTCATATTATGGCCAGAGCCATATTTTGCACGGGATAGACTTCACTATCTCGCGTGGTGAAACCGTTGGGCTGATGGGCCGCAACGGTATGGGTAAATCCACGTTGATAAAAAGTTTGGTTGGTGTGGTGCGGCCGCGGGAGGGAGAGGTTTTTGTTAAGGGTAGGTCAGGCAAGAGTATGCCTACCTATAAGGTAGCACGCATGGGGATAGCCTACGTTCCTGAAGGGCGTGGTATCTTTCCCAACTTGTCGGTGAAAGAGAATCTATTGCTCGGAGCGCGTCTGGGTTCAGATGGGCGTCTCGACTGGACTTATGACAGGGTTCTAGACTCTTTTCCGCGATTAAGGGAGCGGCTGAGTAATGGTGGCGCTCAGTTATCGGGGGGGGAGCAACAAATGCTGAGTATTGGGCGAGCCTTGATGACTAACCCGGATTTGTTAATTCTGGATGAAGCTACTGAAGGATTGGCGCCCTTAATTGCCAAGGAAATTTGGCGGATCATAGCAGCTATTCGAGAGTCTGGTATCGCGACGATAATCGTTGACAAGAATTTTGAGGCGATTACAGAAATCAGTACACGAAACCTGATTATGGTCAAAGGTATGATTGTTTTTGAGGGTTCAAGTTCAGAGTTATTGTCTGACGCCGACAGGCTTAAAACCCTTCTTGGTGTGTAAGATACTTATTAGATCAACGATGCAACCATCCACCGTGCTCTTTCAAGTTCGGGCAGCAGGTTTTCGATCATGTTCTCAAGGCTTCGTCTTGACGTCGAGCTGACGATGCTGATTGATCCAATGGTTTGGCCTTTTTGGTCTCTAATCGGTACAGCAAGTGATCGGACACCCAGCTCCAGTTCTTCATCACTGATCGCGTAGCCGACTCTTCGTACTTCATTCAAGTATGACATTAACGTGGGGATGTCGATGCGCGTATTGGGCGTGAGCTTCTGACGAGGCTTTCGCTCGAGGCGGGTTTTTGCTTCGTCGGGGTCAAGGTCTGCTAGCAATACCCTACCAGTTGCCGCACAATAGGCAGGCAGTCTCGAACCAAGTCCCAATCCGTTTGAAAGGCTTCTGCGGGTTGCTGCTCTTGCCACGAACACGGCGTCGGAACCATCCAGAACGGCAAAGGAGCTCGACTCATTCGTCCGTTCGCTAATTGCTTCAAGTGTGGGCTGAATTGTGCGTGCTAAAGCGGTTGATGTTAAATAAGCATGGCCGAGCCGAAGTACCCGGGGTGCAAGACGGAACAGCTTGTCGTCGCATTCCACATAACCTAGTTTTTGTAGGGTTAATAGAGACCTTCTGGCCGAGGCACGTGAATGGCCAGTAATCTCGGCAGCTTCACTCAACGTAAGGGGCGTGTTTTTAATACCGAATGCCTCGATGATTGAAAGGCCTTTTTCGAGCCCGGCGACGTACTCTTTATCTTCATTTGATCTGTCTTTTGGGAGATGGGTATCTTGTTGGGTGTTTACGTCGTTGTGATGAGTTGACTTAGCCACGTCCTCGCCTTTATTCGCTATGCGCACAAAATGATCGATTTCTTTGACGGCAAGTATATCCTTCCCTAAACTTGTGCGCAATAAATAGGCAATGGTAGTGCGAGTGCTTAACGCAAAGTGCTGCGGAAGTTATTCAGCTAGGAGGAGACGAGCGCATGGTTAGTTTGGCCACTTTTACAAAGGATACAGTACCTGTTACTGATTTTGATCCATACGCGGAGGAGGTTCTGATTGATCCTTATCCTTATTATGAGCAGCTTCGAGAAGCTGGGCCCGTTGTGTTGCTGGAGCGCTACGGTGCTTATGCGCTAGGCCGACACGATGAGGTGCATGCAGTCTTGTCTGATGCGCATACATTTTGCTCCGGCGCAGGGGTGGGGCTAACTAACTTCAATACTGAAAAGCCATGGCGCAAACCGAGCATTATCTTGGAGGCTGATCCACCTCATCACGCAAGAACGCGTAAGGTTGTGGCCAGAGTATTATCGCCAGCGTCGATTGGAAGATTGCGCGAAACGTTCGAGGCTGAAGCTGACGCTTTGGTAGACAAGATTATTCAAATGGGACATTTCGACGCCGCAAAAGATTTTAGTGAAGCTTACCCGCTCAAAGTATTTGCAGATGCCGTTGGATTACCTGCTGAGGGAAGGGAGAATTTACTGCCTTATGGTGATATGGTGTTCAACGGGTTTGGCCCTATGAATGAGCGCTTCACTTCTCGCTTGGCTAAAGCTGAAGAGTCGGTGAAGTGGATCAACAATGTATGCCAAAGAGAAAATTTGACTCCCAATGGTTTGGGTTCTGACCTTTATAAAGCGGCGGATGCGGGAGAAATAACCCATGAAGAAGCAGGAATGCTGGTACGCACGCTGCTTTCTGCAGGGCTTGATACCACCGTATTTACGCTTTGCAATGCAATGCTTTGTTTCGCCAAGTATCCCGACCAATACGAAGTTCTCAGAGAAAACCCGCAGTTGGCTCGGCAAGCGATTGAGGAAGTCATTCGGTTCGAGCCGACTTTTCATTCATTTTATCGGACAACCACCAAGCCGGTAGAGGTGGCGGGCATAGAAATGGATGCGAACCAGAAAATTTGCGTGTTTGTTGGCTCTGCAAATAGGGATCCCCGGCGCTGGACAGACCCCGATAAGTTCGATGTGTCAAGAAAAGCAACGGGTCACATCGGGTTTGGAACAGGTATCCATGGGTGTGCGGGCCAAATGATGGCGCGATTAGAGGGCGATATCCTTCTGCGTGCGTTCGCAAAAAAAGTACGTTCAATCGAACTGATGGGCGAACCCGTGCGACATTACAACAACACCGTCCGAGGATTCAAGCAAATCCCGGCACGTGTGGTAGCGCTATAGAGCAGCACCATTTTTTATTACTGATTCAGCAAGAAGAGAGATATGACAAAAGTAACTTATGTTCAACCCGATGGTAGCCGAGACGTTATTGAGGTTGCACCGGGGGTCACCGTTATGCAAGCCGCAGTTTCCAATTCAGTTGACGGCATTGTGGCGGAGTGTGGTGGCTCTGCAATGTGTGCGACCTGTCACGTTTTTGTCGATCCGGCATCGACACATTTGGTGCCGCCGATTGCGGATGTTGAAGTGGAAATGATCGAAAGTGCCGCGAGTGAGCGCAAAGAGACTAGTCGTCTGTCCTGTCAACTTGTTATGTCAGACGATATAGATGAGTTCGTTGTGCATATACCGTCTCATCAGGTTTAACCATTCGATCGAAGAGCATTAATTTGAGTTAAGAAAATGAAAGAAAGTTCAAAAGTAGTGATTGTTACGGGCGGTGCAAGTGGTATTGGGTTCAAATTCGCGCAAAGTTTGTCGTCAGAGGGCCACAAGATCGTTATTGCAGACTTGAACGGAAGTGAAGAGGCGGCAAACAGTCTTATTGATCAGGGCAGCGATGCGCTTGGTGTAAAGGTCGATGTTGTCAATAGCGATGATGTTAACAATATGGTTAAGCAGTCGTTGGTGAAATTCGGGCGAATCGATGCGTTAGTAAACAATGCAGGGCTCTTTACCAATTTGACCTTGCGTCCATTCGAGGAGATCTCAAATGAGGAATGGATGAGGGTGATGGAGGTCAATACTCTGGGTCCGTTCATATGCGCTAAAGCAGTGGCTCCATCCATGCGTGAGAACAGTTGGGGGAGGATCGTTAATATTGCGTCCACTGTCCCCATTAAAGGGCCTCCTAATATGTCGCATTATGTTGCGAGCAAGGGTGCGGTCATTGCCTTTACCCGTTCGCTGGCCCGCGAGCTGGGTGGTGCAGGTATTACTGTCAATGCAATTGCGCCAGGTTTTACGCTGTCTGATGGTGTGTTGAAAAACGACCTGCATTCGCAAATGGGTGACGTAACGCGCAAGCTTTCGCGTTCGATTCAACGAGATCAAGTTCCTGAGGACTTGACGGGCGCACTCAACTTCCTGATCTCGGATGCCGCTGGATTCATTACCGGACAGACTTTGGCAGTCGACGGTGGCTCTGTGTTCCTCTAAAACCAGGGATTAAATATGTACACAGAACTTTCGTTGTATATCGATGGCCATTTTATTGGTGCTGATCAAAGGGATTGCCTGGACGTCGTGAACCCGGCTACTGAGGAGGTAATCGGTAAGTTGCCAACAGCGACGACCGAGGATCTTGATTTGGCCCTCAATGCCGCTCACAAAGCGTTTCAGTCGTGGCGTCGTTCGTCTCCTCTCGAGCGGTCCAAAATACTGCGCAAGGTAGCCGAATTAACGCGTGAGCGCGTCGATGAAATAGCGCGCAATATAACCCTTGATATGGGTAAACCTTTGGCAGAAGCACGGACAGAGGTTTTGAATTGTGCGGAACAGGCTGAATGGCATGCCGAGGAATGCCGGCGGATATATGGGCGCACTATTCCGCCACGGGTTGAGGGGGTCAGGCAGTTCGTGACGAAAGAGCCCGTGGGTGTCTGTGTGGCTTTCACGCCATGGAATTTTCCCTACAACCAAGCGATACGCAAAATGGTTGCGGCCTTGGGGTCAGGTTGCACTTTGGTTTTAAAAGGGCCGGAGGATGCACCCAGTGCGGTTGTTGCGCTGGCGCAGATATTTGAAGATGCTGGCCTGCCACCAGGTTGTCTCAATATTGTGTGGGGGAACCCACCGGAAGTGTCACAACATTTGATTACTTCGCCAATCGTTCGGAAGGTTTCGTTCACTGGGTCGGTTCCTGTGGGTAAACATTTGGCGTCGTTGGCCGGTGCTCACATGAAACGGATCACCATGGAGCTAGGCGGTCACTCACCGGTTGTCGTATTCGACGATGCGGATATTGACGCTGCAGTTGCACTGTTGGTGGGTTTGAAAATGCGAAATGCTGGTCAAGTATGCATTGCGCCTAGTCGTTTTTACATTCAAAAGCCCGTTTATCAAAGTTTTATTGATAAATTTTCCAGTGCAATAGCGGATTTGCGCGTTGGTGATGGGTTGGATCCAGCTACAAAGATGGGGCCGTTGGCGCATCGGCGTCGTGTCGAAGCAATGCAGCATGTGGTCGACGACGCGACAAAACGTGGTGCACAGGTTGTCGCAACTCAGTCCGCAAATTTTGAGAAAGGCTATTTTTTCAGCCCTACGGTTTTAGCTGATGTAAGTGATGATGCTGACATTATGGTCAATGAACCATTTGGCCCCGTTGTTCCGATTACGCATTTTGACACGATTGACGACGTGCTCAGGCGGGCAAATAGCCTTCCGTATGGTTTGGCGTCGTACGTTTTCACAAAATCTTTAAAACGAGCCAGTTTTATGTCGACAAACCTTGAGGCGGGCATGGTCAACGTTAATCACTTTGGTATAGCGTTGGCAGAAACACCTTTGGGCGGCGTCAAAGATAGTGGCATTGGTAGTGAAGGTGGGACGGAAACTTTCGATGGCTACGTTGTTACCAAGTTTGTCACTGAGGCATGTTGATAAATTGTTGAGTAGAGTCGTAAATGAACAAATTAGAGTTTGAAAACAGTCATACGAGCCTGAATTGGGGTGAAGATACGTCTCACATTCCTTACTGGGTATATCAGCATCCCAAGATCTTTAGGCAAGAACAGGAAAAGATTTATCAGGGGCCTACCTGGGGGTATTTGTGTCTTGAGGTTGAGATTCCTAATGCTGGTGATTACATCTCTACTTTTGTAGGTGAAATGCCGGTTGTGGTTACGAGGGACCAGGATGGCGAAATTTATGCCTTTGAAAATAGATGTGCTCATCGAGGCGCGCTTATAGCGATCACTGATAGTGGGAACGCGTCTGAATTGACATGTGTTTACCATGCCTGGAGTTATGACTTATCCGGTAGCCTCAAAGGAATCGCTTTTCAGAATGGGATTGGCGGAAAAGGAGGAATGCCTGCAGAATTTCAGAAAGAACACTATGATCCGCGCAAACTGCGTGTTGCCACTGTTTGCGGAATTGTGTTTGGTAGTCTGGATGAAGATGTACCTTCAATAGAGGACTATCTGGGCGAGGAAATTCTGGGTCGAATCGAACGAGTGTTGCATAAGCCGGTTCGTGTATTGGGAAAATTTAAACAAATGCTTCCCAACAATTGGAAGCTGTACTTTGAAAATGTAAAAGATACTTACCATGCGAGCTTGTTGCATGTGTTTTTCACGACATTCAAAATCAATCGTTTATCTCAACGAGGTGGGGTTATCGTTAGTGATACCGGCGCTCATCACGTAAGTTACTCGGTCATTGATAAAAAGAGTTCCGAAAGTGCGGAATATCAGAAAGAAAAGCTTAGATCAGATAAAGATGATTATCGGTTAGCGGACCCCAGCTTGCTTGAAGGTGTGGATGAGTTCGGTGATGGCGTCACCTTACAGATATTGTCGGTATTTCCAGGGTTTGTTTTGCAGCAAATTCAAAATAGCATCGCGGTTCGGCAAATTCTTCCAAAAGGCGTTGAGTTAACCGAGCTGAACTGGACATACATCGGTTTTGAAGACGATAGTGCCGAACTAGAAGAAATGCGGCTAAAGCAGGCCAATTTGATTGGTGCTTCAGGGTTTGTATCGATGGAGGATGGAGCGGTTGGCGGTTTCGTTCAAAGAGGCATTCAGTGTGCCTCCGACCAATATAGCGTCGTGCAAATGGGGGGGGTCAATATTGAAAGCGCAGATTATCGTGCGACGGAAACATCGGTGCGAGGGTTCTGGCACGCTTATAGAAGTCATATGGGGCTTTAACGCATGAGGGAATCTATTTTTGAAGAAATTAACAAGTTCAATACCGCTTATGCCGCATGCATAGACGGTGACCGGCTTGAGGCGTGGCCAAACTTTTTTATTGATCATTGCCTGTACAAGGTGACTACCGTTGAAAATTATGAGGCTGGTCGGCCCGCCGGCTTGATATACGCCAATAGTAAAGGGATGCTCAGCGACCGCATTAGTGCCCTTAGAGAAGCGAACATATACGAAAGCCATCGCTACCGCCATTTAATCGGCATGCCGCTTATCGAAGACGGTCAGGAAGTGATCGCTTGCGAAACCGCGTTTTTTGTAAGTCGCATCATGCGGGGTGGCGAGATCAGCATGTTCGCAACCGGGAAATATGTTGATGAGTTAGTCCGAACAGCCTCGGGGATTCGAATTAAGAAGCGTGTAGTGGTTTGCGACAGTATTAGCATTGATACTTTGCTGGCCATCCCTTTGTAAGATGTTTGTGCAAGGAATAAGCAAGGCTCATGACTAAAGTGATCGTTGATGGTACGGATATTGTTTTTGAGTGCGAGAGCGGTCAAACAATTCTCGAATCGGCCAAGCGGGCTGGATACGCGTTACCTTATTCGTGCCGTAATGGCGTGTGCGGGAGTTGCAAAGGTGTTGTTAAAGAAGGCAGCATTGCGTTTGACAGGGAGCCGGGTGCTCTGACTGACGAAGAGAGATCGAATGGCTGGACTTTATTTTGTCAGGCCCGGGCTGAAACCGATTTAACAATTCAAGTGACATCCATTGACCGTATGGATCCCGATGCGGTCAAGAAAGTCCGCGCCAAACTTTACAAACTTGATCGAGTTACTGACGACGTCAGTATTCTGAGTTTGCGCTTTCCCGCGGGTGTTAGGGTGAAATTTAAAGCGGGGCAGTACCTTAATATCCAACTACAAGAAGGCGGTTTTCGAAGTTACTCGATGGCAAGCCCTTCGCATCAAACGGATTCTGTTCAATTGCATGTAAGACACGTTCCCGGAGGGGCGTTCTCTTCTTATCTTGAGGAAACGGCGTGCGTTGGTGATTACCTTAGTATAGAGCTTCCTCTTGGCAGTTTCTATCTTCGAGAGATTAGCAAGCCGTTGTTGTTTGTTGTAAGCGGAACCGGGTTTGCGCCAGTTAAGTCAATCATCGAAACGCTTATGAAATCGGGCTTCCCCTCAGTACCCGTGTATTTATATTGGGGTGGGCGCCGAAAGGTGGATATCTATTTGGCCAGCCTCGCGCAAAAGTGGGCGAGCCGCTTTCCTAATTTTACGTTTGTTCCCGTGCTGTCTGAAGAGAAAAATGGTGTCGACCGCGAAGGTTTGGTGCACAACGCGGTTATGGACGATTTTGCAAACCTGGAGAGCGTTGATGTATATGTATGTGGCGTTCCGGCAATGGTTAATGCAGCTCGAAAGGATTTCATGCAGCTCAGGGATCTACCCGGCAACAGTTTTTATTGCGATGCTTTTGTCATGTCGTCGGAATTATGAGCGCTACACAAGTACATATCAATGAGCTGAGTCAGTTAAATGCTCGCTACGTCGCCAGCCTCGATGAGGATAATCTCGAGATATGGCCACGTTTTTTTACTGAGCAATGTCTGTACAAAATTACGACAGCTGAAAATTATCAAAAGCAAAGGCCTGCAGTTCTTATTTATGCCGATAGCCGAAATATGTTGCATGATCGTGTGAATGCCCTGCGGGAGGCCAACATATATGAGCGCCATCGCTACAGGCATATCGTTGGAACACCATTGATTAATAGTGTTGGCGAAAGAACCATCCAAGCGGAAACGCCATTTCTGGTTACCCGAACGATGCGTACGGGTGAAATGAGCTTGTTTGCATCAGGTAAGTACGTTGACCAGTTATTGATACAAGGCAGCGAACTGGCCATTGAGAAACGCCAGGTGGTTTGCGACAGTATTGCGATTGACACCCTGTTGGCGATTCCCCTGTAACCATGAGACGTAGATGAACCCTTGTATTGCGATTGCGATTGGCGACCCTAACGGGATTGGGCCTGAAATTGCGGTGAAAGCCGCTTTGTCGCTGCAAGGGCGGGGTGCGCAGCCTGTGTTGGTTGGGGATGCCCATGTTATTTCGCATTATCTGGCGCAGTCGGAAGCCGATTGCGAGTTGCTTGATTTTGATCAGTGGTGGGGCAATGGTGTTGCATCAGCTTCGCGTGCAAGCCCGAATGGGCAGACACCAGCCGGTAAGTCTGTGCTTTACGCGCCTGTGTCGGCGTTGCCAGCCAATGATTTCGTGCCGGGCAAAGTGTCGGCTGCAGCCGGCCAGGCAACGGTTGCCTACGTGTCCAAGGCGGTTGAGCTCGCTCAACAAGGTCGGGTCCAGGCGGTTATTGGTTGTCCGCATTCTGAAACCGCCATTAATCAGGCCGGCATCGCGTTTTCCGGTTACCCGGGGTTGATTGCCCGTTTAACTGAAACGCCGGCTGACGAGGTTTTCCTGATGCTCGTGGCAGGCGGGCTGCGTATTGCTCATGTCACGTTGCATGAAAGCGTACAGACCGCTTTGAACAGGATGACACCGGCACTATTTGAAAACGCAGCTGTTGCGGCAATTGAAGCCACGCAACACCTGGGGCTGGAAACGCCTCGGCTGGCCGTCATGGGGATTAATCCTCATGCAGGCGAGGGCGGCTTGTTCGGTCAGGACGACCAGCGTGTTACCGTGCCGGTGGTGCAACGTTTGGTTGATCGCGGCTACGCCGCAAGCGGGCCGCTTGGCGCGGATGTTCTGCTTGCGCAACGCCGCCACGATGTTTACCTGGCGCCGTTTCACGATCAGGGTCATATTCCGGTGAAGTTGCTCAGTCCTTTGCGCGCCAGCGCCCTCACTATCGGCACACCGGTGCGCTTTTCCAGTGTTGGCCACGGCTCTGCGCATGATATTGCAGGCAAGGGCGTCGCCGACCCTGCCTCTGTAATCGAGACGTTTGCCTTGCTGGGCGCAAATAACCACGCTTAACCCAGGTTGCCATACTCAGGAGACTCATTGCATGACCCGCGTTCCTTTCGACCTTAAAGCCCTTGAGGATTATGTTGCCGGTGTAACCCAACTTTTCGGTGTGAAGCACTCCGAGCAACAGTCGGCCTGGGTGGCGCGCCTGGGGATGCACCTGCCTGATATGCAACGCATGAGTTCGGTCAATTGTGCTCCCGATGCAGAACCGATTGGCCTGCCGACCTCGGCCCGTGCCGGCGTCTATGCAACCCCGACCTTGGGGGTCGAATCGCTGGCGCAACGCGCGTTTGGGCTTGAGGTCCCGTCATTCAGTGCAGTAAAGAATGTTGAGCAGGGGTTGGTGCAGTCTCAGTTGCACGCCGAATTGAATGCCTTTCAGTATCTTGCCGACCAGGCCGCTCAGGAAAAAGCCCGCCTGGTCGATGCCTTCCGATTGCGCTCCCAACAGGCGGGTGTACTGGCCGGGGTTACGTTGGCGGTTAAGTCGTGTTTTGAAGTGCAGGGAATGCCGATGACTTCGGGAACGCGGGCAATTGCTGCGGTTACGCCCGAGATCAGCGCCCCTTGTGTCGCACGTCTGGAGTCGGCGGGCGCGATTGTGATGGGCATGACAACCATGCATGAGCTTGCTTATGGTGCCACAACGGATAATCCACATGAAGGCCGGGTGGGGCATCCGAATGCGCCCGACCGGGTGCCCGGCGGCTCCAGTGGCGGCTCGGCGGTGGCGGTTGCAACCGGCATGGCCAATGCCGCATTGGGAACCGATACGGCCGGTTCGGTACGCATGCCGGCCGCTTTGTGCGGCATTGTCGGGTTCAAGCCCAGTTACGGTTTAATCCCCTGTGATGGAATGTTGCCGCTGGGGTGGTCGCTTGATCATGTCGGCGTATTTTCAAAAACAGTGGAGCAGGCGGCCGTCTTGACCGACATCATGGCCGGAACGGCCTGCATCACGCCACGGTTGACGCAACCGCTTGCGCTCTCGAGTGTACAGGTCGTGATTCCAGAGAATTTCTTTTTTGATATCCTCGACCCGGGAGTCGCCGAGGCCTTCAACAAAGCCGTTGCGAAACTCACTGACGCAGGCGTATCGGTGGTGCGCGCGTCAGTCCCCGAGTTGGATTTTGCGTCCACGCTTCAGTTCATGACGTTGTGTGCCGAGGCCGGCCAATTGCATCTTGATCGTGCCTTGTTGCACCCCGAGGGTTTGGGTGAAGAAGTGCGAACGCGGCTGGAAGCCGGCCAGTTTATTCGTGCCGTTGATTACATAAAAGCACAGCGTTTGCGCAGCCAGCTGCGTCAGTCTTTAACGTCATTACTGGATGGACCACGGGTCTTGTTAACTCCGACCGTGCCGACCGGGGCGCCCAAACTGGCTCCCTTTATCGACGTTGGCGGAACATCTTTGCCTATTCACCCGGCGTTAACCCGCCTGACCATGCCTTTCAACTTAACGGGTATGCCCGCCATTTCAATTCCCTGCGGGACTGATGCCGAAGGCTTCCCCGTTGGTTTGCAAATTGTTGCGCCATGCGGCGACGATGCCTTTTTGCTGCAGGTTGCTCATGGTTTTGCCGAGTTGCTGGAACGCCAAGGCGACTGATAACGCTTGAAAGCGGTTCCCGGTTGTGTAACGCTTTGGTCGTACTCGCACGAGATCAGGAGACATAATATGGCAGGGCAGGCACCGTTGGAACGCGGGAAAGCATTGCGCCGTTACATTGACGCCGCTTCAGCGTTTTACCAAGTTCAGGATAGCGACCGGCTGGATGCCTGGTGCGCACGTATTGAACGCAACCTTTCAGATAATGACAAGCTTGCCGAATTCATGTGCAATAACGATGATCCCATCGGTTTGCCCGAATCCGGCGCACGCCCCGATTTTTTTCCGGATCAGACTTCGGTTGCCGATTCAAGCGAGGTGATCGCCGCGCGGGGTCGGTTGGTCGCGCACGTGGCGGATATTACAGAAGGCCGACTTGATCCGGTTGAGCACGTGCAGGCCTGTCTTGACCGCATTAACGTGCGGACTGATCTGAACGCGTTTTTGTTTGTAGACAGTGAGGGTGCGCTGGGCAAAGCACATGAGTTGCGTCGGCAAATACAGGCCGGGCACCGGTGCGGTCCAATGGCGGGCGTGGTGGTGGCAGTGAAAGACTGCATTCCTGTGGCGGGATTACCCATGCGGGCGGGTTCTGAGTCTCTTGTGTCTGTTGTTCCGCAAAATAGTGCGCCTTGTGTTGCTGCCCTTGAGTCTGCCGGTGCGATTGTCATTGGCATGACTAATCTGCATGAGCTTTGTTATGGCGGGGTATCAGATAATCCGCATTACGGTTCAGTGGGACACCCTCAGGATTCGGCTCGTACGCCGGGCGGCTCCAGCGGCGGCTCGGCAGTGGCTGTGGCAGCAGGCATGGCCGATATTGCATTGGGTACGGACACGGCCGGCTCGGTGCGCATGCCGGCGGCGATATGCGGCGTAGTCGGTTACAAAGGGTCTTACGATCTGGTTTCGCGTCGTGATTTAATTCCATTGGCATGGTCGCTCGACCATGTGGGCGTGTTCGCTCATACAACGGCCGATGCGGCCTGGGTGACGTCGACTATGGCCGGTCATACCTGGCAGGTGTTCTGGCAACCCCTTCAGTTAAGCTCGGCTTCTCAGTTGAAACTGTTTTGCCCAACCAATTACAGCTTTGATGTGATTGATCCCAGTGTAAGAAAGGTATTTGAAGAAGCACTGGCCCGGCTTGAGTCGGCGGGCGTGGAGATTGAGCGTGGCGCACTTACGGAGCTGGATATGTCGCCTACCTTGCAGCATTTCACGATGGCATCGGAAGCCACTCAGGCGCACGAGGAATTGGGAATGCGGCATGTGAGTGCGATGGGCGAAGAAGTGCGTACCCGTCTTGAGGCGGGGCAGTTCATTCGTGCGATTGATTACATTAAGGCGCAGCGTTTGCGGCGTGTGCTATCTGAAGCGCTGAGTCGCCCGCTGCTGGCAGGGGCGCACGCAATTGTCACGCCTGCAACCGTTACCGGCGCTTGCGACGCCCAGGCTACTATTGAAAGTTCAGGAAAGAAGGTGCCGCTTAGATCGCTTCTAACACGCCTGACACTACCTTATAACTTAACCGGAATGCCGGCGATATCTTTGCCTTGTGGACATGATGCCGACGGTTTTCCCGTTGGCCTGCAATTGGCCGCTTTAAAAGGATATGACTCCTTGTTGTTGCAGGTTTCACTTCAATGTGAAACCGTGCTTGAGGAATGAGTCTGGGTGTATAGTTGGTTTCATGGGAAAACCAACGGGATACCGAGGCAAAATGAAGAAATGCTTATTGGCTATATTGCCATTTGTTGCCGGGCTGGCGTTAAGCGCCCCGGCCTATGCCGACAGTGATTTGAAAGCCGCTGTTGACAGTGACCAGCGTCTGGAAAGGAATGCTGAGCGCGACACTTGGCGCCACCCCTATGAGACATTGACATTTTTTGGCATACAGCCGGATATGACCGTGGTTGAGCTCACCCCGGGCGGTGGCTGGTATACCGAGATTCTGGCGCCGTATTTGCGCCAGAAAGGTCAATACATTGCCGGCGTTTACAACCCTGAATCGAGCCGTGCGAATTATCGGCGTTATGCCGCTGTTTTCCAGGAAAAGCTGGCGAGCAAACCGCAAATTTTTGATCGCGCCCAGGTAACGGTATTCGAGCCGCCCGAGCAATTGCAGTATGCCGAACCCGGCTCTGCCGATATGGTCTTGACCTTTCGTAATTTGCATAACTGGATGAGCTATGGCGAGCCTGTCATGCGCGATATCTTTCAAAGTGCTTACGCGGCATTGAAGCCGGGCGGGGTTTTTGGTGTTGTGGAGCACCGTTTGCCTGAAGACCAAGAGCAAGATGCGACCGCCAGTTCCGGTTACATGCATGAGTCTTACGTCATTAAAATGGCCGAAGATGCAGGTTTTCGCCTGGCCGGCAAGTCGGAGGTGAACGCGAATCCCAAAGATACGGCAGACCACCCGGGCGGCGTCTGGGCTTTGCCGCCCGGTTTGCGCAATAAAGAAGCCAATCGCGATAAGTATCTTGCCATTGGCGAGAGTGATCGCATGACACTGAAGTTCGTTAAGCCATAGAAAATTGTATTTGCAGCAGGTGAAGTCATGGAGAATCTGGATCTGGTCGTTTTACGGGCATTGCGTGACTGGCGTCAGGCGGGTAAGCGGGCGCTGTTGGCAACGGTTGTGCGAACCTGGGGCTCGTCGCCGCGTCCTATCGGGTCCATCATGGCCATGTGTGAAGATGGCTCGGTCATTGGTTCTGTTTCAGGCGGGTGCATCGAGGATGACCTGGTCTTCCGGTTTTCTCAGGCCTATGCAGGCAACCCCGAACAAGAAGAAATGCCACATGGCCCGCCGCGCTTTTTGAAATACGGTATCAAGGCCGATGAGGCGCACCGATTTGGTTTGCCGTGTGGTGGAACGCTTGAGCTTTTGCTTGAGTTCGACGCCGACGCCGATGCGCTGACGGTATTGATCGGGCAATTGGAGGCCGGGCATTTAATGCGCCGTAAAGTTGAACTGGCCACGGGCCGGGTTGGTATTGAGCCGGCCGATCAGCCTCAGGAATTGCTTATTGATAGCGCTGTACTGGTTAACACTTTTGGCCCGGCTTACCGAATGCTTTTGATCGGCGCGGGCCAACTGACGGAATATCTTGCCACTATGGCGTTGTTCAATGGATTCGACGTTACCGTGTGTGATCCCCGTGAGGAGTACCGCGGCAGCTGGTCTGTGCCGGGGGTGAAGGTTGTGTCCGACATGCCCGACGATGTCGTCACCGACTTCAAGGCCGACCGGCGTTCATGCATTATTGCCTTAACGCACGACCCCAAGCTGGATGACCTGGCATTGCTGGAGGCCCTGGAAACCGAGTCGTTTTACATTGGTGCCATTGGATCGCGCAGTAACAACACAGCGCGCCGCCAGCGCATGATCGAGCATTTCGACCAAACCGACGCGTCGTTGCAGCGCTTGCGTGGCCCCATTGGTATTTTCATTGGCAGTAAAACGCCTTCCGAAATTGCAGTCAGCATTATGGCCGAGGTGCTGGCGGTTAAAAACGGTGTGACGCTACCGCGTGATATGGAGGTGGCCTGGGCAAAAGACAAAGCGGGTATTGCGGCTTCCGGCGCCGACGCCATGTGTTCAATCTAAGCCATTGCGTACAAAATTCCCTGCGCCGACAGTTTCAAATAGTTACATACTTTAAACAGAAAAGTTGAAAAGGTGGGAAAAACCCACATTGCGCCGCTCATTTATTTCCCTTAGTATTTTTCTGTCTTTAGTGCTCACTACAAATATTTTCAGTGTTTGCTACATTTAATTTGGCTTGGAAAGTGTTGTAGGACGCGGCCTGTGTTGGTTGTGTGCATTAATGAAGTCAGTTGTGTAGTGCTGTATTACATGCCTAACCGGCTCATGAAGAGCCATCGGGAGATAAGTGATGAAGTTATTCAAACAAATGACTGTTGCCGCAGCAATGGCAGTCGGGTTGGCGGCCTATTCAGGTCATGCCGCCGCAGAGTCGGACACCATTCTTATTGGTGAAATCAACAGCTATAAAACCTTGCCTGCGAATTTGGAGCCTTACAAGAAAGGTTGGGAGCTTGCGCAAGAGCAGGTCAACGCAAACGGTGGTGTGTTGGGCAAGAAGTTGGAAACCATTTTCCGCGACGATAACGCCAATGCCGGCGATGCGGTGCGAATTGCCGAGGAACTGATTTCCCGGGACAACGTCGATATTCTGGCTGGTGTGACTTTGTCGCACGTTGGTTTGGCAGTAACCGACTTTGCCAAGCAACGTGAGCGCTTTTTTCTAGCCTCTGGCCCTTTAAGTGACAAAGTGGTGTGGGACAACGGCAACCGCTATACCTATCGCTTGCGTGCCGGTACGCACGCACTGGCTGCTTCCGTAGCGCCTGCAGCAGCGGCTGCAAATAAAAAGCGCTGGGCGCTGATTTATCCCAATTATGAATATGGCCAGGCTGCTGCTGCGTCGTTCAAGGCAGAACTGAAGCGTCTGCAACCCGACGTGGAGTTTGTGGCTGAGCAAGCGCCGCCCTTTGGTCGCCTGGACCCAGGTCCTGCTGTTCAGGCGCTGGCTGACGCCAAGCCCGATGCGATTTTCAATGTGTTGTTTGGACCTGACTTAACCAAATTCGCTCGCGAGGGTAAAACACGTGGCCTGTTTGAGGACCGCACCGTGGTCAGTTTGCTGACTGGCGAGCCTGAGTATCTCGATCCGTTGCGCGCTGATGCCCCGGAAGGTTGGATTGTGACCGGTTATCCCTACGAGTCGATTGACACGCCCGAACATGAAGAATTCATTACCGCGTATGAAGAAAAGTACGATGACTACCCGCGCCTGAACTCAGTGATTGGTTATTCCACGGTAATGGCGTTGGCTGCTGGTATTGAAAAAGCCGGTTCTACCGACACCGAGGCGCTGATCAAGGCTTTCAAGGGCCTGGAGTTCATGACGCCGTTTGGACCCGCCAAGTTTCGTGAGCTCGATAACCAGTCGACGATGGGTATTCACGTGGGTAAGCTGGCGGTTGAAGACAACCGCGGCGTGATGCCTGAAGGTGAGTATATTCCGGGTGAGGAGTTGCAGCCGCCCGACGACGTTGTTAAGCAATTGCGTAAAGACGGCTAAAAGACCGTCCAAGATGCGGGGATACCGTTTAAACCGGTGTCCCCGCCCATTTGATCTAATCGGCAGCAGGTTCCCATGGATTTCTCAGGATTTTTGGTTCAGCTACTGAACGGCCTGGCGGGCGCATCGTCGCTTTTTCTGGTCGCAGCAGGGTTGTCATTGATTTTTGGCGTTACCCGCATCGTTAACTTCGCGCACGGCTCATTTTATATGGTCGGTATTTATGTTGCGTATTCGTTGGTGATGCATTTGGAAGATTCGTTGGGCTTTTGGCCCTCAATTGTGATGGCGGCCCTTTTGGTGGGGGTGTTTGGCGCACTGATTGAAATCTTCCTGCTTCGACGCATTTATCACGCGCCGGAGCTGTTTCAGTTGCTGGCGACTTTTGCCGTGGCTTTGATGGTGCGGGATGCCGTTCTTTGGTTCTGGGGGCCTGAGGAGTTGCTGGGGCCGCGTGCGCCAGGGCTGGAGGGTGCCATTGAGATTCTGGGGCGACAATTTCCAGAGTATGACTTGTTCCTGATTGCTGTGGGGCCCATTGTTCTTGGTTTGTTGTGGTTGCTGCTAACGCGTACCAAGTGGGGAACGCTGGTGCGCGCCGCAACACAGGATCGTTCCATGGTGAGTGCGTTGGGTGTGAATCAGGCGTGGTTGTTCACCGCGGTATTTGCATTGGGCGCGGCGCTGGCTGCTCTGGGCGGTGCGTTGCAACTGCCGCGCGAACCGGCCAACCTGGAAATGGATATTCACATTATTGGTGCTGCGTTTGTGATTGTCGTGGTGGGGGGCTTGGGTTCCATTACCGGTGCCTATATTGCAGCGCTGCTCATTGCCGAACTTAAAGCCATCTGTATGTGGCTGGGTTTGGTCGAAATATTTGGATTTGATATTTCATTCTCCAAGCTAACACTGGTTGTTGAGTTCCTGGTTATGGCGGTCGTGCTGATCATCCGGCCATGGGGCTTGTTAGGGCGTCCGCCCTCAGCCGGGCATAACGCCAACGCAGGTGAAATGCCGCTGATTCCCGCCAGCAAGGCTTTCAAAATCGGCGCGGCGATTCTGGTGCTGTTTCTTGTGGCGACGCCGGAAATTTTCTCCGGGTTCCCGTACCTCACCGTACTGCTGAACGACATCCTTATTGCCAGTCTTTTTGCCACCAGTTTGTATTTCATTATGGGCCCGGGCGGAATGCACTCATTCGGCCATGCCGCTTATTTTGGTCTGGGCGCATATGGAGCCGCGCTACTGGTTAAGGCCATGGGCGTGCCCATGGAGCTTGCGCTCATTCTGGGGCCTGTCGTTGCCGGTATCGGCGCGCTTATCTTCGGCTGGTTTGCGGTCCGGCTCAGTGGTGTGTACCTTGCCATGCTTACGTTGGCGGTGGCCCAGATTGTATGGGCTGTTGTATACCAATGGGATGACTTCACCGGGGGCAGCAATGGTTTAACCGGGGTGTGGCCGTCGAAATGGTTATCGGATAAAACCACTTATTACTATTTGACTTTAGGTCTTACGCTGGTGGGCATACTCTGGTTGCGCCGTGTTTTGTTCTCGCCTTTTGGTTACGCAATGCGGGCGGGTCGAGACTCTCCGCTGCGCGCAGACGCAATCGGCATCAATGTGAAGCGCATTCATTGGTATGGCTTTGTGTTCGGCGGCATTGTGGCGGGGCTGGCCGGTTCTCTGTTTGCCTTCTCCAAAGGCAGCATTGCGCCTGAAACGCTTTACGTTAACCGATCCATTGACGGCCTGGTCATGGTGCTGTTGGGGGGTATGCAGAACCTGATGGGCCCCATTGTGGGTGCGGTGTCGTTTACCTGGCTGCATGATACGGTTGCGCGGAATACCGATTTCTGGCGCGCCATGCTGGGCGGCATTATTCTGATTCTAGTGCTTTTATTCCCGTTGGGTATTGCCGGAACGATTAAACAAGTGGTTGAGCATTTCAGTCGTAAGACGGCTAGGTCAACACAAGCCGGGAGAGCGTCATGAGTTTGTTGTCAGTGACAAATTTAGGTAAGTCTTTTGGGGGCGTTAAAGCGGTTGATGGCGTTAACTTTGAGCTGCATTCCGGCGAGCTGCTGGCCCTGATCGGGCCGAACGGCGCCGGAAAGTCCACGACATTCAACATGGTCAATGGGCAGTTAAAGGCAGACCGGGGCTCGATCAAACTTAACGGCAAAGAGCTCATCGGCCTGCCCCCGCGCGATATCTGGCGCATGGGTGTTGGCCGCACCTTCCAGATTGCCGCGACATTTGCCTCGTTTACCGTTGTCGAGAACGTGCAACTGGCATTGTTGTCATCCGATAACCTGTTGCTTGCGACCTGGCGTCGGGCTACGGGCCATAAGCGGCAGGAAGCCATGGAGCTGCTGGCCCAGGTGGGCATGGCCGAACAAGCCGATCGGCCCGGCAGTGAGTTGGCGTATGGGGATGTAAAGCGGGTTGAACTGGCGATCGCCATTGCCAACGACCCGAAGCTACTGCTTATGGATGAACCCACTGCCGGGATGGCGCCAAGGGAGCGCAACGAGCTTATGGCTTTAACGAAAAAGCTGGTGACTGAACGCGATATGGCAGTGCTGTTTACCGAGCACAGCATGGATGTGGTTTTCGCGTATGCAGATCGCATGATCGTATTGGCGCGCGGGCGCCTGATTGCCGAGGGCAAGCCCAGCGAAATTCGTGATCACCCGAAGGTGCAGGAAGTGTATTTCGGTACCGGGAAAACCTTTGAAAAAAATACATTGCAGAAGGAGTCGGCAGAATGAGCGGCGCAGAAACGTTGTTGGAGGCCAAGCGTCTTGAGGCCTGGTATGGTGCCGCCCAAATTTTGTTTGAGCTTGATTTGCATGTGAATCGCGGTGAAGTGGTGGCATTGATGGGGCGCAACGGCGCGGGCAAATCCACGACGCTTAAGGCCATCATGGGTATGCTCGAGAAACGGCGTGGGCAAATCACTTTCCTGGGGCAGGATATTTCGAAAACCGAGCCTTATCATGCAGCACGTTTAGGCTTGGCGTTCGTGCCGGAAGACCGGCGTATTTTCACTGACCTGACGGTGATGGAAAATTTGTCGGTGGGGCGGCAGCCCGCCCGGAATTGGGCGGATGGTACTGCGGCGCCTGAATGGACTCACGAGCAATTATTTAAACTTTTTCCCAATCTGGGTGAAATGCCGAATCGCCCGGGAGGGCGGATGAGCGGCGGCGAACAGCAAATGCTTACCGTAGCCCGGGCGCTCATGGGTAATCCCTTTGTGGTTTTGCTCGACGAGCCGTCCGAAGGCGTTGCACCGGTGATTGTCGAACAAATGGTGCATATGATTATGGCTCTGAAAGAGCGCGGGGTCAGTATCCTGCTGTCCGAGCAGAATATGCACTTTGCCGAACTGGTGTCCGATCGTGCTTATGTGCTTGAGAAAGGCCAGATGGTGTATCAGGGTTCCATGCAGGAACTGTCCGACAACGAGGAAGTGCGTCGCGCGTATTTAACCGTTTGATTTTGCAGTATGCCTGTCGCCCCAGTATGCGGCAGGCACTTAAAGCAAGTAGTCGTCGCGCAACCAGCCGGTCAGGCTCCAGCGTGGCTTGTGGCCTGGCAATACTTCGTGCCAGACTAAATCGCTTCGAAATATCACCAGCCGGCCGGGTGCAGGCGTGATACGGGTCGCGTTTTCCATGGGGGACTGTTCCGACTCGTACAGGCATAATTCCCCGCCGTCTTCGGTTGTCCAGCTTTCGTTCAGATATAAAACCGTGGAAATTTTCCGGTGTGGGCTGTTGCGGTGTTGGTCCAGGTGCTTTTTATATCCGAAACCCGGGTCGTAGCGTGCAAAATGGAGTTCCTGACTGCGTAAACCCATAAAGTAAGTGTTATTCAGTGTGTTTTGCAGTCGAGTGAAGTAAGCCAGGAAATCCTGTATGGCTGCTTCTGGCATGTGCGCGCCGAGCCAGCATATTTGGTCGCCCCTTATGACCGGGTCGGCCTTTTTTGTTGCCAGATGACCAATGTGCGCGGCATGGAACAAACCACGTTCCCAAAAAAGTTGGGCCACTTGAAGCAGGCCGGTACGCAACGGCTCTTCGATAAGGGTATCGCAATAGGCCCAGCCTTGTGCTTCCAGGCTGTTCAGAACGCTTTCAGGGAGTGTATCCAAGACTGTGAGCCTAAAGTCGATAGTTTAAGCGATCTGATAGCGGCGTCGGAATATTTCAAGAGTAAAATATTTCTCATTGCAACAACGGTTCGAAGCCCAGGGAGGCTAAATGGCAGATGCGGGAACGTTGAAAGTATGTGTTGCCGGAGCAGGCGCAATTGGATGTACGGTTGCCGCACGACTGGCCATGGCCGGGATATCCGTTAACGTGTTGGCAAGAGGCCCCGCCTTGAGCGCAATCGCGCAAAACGGCATTGCACTGACCGACCTTGATGGCGAACATCGTGTCTCAGTCTCGGCCAGCAACCAGGCCGGCGAATTCGGTGTGCAGGATATTATTTTTGTTTGCACGAAAGCACAGGCGCTAGGCCGGATCCTGCCCGACCTGTCTCCGATGATTGGGCCGGACACGGTGTTGATTCCCATGGTGAATGGCGTGCCGTGGTGGTATTTTCACGGTGACGGGGGGCGCTTTGAGGGGCGTAGGGTACAGGTGCTCGACCCCAATGGTGAGATGGAGCAAGCCGTGCCCTTCAAGCATATTGTGGGCTGCGTTGTGTTTATTACTTCGGAAGTGATGGCGCCCGGCGTTGTAAAGTCCTCGACCCCGCATTTGCTTATTTTCGGTGAGCCGAATAACACCTACTCGGAACGACTTGAGCGCATAAAGACCTTGTTCGACGCCAGTGGTATCGAGGCGCGCGCAACCGACCAGATTCGCGACCCGTTGTGGGCCAAAATGATTGCCAATCTAACCTCCAATCCGCTTTCTGTCGTGACACGGGCCCCATTGCAGGCTATTTATACGGAACCTGGATTAAAGCGGATTGCAATCAAGATGTTGCATGAGGGGTTGGCTGTTTCCGCAGCCTATGGGGCGCGAATTCAGTATGATCCGCATACGTTCATGGAATTGGCGGCCGGCATGGGTGATGTACGAACATCGATGCTGCAGGATTTTGACAAAGGGATTGCGCTTGAACTGGCGGCTATCGGCGATGCGTTCATGGAACTGGCGCAGCTCATGGGCATGGAGATGCCGGTTACGTGCGATATTGTTTCGATGGCAAGGTTTTTAGGGCAACAGCGTGAAAGGGAGATGGTAAAGGCATGACAACCATGAACAAAACAATCGATTGTTCCGACGACGAATGGGAGCGACGCGAAAAGCTGGCTTATTGTTATCGGCTGGTTGATTATTTCGGTTGGACCGAAACGATTTTCAACCATATTTCCCTGCGCCTTTCAGGGCCGGAGCATCAATATCTGGTTAATCCTTTCGGGCTGAATTACAGCGAAGTGACGCCGGCCAACCTGTTGAAAGTCGACCTCGAGGGAAACAAGGTTGCGCCCTCCGAGTATGAGGCCAACCCCGCAGGTTTCGCGCTTCATAGCGCCGTGCATGGCGCCCGTGAAGATATCCAGTGCCTTATTCACACGCACACCACGCCTATTTCTGCTGTGGCGCAAAAACAGTCCGGCTTTGATCACAATAATTTTTATGGTGCGCAATTGTTCGGTCGTGTGGCGTATCACGATTTTGAAGGGATTACGCTGTTCGCAGATGAAAAGCGCCGCATGATAAGCAGCCTTGGGAGCAAGCATGTCCTGGTGCTGCGAAATCATGGGGTTGCCGTTGGTGAGGGTTCCGTTGAAACCGCCTTTTTCCTGCTGTGGACAGTGCAGCGTGCGGCTGAAATTCAGTGCCAGGCCGCGTCGATGCAGGGAGACGAAACGGTGTTGGCCGACGAGGTACGCCAGCGCTGTGCCGATTTAACCGCCATGCTGATCCGAAAGGGCGCTTTCGCCGATCAGTTTTTTAATGCGATGGTGCGTAAAATGCACGCTGAAAAAGGCGCTTGCTGGTAGCGCCTTCGTTTTTGTTTAATGGCTGGGTATTTGAATGACAACCGGTGAAGTAATTGTTCTTGCCCTGCTGGGCGCGGGTTTGATTTGTTCCATTACACTTTTTGTGTGGTTGGTGCGCATGCTGCGCAAAGACCGTTCGAACAAATAACCCGCGCGCCTTCAGCTATCCGCTAAAGGAGTTTGGCAGCAGGAACATGAAGGCAGCGATAAACGTGGGTATCAATGCCGACAGCAACAGTTTCAAGGGTGAAATAGAGCCGTCGGGAAAGGTGCCTTTCAAAATGGCAAAGCCGGCCGGGTTGGGGGCGTTGGCAATTACGGTCAGGCCGCCGCCTGTTACCGCGCCTGCTACCAGCATATAGCGCCATAGGTCGCTCGTGCCTTCCACCAAAGATCCAAGATAAGTCAGGGCGGCGTTGTCGGTAAGCGCAGTTAAGGCCGTTGCGCCCCAGAACAGTACCGTTGGCGGCAAGCCGCCCAGCAAGTCCTGCAGCCACCATTTTTGCATGCCACCCAGTACAACCAGCCCGGCCAGGAAGAAGCCAACCATTAAACCCTCTTTAATCATAAGCGGATTCTGGAAGCGTTTGTAAGCCTCGGCATAGCCGATGAACAACATGAGCAGGCCCAGGAACATGGCCGGATGGTGAGCCGTAAGAACGATGGCAACCAGGAAAGCCATATGGATGGCCATGACGATAAGCGGGGCATGGGGTTGGCGGTTTGGGTTGTCTTCGCCTTCGTTAACGCCCCGGCCTGTGCCGATGTCTTTGCTGACCAGGTGTTTGCGAACAACCAGGGTCAGCAATGTGGCGTTGATAAACACAGCGATAATGGCGCGCCAGCCGAAGTGGGTGCTCATGTAGGCAGTGTCCCAGCCGAAAGTGGATGCCACCATTAGCACCGGTGGTGCGGCGTAGGCGGTCAGTACCCCGCCAATGGAAATATTGACAAACAGGACACCCAGCGTCATGTACTTGAAACCGGCCTGTTCCGAACGGCTGAAGTAAGCGTCACGCAATAGCAGTGCGGCCAGGGTCATGGCGGCGGGCTCGGTAATGAATGAGCCGGCCAGTGGCACGATCGACATGGTGACGAAAAACATGGCCACTTCCATGCTCATTGGCAACAGGCGGGCGATATAGCGAACCGCCATGCCCACGAGGTCGAGAATCGGCTTGCTGGCGGCTACAACCATAATTGCAAAGACGAATGCCGGTTCGGTGAAGTTTCGCGAGTCGATGTAGCTGATGGCGTCGGCTGCGCCGACACTGGCGACCATGAACACAATTAAAGCAAATGCCCATACGCCAAATACGGCTTCGACTTCGGCCAGCATGTGCCAAAGGCCTGAATGAGGCCCCTTTTTATTGGCCAACCGGGCGAAAACCGGAACCGAAAAGGTGTGGATAATGGCAACGGCAAAAAGAAAGGTTGCCAGTGCTTCAATAAAACTGGGCATGAATCGAACCTTTTTTGTTAGGCGTCAGGCATATTTTGCCTGTTCGCTGGTTTTACGATGAATGTAATAATGCTAGAGCAGTGTGCCTGCGAGCGAAGCCGCAATGATTAACACGCCGACCACCATATTCGACCTGAACAACATGAAGTTATGATCGGGGCGTGAAATACTGAAAATGCACATTTGCCACACGAAGTGTGCACCAATGGCTGCCATGATCACGAAGTAGGGCCAGGATAAATTCAGCGCAATGCCGCTGTAAATCCAAAGCGCCAGTGTGACGGCATAAATACCACTGATCCATAGTTTACCGTGTTCTGCGAACCTCATGGCGGCCGACTTTACGCCGAGTTTCAGGTCGTCGTGGACATCGACATAGGCGTAGATGGTGTCGTAACCCACCTGCCATAGAACCGCACCCACCCAAAGCGCGACGCCTGCCAGCGGGATCATGTTCTGGGTGTCGGACCACGCCATTAGCATGCCCCAGTTGAAACCGATGCCCAGGACAACCTGCGGCCAGTAAGTGAATCGCTTGCACAGTGGATAAATGATGACAATGGGGACGAGCGCCAGCGCAAGCCAGCGGCTGTACTCGTTAATTGCCAACAATAAAATTGCGCATACCGCCAGTTGGGCAAATAAAAATGCAAGGGCCTGTTTAAGTGTGATTTGCCCGCTGGTTAAGGGACGGAAACGGGTGCGCTCTACTTGCTTGTCGATGTCGCGGTCGAAAATGTCGTTGATTGTGCAACCCACGCCTCGCATGAGCAGCGCGCCCAGCGAGAAAATGAACAGGCGAAACAGGGTTGGCCAGCCGTCGGCCGCCTGTACCAGTGCGGCCAGGCACGGCAAAAGGGTTAGCCAGGTTCCAACCGGGCGGTCGAGGCGACACAGGCGCGCATAAGGCCCCCACGATGCAGGCAGGTAGTGTGCAACCCAGTCGTCGTGACGCATGTCCGACAGGTCGGGCAGGCCGGGATCGCGCCCCGTTTTCACGCTGCTTTGCTGACCGCGCTTTCGGCGATAAGGCGGCCCAGAATTTCGATGCCTTCCCGAATGCGCTCTTCCGATACGGTGACAAAGCTCAGACGCAGTGTATTGCGCAACGGTTCGGCGCCTGCATAAAACGGTTCACCCGGCACGAACGCAACATGATGCTTGATGGCACGCCCTAAAAGTTCGTAGGCATCAATGTGTTCCGGCAGCGTTACCCAGATAAACATGCCGCCTTCAGGGCGTGTCCATTTGGCGGATGCCGGGAAAAATTCCTGCATGGCTTCGAGCATATAGCCACATTGCTCTTTGTAAATTTCGCGTACTGCCGGCAAATGAAAATTCAGGAAGCCTTCGTGAATGGTTTCGTAAACCGCCATTTGCGTGAGTGTGGCGGTATGCAGGTCGGTAGCCTGCTTGATTTGCACCAGTTTGGCAATAATGGCTTCCGGAGCCACGATATAGCCAAGGCGCAGCCCGGGTGCCAGCACTTTGGAAAAACTGCCCAGGCGGATGACGGTTGCCCCGGCCTCGCGCCCCAGGCCCAGCAAACCCGGCAGCGCTTCGCCCGCGTAGCGCAGATCACCATAGGGGTCGTCTTCGATGATGGGCAGGTTGACTTCGGCGCAGCGCTTTACAAGGGCCTTGCGGCGCTCGAGATTCAAGGTGCGCCCTGTGGGATTCTGGAAGTTCGGCAGGGCGTAGATGAAGCGGGCATTTGCCACACGTTCGTCTGTCAAGCCTTCGGGGATCAGGCCTTTGTCGTCGGTAGGAACGGCAACGTAATCGGGCTCGAACAGTGAAAATGATTGCAGGGCACCCAGGTAGCTGGGCGCCTCTACCAGCACTTTGCTGCCAGGGTCGATAAAAAGCTTTCCAAGCAGGTCGAGCGCCTGTTGCGAACCGGAAACGATGAGGACCTGGTCGATGTTCACATCGTGAGCCCCTACGCGTTTCAAATCCTGCGCCACCCATTCACGCAGTGGCCGGTAGCCTTCAGTGGGCCCGTATTGCAAGGCGGCCTTGCCGTCGTGGTTCAACACTTTTTCATAAGCGGCGTATATGGTGTCGATAGGAAAGCCTTTGGGGGCGGGCAGGCCGCCGGCAAAGGAAATGATTTCCGGACGTTCCGTGACTTTGAGAATTTCACGAATCGTTGAGCTGGTTATTTTCTGCGCGCGTTGTGAAAACGTATAGGGTTGGGGGTTCAGGCTCGTCATCCCGGTGTTCCTAAAAAAAGGATTTGAACCCCTTAGGATACTGCAACTTTTATTCGGCTGCTTGTAATTGGCGCTTTTAACCCCATCTATGCCCCGGCACGTTCCATTTGTAACGGGTCAACCAAAAGTAACCTGGCAAAAACCGCTAAAATCTGAAGGTTTGGCCGGTTCAGTCGTAAATTCGATGACGCGGATACGCCCGTGTCGGTGGTGCGAATGTCGGTTTCGTGGCCGTAATGTTTATTTATTGTTTCTTAGGGGTGTGCTTGTGCCTATTTACGCTTATCGGTGCACAGACTGCGGTCACGCGGAAGATGTGCTGCAGAAAATGTCTGATTCTCCGTTAACCGATTGTCCTGCCTGCGGCAAATCAACCTATGCCAAACAGGTAACGGCTGCCGGCTTTCAGTTGAAAGGGTCGGGCTGGTACGTAACGGATTTTCGCAATAATGGAAGCAAGCCTGCAAGCGCGGCTGCGCCATCCGAGGGTGCGTCTTCGGGTTCAGGCTCATCGGCTTCCGATACATCAACCTCGACGCCGGCAGCTTGATTTTTTGAATTGCTTGCAGCCAGGCTCTCCAGACAGGCAAGGGTATGCGCGGTTTTAAACGTTATTTTGTCACCGGGTTGCTAATCTGGATCCCGCTTGTTATTACGATCTGGGTTTTGGCGCTGGTATTCACAACGCTGGAAAGTGTCGTGCCGGCCTTTCTTACGTCGCAGTCGCTGTTTGGTTATCCAATACCGGGTTTTCAACTGTTATTGGTGATTGTCGTTGTGTTTCTAACCGGGCTGGCCGGCGCCAATTTCATCGGGCAGGCCCTGGTTGGACGCTGGGAATGGTTGCTGGGACGCATTCCTTTAGTGCGTTCCATTTATAATTCAGTCAAACAGGTTAGTGATACCGTTTTATCGCCCAGCGGGCAAGCGTTTCGTGAAGCTGTCCTGGTCCAGTACCCGCGTCAGGGGGCCTGGACCATTGCTTTTCTAACGGGGGCACCCGGCGGCGAAGTGGCCGATAAACTCGGCCCGGGGTATGTCAGCGTTTATGTGCCAACCACCCCCAATCCAACATCGGGTTTTTTTCTGATGCTGCCAAGGGATGACCTGCATGTATTGAATATGAGCGTCGATACGGCGCTTAAATATATTGTGTCTATGGGTGTGGTTGCACCCGGGAGCGGCTTGCCCTCCGGCGCCGAAGATAAGAAGTCTTGATTAAACCAAAACGAATTAATACGGAGTATTCCCACATGCGTACTTGCTACACCGGCGAGGTTGGTCGCGATCAACTGGACCAAACCGTCACCTTGTTTGGCTGGGTGCATCGTCGTCGCGATCATGGTGGCGTGATTTTTATCGATTTGCGTGACCGCGCAGGACTGGCCCAGGTTGTGGTGGATCCCGACAATATAGAGGCGTTCGCCATTGCCGAGCGCATTCGTAATGAGTATTGCCTGAAGATTACCGGCCTTGTGCGCTTGCGCCCGGAAGGCACAACCAATGCGGAACTGGCTTCGGGCGACGTTGAGGTTCTGTGCCGCGATATTGAAATTTTGAACGCCTCGGTGACGCCGCCGTTCCAGCTCGACGACGAGAATTTGTCGGAAACGACGCGTCTTACGCATCGTGTACTCGACCTGCGCCGCCCACAGATGCAGCGTAACTTAATGCTGCGTTATCGCGTTGCAATGCAAGTGCGCCGCTATCTGGATGACCTCGGGTTTGTGGACATTGAAACGCCGATGTTAACCAAGAGCACGCCGGAAGGCGCGCGCGATTACCTGGTTCCGTCGCGTGTGAACGCGGGCGAGTTCTTTGCCTTGCCGCAGTCGCCCCAGTTGTTCAAGCAAATGCTGATGGTGTCCGGGTTTGACCGTTATTACCAGATTACCAAATGTTTTCGCGATGAAGACCTGCGCGCAGACCGGCAGCCTGAATTCACCCAGATCGACTGCGAAACCTCGTTCCTGAATGAAGAGCAGATTCGCGAGATATTCGAAGGTTTGATGCGTCATGTCTTCAAGACAGTACAAGACGTGGATCTGCCTGAGGCCTTTCCGACCATGACCTGGGCCGAGGCGATGCGCCGTTTCGGTTCCGACAAGCCCGACTTGCGCGTCAAGCTTGAGTTCACCGATATCTCCGACATCATGAAAGATGTTGATTTCAAAGTATTCTCGGCGCCGGCCAACGACGACGCCTGCCGCGTGGTGGCCATGCTTGTGCCGGGAGGTGCCTCGCTGCCGCGCAGTGAAATCGACGCCTATACGCGGTTCGTCGGCATCTATGGTGCCAAGGGCCTGGCCTATATCAAGGTGAATGACGCTGCGGCGATTCCCGAAGGCTTGCAGTCGCCTATTGTGAAGAACATTCATCAGCCGGCGCTGAAAGCGCTTATCGAGCGTACCGGTGCCCAGTCGGGCGATCTGATTTTCTTTGGTGCGGATAAAACCAAAGTCGTCAACGACGCAATGGGTGCTTTGCGCGTAAAAATCGGTCATAGTGATTTTGGCAAGGAAAATGGTTTGTTTGAAGGCGGATGGAAGCCGCTATGGGTCGTTGACTTCCCCATGTTCGAATACGATCCTGAGGAAGGCCGCTACTTTGCCGCGCACCATCCTTTCACGAGCCCGAAAGACGGTCATGAAGAGTTGCTGGAATCCGACCCCGGCGCTGCGCTGGCCAAAGCATACGATATGGTTTTGAACGGCTGGGAAGTGGGTGGCGGCTCTGTTCGTATTCACCGCGCAGACGTCCAAAGCAAGGTGTTCCGTGCCTTGAACATCGGCCCTGAAGAAGCGCAGGAAAAATTCGGCTTCTTGCTTGATGCGCTTCAATACGGCGCACCACCGCATGGCGGGGTGGCTTTTGGTCTTGATCGCCTGGTTACCATGATGACCGGCTCTGAGTCGATTCGCGACGTAATTGCCTTTCCCAAAACACAGCGTGCACAATGTCTGCTTACCCAGGCGCCGTCCCCTGTGGATGAAAAGCAACTGCGTGAACTTCACATTCGCTTGCGCAAGGTGGAAAGCCCTTCATAAGGGCGTGCGTTATGTCATAAATCGCCAAAGGGGCTGCTCGTGTCCGTGCTCAGGGTTGTCAGTTACAACATTCACAAAGGGCGTTCGGCCATGGGGGCCCGTGAGTCTTTGTCGCAGTTGCGGCTTGGGCTTTACGGGCTGCGTCCCGACCTGCTGTTCCTGCAGGAAGTTCAAGGCCGCAATCAACGACAGAGCATGCTCGACGCGCAGCACGAGTCTTTGGCCGCAGCGTTGAATATGCAAGTGTGTTACGGCTGCAACGCGGTTCGAAAGCACACGGATCATGGCAATGCGTTGTTGTCGCGTTTCCCCGTATTGAACTACGAAAACGAAGACGTCTCCGACCACCGGCTGGAGCAGCGTGGTTTATTGCATGCGATCTTGTCGATCAATGATCAGGAAGTGCATTGTTTTGTCGTTCACCTGGGATTATTCGCGAGTGGGCGTTCGCGTCAGACCCAGGCATTGGTCGACCGGATAAAACGTCTTGTGCCTGCCGATGCGCCATTGTTGATCGCGGGCGACTTCAACGATTGGAACAATCGCCTGGCACCCATGTTTGTGGCGCAACTGAATCTTTACGAAGTGTTTTCGGTGGCGCCCCACGTGGCACAAACAGGGCCTTTAACGTTGCCTGAGTCTTTTCGTCAACTGGGTCAATCATTTCGCATGTTCGGCAGTCATAACCCGTTGCCTCGCAAATCGCGTGAACTGGGCGTAAACGGCCTGGCCCGGTTAACGCCGCCGCCACGAACTTTTCCGGCGGTTTTCCCGTGGTTCAGACTCGATCGCATTTATCAGCGGGGGTTTGCCGTGCGTCATGCCCGCGTCTTGCATGGCAAGCCCTGGACGCAGTTGTCCGACCACGCACCGATATTGACGGAACTTGAACTGCCCTGAAGTATAAGGAGACGCTATGCGACTGCGTTCGGCAGAGCGGCGTTATGCCGATTTCGCTCTTTGGCGCGAGGGTAATGACATTGCGTTATTGCAAAATGGCCAGGCTTATTTCCCGGCGTTGTGCAACGACATCGATCAGGCTCGCTATAGCGTTCATCTTGAAACTTATATATTCAACCTTGATGAAGCCGGTTATCGCGTTTTGCGTCATTTGTCCAAGGCCTGCGAGCGCGGTGTAAAAGTGCGCGTGGTCGTTGATGGTTTTGGCAGCCATGAGCACATACCCGAGTTGCAGCGCCGTTTTGCGCAAATGGGTGCAAAATTCCGGGTTTATCGTCCTGAGCCGCGCGGTATTGTTTCATACCGGTTTAGTTTGCGCCGCTTGCGGCGCTTGCACCGCAAAGTGGTTGTCATCGATCAGGAGCTTGCTTTTGTGGGCGGTATCAATGTGCACGACGATTTGGTCGACGTGCCCAATGATGGTTATGGCCCCAAGCCACGTTTTGATTTCGCCGTCCGCATTCAAGGCCCGGTGGTGAACGATTTGCGTGATGCGCAAATTGCGTTATGGGCCAAAATGGCGTGGCGCCAGCGCGAGAACTGGGCGCCTTTTTACAAGCGCTTGCGTTACTGGCGCCGACGACAACGAACCGTTTCCACACGTGCCAAAGAGGGCGTTGGTTCGTTGCGCGCGGCTGTGCTGTTTCGCGACAATGTGCGTTATCGAAAACTGATTGAGCATGCCTATATCAGCGCAATTAATCGTGCCGTCCAGCATGTCCTGATCGCCAACTCTTATTTCCTGCCCAGTCGCGCCTTGAAGAAGGCATTGCAGGATGCTGCGTCCAGGGGCGTGAGCGTGCGCCTGTTCTTGCAGGGGCGTTCGGAATATGCGCTGCAGTATCGCGCCTGCAGAAGCATGTACGGATCTTTGTTGGCCAATGGCATCGAGATATTCGAGTATTTGCCCAGTTATCTGCATGCCAAAGTTGCCGTCATCGATGATCGCGCCATGGTGGGCTCGGCCAATATGGATCCTTTCAGTTTATTGCTGGCGCGGGAAGCGAATGTGTATATTGATGATGCCGGGTTCGCCCGCGATTTACGCGCCAGGCTTGAGGCGGAAATTAAAGAAAGCAGCCAGCACGTGACGTCATTGGCCTGGGAGAAAGTATCATGGTGGACACGCTGCCTGGACGCGTCGGCCCACGCCTTATTGCGCCTTGGCGTGGCGTTAACGGGGCGCTCAGCCGAATATTGAGGCCGTACTCTTGTTTTAATTCATTCATCTCAAGGTTTTAACTAATGCACGATTTATCTGCTTTTCCTATTACCCAGAAATGGCCCGCGCAACATCCGGATCAGATTCAGTTGTATTCGTTGCCCACGCCCAATGGTGTCAAGGTATCAATCATGCTCGAAGAGCTGGGTCTGCCTTATGAGGCTCACCTGGTTCGGTTTCAGGACAATGACCAGTTGTCACCGGCCTTCCTGTCGTTGAATCCCAATAACAAAATTCCGGCCATTATCGATCCGGACGGTCCCGACGGGAAACCGCTTGCCTTGTTCGAGTCCGGGGCGATCTTGCTTTATCTGGCCGATAAAACGGGCAAACTGATCCCCCAGGATCCGACCGGGCGCTATCACGCCATTCAATGGCTGATGTTCCAGATGGGAGGGGTCGGCCCAATGTTCGGGCAAGTTGGTTTTTTTCACAAATTTGCCGGCAAGGATTTCGAAGACAAGCGCCCTCGTGATCGCTATGTGAATGAGTCGCGCCGTTTGCTGAATGTATTGAATCAGCGTTTAACCGGACGCCCCTGGATGATGGGTGAGGCGTACTCCTTGGTTGATATTGCCATTTTCCCCTGGGTGCGCAGTGCTGTTCATTTCTATGAAGCCGAGGAACTGCTTGGCATGGCGGATTTTCCAGAGGTTTCCCGGGTTCTGGAGGCTTTCGAGGCGCGTCCGGCAGTGCAGGCGGGTTTGAATAGCCCGAAGCGAGACTAAGCCGGTCGCCTGCCTCGGGAATCAGGAGCCTGGCGCGGCTGGTGTGCTGTCGTCTTCATGAGCGAGCTGCCGTGCCAGGTCACTGACCAGCCGACGGCGCCTGAGCGAGTCTTCGTGCGCCGCACTCATACTCGACCATGCAGGGTTGGCACGCGCCTCCTGCAAGGCGTCCGGTAATTGCCTGTTTTGCACGATTGCATGCTCGCTCATTTTGATTTCAATCGGTTGGGTGGCCGCATGGCCGCGATGCTCAAGCGCTTTAAGCAAAGTTAATTGGCGCGCCGCCAGTACTCGCAAGACCTGGTCGCTCAGGCTGATTTCCCGGTAGCCGCGCAGGCGTCCCAGCAGTCGGCGGCCATAACGCTCTGCGCCCTGCCACAGGCCACCGGCTGCTGCGCCGGCCAGTGTTCCCGCACCCATGCTCAGCCCCCCTGTGATCAGGTCTACCGTAAAGCCTGCGGCCGCGCCTGTCGCCGCGCCCAGGCCCACTTCGATTCCCGCGTCTTTAAGTGCTTGCGGACTGAACAGGTCCATACCCCACTTTTCGCCTTCCAGCGGCAACGCATGGTGAGCGTAGTCTTCATTGCGAAAGTTGAATCGTTGCAGTAACAGCACTACGCATTGCTGTTCACGCTGGCGGATGGTCTCACGAAGTTGTTGCGTGGCAAGCTCGATTTCCTCGTCTTCGGGTGGCGCGGATAAACGGAAAGCGGCTGCGTCGATAAGCAGGTCGGCGACCAGGTTCAATGCATCTTCATGACGCTGTTGCTTATGCTCGGCAACGCTTGCCTGTATTTTTCTCAATAGGCCGGAAAATGAATCAAGCAGCAGGGCCAACTTGTTGTATAGCTGGTCTTCTCCGTTCAGTGCCGGTGCGATAGTGTCGAACTCAACCATGGCGTGCAAGCCCAGGCGAGACAGCGCCTGGCGCCATTCCTCGGTGCGTTGTCCCGGTGTATGAATAAAGTTGAGTACGGGCAGCAAGGGGCGTGCGCATTGAGCCAGGATGGCCAGCTCTTCCTTATGCTTGCTCAGCACCGGATCACGGGCGTCGATAACATACAGGCCGGCGTGGCAGGTAAGCAGCCCGCGCAATACGCGTGCCTCCTGTTCAAACCGTTGTTCTCCCTCGGGCGACTGCAGAAAGCGTTCAATTCGCTCGGGACCATCAAGCCTCATTTCCGGCGGGCTGATTTGATCGATGAGCGCGCCCAGCTCCATTGCCTCTTCAAGCCCCGGCGTGTCAAGCAGCTGAATTGAGATCTGCGGCGTAATCTGCAGACTGACCGTTTCAACGTGCCGCGTTGTGCCTGGCCGGTTGTCTACCTGGCCAAAGTCCGGGTTACGTGTAAGCGTGCGCAGCAAAGAGGTCTTGCCGGTATTGGTGTGGCCGACGACGGCTAACCGAAGTGGTGTGTTGGCGTTAACTTGCATGATGGGGCGGCGTGGCGGTTGCTCCGAACAGTGTTTGCAGGTTGGAGCTGATGTGTACTGAATCGGCAGGCAGGTTGGCTATTTGTTCGCGCCAGATCCGTTCGCGATTGTTGTCCGGCTGGCTGGCTTGCGCAACGACATAGAGTTTCGTGCCCGGTGTGCTTAACTGATTCAGGAAGTGTAATGTACCGCGATCAGGTGTTTGACTGGCATCACACACGGCAACGACTTGCCCTGGACCATATGCTTTCAATGTTTGCAATGCATGCTGGCGTTGTTCGCGCGAGTCTATCCGGCCCAGATCGTTTCCCGTTTTTCCCATTGGTATAGGTGGCCATGGGGTGTCGGCGGTAAGTTCCAGGCCCAATATTGCGTAAGGTTCTGCCGTATTGAATGTGGTTGCTGCCGTTACCGGGCTGGCCTGCGAGGCCGGCTGCGCAGCCGGATGGTCAATACCGATAACCCGGCTTTCCGGCATGAGCGTCGAGTGCAGGTTGATATAACCCGGTAACGTTGTATCGACGGGCGTGAGCCGGATATTGCGTTGCGCCCAGCGCATGCAAATCAACAATAGAATCAAGCGCGGGAAAAAGCCATAAACCAGAACACAACCGATGAGCCAGCTTGACCAGGTTACGCCGGCATCGGAAAGCGGGGAGGGCGAGCCGATGCTGCTGGCAATAATGGATGGGTCTGGGGTTGAGAAGCCCAGAAGCGATGGAACCCACCCAAGCAAATGAGTGAAGTGAAGAAAGACGCCCGAGCCAAGCAGTGTCGTCTCCCATTGAAATTGATACTGCCTTGCGGAAAGCAACACCAGCAGTGTCAGTATTGCGGCCGCCATAAGGCCTGTCCAAATGGCATGGCTGATAACGCCCAAGGTTGGCTTAAGGGCACCGGCTCTGCTTAATGCGCTGGTTAAGCCTTGTACCAAAAGGTGATTGTCGGCCTGCTTGTTGAGCTTGCGTGTTATGGCCAGCCATAACTTGCCCAAACCGGGCGGCCCGGCGGTTTCAACACTTAAAGAGATAAGCCACAGTATCAAAGTCACAAAGTGCAAGCCAAGCAAGGTCAGCAGGGCAACCAGCAGGTTCACGGGATGCTGCCCGCTTCCAAGCGCGCTGACGGCAGCGGAAATACCGCCCAGTAGGCCCATGAGCAGTAATCCTGAAAGTGCCCAGCGAGCCTGTGCGGCAATGAGGTTGGCCTTGGTGTTGAATGCAAGTTTTTCGGCCAGTGCGGTTGCACGAATAGCCAGCCGCGCCTCGAGCGTGGGGCCGCGCTCGATCGCCTGCCGGTTTTCCTGCGTATCGTGGCAGCGGCCGTTTTTTATTTCATAAAGGCGAACCGTTTCGGTAAGCCATGCGGTTTGAAGTGATCGCGTGAGACCCATTGGTATTTAATTCTAATTCGCGTACGGGGAATGATAGGCATATTAGGCGGTGTGCCTGCCTGCGTCCAGTCGGCTTCATGTGCCTTGATTATTTGCTTGATTTGTCAATTGGTTGTATTTGCAACCTGTTGGTGATTCAACTAGTTGACATATCAACAAGTTAAATCTAGACTTGTTTTACGCGCCGGGGCATTTGCGTTGTTATGCGTCATGTCCGTGCACGAAAATCAATAAACAAGGAGACAAAATGAAGAAAGCGCTTCGTTTGGGCGCCATCGCACTGATGGCGGCCTCTATTTCCGGCCTTGCCCATGCCGATACGGTTAAAGTGGGTATCATCGGCCCGTTTTCGGGCCCTTTTGCACACTATGGCAAGTTGTTTAAGGATGGTGCCGAATCTTATTTGAAACAGCAGGGCGGCCAGTTTGCCGGTCATGATATTGAAATTATCTACCGTGACAGTGGCGGGCCTAATCCCAGCGGCGTCAAAACGGCGGCTCAGGAACTGATCGTGAGTGATCGCGTTGATTATCTGGGCGGGATTGTGTTTACGCCCAATGCAATGGCAGTCGCGCCACTGGTGCAAGAGTCAAAAACGCCAACGGTCATTTTCAATGCGGCCACCTCATCCATTACACCTAAATCCGACTATTTCGTCAGAACTTCATACACGTTGTGGCAGGTAACGGTTCCGATTGCACGTTGGGCCCACGAGCAAGGTATCAAGAAAGTGGTCACGGCGGTGAGCGATTACGCCCCCGGCGTTGATGGTGAAACGGCATTCAAGGAAGAGTTCACGCGCCTGGGTGACGAGGTGGTTGAAAGCATTCGCATGCCGCTCAACACCAACGATTTCAGTCCTTTCGCACAACGCATCAAGGCTTCGGGTGCCGAGGCGGTCTACGTCTTCCTGCCCGGTGGCCCGCCCAGCCTGGGCTTTGTGAATGCCTATAACCAGAATGGCTTGCGTGAAGCGGGAATCGAATTCCTGGGTACGGCCGAGATGGATGAGTTCGACCTGCAGAAATTTGGCGATGCGGCATTGGATTTGAAAACAGCATTCCATTATTCCGCTGCACATGACTCAGATGCCAACCGTGAATTCAAGAAGGCGATGAAGGCACAAGCGGCCGATGCGCTGGAGAATTATGCTTCCGTAGGCGCTTACGACGGGATGCATATCATCCAAAAAATGGTGGAAGCAACCGACGGCAAGAAAAATGGCGACAAGGCCATTGAAGCGATTAAGGGTTATGAGTGGGAAAGCCCCCGCGGCCCTGCAAAAATCGATCCTGAAACCCGCCACATAACCCAGAATGTGTATTTGCGCGAGGTCGAGCGCGACGGTGACATCCTGGTCAATACCGAGATCGAGACCTTCGGCATGCAGCCCGATCATGGTTTGAAAAAACAATAACAATTCATAAAGAAGGGGTTCGGGCGTGCAGCTCTTCAGTAATATCCTGATAGACGGCATTGTCTATGGAATGGTGCTTTTCATCATTTCCGTTGGCTTGTCCGTCACGATGGGCCTGATGCGGTTCATCAATCTTGCTCATGGGGCGTTTGCCATGGCAGGCGGTTATATGGCCGCGTGGCTGGTACGTGAAGAAGGCTATCCTTTTCTGGCAGGCCTTGTGCTGGCGGTCGTGGCAGCGATTGTGCTGGCTGCACTGCTTGAAACCTTTGTTTTCCGGTTCCTGTATAAGCGTACCGAACTGGAGCAGGTGCTGTTTACCATTGGGTTCACGTTTGCCGCCATTGCCCTGGCCAATTTTCTGGCGGGGCCTTATATCCAGCAGTTACCGCTACCTGATTGGCTGCGAGGGTCAATGGCGCTGGGAGATCGAACGCTACCCAAACAACGTGTATTCGTGATTGTCATGGGGTTGGCCGTTGTCCTTATGTTGTGGTTGATTATTGCCAGGACACGGTTCGGTATCTGGCTCAGGGCATCAGTCGATAACGCCCCTATGTCTTCTTCCCTGGGCATCAATATCCGCCTGGTTCAATGTGCCACTTTTGCTTTTGGCGCCGGTCTGGCGGCACTGGGGGGTGTGCTGGGTGCAGAGTTGATGCCGCTTGAACCGTACTACCCGCTCAAGTATCTGGTTTTGATGCTTGTGGTGGTGTCGGTTGGCGGGCTTGGCAGTGTGTCCGGAACGCTGGTGGCGGCGCTTGTACTGGGTGTTATCGATACGGCCGGCCGGTATCTTGCTTCCGATTTCGGTACGTTTTTCTTTTATGTCGCCATGATTGTCCTGCTGGCCTGGCGTCCTGAAGGTATTTTGCGGAGACACTGATGCCTATTGCTTCTAATTCGCTGAGTGCCGGCGCAAACATGGCACGATTTGGCTGGCTGGGCTATGTGTTGGCACTGGCTGTGATTTTTGCGTTGTATTGGTTTTTCCCCGGCAGTCTGCTCATGCTCACACATATTGCCATTATGGCGATTCTGGTGATGTCACTTGACCTGGTAACGGGTTACGCCGGCCTTCCAACCCTGGGGCACGCCGCCATGTTCGGCATGGGGGCTTACAGTGCAGGCTTGTTTGCCCGGCACTTCTCGCCTGATCCGTTGCTGGGTTTGATGGTAGGCGCGGGTTCGGGAGCGCTGATTGCCTTTGTTTCCGGTCTTTTCCTGGTGCGTTATCAAGGCTTGGCGTTCTTGATGTTAACGATTGCCGTGACGTTGATTCTGCAAAGCCTGGCCAACAGTTTGCAGGGGATAACGGGTGGCGATAATGGTTTGACCGGCTACGATATTTCTCCTCTTCTGGGGCATTTCAACTTCGATATGTTTGGTGTAACCGGCTATTGGTACTGCATGATTGCGATGCTGGTTTGCTATGCAGTGCTGCGCCGGATCATGCGTTCGCCGTTTGGCTTGTGTTGCGTGGGTATTCGGGAAAACAGAGAGCGTATGGCGGCCAATGGCACCCGGATTTATCCGCATCTGGTGCGTCTTTATGTTATCGCCGGTTTCGTTGCAGGAGTGGCCGGGGCGCTTTCCGCGCAGGTGACTCAGGTTGTGAGCCTTGACAGTCTTGGGTTTGAGTTGTCTGCGGAGGCCTTGGTCATGCTGGTATTGGGTGGACTGGGCACTTTGACGGGGGCCATTATTGGCACGTCCTTGTATTCGATTATTCATCATTACGCCGCTACGGCGAACCCGTTCCATTGGTTGTTTGTCATTGGTGGTTTGCTCATGCTGGTGGTGTTCCTGCCCAAAGGGCTGGTGCAGCGCTATATCAGTCGTGTCAACCGCAGTTTATGGTCCTTGATCGGGAGGCGGGCATGACAGTACTTCAAGTTGAGCATTTGAATAAAGCATTTGGCGGGTTGACCGTAACTGATGACGTCACCTTCGCTTTGAATGCCGGTGAGCGGCTGGCGATTATCGGCCCCAATGGGGCGGGCAAAACAACACTCGTCAATCAAATCGGCGGGGTGTTGCGTTCCGATAGCGGTCGTGTTCATTTGAACGGTGTCGACGTTACAGAATGGCCCAGTCATCGCCGTGTTGGTCATGGCCTGGTCCGTACTTTCCAGATTTCACGCCTGGCGCCGGATATTGACGCGATTGATCAGGTGGCGCTGGCCATTCATCAGCGCGACGGGTCAATCGGGCACATGTGGCGCAACCGGAATGCCTACTCGGCGGTCCTTGAAGAGGCGGCAAAGATTCTGGCCGATCTGAAATTGTCGCGTGTTGCGCATCACTCGCCCGCTGAAATGGCTTATGGCGACCAGCGTCTGGTTGAAATTGCGCTGGCGTTGGCCTTGAAACCGAAAGTGCTGTTGCTTGATGAGCCCATGGCCGGCGTACCCCGCTCTGAAGCGCAACTGGTTCTGGACGCTTTGAACAGACTGCCGGCGGATCTGGCTGTTGTGATTATTGAGCACGACATGGACTTGGTGTTTCGTTTCGCCCAGCGAATTCTGGTGCTGGCAAATGGCGCCGTATTGGCCGATGGGCCGCCTGAAGAGATTCGTCGGAACGATGTAGTGCGGTCGGTTTATCTTGGAAGCGAGGCGCAGATATGAGTTTGTTGCTGGAAGTGAGTGCGCTGGAAGCAGGATATGGTCCGTTGACCGTTTTGCATGAGGTGTCTTTTTTTGTCGCACCGGGAGAGCGGGTGTGTTTGCTGGGTCGTAACGGCGTGGGTAAATCGACTACCCTGAAAAGCATCATGAACCTGACGCAGCATCGCGGCGGCTCGGTGTCTTGGCAGGGTCGCGATATTACCCGCAGCAGCACGGTCGAGCGCGCTCGCATGGGGGTTGGTTATGTGCCGCAAACACGCGACGTTTTTCCTTCTCTGACCGTGGAAGAAAACCTGATCGCCGGCTTGCGTAACCGGCCGCGTTCCCATGTGCAAAAAGCGTATGAACTGTTTCCCCGGCTTTATGAGCGTCGCAACAATGGCGGTCAGGCCTTGTCGGGGGGCGAGCAGCAAATGCTTTCGGTGGCGCGCACCTTGCTGGGCGAGCCTCAATTGCTTTTGCTCGATGAGCCTTTGGAAGGCCTGGCCCCCATTATCTGCGAGGAATTGATGCAGGCTTTCGATAAGCTCAGTCGTGAGCAACATGTTGCGGTTGTGCTGGTGGAGCAAAAAGTACAAGAGGCGTTGAAATTTGCTCAGCGCGCTTTAGTGTTGGATCACGGCGCGGTTGTTTACGAGAGCGGCACAGCCGAACTCATAGATAACCCTGCCATTCTGGATCGCTACATTGCGGTTGCGGAATAGGTTCAGCCCATTCTGATAGGAGACAAAATGACAACTTCAAGTTCAACCACGACACTGCCGGACTCTGTGCCGCGCCTGGATATTGACCCTTTTGGCGATGATTTTCTAACCATGCCGTATCCGTATCACGAGCAAATGCGTGAGGCAGGTGAGGCGGTGTGGCTCGATAGTTATGGCTTGTGGGCTTTCACGCGTTACGAACCCGTGAAAGCCGGGCTGAGTGATTGGGACAATTTTATTTCGTCCGCAGGGGTGGGGCTGGCCAACTTCCGTGTGGAAAAGCCCTTTCGCCCGCCTAGCCTGATTCTGGAAGCTGATCCGCCGGATCATACCCGGGCGCGGGCAATTCTATCGCGTATTCTGTCGCCCAAGGTCGTACAGCAAATTCGTGCCGATTTTCAGGAAAAAGCCGAGGCCCTGGTTGACCGCCTGCTTGAACAGGGCGAGGTTGATGCAGTAAACGATTTGGCCAAAGTGTACCCTTTGCGTGTCTTTCCCGATGCCCTCGGTCTGGCCGAAGATGAGCGCGAGGTTCTTCTGCTGTACGGCGATATGGTGTTCAATTCGTTCGGGCCGCGTAACCATATTTTCCAGCGCGCAGTTGAAAAGTATGAGCCGGTACGTGAATGGATTATGAATAAATGCGAGCGTGAGGCGCTGCGGCCGGGCGGTTTTGGCGACCAGATTTATCAGGCTGCCGATGCCGGTGAAATCACCCTGGAAGAAGCCCCGATGCTGGTGCGTTCGTTTTTGTCGGCTGGCGTTGATACTACGGTCAATGGCATCGGCAACGCGATTTACTGCTTTGCACAGCATCCCGAGCAATACGAGAAGCTGGTGGCCGAGCCCAAGCGCGCTCGACCGGCATTTGAGGAAACATTGCGTTTTGAGTCTTCGGTCCAGACATTTTTCCGCACGGTGAATCGCGATGTGGAGTTTGCCGGCGCTCCCATGAAAGAAAATGATAAGGTTTTGTTTTTTCTGGGGGCCGCAAATCGTGACCCCCGGAAATGGGAGAATCCGGAAGTCTTTGATATTGATCGCAAGGCAACGGGCCATATGGCATTCGGAACAGGTATCCATGGTTGTGTGGGTCAGGCCATCGCGCGCCTTGAGGGCGAGTTGATCCTGACTGCGTTGGCCAATAAAGTAAAACGTATCGAACAAACAGGTGAAGCGACACGCCGGCTGAATAACACACTGCGCGCGTTGGATTCTTTGCCGGTGCGTTTGGTGCCGCGTTGACATTTTCAGAGGAAAAGTAAAGAGTGGCTGTTGTTAAATACATTAGTGCCGAAGGCACGGTAACCGAGATTGATGTGTCGCCTGGCGTGAACCTGATGCAGGCCGCCGTTAATGGCGGCGTCGACGGTATCGTTGGAGAGTGCGGCGGGTCGGCAATGTGCGCGACCTGTCATGTGTATGTGGATGAAAAAGATGCGGGCAAATTCGCCGCCAGGTCTGCGCCGGAAGAGGAAATGCTGGAGTGCACCGTTACCCCGGCACAGGAAAACAGCCGTTTGAGCTGTCAGTTGTTCATAACCGATGACGCAGACGAAATCACGGTATATTTGCCTGAGTCGCAACAATAGATTCAGCAAAGAAAGGAATAGTCTTGGCAGCGGGTGCAGCAGTTCGATCGACAAAGTCTCGAAATGGGGCAGGCAAGTCTGGAAAAGGGCCTAAAGGTGGCCCTCAGCAGGCGTTTGCCAAAGGTAAGGAAGCGCGTGCGGCAATTGACACCGCCGGCCCGCGTGCCCAGGGTATTGAACTTGAAACGTATCACCCTGCCTACTTCACTTTTATTGCTACCAAGCTCGCATCCGGGGCGGCCGCCGTTTACCGCCGCCATTATGGCGTGGGCATTGAAATCTGGCGGGTTCTGGTGATGCTGGCACTGGAAGATAAGGTGTCGGTTAACATGGTGTGCAAACTGATCGGTATGGATAAGGGGTCGGTAAGCCGGTGTTTTAAAAGCATGCATGAGAAAGGGTTGATCACCTTTTCGCACGATGCGAACGATGGCCGGGTGCGCTATGCCACACTGACTGAGCTGGGTTGGCAAAAACATAATCAAATCAAGGCAATTGCCCTCGAACGACAGCGTGCATTTCTGGCGTGTCTTTCACAGGAAGAAGCCGATGTCCTGACCAATATGCTTTTGCGCCTGCATGCCAATTTGCCGCAAGTCGAGAAAGCAACCCAACGTTATTTGCGCGAGCACCATATTGGTGAAAGCGAAGCTGATTGAAAGGAAACCGTTTTGAAGAAAATCGTTGTGGTCGGAGGCGGACACGCTGCGGCGCAGTTTTGTGCCGCAGTGCTGGAAACCAAGCAAGCGGTTGAAATTACCCTGATTACGGAAGAAACATATCTGCCTTATCAGCGTCCGCCTTTGTCCAAAACCTATATCAAGGAAGACGACCCGCAGCCGGCCTGGCTGCGCCCTGCCAGCTTTTACGCCGATAACCAGATCAATATCTACATGAATAGCTGTGTTACAGCCCTTCATCGCGAAGAGAAGTCCATATCGGTCAATTCAGGCGACAGATTTTCTTACGATGTTCTCGTGCTGGCTATCGGGACACGAGCGCGGGTGCACGACCTGTTCGATACCCGTCGCTATTCAAATGTGTTCACTTTGCGCAATATGGACGATGCGAACGGCTTGCGTGCGCAAATGGGTGACGCACGTAATGTGCTGGTGATCGGGGGCGGTTTCATCGGGCTGGAAATTGCGGCTACGTCACGTGCCATGGGCAAGAACGTAAGCGTGCTGGAGGCTGCGCCCAGGCTTCTGGGTCGCTCGGTATCCACCGAGGTCTCGGATTATCTCCTGAACAAACATCGCAGCGAAGGCGTTGAAATTTTGCTGGATGCCAAGGTCGATAAAGTGGATGAGCAAGACGGCAGGGTCACGGCGGCATGGGTAGGCGATACGCGCTATGACGCTGATGTCGTGGTGGTGGGGATCGGTGCCGTGCCCAATGTTGAGCTGGCCCAGGCAGCCGGGCTGGAGTGCGATAACGGCATCATGGTCAACAGTTTCATGCAAACGTCGGATGAGGCTATCTACGCCATCGGCGATTGCACCAACTTTCCTTATGAGGCATTGAGTTGCCGGCTTCGGCTGGAATCGGTGCAAAATGCCAATGACCAGGCTCGTTGTGCGGCGCGCGCTATTTTCGATGATCCAATGCCTTATACCGCTTTGCCCTGGTTTTGGTCTGATCAGGGTCGCGTTCGAATTCAAATCGCCGGTGTGCCGCATGCTTCACATGTTCGCCTGGTGCGTGGCAACCCTGCCGATGATAAGTTTTCTGTGCTGTATTTCGACGACAACAAGCTGACATGCACCGAGTCGGTGAATATGCCCATTGACCACATGGCAGCCAGGAAGTTGATTTCTACAGCGATTCAGGTCGACCCCGGGCAGGCGGCCGATCCGCAGGTGGCGCTTAAGAGTCTGAGTCAGGCGAGCTAACGTATTTGGCGCGGCCTGCGCCCATGCCGAAAAAGCATGAACCGCTTACCAGCAGCAGATAGAACACGGCGACCGCGTCCCATCCGCCGGTGTATTCGTGTAAAAGCCCGACAATCAACGGGCCAATCGCTGCAACCAGGTAGCCCACGCCCTGAGCCATGCCCGAAAGCGAAGCGGCCAACTGGGGCGTTGGCGCTCGCAACACCAATAATGACAGTGCAATACTGAACATGCCGCCCAGGCCCAGCCCCAAAATAGTGGCCCATAGCCACATCAGGCTCATTGATGCATAAATTGTGGTCATGAGTCCGAATAAGGCCATGCTTAACATGACGATAATCGTGGCGCGCTGGTCTTTGCCGCGCGTGGCGATCCAGGGGGCGGTTAACGAAGTAATAAGTTGTACGCCCAGCGCGATAGACAAAATAAACCCTGCCGACAGGGCGGTCATGCCACGTTCAATCAGCATTACCGGCAACCAGCCGAACACGCAATAGGCAATCGAGGACTGAATGCCCATGAAGAGCGAAACCTGCCATGCCAGCCAGCATTTTCTGAGTCGTGGCGAAGCAGAGCGTGCCCTTGAGGCATTTGGCTTTTGCCCTTTTGTGTAGGGCACCCACATGAATATGGAAACGATCAGCGGAAGCGTCCAGAAGCCCAGGGCCCAACGCCAATCGCTGTTGAACACACTCTCAAGCGGTACGGTGAACGCCGCGGCAATGGTGGCACCCAGGCACAGTGCGGTGGAATAGAACCCCATCATCATGCCAGCTTTGTCGGGGAAGTTTTTCTTGATAATGGCAGGCAGCACTACCATGACAATGCTGGTGCCTGCGCCGGCAATCAGTGTGCCGGTATAAAGGCCGAAGGTGCCGAACAGGCTGCGCAGCACCAAACCGAATGCAAAAATGACACAACCGATAAGAATGAGATGCTCGGCTGAGGTATAGCGCAGCATTTTGGGCGCAAGCGGCGCAAACGCGCCGTAACATAGAATGGGCAGTGTCAGCAGCAAACCAACCGCAGAGCCGGATAACGACAGGTTGGCCTGGATGGATTCGATGACCGGCCCTACTGCAATGGATGCCGTGCGCAGGTTGGCCGCGATGAAAACAATAACAAAAACCAGGAAAAGCTTTGATTTCAGGCTTTCGTTTATGATGGTGGGTGCGCCAGAAGCGTTATTTTTTCGGCGATTTGAAGCATTCGGGGTGTTTTGCATGACGACCGGCTACAAAAACTTTGTCTCAAATTGTTTATTGACCCACATTATGCGCCTTTGTACTCCAGTTGCCAAAGTCTAATGTAGTACTTATTCAAAACGACGTCATTGTGATTTAATGTTGCGTCTGTTGATACCCATTCATTTTTCTTGTGTTTATGATGACTCCAACTGTAGCGCCCGCGGGTGAGACTTCAAATCGATTGGCTTATCTGGTGGTAATTGCCGGTGTCGTGGCCGGACTGCATGTCTGGAAGTTGCCGCCGTCATTGCCCGTATTACAGGCACAGCTCGGTTTAACGCTGGTGGAGTCTGGGTTTCTGCTGTCCATGGTGCAAACAGCGGGCATGTTCCTGGGGCTCGTGGTGGGTCTGTTTGCCGAGAAAATCGGTCTGCGTCGTTGTGTGCTTATTGGTTTAACACTGTTGTCGATTGGCTCTTTTCTGGCCCCCACCATTGATATGCGCATCGCCGTGCTGGGTTTTCGCGTTATGGAGGGTGTGGGTTTTCTCATGGTCACCATGCCGGCCCCGGCATTGATTCGACGCCTGGTTGATACTGCTTTCCTGAGCCGTATTCTGGGGGTTTGGGGTGGTTATGTACCCATCGCAACCGTTATTGCCTTGTTGGGCGGTTCGTTGATTCTAAGCTTAAGCGGATGGCGCGCCTTATGGTGGATTCTATCGGCGCTGACAGCCATTGTTGCCTATATTGTGTGGCGCAAGATTCCTGCCGATCCTGCGGCGGCACCGGTTCAAAGCGCAAAACCAGGTACGCCGCTGGAAAAGAAACCTTCATTCCTTGCCCTGGCAATTGAAACGCTCAGTTCCTTGAATGTCTGGTTCCTGGGCTTGTGTTTCGCGGTGTACTCCGGCCAATGGATGGCGATTGTGGCCTTTATGCCTACCATCTATGTGGAAGCGGGCTTTTCCGGTTTTATGGCCGGTGCCATGACAACCGTTATTGCGGCGGGCAATGCCGTGGGCAGCTTCTCGGCAGGACGTTTATTGCATCGGGGATGGAAGCCACATTGGTTGAATAATTTCGCGTTTGTGGCCATGGGTGTATGTGCTTTCCTGGCCTTCGCCTTCCCGATTCCAACCGCCGTGCAACTGGCGCTGATCGTTTTGTTTTCCGCCACAGGTGGCCTGATTCCAGCGACTTTATATTACATGGTGATGGAACTGGCGCCTTCGCGTCGTACTCTGGCGCCAACCATGGGCTGGATGCAGCAGGGGATGGCCCTGGGGCAGTTTTCAGGCCCGCCCTTGGTGGCCTGGGTGGCGACACTGGCCGGTGGGTGGTCGATGGCCTGGACAATTCCCGCCGTATGTTCATTGATTGGCCTGGCAATTTCCACCCGTCTTGGGCGTCAGTTTTTGATGCGTATGCAGGGGCGCTAGTTCAACTGGTCAACCGCCAAATTCTGAACGCCATTTACAAACGTATCCACAATCAGGGCCGATAATTCAGTCGGCTTAATGGAGCCTGAAGGTTTGTACCAAACGTGAATCCAGTTGGTCATGCCGAAGTACATCATGGCCAGCGCGGTCACCTTTTTGCGGGTCATTTCCACATCGGGGCGCAAAGCCTGAATCAATATTACCGCCCGGTTGATAATGCGTTCCTGAATAACAATAACCGACCGCATTGCTGGGCGATTCAAATAACGCATTTGCGTGAGCAGCACGGTTACCTCCTCCGGAACGCGAATGTATTCGCTGACCAGGGTTTGGGTGAACGCGCGCAGTTTTTTTTCGGCGCTTTGCTCTTGTTCAACCGCCGCTTCAACCTTCCAGGCCAGGTCTTCAATTTTCCAGCTGATCAGGCTATGCAGGATGGCGTGTTTCGAACGGTGATAATGATAAAGCGATGATTTTTTCATGCCGCATTGTTCGGCGATGTCTTCCAGCAGGGTTTCGCTATAACCCTTGCGGGCGAATAGAACCGCCGCCGCTTTCAGAATATCTTTCTTGCGGTCTTCATAATCCAGTGCTCGGGTGCGCGCCATAATGTTGTGCCTGTTAGATTAGGAAGTCGTTTTCTGGTTGCGATTGTGCCATGCCTGGCGCAAATCGTTATCTGCGCGTTCGATACTTGGGCGGGTCAATGCGTGTTTAAGGTAGTCGCTAATGTTGGGTAGTACATCGCTTAGAACATCGGGCTGTTTAAGTGTACGCAGCGCGTTGCTGACGGTTGTTAAGTGAGCCCATGCGGCCACGTCGGCGTGGGTGAAGGTGTTGCCGCCAATCCATGGGTTAAATAATGCGCGCCGTCCTAATATACGCAAGCCGTGCGAAACTTCCTTAAGCACATCATCGGCCAGGTTTTGTTGAAACGGACGGCCCCAAAATGCAGCGGGGTAAAGCTTTCGGGCGGGCAGTTCAATGTACAACTCAATTGTTTGACCCAGTTCCCGGCAACGCGCTTTTGCCATCCGGGAGGCGGGGTAGCATGAGTGGTCCGGTGTTGTGTCCTCAAGGTATTCGACGATTGCCTGCGACTCGTAAATGAAGCCATCTGCGGTTTCCAGGAACGGGATTTTTCCGCTTGGGCTGCCCTTGTCGGGCCATTGTTCGCCGGGCAAATGCAGTACTTCCGTGAAGGGGCGCTCCAATTCGATCAAGGCGATTTTCACCTTGTTGTAGTAGTTGCTTAGGGGGGTGCCGAAAAGGCGTGCGGGTTCGTGCATTCTTCCCCTCTATTTGCAAACCAGGCAGTCACCCGCCGAGACCTTGCATTTATACAACCGCTTTACCGCGTGGGCGCGCTTTTTCAAGACGCCCGATTGATTAATGTAGCCTTTGTCGGTGATCTCATTGTCATCAATGCTGGGTGGCGAATCCAGCAACAAGGCGCGACAGATTCGGGTGCTGCTTCCCGGGTAGTTTTGGTTGTGTCGCTCTATGCCTTGTGCCAGTTGCTCAAGTAGTGGCGGGTAGGTTGTAATCGCTTGGTCAGTGGCATCTTTCAGTTCCGGGAAACGTTTGCGGATTTGATGCGCATTCAGGAAAAGGAGAGCGCCTAGTTGTTCGGCGTTATGTCCGGTTAGAGCCGCGTCGGAAACAAAGGGGTGGAGCTGGGGCAATAAGTGCCCGCGAACGGTGGTCACCGACACCCAGGTTCCGCTGGTCAGTTTGAAGTTTTCCGACATGCGTCCGGCATACACCAGGCCTTGGGTAGGGTCGTTTGGGTTCACCCACTGCACCGCGTCGCCTGTTTTCAAAAAACCCTCTTCGTCGAAACTTTTTTCGTTGGCCTGCAGGTCGTTAAAGTAGCCGGGCGTGATGTTGGGGCCGCGAAAACGAATTTCGTATCGATCTTCGTTTGGAATCAGCTTGGCTTCGACCCCTGGCGCCGGCAAACCCAGCGTGCCCAGTATTTCAGGTGGCCACCAAATGAGTGTAGCGGGCATGGTTGTTTCGGTTGAGCCCAGCGACGCGGAAATGGGGATACGTTCACCCGTTGCCTGCGCGCTGAGTTGCTCGAGTTTCAGCAGTGTTTGAGTGGAGAGCGCCGCACCGCCGTACACAATAATCTGCAGGTTGGTGAAAATGGCTTCTGTGGCCTCGGGATTTTCTTCCATGGCCGCAACCAGCATATCAAGTCCTCGCGGTACGTTCACCATGATATTCGGTTTAATTTCGCGAAGGTGTCGAATGGTTCGATCGATGAGCTTGGGTACCGGCTTGCCGTCGTCCAGGTACAGCGTACCGCCATGGCGCAGTACCATGGCTAACGCGCCGTGCGCGCCGGCCGTGTGGTTCCATGGGAGCCAGTCGAGCATAATAGGTGGTTGTGTTTTCAGGAAAGGCCAGACCTGATCCCACAGTACGCCCGAGGCAATGATATTGCGTTGCGTCATGATGACCGCTTTGGGGCTGCCTGTGGATCCTGATGTAAGCAACAGCCGTGCAATCGTGTCGTGGTTAACCTTATTGAAGGCTTCATCAACTCTGTTTGTCGGCGTTGTTGCGAATGCGTCATTTAACTGTGCGGCATGGGTAATTGGGCCGGGGCGCTGGCACAACACTTTGGCGTGGGGTGCGTGCTTTTGCGCGACCTGAATAGCCGTTTGAAAACGCTCACCCTCTTCGGCGTAAATAAGTGCGGGGACGAAGCGTTGTGTGAGGTCGGCAATTTTGCCGCAGGTTTTTGACATTAAGCTGTAAGCAGCCGACAAGGGCATGACCGGAATGCCAACCTGCATGGCGGCAAATTGCAAGAGCGCCTGATTCATACTGTTTTCGCTTAAGATAAAAACCGGCTGCTCAGTGGGCAAAGACTGATTCAATAACCATTGCGATAACGCATTCACTTTAGCCAGCGCTTGCGCGTAGCTTAATGTGTGCCAATTACCCTCTTCGGTTGCCGGCTCCGCCAGAAAGACCTGGTCAGGTCGGTTCCGGGCGTGCAAGCGCAAGTATTCTCCAATCTGCTGAACCGGCAGGGGGGCCAGGGGTTGCTGGTTGATCAGTAGCTGAGAGCCGTCTTCGCGGGCGGTCAGCGCGATATTAACCGGGGCGAACTCAAGCTTTCGGAAGGGGGCATGAGGGCGTTGATTCTGAATTGCATTCAGCGTGTCTAACTCTTCACTGCTCATTTGTATTGCCCGTTTCGGTTTGGAAGTTAAGGAGTATTTTGCTGCCCTTTTCGGCGCAGGAAAAGCGGGACCATATTGGTTTGAAGTCGTGTGCCGGCATGCTTTCATAGGGCAATGGCGTTAACACGCCGTTTGCCATTAACTGAAACATGTCGGCCATTTGGCGGGTGAAAGATGACGTCTCTTGAAAGAGCAGGCCGCCACAATAAACGCCTGCCAAAGATGCCCCTTTAAGCAGCAACAAGTTAGTTGAAATTTTTGGTATGTCGCCGGCGGCAAAGCCCACAACCAATAGTCGGCCGCGCCAGGCTAGGTTGCGCACCGCCGCTTCGGTATAGAAATCACCAACGGGGTCGACGACAATGTCGGCACCGAGGCGACCCAGCACCGTTCGGATTCCCGCTTTCAGCTCTGTTTTGTCGAGTATTGTTGCTGCCGCGCGGTGGGTGTTGTCTTTGATTACTAATTGGTTTGTGTTGTGGCGTTCAACGGTAACGACGCGGGCGCCGAAATGTTCTGCAATTTGAATACAGGCTTTGCCTACAGCACCGTTGGCGCCCAACACTAATACGCGCTCACCGGCTTTCAATTGAGCGCGGTCGACCAGGCCGTGATACGCGGTTAAATGTGAGTTGATTGAGGCTACGGCATGTGCCTGGGTTAAACCTGGCGGTATGTGAACCAATCGGTGGGCCGGGGCTGTCAGCTGCGATGCCCAGGCCCCAACCACGCCGCTTGAAACGACTTGATCGCCGGGTTTGAATTGCGTCACGTTTGTACCGGTTTCCAGCACAATACCTGCGGCATCGAGTCCCGGGATAAAGGGGAGGTCGGGTTTGTCTTGGTAGTGACCCTGAATCAAAAGATGGTCGGTGAAATTGAAGGCTGCATAATGAACTTGCAGACGCACTTCGTTTTCACCTAGTGGTGTCGCTTCGGGCAGAGTCACTGTTTGGATGTGTGGAGGCGCGCCGTATGCATTGCATAGAAGCGCAAATAGCTTGGATGCGTGAGTCATGGTGTTGGCTTGGGAGAGGGGATCCGGCCAGAGACGGCCGGATCCGGGACTGCAGGAAATATGTCGAAGGTTGCTGGTTACTGAACCAATTTGAACTCGCCGTTCTCAATTGTAAGCAGCTCAACACCACGTTCGTCAAAGCCGCTGTGGTCTTCCGGTGTCATGTTGTATATCCCTTGAGTGCCAGCCAGATCTTTCACTTTTTCCAGTTCGTCGCGTAAGGCAACACGGAAGGCCTCAGTGCCCGGCGCGCCTTTTTTCAACGCAGCGGGAACAGCACGTTCAAGCAGCAAGCCGGCATCGTACATGTTGCCACCGAAGGTTGCCGGTACTTCGCCGTACTTCTTTTCATATGCGTTGATGTACTCAAGCGCGATTTTCTTGGCAGGGTTGCTGTCGGGGGCATCTTCAGGTGCCAGCATCAGGCTACCGCCTAAAATCGTACCCTCTACTTTATTGCCGCCCAGTTTAATGAACTCTTTCAGGGCTGCGCCGTGAGTTTGATAGAAAGTGCCTTTGTAGCCCATGTCGGCCAGTGTGGCTTGCGGCAAGACAGCCGGGCCGCCGGGCGCAGCAATAAGCACGGCGTCGGGCTTAGCCGACAAAACCTTCAACGCCTGGCCAGTTACTGAAGTATCGGGGCGCTTGAACCGCTCGTTGGCTACGATTTCAACATCGTATTTCTTTGCGTAGTCTTGAGCAACCTTGTACCAGGTTTCTCCAAAAGTGTCACCGGTACCAATGAAGCCAACGGTTTTCTTGCCAGTTTCCTTCATGTGTTTGAAAAGCTTGTCGGCCACCAAGCCGTCGTTCTGGGTGGTTTTGAAAACCCAGCGGCGTTTGTCGTCCATGGGAAGCACAATCGCGATTGTGCCGACCGGTGCCAGGGTAGGCACTTTAGCTTCGGCGATGAAATCAAGAACAGCCATTGCGTTAGGTGAGCTTGAGGGGCCTACCAAGGCATCAATGTTTTCTTCCGAGATCAATTTCTTGACCAGTGTGACTGAATTGCTCGGGTCACTAGCGTCGTCGAATGTGACATATTCCACTTTCTCGCCCGCAATTTCGGTTGGCATCAAGGCCACAGTGTTCTTTTGCGGAATACCGATTAATGAAACCGGCCCGGTTGCTGACGAAATAACACCGATCTTGATGTCGGCCTGGGCAGAGGCTGCGAAAGCAAGCCCCGCGGCCAAAGCCAGAAGTTTGGAACGTAGTTGCATGAGGTGACTCCTTATTGTGAGCAACGTTATCAGGTTTTACAACAACGAATTACATATAAAGTTTTACACGGAATCGTGCATAGCGGTAGCATACTCCCCTTTCCAGTATACGAGGGGAGCGCCGTCGCGATGAGAGAAGTCGTTCACAATACCTAGCACAATGTCATGGTCACCCGCCTCGACCAGAGCGTGGACGGAGCAGGCGAATGTGGCCAGTGCATTGGGAATAACCGGCAGCCCGCTGTCGGACCATTCACAAGCCACACAATGAAAACGGCGTTCGATAGGGCCGGTCATTTGTTGGGCAATATGACGTTGATCCTTTCCCAGGATGTTGATAACGAAATGTTTTGCCTGGCAAATGGTAGTATGCGCCGTGGAACCGCGTATGACATTCCAGCTGATCATCGGGGGTGCCATGGATACGCTGGCGAACGAGTTGATGGTAAGCCCGTAGGGTTCGTTCTCTTCATTCAGCGTGGTGACAACGGCGATGCCGGTAGCGAATCTCCCGAATGCGTGGCGCAACTGTGGTTTGGTTTCAATCATCACGTTCGCCCTCCTTGTATAGCAGGCCACGGCCCAGGCGGTCGATGCAGATTTCCGAGGTCCAGGGTAACATCAGCGCGCCGCAGCGGCTGTCGCGATACATGCGTTCCAGCGGAAAGGTTTTAAGCATGGCTTGCCCGCCGCATACGCGCACTGCCGCTGAGCAAATTTCAGCGCAATATTCCATAACAGTATATTGACACGCGTAGGCGCGCATGCGTTCTTCGCGTGAGGGGCTGCGTTTGAATTCCGAAGTTGCGCGGTGGAATAAAGCCCACGCCTGCTGTAGCTTAATGTACATTTCGGCGATGCTGTATTGTTTGGTGGGGTACATACGCCGTTTAACGTTAACGCCGGCTACCTCACCACGCAAATAGGCAACGGCGAAATCGTACGCTGCTTGGGCGAGCCCCATGTAAGTGGGGGTGAGCGTCATGAACATATGCGGATATTTTGAGGCCGCTTTTATGTATACGCCGCGCGGCATCAGTTGTGCGGTATCGGGCACAAATACATCTTTGAAAATCAAGGTACGGGATACGGTTCCGCGCATGCCCATGGGGTCCCAGTCGCCCACCACCGATACGCCGGGCGCATCGGCCGCAATGGCCATGAACATGGTGTCGGCTAACGTGGCGCCCGGAATGTCTTCAGTACAGAGCACGCCGTAGTAGTCTGCAGAACCCGATAACGATGCAAAAATTTTCTTGCCGTTAATGACCCAACCGTCGCCTGAACGGGTGGTGATGGTGCCGAAGGGGTGTTTGCCTGCCGCGGCCCCACTACCCTCCGAAAAAGGTTGTGAATAGATTTTGCCTTCGAGCATGTTGTTGTAATGAATGGTGCGATTGTGCTCGTGGCTTTCACGTTGTTCGGGGGTGAGCTCCAGTGCATCCACCATGTCGGCAGTCCAAAGCGAATTGGCGTTGTGCATATTGAACGTGTTGGCCGTGCTGGCGCAATAGTATGAGATGCGCGTAGCCACCAAAGCATATGTTCGGTAGTCGGCACCCAGTCCCCCCAGGCGTTTGGGCACGCAAAGGGCCAGGAACCCCATTTCTTTCAGGTCATCGTAATTCTGGGCGGGGAAGCTCGCTTCAAGATCGTGTTTGAATGCGCGTTCCGCCCATTTCACGCCGTGTTCATCTACTTTGGCGATCAGTTCTTTTTGCTGTCGCGTAAGGGGTGAACCGTCGAATAAGGCATTACTGTCGACCGAGTGGGCGTATACATTCAGGTAGCTGCTGTCCATTAGGGAATCCTGTTGTTTGTTTTGCTTATGCCGCGCTGCGACATGTTGATGTGCATATTGAGGTTAGAAAATCGTTCACGACATGCTTGAATTCGTCGGGCGACTCCAGATTGGCCATATGTTTGGTTTGTTGAAACTCGTGCAGGCGGGCGTTGGGCAACCGGTTTGCCATGCGTTGCATCCCTTTCGGGGGAGCCTGGTCGTCAAGTTCACCAGCCAGCAGTAGTGTGGGAACAGTGATGTTGCCCAGCTCTGTTTTGCGATCGAATGTGACTAGCAGCCGCATGTAATCGATATAACTTTCGCGTTCAATCGGGCGCGCCGCTAATGTGGCAAGGTGGCGCATAAAAGGCGATGTTTTTGGCCCCAGGAAATGGTCGAGCATTACCGGTGCAGCTTGGGCAAAGTTTTCGAATTCAGAGAGGGGTTCGGTGCGCTGGCGAAGGAAGGCCTCTTTCCATTCCGGGTCGGCGCTGCCGAAGCCTGCGCTGGTTGATGAGAGTATCAAGCTGGCGACGCGGCAGGGGAAATGATGGTAGAACTCTTGTGCCACCATCCCGCCGATTGAGTGGCCCAGAATGTGTGCCTTGTTGATGCTTAAAGTGTCCAGCATGTTGGCCAGCGCAGCCGCCAGGTTGCGCCAGCTTAAAGCGGGCAACAAGGGAGACTGGCCATAGCCGGGCATTGTCCAGGCAATAACCTGGCGCGATGGGCCAAATGCATCTAATTGCGGCAGCCAGACACTGGCGGTGGACCCCATGCCGTGAAGCAGGATCAATGGCGTTCGGTTGTGGCCCGACGCCAACCAGGTAGGTACAGTATTCACTGGAAGACGTCGCATAGCTTGCCTTCATCAACAATCACCACGCCGTCCAGCTCAACGGTGCAGTTGCGCATTGGCAGGTCGAAATGCCCCAGTGTGTGTCGCCCAGCCACATCATTTGCACCGGTTGAATATAGGAAGTTGCCCGCGAACGCGCGCAGTTCGGTGCCATTCGTATCGTTCTTGTCGAACATCTGCAAGGCGTCCCAGCGTGCCTGAGGGTTCATGCCCCAGCCTACATGGCTCACAGCGTAGGCATCGCGGTCTTGCCAGGCCTCCATGTAACTGCGCATTAGTTCGGCATCGAGCCCGCTGCCTTCAATGCGGGTGATGTAATCGTTTTCGATGTGCAGGGTAACCGGCGTCTCAAGGTAACGTTTGAAAGTAAGGTTGACGTCGCCGATGTTCAGTACCAGCTTCCCATTTACCGACCCGCCGGACGGAAATACAAGGCAAAGCCCGCCCGGCCAATGCTGGACAAGACCAGGACGGTCGGCGCCGCCCCATACGCCGCCGACTTTGGCGCCCTCCAGGGTAATGTCAAGCGCCGTTCCGGCAGCCGAAGACACTCGCATATGCTTGCTTTTTGCCAGCATGCGTACGCCGTTTTTAACGGGTTTGGTCAGGTCCAGAGTGGTGGTGAGGCGTTCGAGTATTTCCGGATGCTCGTTGCTGACCATTAATACACGTGCGCCCGACTCAAGAATGCGCGGTAATTCAGGTGAATGCAGCAAACCCTCTACAGTGAGGTCGACAACCAATCCTTGGCCCGATAGCGCATTGATCACCGGCGGCATGTTTTGCACAACATGCGAAGCGCCCGTGGAGCGCACAGGAACGGGCGTGGTAACGGGAAGAGAGGGAACCGTGATTTGTACGGTAACCGCTCCCATGCGCGCCAACGCAAGCTCGGCCAGTTGCACGTTAATACTTCGGCTTTCCGTTTCGCACAGCAAGCGAACGATTTCCCCCGGTTCGACTTTGCAATTCCGGAAAACGGTCTCGAATGCTTGGATCCACTTTTCTTGGGCTTTCATTTTAAATTCCAAAAGATGCAATTCGCACAATAAGTCGACTAATGAGTCGAATATTAAATATGAATAAGCCCTGAGTCAAGTTGATCCGATAAAAAAACAGGTGCATAGGCACCTGTTTCAATGTTGGTTGAGTGCTATAGCACTATTTCAGTACGTTCGGAATCCATAAGGAGATTTCGGGCACGTACGAGATGACGAGCAACGAAGCCAAATAAACTAGAATAAAAGGAATGACGCCCCGTACCACTTTTCCGACCGAGACATTGAATATGCTGGTGCTGACAAAAAGGTTGAGACCAAACGGGGGGGTGAACATGCCAATGGCCAGGTTAACCGTCATGATGATGCCGAAATGAATCATGTCGATACCCGCAGCAACGGCAATGGGCAGCAGCAATGGAACCAGCACCACAATGGCTGAATTCGGGTCCATGAACATGCCGGCAATCAGCAGAATCAGGTTAAGCATGAGCAGAATCATGAGGGGGCTCATGTTCCACCCTGTAAGCACATCCACCATGGTCTCGGGAATGTTCTCAATCACCAGAACCACCGAGAAAACCGATGCGGCGGCCACAATCGTAAAAATCTTGCCGGTCAGCAAGGCGGCTTCAATGGCGACTGCCCAAACGCCCTTGAGTGACAGATCCCGGTAAATGCAGGTCGTAACGATCAAGGCGTACATACTGAGCACCATCGAGGCCTCAGTAGGGGTGAAGAATCCTGAATAAATACCGCCAAAGATGATAACGGGCGCACCCAGGGTCCAGACCGCACTTTTTGTTTCACGCCAGACCGCGGCGGCGTCCCACTTGCTGGTTTCCGCCGTAATGGCGTTGCGCAGGGCATACCAGATGCAATAAGCCGTAATCAGCACACCAATAAGAATGGCGGGCCCAATACCTGCAAGGAATAAGTCGCCTACAGAAACGGAGGCCACTGCGCCGTAAAGAATCATGGTGATGCTGGGCGGCACAATGACGGCAATTGCACCCATCGAGGTAATCAGGCCAAGCGAGAAGTTTTCGCCGTAGCCGCTTTGCCTTAATCCCGGATAAAGTACTTTGCCGATACCGGCTACGGTTGCGGTGCTTGATCCTGATATCGCGCCGAAAACCTCGCTTGCGACAATTGTCGTCACGGGAACGCCGCCCGGCACGCGGCCGAGTAAAACGGTTACCCAGTTAATGAGCCGATTCGACATGCCGCCGCGGACCATCAGTTCGGCTGCGAAAATAAATCCGGGTACCGCCAGTAGCGCATAGACATTCAAGCTGCTGAACATGCGCGAGGCCAGCATGTCGGGCGGGATGCCCGCCCCGGTCAAAGTGAGCAGGGCCAACCCTGCAGAAAGGAATACCAGCCACAATGGGAAACCCAGTACCAGCAGCAAAATAACAAGGATGGTGGCGCCGACGGAAATCATTTTTGGATACCTTGTTGTGCGTTGATGATGTCGGTTGCGGAGTCGGGTTCGCTGGTGCGATTGCTTAGAATGTCGACCCCCCACAAAAGGTAGGCCAGTGCGGTCAGGCCCAGGCCCACTGGAATAGCGGCATAAGCCAGCCAGACGGGAATATAGCCGCTCAGGCTCATGTCGTTGAAGCGGTATGCCGTGTATGAAAAACCCCAGCCCATGTAGGCAAAATAGCCGATCAGTACGATGCCCAGCAATGCGGAGGCGATATTGATGAACTTGCGCACGGGGCGTGAGACATGTGCGTAGAAAACATCAATGCTGATATGTTCATTCCGGCGCGCCAGAACGGCTGCGCTGAGGAAAACCGACCACACCACCAGGTAGCGCGAGGCTTCTTCAACCCAGGGGTAGGGCATAAACCCGATTTCGCGTAACGCAACTGAAAAGAACACGGAAAAAATCATCAACAGGAAGCTCACGCCCACCAGAAACTTAAGCAGGGCAAAGCATGCACGGTCGATTCTTGAGAACAGGCCTGGCGATGACGCCGTCGATGCGTTTTCAGAATGAGTCACGATGTGGTATCCGAATGAAGGAGTGAATTCAACAATATTGACTTTTCGTTGTTGCAAGTCAAGAACGCCCCCTAGCCGGTTCAGGGCAGGGGGCGTCGTCGAGCAGGCAAATTACTTGCCTAGCTTTTTGACATCTTCTTCCAGTAACTTGAGCATTTCGGCTTTGGCCGGATTCTTGGCAACTTCGGCCCAAACGCCTTCTTTATTCAGTTTCTGAAGCGCGGCGCGGTCTTCGTCACTCAATTCGATAACCGTAAACTTGTCGTCCGAAGCCAGCATGTTCAAAGCGTCGTTTTGCTCATCGACGTATTCCTGAGTACCCAACGCTTCGGTTTCCTTGCCTGCTTCGTCAACCGCTTTCTTCAGGTCATCCGGCAAAGAGTCGTACCAGGCCTTGCTGACCGCAATGTACTGGGTAAGCACAATATGATTGGTCAGCAGTACATTGGGCGCTTGCTCGTGATATTTCAGGCGCGTTGTTACGGCAGCGGGCAAGTCGAAACCATCGAGTACGCCTTGCTGGATTGAGGTGTAGACCTCCGGCAAAGACATGTGAATCGCCCGGGCACCCCAGTCGTTGACGGTCTGTGTATGTTCCTGGCCGCCAATGGTACGAATGCGTTTATCCTGCAGGTTTTCCATTACGCTCTTGCTTGAGTCGTATTCGCGCAGATAGATCTGATTGGGTCCCAGCCCGAACAAAGACACCACATGGAAACCTCGCTCGTCGGCCAGTTCCTTGATTTTGTCGCCGGCCTGGCCACGCATGATGTTGGTAATGTTCTCGATTTGCTCTTCGGCGTTGGTGCCGGGGAAAATCCAGGGCAGTGTCAGGACCCCGGCCTGTGCCACAAACTGGCTCAGGTAACCACTGGGGTTGATGTTGCCTTGAATCGAGCCAAGCCGCAGGCCTCGCATGACTTCGTCGTTACTGCCCAAGGCGCCGCCCGAATAAAGCTTGCCTTTGATCTTGCCGCCGGATTTTTCTTCAACCAGGTCAATAAAAATCTGGCCACTGCGTTCTTGTGCGTCATTCGACGTAATATTGCCGACACGCATTTCGTATGTTTCTTCAGCTGCGTGGGCAGTCATGGCCATGGGCGCTGCCAGGCAGGCGCTCAGCAGCAGTTTGGATAAAAGTTTTGTCTTCATTGTCTCATCCTGATTTGGTTATAAAAAGTTAGTGCGGTAGGTGCGTTAACTCGTCGGCATCATGCCTAAGCTACTTTGTTGGAAGATTGCTTTGCCGGATGGAGCGTGTATCCGTCGTAGCCATCTTCTGCGACTTTCAAAATGCGCTGGTAGTAATTGCCAACCCCACCCACATACGGCATAAAGACAACCGGCTTGCCGGGTGTGTTTGAGCCATAGAACCACGTGTCTTTTGAATAAGCATAAAGGGTTCGGTTGGCCGCTTCCGTAACATGTTCCGTCCAGGCATCTTGAGCTTGCGGCGAGGCTTCGATGGTTTCAATGCCGTTGGCTTCCATGTATTTTGCACAATCGGCCACCCACTCGACATGCTGTTCGATGGAGGTCACCATATTGCTGAATACAGACGGGCTGCCAGGTCCGGCAATGACGAACATATTCGGAAAACCATTAATGGTCATGCCAAGATAAGTACGCGGGCCCGCAGCCCATTCATCCTTGAGTCGGCGACCATTGCGGCCCACCGGGTTGATCCGGTTCATTGCGCCGGTCATGGCATCAAAGCCCGTGGCGAAGATGATCGTATCCAACTCGTACTCGGTGCCGTCTTCCAGCAGCACCCCTTTTGGCGTGATGCGGTCGATAGCGCTCTTGCGGACATTGACCAGCGAAACGTTGTCGCGGTTGAATGTCTCGTAGTACTGCGTTCCCGAACACAAGCGTTTTGTGCCGATGTAAAGGTCGTCGGGTGGACATAATGCTTCTGCGGTTTCCGGATCCTTCACAATACTGCGTATTTTGTCCCGTACAAATTCGGCCGCCTCGTGGTTAACTTGCGGGTCGGTCAGAATATCCTTGAAGGCACGCATCATGTAAAGGCCACCCAGGTCCCAGCGCTTTTCCAGTTCAGCCCGGCGCTCTTGGTCAGTAACTTCCTTGCCCGACTGGTGGTTGCTGACCTGGTTGTGGCCGAAACCCGATTGACGCGCAAATTTTCGACGCTCGGGGTAGGTGGCCTTCCATTCTTTTTCCACGTCCGGCTTCATTGGGTGATTCTGGGCCGGCATGGTGTAGTTCGGTGTGCGCTGGAATACAAACAAGTGTTCTGCATCTTGCGCAACGATTGGAATCAGTTGGGTTGCAGATGAACCCGTTCCAATGACACCAACCCGTTTTCCGCTGACATCGACACCTTCCTTGGGCCAGTCGCCTGTGTGAAACCATTGCTTTTCAAAGGTTTCCAGGCCTTTCATTGACGGTACCTGGTGAACCGACAGCACGCCGGTGGCCATCACGGCGTATTTGGCCGAAAAGGTTTCGCCTTCTTCGGTAGTGATGGTCCAGCGATTGGTTTGTTCGTTAAAAGTTGCGCTGGTTACCCGGGTGTTCAATTGAATATCTTTGCCCAGATCAAAGCGGTCGACGACATGATTGATATAAGCCAGAATTTCGGGCTGGCTTGCATAGCGTTCCGACCAGTTCCATTCTTGCTGTAATTCATTGGAAAACGAAAAGGAGTAGTCGAGCGATTCGATATCGCATCTGGCACCGGGATAGCGGTTGTGATACCACGTTCCCCCAACGCCGGCGCCTGCCTCGAGTACACGTACCGACATACCCATCTGGCGGAATTTATAGACGGCGTATACGCCCGCGAACCCAGCCCCGACAACAATGGCGTCGAATTGTTGCGCAGCGGAACCCTGCTCTTTACTTTGCATCTGCGTGTCTCCTCTGCCTACCGCTCGGGGTAGGCAGTTACTTCTGTGCTATTAGAGTTTTCTTAAATAGTACGGTTAACTGACGATTGAGGTTAACGCAGGTATGCAGGGGCGTCAACTACGTGTTTTCCTTGATAACGCCCTTGCTTTTGGAATTACGACTTCGGCGAGTTCCAGGAGTCTTGTGCTTCAATACCGCTGGGGGTAAATGTTTCGATGATCGTTTCATAAGTAAATGAAACGTCTTCCATGTGTCCCATGCTCTTGTTAACCGGATCGAGGCAATTGGGTACATACTTGTGCATGGACGTGATCACCGCGTTTTTGATTTCAACGGTGTAATAAAGCTCTTCCTTGCCCTGCGGCGAAATGCGGTAGTACTCCAGCTTGGCGTCGGTAAGTTGTTCGCCCGACGTCAACGCCTGAAACAGCTTGGGCGAGGCTTTATCAATTTCTTTGGTAATGGTTAACGGCCCGTGAATGCGGCGTCCGGTGGGCAGGCCGGTTTGGATGGATTTGGGGATTTCGATGGTGTGGTCAACTCCTTGAACCAGAATGGTTCCCTCATGGCCCTTAATGGTGCAGCCACCGTCCATTTTTCCTTGAGTCTGACCGCTGAGCGTCAGGTAGCCTGGCATCGGCATGTTGCGTGTACTCCTAATAGATAAAAAAGTGAATGAAAACGTAAAGTAAAAAAAGCGGAAGGTTGTTTGAACCTATCGCGCAAAGCGGCTCGCCGCGGGAAAGTCGATACGGGCGAGCAGCTGTAGGGTCTCTTGTTGCAGTCCTTGGTAGTTTTCACGTCGCGTTGGGTCGTCGATAACATTAGGGCTCGACAAAGCCTGTTTGCACGCTTTCAGTACCGTTTGCAAAGCATTGCCGGCAAGCGTCGGCTCCCACTGGGGTAAGTTCATCGTTTTGCAGTCGTGAAAAATGGGTTGGGCTAATGGCATGGGGTCGGCGCTCGCGTTTGCACTCATGAACAAATCCAGCAGGGCGATGCGAGTTCGGAATTGATCACGTCCGCTAAAGGTTGATTGCAGCAGGTCTTGATAAAACTGCATTGCCTGTTCATGTTGGCCGTTGTTTGTGGCGTCCCGTGCTTCTTTTTGTGTCTTTTCGAATGGGTCGTTGGCCGCTGCGCCGCTACCTGATGCACGACAGTCGGAAAGCCACTGGCGTGTGTCGTCGCTGGCGAAAGGCATACCATCGGAAAAGGTCAGGTGCTCCAGCTCAGGCAGCCGTTCGGTAAAGGCCAGCACATCCTTAACGATTGCCCGCCGCATCCGGGCCCCTTTTTCCCCCATCATTTCATAGCCGCGCGCAGATTCGTAATCGAGGTCGAGCCAGAATGGAAAGGACAGAATGCGCGATTCACAAAACTCAATCATGCCATCTGCATTGCCTGCACCGCATATGGTCTGGAAAGCATCCAGTATGGCTGAGGGGGGCGGGTTCAATGAGGTTGCGCTGCCTGTGGCAGGCGGCGCCGACAACAACGCGGCACGGGCAGCAAAGCGATTGACCTCGATAATGAGGGGCTGAAAACGATCGATGTTGATCAGCGCGCTGCTAATGTGGCCCAGCGCATCCGAGATGGGGGACAGTGCGCGCACAATATCGTCGAGTGTCGATAACTGGTCGGGCAGGCCGGGTAGGGCGGCCGGTGCGGCGGCGTGCGGTTGATAAGCGCCCGGGGAGGCCGGGGCGGCACTGGTGTTGCCTGTTTCACCCGCAGTTGCGTTGCCCGTTGAGCCGGCATCCGCTGTTGCCGTGCCGTTGTCGTCATTGTTTGCACCGGGCTCGGGTATCACGTCGAGTCGTTTGATTTGTTGGATAAAGCTTAGCAATGGCGGTGCATCCGGGTCGCGCTCGGCTAGAGCGCTATCCATTCGGGAGACTGCATCCACCATTTTTGCGTGTGTGGCCGAATCAATTGCCGCAGGTGGGTTGTTTTCCAACCAGTTAGAAGCCCGTTCTGTCCACCACGACAAAGCATTGCGACGACCACGTAAACGTTTGAGGGGAGGGAAGGCTGTTTCCCAAAACGTTTCAATCAGGCCTGCCTGTAATTCGAGTCCGGCCTGCAGGCCTTGTAAGCCATGGCGCTCCATCCAGGCTGCACTTAGCCACGCGGCCAGCATGAAGTCTTTTGTCTGGCTGCTTAGCAGGTTCGTTCCTTGCTGCTCCACGAGTGTCCAGTCTACCGGAGAGGCCCCCGAAAGACTGGTCATTTTTTCTATTTCAGCGGCAATGACTTCATAACTTTCTGTGGCGCGTGCTTCTTCGCCCGCCGGTGCACTGTCTGAAATGGGTGTCAGCAGTGGCGTAACATCAATACTCATGACAGAAGTGAAATGACGTGAACTTCTTCCAATTGCCCTTCAGGCAAAGCGCCAACAGCCAGATAGTCGGGTTTGCCTTCAATGCGTACGTAGTAACTTTGTTCCGGTGAAAGGCTGTTTTGCAGGCCCCAGGCTTCAAACGCAAGATCACCGATATCGAATTTGATACCTTGTAATTCGTATTCGTTAACGCTGCGCTCCGGCAGTGAGCCGGCCGGCCCCGCCGCATGGAAACTGATTTTTGCATCATTGCCTGAAACGCCCACCAACGCGCCGGGTGAAGTGCCCTTCGGTGCAGGGTGGGCCTCAAGCCATACGCCCAGGCGTTCTTGCGCATAAAGCCCAAAGCGTGCCGGCCATTTTGGGGCAACAGGCGCGTGAGCCCTGGCTACCGCCTTGGCAGGCCAGCGTGCATCGACCGGCGCAAGCCAGTCGGTTAGTAGCCCGGCCCGTTCCGGCGTATTTGCGGGAAGAGGCTCCCCCGAAACCAGCGCCAGACCGTTAACCGCTTTGCGTTGAAGGGTTTGCAACGACAGCCGGAACAGGGCGAGGTCGCGCCGGTTTTTCTCACTTGCCAATTCCTGTGCAGAACCGACAAGAATGACAATGGCGGCATTCGCTTCGGCAGCTTCTTGCGCACTGGTCATCCAGGCGTTTTCGTTGTCGGCAGGCCATCGCTGCCCTTTGGGCGGCAAACCATACTGAGCCAATTGCATGGCTGCAGCCTGGGCTGGCGCATCGTTCGATCCAAGGTTGATAATCCAGGCACATTTATCAGTCATGATTTCCTCAAGAGAACGTGGCGGTGAACTCGCCTTGTTCATCTACTTCAAGCCGGGCCGTCGATAGCGAATTGGCTTCCGACATGTGTTTGAGCAATGTGTTGGACAGCATCGGCATGATGTTGCCTCGCAAAATGAAGTCGATATTGCGGGCGCCGGTTTCAACTTCCGTGCAACGGGCGGTGATGGTGTCAATCACGGCATCCGGTATTTCAAGTTTGATCTTGTTGTTTTGCAGCATGCGGGCCGCCAGTTTATTCAGCTTGAGGCTCACAATGCCGCGCAGGGCGTCGTCTTTCAGGGTTACAAATGGGACGACCGTCATGCGCGCCAGCAGGGCTGGTTTGAAGTGATTCGACAAAATCGGCCGAATGGCTGCCTGAACGGCAGACATGGGAGGAGGTTCATCGCCCGAACATAGTTCGGTAATCACGTCGAGCGCCAGGTTCGAGGTTAGGAAGACAACGGTATTGCGGAAATTAATTTCCCGTCCTTCGCCATCTGAAAGTACCCCTTTATCGAACACTTGATAGAAAAGGTTTACAACATCGAGGTGCGCCTTTTCTACCTCATCAAGCAAGACGACCGAGTAAGGACGCTGACGTACCGCTTCGGTCAGAATGCCGCCCTCGCCGAAGCCGACATAACCGGGGGGCGAGCCGATAAGCCGGCTGACGGTGTGCTTTTCCTGAAATTCCGACATGTTGACGTTGACCAGCGAATGCTCTCCACCAAACATCGTATCGGCCACGGATAGCGCTGTTTCGGTCTTGCCGGTACCCGAGGGGCCAACCAGCAGGAAAATCCCCATGGGCTGATTGGGGTCTTGCAGACCCGACCGCGCCGACTTGAGCACCTCGGAAATGGTTTCCAACGCGTAACCCTGTCCTTTAATGCGCTCGCCCAGGGTGTTTTCCAGGGTCAGGGCTGCTGTAGCCTGGTCACGCATCATTTTGCCCAGCGGCACGCCGGTGCGGTCGGATACGACCTTGGCGACGGTATCGGGAGAGACGTCGACAAAAATCAGTTTCTCGTCAGTTTGAAGCTGGGTGAGCTTTTGTTCTGCCTCGATCAGAGCTTGTTCTAGATCGTCACTTGAGACGGTCGACGTATTGGCTTGCTGTGTGGTATCAATTTGGTTTGTTTGCTCTGCCTGAGCGGCGTCATTTTGCGTGCCTTGCGCGTTAACCGGCGCCATGCCGCCGGCACGTTGCAATCGCAGATCAAGCACTGCGCGCGCGGCATTGAACTGTTCATTGAAACGGGCTTGCAGCGTGTCGAGCTCGCCCTGAACGGCTGTCATCTCGTCGTCGATTTCTTTGATACGGTCGGGGTTGATTTCAACGTGGTTTTCAACGTCGCGCAGCAGCCCGTTCTTTTCGCGTTCCAGCATCTGCAACTGGCGCTCGCGGTCTTCGATAAAATCGGGCTTTGACGATAGATTAACTTTGATCCGCGCGCATGCGGTATCAAGCAAGTCGATTGCCTTGTCGGGCAACTGGCGTCCGGTAATATAACGATTCGATAATTCGGCTGCCGCAACCAGTGCGTCGTCTCGAATCAGCACTTTATGGACTTGTTCGTAGCGGTCTTTCAGGCCACGCAGAATTTGTACCGCCATGCCTACCGTTGGCTCATCGAGTTTAACCAGTTCGAAACGCCGCGCCAGTGCTGCGTCTTTCTCGAAATATTTTTTGTACTCGCTCCAGGTGGTTGCGGCAATGGTGCGCAATTCGCCCCGGGCCAGTGCCGGCTTGAGCAGGTTGGCTGCATCGCTGGTACCTGCCGAGCCGCCCGCGCCAATGAGCGTGTGGGCTTCGTCGATGAACAGGATAATGGGTTTGGTCGACGCCTTGATTTCGTTGATGACGCCACGCAAACGATTTTCAAACTCCCCTTTTACGCCGGCGCCTGCCTCCAGTGCACCCATGTCCAGGCCCAGAATGGTGACGCCTTGCAGAATCTCCGGGACATCGCCTTCGGTAACGCGTAAAGCCAGCCCCTCAATGACGGCGGTTTTTCCCACGCCGGGGTCGCCAACACAAATGGGATTGTTTTTGCGCCGGCGAGCAAGGATGTCGACCATTTGCCGAATTTCGGCATCGCGTCCGAAAACCGGGTCTATTTTGCCGTCTGCCGCCTTCGCGGTAAAGTCTTCGCAGAAGCGCTCAATGGCCGATCCCGAGCGGGGGGCATCAGCGCCTCCTGCGCTTTGGCCTGCCCCCATTCCCACAGCCTCTGCGTTTTCTTTCGATGCGCTGGCAACCTGCCCGAGCAAATCGATGATTTTGTTTTTATCGAGGTCGGACAGCAGCGAAGCATACGCACCGCTGGCGTAAAACGAAGACCGGGCAACGAATGCCGCAAATAAAGCACCCGAGCGGATCGTGCCTTCGTACAGGTCGACAGAGGCAATGAGCCAGGCATCAGCGAGCAAGTCGGGTAATAAGGCTGAAAACTGAGGGCGACCGCTATTGCCACTTTTGAAGCTTTCAATCACTTGTTCCAGCGCACGTTGTGCGCGGCCTGGGTCTATGTCGCCTTGTTTCAATATCAGGTGAACGTCGGTTCGCGAATCCTCGATAAGACGCACCAGCATGTGCTCGATTGTTATTTCGTAGTGTGTGCGGTTCAGACAAATACCTGCGGCATTTTCAAGGGCGTCGCGGCACGTCGGGTTAAGACGGTCGACAAGTGATTTGAACTCGACAATTTGCATGGAATGTTCCGGATAAGTAATTGCGTGTAGAGGAAAAATAAACCGCCTCGTAACGCCTATGCTCCGGTGGCGGCTGCTTTATTTTGAAAATTGATATAGCCGGCCTAAGAATAAAAAGCCGCTCGAGCACAATGTGTTCGAGCGGCTTTTTGAAGGCCTTAGGATTTGGGCTGATTCCAGGAATCCTCGGCTTCGATACCATCGGGGGTGAATGTTTCAATGATGGTTTCGTAAGTGAAGGAAACGGCCTCCATGTGCCCCATGGACTTGTTCGCCGGGTCGAGGCACATAGGTACAAACTTGTGCATCGAAGTAATAATGGCATTCTTGATTTCAACCGTGTAGTAAAGCTCTTCCTTACCTTGTGGCGAAATGCGGTAGTACTCGAGTTTGGCGTCGTTAAGCTGCTCGCCCGAGGTCAGGGCTTGGAAAAGCTTGGGCGACGCCTTGTCGATTTCCTTGGTAACAGTAAGCGGACCATGAATGCGCTTGCCAGTAGGTAAGCCCGTCTGGATCGACTTGGGAATTTCAATGGTGTGGTCAACCCCTTGAACCAGAATGGTGTTCTCGTGGCCTTGAATGGTGCAACTGCCTTCAATTTTTCCTTGTGTCTGACCAGTAAGTGTCAGATAACCTGGCATTGGCATTTTCGGTCTCCTTTATGCCTGTTGAACGAGCGTTTGAAACAAGTTTGAATCAACGTTAGCTTTTGTCCAGTTTGCCAACCAACGACAGTGTGAACGAAGCGCCCATATACTTGAAATGGGGGCGAACCAGCATTGATACGCGATACCAGCCTGGATCACCTTCAACGTCTTCAACGTTGATTTGTGCAGTGCGTAGCGGACGTCGGCTACGAACTTCAGGTCCAGGGGCATCCATGTCTGCCACGTATTGCCGGATCCAGTTATTGAGTTCACCTTCGAGGTCGGCGCGCTCTTTCCAGGTCCCGATATTTTCACGTTGCAAAACCTTGATGTAGTGGGCAAGACGACTAACCACAAAAATGTAAGGTAGTTGCGTGCCCAGCTTGTAATTCGTTTCGGCTTCCTTTCCTTCCTTTGTGTTACCAAAGAATTTCGGCTTCTGGCATGAGTTGGCAGAGAAGAACGCTGCGTTGTCGCTGTTCTTGCGCATGGCCAGACCAATAAAGCCTTGTTCAGCCAATTCAAACTCCCGGCGCTCGGAAATAAGCACTTCGGTGGGAATCTTGGTTTGAATTTCGCCCATGGCTTCATAGTTGTAGATGGGCAAGTCACCCACAGTGCCACCACCCTGCGGGCCGATAATGTTGGCGCACCAGCGGTAGTCGGCAAAGCTGGCAGTCAGGCGCGAAGCAAAGGCAAATGCGGCATTGCCCCACAGGAATGAATCGCTACCGGACGATACATCTTCCTCGTAGTTGAATTTCTTCGACGGCGTGGTGTCGTTGCCATAGGGGGTGCGCAGCAGGAAGTGCGGCAGTACCAGCCCCACATTGCGTGCGTCTTCGCTTTCGCGAAAGCCGTTCCATTTCGTGTACTGCGGCATTTCGAAAATAGACGACAGGTCTTTCAGGTCGGGCAGTTTCGAAAAATCTTCCAGGCCGAAGAACTGAGCGCCGGCCGCGGCAATGAAAGGCGCATGGCTCATCGAGGCAACGCTGGCGCAGTATTGCAATAGCTTGACGTCGGATGAACCGGGGCCGAATTCATAGTTGGCAATAATGGCGCCAAAGGGTTGGCCGCCAAACTGGCCGAACTCAGCGGTATAGCAATTCTTGTATAGGCCCGACTTGGTCACCTCGGGCGAGTCTTCGAAGTCGCTGAGCAGATCGTCTTTGTTGACGTTCATGATCTGGATCTTGATGTTCTCGCGGAAGTTGGTGCGGTCGATCAGGAATTTCAGCGAGCGCCATGAGGACTCAAGGCGTTGAAATTCCGGGTGATGGAGAATTTCATTGACTTGTGCGCAGAGCTTCTTGTCGAGTTCTGCAATCATGTCGTCGGCCAGTGAAGCCGTGATGCGGTCGGTTGTGCGGGAAGGATCAAGCAGCGAGGAAATAAAGGTTTGAATGCCTTGCTTGGTAATGGCGTACGACTCGTCTCCGGGTCTTACCTTTGTGGTTTCCAGCAGCTGATCGATAAGGGAACCGCCTTCTGAGGGGGCGGCAGCATTGTCTTGTTTCGCTTGTTCTTCACTCATGGTTGTGTGTCCCTGCCTTGCGTTTATTTATCTTCGATGCCGAGTTCTTTCAGTAAGCGGTCGCGGGTTTCTTCATCTTGAACCAGCGCCTGCAGCTTCTTGCGAAAGTCAGGAATGTTGCCTAATGGCCCTTTCAGTGCTTTTAGCGCGCCTCGCAGTTCGACGATATTACGCAGTTCGGGAACTTTCTCCACGATGTTGTCGGGTTGGAAGTCAGCCAGTGAGTCGAATTTCAGATTGACCGGGAGATTGTCTTCCGAGTCTGGTTCGAGTCGGTTCGGTACAGAAAGATCCAGTGATAGATTTTGTGCTTTCAGTACGTCGTTGTAGTTGTCTTTGTCGACATTGATGGGGGCCCGATCTTCAACGCTGCGATCGTCTTCGCGTTGTGTGAAGTCGCCCAGGATCAAGAGTTTAAGAGGCAGCTCTACTTCAACTTGAGCGTCTCCGGTAGCCGGTTTATAAGTAATATTTACACGCTCTTTTGGAGCGACGGATCCCTCGCCTGCCATAATTTAGTCTCCTGATTGATTCCGTTTTCGTTTAAGACGGGATAAAGTTGGATAAAGTTCCGGGGAAAGTCCAAAGATTTTGTCCGAGTGTGACAGAACTTGTCAATTGTTGTTTCCCAAAAAGCCCAGATAAATAAAAGCACTACAACATAAACGGTGTGATTGCACCGGTGTGGGGCAGTTATTACGGATGTTGTCACTGCAGTGGTGCAAAACCTGCACGACGTTGGGTTTATTGTGCGGTTTGTTTGTTACCAGCATTTTGCGATGATGAATTAGACGAAGCATTGCCTTTCGCGGGAAGCTTCAGCAATGTCCCGGTAATGATCAGATTGGTGTCTGAAATGTTGTTAAGGACTTTCAGCTTCTCGACGGTCGTGCCGAACTCTTTGGCTAATGAATACAGGGTTTCACCCTCCTTGACCCGGTGTTCGCGTGTCACTTGCGATGACGCGGGTTTTGTTGAGCCGGCTTTTTTTTCAGGCTGGGTCTTCTTGGCTTTGGCTGCTTCTTCTGCTTCGGCCAAAGCCTGAACATGGGCAGGTTCAGGCGGGGGTGGCGGCGCGTTGATAATTTGCTGGGCGCGATCTTGTATGAATAGCGGTAACGGGGTCGAGGACTTTTCAACGACATCGCCCGTCCAGCATTGGCCAACGCGCTGTGGCACTTTAACGCTTAGCTTGGATGGCGTTGCGCTAAGTGATGGTGTGCCTGTTTCGGACAGGTAGTCAAGGTGGGCCGCCATTTCCAGCAAGGCTTCCTGGCCCACCAGGTCGTATCTGACGTTAATGGTCTTGACGTCCAGGGCATCCAGTTGATCTTTTGCCTGGGGAAAATCATTGGGCGTGAAGATGCGTTCACCATCAACAAATTCTTCTACAAATCGGGCCATGCCCATGGGGCCGGGATAGCGGCGATTCAAAGACAGGTTGTCAATGCGTATCTGCAGTGTGACGTCACCACAGTGGTCGGGTGACCAGTCGAAACTGTTGGTGACCGCCATATTGAAGTTATCCAGCGTAATTTGCTCTTGCGAGCATTGAATCGACAGGTTCACTGCGTAGGGCTTGGCTTTCGCGCTGGGGTTTACGCCCACGGGGCGGGATGTGATAAGCAGGTTGGCGGTTTTCCCAATAGAGGCTTGAGCCAACTGCTTTTTGACGACAGACTGTACCTGCGTGCTTACTGACTGGTTCAGGAACGGTATAAAACCCGGGTCGAAGGGAAAGGTCTCGCCGTTTTTGGTTGCAATGGTGAAGCTGCTTGACTGCTGTTGCAGGAACGGCTTGGCCGACTTGTCGGTGAAAGTCCAGACTGAACCTTTATCACCGAAAAGCTGTTCGGTCGTCTCTTGGGTGCTGACTGCCATTTGGGTTTTCCACAGTACGTCTTTTTCCCAGTCGCTTTGTACGCTGCAGGATCCTTGCTCCAGGATATAGCGGGTGAGTAATTGCAAAGGGCCGTCTACAAGATGCCAGATGACCTGATCATCGGCCTTGTCGAAGCCTGACGATTTTTGGAAGGCTTTAAGGTTGTCACGCACATTCTGCAAGGCTGAAGCCTTCACCTCGGGCTGAACGCCGAAGGCGAAGTAGTTTGCCGCCAGCTCATAGGCTTTGCCTTCACCGCCAAGCGCATCCGAGGTTACCTGATCGAAAGCGTGCGCATACGAAGAGAAATTTTGTACGCCCTGAATGGATTGTGGAAAAGCCGACATGGGTGCGAATGTTTGATTGGATACGGACGCTTTAATCGCACGTTCGCCGACACTATTAAAGGTGCTGAGCATGCCTTGGGCCTTACCCAAAGCGCCCGGTGCGGTTGCTGCGTGCCGCATGTCGTTGAATTCGCGTGCGAACAGCAACCAGCCGGGCAGGTTGTCGGCAGGCACCTCGGAAAATTCGCTTTTTAAGCGGTCGAACAGCATGTAATAAGGGCTGTTGTCAGTATCAACACGCCCTAGCATCTCGCGCCATGCCGGTTCGTTGCCAAGCAATTGCTCGCCGTTGTTAAAGGCCCAGGCGAAGCTTTGCCAGGTGTTGAATCGTTCCGATAAATACCAGGTTTCAAATGCGTCACGCCGGTTCTTGAACGTGGATGGATTGTCTACCGCCTGGCCCAGTTCATTCAGGAAAGTTTGCAGGCGCGCGTCGCCTTGTTTTGTCAGGCCCGGTTCAATCATGCCGCGGTTCGGCCCTTGGGTGCCGGGTTGCCAGAACTCGCGCAAAGTGACAGGCTGAAGGCCAGGAAGCGCATTTGCCCAGGGCAGCAGCCATTCCAGTTGGGGAGACTGCGCCAGAATCTTGTCGAGCACCTGCCGGTTTTCTGTCAGGCGTTGCCGCAGGAAAGGATCCTCGATGGGGGTCCAGGCGATATAGGCCACCTCCATTTGGTTGGAGGCATCGACCACGCTTGGAGGCAGGTCGGGAAGGAGCGCCTGGATGACATTTGTGGGCATCTGAGGCATGGCCAGCAACTGCTCGTAGTCGGCGCCCTGAACCCGTGCTTGCGACAAATTCATGGTGCGAACGAGCGCCAGAACGGCATTGGCATATTGCGGGTCGTTCTGGTCGGCCAGTGCTTTACTCGACAGAAAGCCGTTGGGCGCGAATGTGTCCAGAAAACTCTGGTAGCCCTTAACGTAGGTATTCTTGATGTCTTGTTCAAGTTGCGTGATATCGGGGCTGAACGCCAGCCAGCGTGTTTGCCAGTCTCCTTCACGCTCCTGAATCAAATCAATAACCGACAAGATACGTTGCAGGTTTTCCAGCCGTGCCGTGTCGCTGCCTGATTGTGTGAGCGCATCTTTGGGGTAAGCGTTCTTGATATCCATCAGGCTTGCGCGTGTCTGGTAATACGAAAGCGCAAGGAAAGCAAGAATGGCCGTGAAGATGGAAATCCAGAAAACAATGGCCAGGTTGCGCGTTACCAGGCGCCAGCGGTCGACGATAACGGTGGGCAGAAACGACCAGCGATCGGCCGGCAGCACGCGCTCAAAGAAATCATGCAGGAACAACCCCTTGTCGCTCGGTATTTTCTCGGGGTTAGACGTGTTTACGATATGAGCAAGTGAACTGGGTATGTGCGTGCCGGTTTGCCGGGCGCTACTGAAAAACAGGCCGCGAACGAGCGGCTGTTCCAGGTAGGGGTTATTGCCTGCGCATGCTTGCATGAAATGCTGAAGCCCGGAGCGCAACCGGGCAAGCTCATTGGGGAACAAAAGCAAGTCGGGGCTAAGGTCTACCCCTTTCACCGCCATATCGAGCCTGAGCAGTTTAAGGCGTTCCGAAATATGTTCGAACGCCTGATCGAGGAACCGCTGCTCGGCCAGGTTCCCTTCTTCCATCGGGCCGGTGTAGCCCATGGCCTGGTTCAGCGCCTCTGGTGGCAATACCTGCGCCCAATCCTCAAAGCCGCAGATCTGATCGCATTTGGTGACCAGAACAAAAATAGGAAATCGCTTGTCGAACAGGCGGATCAGTTGGTCGATGCGTTCGCGAATGGCGTGGCCTCGCCGCTCAAGCGCATCTTCGCTGGCCATGAGCTGTTCTGCGTCAATGGCCAGTACCAGGCCATTCAGGCCTTCTTTTATGCGGTACTTTGCCAGCAGCTCCAGCATGCGTTCCCATTCGGCCTGATCCTCTTCAGTGCTGTCGGGCGAAACATAGCGTCCGGCCGTGTCAATCACGACGGCACGATTGAAGAACCACCAGTCGCAGTTCAATGTTTGGGTAATAGGCTCAAACTGGTTAATACTTTTGTTCAGTGAGCTAAGGCGCGACCGGGTAATTGCCGATGTTTTTCCAACGCCGGATTCACCCACCACCATAAACCAGGGCAACGCATAGATGGGGTTGCCAAAGCGTCGCAGCGATGAGCGTTTCAGCGTGGCGATTCCCTGTTTCCATTTGTTGGTGAGATCGTTTAGTGCGCCGGGCTTGTCGGCTGCTTTGCGTCCTGAGGCCTCCGAGGCGGCCAGCTTTACGCGTGAGCGCGATAGATACCAGAGGCGTCGAAAAAGCCGGATACCGAAATAGATGCCCAGGGCACCAAAGAAAATGGCCAGGCCACCCCAGTAGGGCCACGACAAATAGAGCATTGTGGCCCAGCTGACAACGGCCAGCAAAATAAGAACGATGAGCCACAGAATGATGGAAAGCAGCGTTTTCATAGGTTGGCCGCCTCGCGAAAGTTCTGGACGGCGTAGGTCAGTTCAGTATGCAGGATAAAGGCAACGACCAACACGATAACCGGAGGGAGGATAAATATAAGGACACGCCGCAACGGAATTCTCTTGTTGAATGCCGGTCTTCTTCGTTTTGCCGGTCGGCCATTGCCGGCCATTGCGTACGCCTTGGGAAACAAGGCGTCTTTTTCAGCGGCCTTGTAACTGTCGTCGGCTTTTTGCAGCTGTTTGTATTGTTCTATCCGGATATTGGCAAGTTCAGCGGAGTTGGGCGAAATACTATAACGTCCCATGAAACCCAGGCAAAGACAAAGCAGGTATACCTCGCGGACAGCGGCTTGCCCAGGAGGGAGTTTTTCGAGTCGCTCGAAAAACTCACGGCCCGCCAATCCGGTTTTGAAATAGCGTCGTTGCAGAAGATGGCGCTGCCAGGCGTGTTCCGAGCCCCACTTGTGGCGGCGGGAAATATGTTCATCGGCCCAGGCCAACACAGGAAACAGTGCTTCCTGGAACACGCTCAATTCAAAGCCATCCTGCAGTGCCTGGTTTTGTGCTTGTTGAATCAGGCTGTCAATTTGCGCGGCCAGTGTTTCAGGTGTGTCGGTAGCAGTCGTGTCGAAACTTTTAACCAGCGCGGCAAGCGGGATGAAGTAGTCGCACAGTTTCATTCTATCCTCGGAGCACGATAAGTTGGACATGGAGGTCTGCCGGCGCTTCGGGCCAGAACAGCCCAAGTTCCGCAGTTTGTTCAACCGTTTCCCATTCAGTGCTCATTTGTTCTATGCGGTAGTAGCGCGCATTGGCGCGTTTGGGCAAGCCTTGAGGAGGGGTGGCAACCTCGATGAGGTCAATGCCCGGTAGCGCGTGATCAATCATTGTAGGTAGCGATTGAGGCGCAGCAAGACGCGCAAGTCGCAGGAAGTCATCGCTGGAATAATCGTTTTTTGAGGCCGTCTGGGTAACGAGGTAAAAGCGGTTTCGGGCCGCGAAATAGTCGCGCGGAACACTGGCTATCAAATAATCTTCATGCGGTTCGAGCGTAACGCGGAACTCCGGTCCTACCGAGATTTCGGCGAGCAATTGGTTGATTATCCGGCGTGCCGTGCTGAAGCAGCCAAACAAATCCAGGTGGTCGTACGGCGGAAGCCCTTCGTCCTGGCTGTCGCGTCGCCGACCGGCTGCGTCGAAGGAGTCGGTGAAAGTGCTCATCTCGCCGACGCATGTCCGCAGGAAACCATAAACCTCCCAAGGGTGTACCTGGGAGGTTTCGGTGTAATGTGCAATTTGCGGGACCGCCCGGTTCAATGTTTGCAGTGACTGCATCAGCATGAAATACTCCGGGTCAAGCTCTTCACGCTGAATGTCCCGCGGCGCTTTATATTCGGCAAGCTGGCGCATTCTGCCCGACATGTCGTCGCGAATATCACGCAGCAAATCCCGCAATACGTGAGAGCCGGTTAATGCATAGCAGGGGGGCACGTTATCGGTAGTGAGTTTCACTATATCGTTGTCTCTTGCCAGGCTGCCGATCGGGATCAGGTCGTAATCGTCGAGTGATGCCACTTCAGGACCGAAGAAAATACGCACGACGTGCATCATGACAGGCACGGAGGCAATAGGGCCGTCGGTATAAAGGTCACGCATGGCCTCGCCGTCTGTTTGCGAAGCATAACGGGTCGCTGTCGATGCGGCCTGGTCGAATGAGTCAACCTGTGTAACGTTCGGCGCGCTTAGAGACAACTTTCGCAACCCCAGAAACACATCAAGTGGCTGGTCGCTGTCGGTCCAGACTTTATCAAATGAGCGTGGTCCGATAATGGCATTGCCCGGATACTCTACATAGGTGTTGTCACGAAAGACCAGGCGGGCGCTGCGAATTTCAACAGAGCGTGCGGAAAGTGATTCAGGCGCGAATTCGATTGTTCCGGCGCCCCAGAAATGGGGTGTGACCATTTCATATAGCGGCTTTTTCAGGAAGTGCTGATTCAGTTCCTGCCGTTGAAAATGTTGCGGCTGGAGAAACAATCCCTGATGCCAGTATGTGCCGGTCCTGAAGTCCATGAAGAGTCCCTTTATTGCCTTAGTTTTCGCGCAGCGCCGGCTGCATCGTCTGCTTGTTTGAGTGCTTTGTCGTCAAGCTTGATTTCCGGGTCGCCCTGTTCCAGAGGAATTGTTTCAACATCGGGTTTTTTGTCAGGGTCGAACGTGAGGCTTTGTGCGTTTGTTATTTGCTGGCGACCCAGATAAAAACGCAGCGCCAGATTGGCCGGTTCAGCTTTATAAGTGGTAGAGACGAGCCCATCGGTTTGAATGTTCAACGGTATGCGAAACAAGCGCGCTGCTTTGGTGGGGTCGAAATCGTAATAGCCAGCCACAATGCCGACGAATTTTGCGTTTTGAACGCGGTCTATATTCAGGACTGTGCGTTTGTCCGGGCTGACGACATAGCGATCCATGTGCAAAATGTCTTTCCCCGGATCTCCGCTGGCCAGCATGCTGACAAGTGTTTTTTTATCGCCCAGCAACTTAAGAAATGGTTTAGAGTCTTCCAATTGCATGATGCCCAGTACCAACGTATGTGATTGGTTGAAATAGGCATTGATATCGTCGCTGGCCATTAGTTCAATTTGAATGCCGTCGCGCTTGTAGTCCCAGCTTACTTCAGCCTTGGCTTCCTTTTGGGTATTTCCTCCCATGGCCGAATTCACGCTTGAGCACCCCTGAAGCAGGATCATAAGGCTGGCAAGCATGAGTGTCAGTATTCGACGTCGCGGCATGAGGACCTAACAGTTGCAAATTTGAGAAAGAAAAAAATACACTACGGCAATTGAACCAACACCTTACCCTAACCGGCAGGATTATAGCCCATGGACCCATCTCAGCTTCCTCTTTCCTTGCCAGGTTTTCCTAAAAAATCATCGCGCTGGCACATTTCCCCGATGCTATTTCTAGTTGCGGGGGCTGTGTTTTTTCAGTCGCACGCACATGCCTCGAGTGCACATTTATTTCGGAACACGTCAGCACCACCGGAAGGCACCGTAGCGGTGCTGACTGTTACCCAGGAAGTAATAGAGAAAGCAGAAAAAACGGATGTCTGCTGGCAAACGATTGTCAGTGACCGCGAACGAGCCCAAAGACAATACGAAAGTCAGTCATGGCTTGTCAAGTATTGGCAACCCATATTGGGCGGTTTGCTGGGTGCGGCAGTGGGCTATAAGTTTACGGGCAACTACGGCCCAAAAAGCGAGAAGCTTTGGTTCTACCCAACTATCCTGGCCGGGGTGGCGGTTGGTGCGGTAGCCGGCCCGGGCATGGTAGCCGGCGCTTATGGGGGCGGTATTCTGGCGCAGCATTTCTGGCCAACCAAGTTGCCGCTGACGATCATGCTTTCGATGGTTGGCGGTATTTTGGGTGATGCCCTGATGAAGTTATTGTTTCCCGACAGCCCGCCCAAGGCATTGCTGCAAAAACCGCAGCCTGGGCAGTACCTGGCGAATCAGCAGTTTTACATCGAGACCACGTGTGTGCCTACAACACGCGTTACCTACACTGAGAAACCCTATCGGGTCACGTACCAGTTCAAAGGAGAAAAACGCAGTGCGTTGTTCGATGATTATCCGGGCGATTACATTAAATTGAATAGCGACGGACGACCGGTAAATGAAAAACCGAAGGCCGGGCCGCCCACTGTTCGCGTGTCTGAAAAAAAGTAAATGTACCCGGCTCCCGCAGGAGCCGGGCAAGTAGCTAATGACGTCAGGTCTCGCTTAGTTCGCGTTTACCTTCACCTGACTGGGTTCAAGCAATGCCCCGAAGGTATTGCCTTTGTTCGACTTGGCTGAGTCCAGTTGCCGCACGACCGGGTTACCTTCGAACTTTACTTTGAAGCTGGCGGTCACGAACTCGCACTCTCCCATCATCGTGTTTGATACCACGCCACCTTCAACACCAGCATTATCCCCCATGCTCATTGCTATTTTCGAGGCCTTGGTCAGTGCAGGGCATCCGCCGATAAGGACTTTGAGGGTGGTGGGATTGGCCAGCGTGGTCATGGCAGTATTTACATAAGGAATGGGAACAGGTGCGCCCGGCGGCACAGGTGTTTTACAGACATCGGGCATGCACATGGCTTCCCCGGCTTCAATCGTCGCAACAAACATAATGCCCTCCTAACCCAGGTCGATTTTCTGGCCGTCAATCTTCACAAAGCCTTTTGCTGTGTGTGTAACGTGGCCGGCCTCAATGTGGTGATGGTCGTCGACTGTCACTCGAACGCGGCCGGCACGGGTTTCATCCAGCCCATCTGTTTTACGGAAGCTTTCTTTAAGGCGTTGGATAAGTCGCCCGACCTGTGATGATAGTGTTTTCGCGGTAAAGGAAACATTAACCGCACATGATTCAATAGTTTCGAACCAGCTTTGCCAGTGTTTGACTCTTACGTTTGAATGTACAGCATTGATATCAAGCGTGCTGCTGTTCAGGTGAAGATGGGATGTGCTGTTCAGGTGCAGGTTCCGGGTTTGCAATTCGAGCCCGGCTTGATTCGCGTGAAGCTGGGTTCCGCCCGGCAGGCTCAGGCTGCCGCTGTCGGGATCATTACGTTGCAGAATGGCCAGAATAAAGCAAGTGCTATTGTCGATGGCATGTGTCACCAACACGGTATCGCCGGTTGCAGGCGTCAGAAGGCAGCTGGCGGCAAGCTGCCCCCGTGAAAGATCAGGATCACTCAGAAGAAAGTGGTCGCCCGACATGCCAGTAACGGTTGCCGTGCCCAGGCTTTGAGCCGTGGATTCGTGCCGGGGTTTAAGGCAATGAACAGTTGCAGTCATAGTTTTTTCCGGTTGGCCTGCGTTTACGCAGGAGGTTGCCAGTTTTCTGCTTTTTCGCGGACGGGGTCGGTACGGAATGTGTCGTTGAAGCTGGCACCTTCCCAAAGGGTTTTTTCTTCCGACATTTTATGCAGGTTACACAATTGAATGGTCGCGTTCCTGAAGCTTGCCTCATCCAGTGAAGCATGGGAAAAATCGCATAGCTCAAGTAGTGCGCCATCCCATATGGATTGTTGCGCCTGAACACCTACCATGGGGGTGACATTCCAGAAGCTGTTGGCAGCACGGGCCTGTACCAGCTTGGCATGCGAGAAGTCGCAGATTTTGAACGTGCTGCCGGTCAGGTCGGCGGCGGTCAGATCGGCAGCGGCAAAGCTGGCGTTTTCCGCTTTGACGTTGCTTAGGTTAGCGCCCTTGAGTATTGACATGGAAAACTGTGTTTGTAACATTGAGGCGCCAGAGAAATTGGCCCCCTGCAGGTTGGCCTCGATAAAGAGTGTCAACGTCAGGTCGCATTCTGGAAATTGTTGGCCCGATAGATTTGCGTTCATCAGCATGGCCTGGCTTAAGTTGTTCTGGCCGAAGACAACGGCGCTCAGGTCCGATTCCATGACCATCCAGCGGCTTAAGTCGCTTTCCTTGAGGCTTGTTCCGCTCATTGAGCAGGCCTTCATGCGGGTGGTGCTTAAATTGGCTTTCAGAAAGACGGCGTTATCCAGAACGCAGTTGTCGAACAGGGCTGCCGAGCAATCTGCCTCGGTTGCGTTAACCTGACTGAAGTCGGATTTTATGAGTGACGCGGTGGTGAAATTGGCTTTCTCGAAGGTTGTGCCGACCGCTTTTGTGTTGTTAAGCGTGGCGCCAATGAATTGAGCTTTTGTCAGATTGGCGCCGCTTAAGTCGCAGTCGTCGAACTGTGCCTGGGCAAAGTCGGCACCGGAAAGGTCGGCCCCTTGAAAATTCACTTTACGAAACTTGATGTTCTGAAAGCCGGTACCCGCCAGGGAGGCACCGCTTAGATCGGCATCTTCCAAGACACCATTAACAATAAGAGACTGAGGGGATGAAGCCATATGGTGTACCTTCAAGCGGTTATTGGGTAGCTAACAAGGTGTTGTCGAGGTTGGCGTTGTGGAACCGGGCGCCTGCGATTTTTGTGTCGACAAAGGTTGCGTTGTACAAGTTGCTATTGTCAAAATTCACTGATTGCAGGTTTGCATGAATAAACGACGCTTGCATCAGGTTTGCTGCACTGATTTCCGCCTGCTCGAGGTCGGATCGGTCGAAGCAGGCAGAGCGCAGGTCGGATTTCGTCAGCCGGGCACGGGTCAGGATGCAGTCAGATAAATCCATTTTGCTCGCTTTGACACCCAGCATGGAGACTTCGTTCAGGTTGGCGCCCGCCCATGCGGCCGTCTCGAGAATAGCTCGATCGAGAAGCGCGTTCTGAAATGACGTGCCAGGGCCGGCCTGGCTGCCACTGAGGTCGGCTTGCGTTAGATTTGCACCGGCCAGATTGGCTTGGGATAAATTGGCTTTGGGGGCAATTGCCCCTTGCAGATTAATGCGTTTCACCGACGCGCCGGCCAGATTTGCGCCGTCAAGTCGCGCGGCAGGTAACTGTGCATTATCCATGTTGGCCTGATCGAACTGTGCACCCGAGGCAACCAGGCGTTCGGCCCGAATACCTTGTAGCCAGGCATGTGAAAGCGTGGCTTTCTGAAGATTGGCGCTGGACAGGTCTGCACTCGAGAAATTTGCCTCTGTGCAGTCGCTGCTTTCAAGGTTGGCGCCGCGCAATGTGCTGCCGACAAAACTGCTTTTTCCCAGGCTGGCTTTGACGAATTGGCATCCAGACAAATCGGCAGCGTCGAAGCGCGTGCCGGTTGCAAAGATGCCATTCAAACATGCGCCTTGTAGTTTTGCGCCGGCCAGGTTGGCGCCTGCCAGCACCGACCCGGAGAAATCCATTCCGCTTAGATCAAGGCCTGCCAGGTTGGCGTGTGTCAGGTCAAGATTGACACACGGATACCCATTGGCCTGCGCGTTTACGACAAGCTGACGGTTGCGCGCGGCAGCCATTGCGTCGTGCAATTGCGCTGTATCATTGCTTGCGGGCGCCGCCTGCGGTGCGAAGGGCGCGGGCTGGGGGTAAGGCGTCAGGGCTTTTTTCAACGCGGCTTGTGTGTCGGCCGGTTTTGTTTCGGCCGGCGGTTGGGTACCTTCTTCTTCCTGAATGACTTTCAGCAAGCCTTCTATTTCGTTGAAAAAGCCGGTCAGTGATTTGCTGCGCTGTGTAATGGCCTGGGCGAACTGCCGGGTATTTGGATTGGCTTCCAGCATGCCAAGCAATTGATCCTCGCGAATGCCGGCTTTGTTTAGGGATGCCTGAAAATACTCGCGCTGGTCCCTGACTTTCTTGATAAGCTCTTCGCCGGATGTTGACTCAAGCGAGGCTTTGAAGTCCGGGGAGGTGACGTCCGGGACATCTTTGAATACTTCGGGGGCCATGCCTTTCAGGCAATTGTTCAGATACAGATCGACCGGTAAAGGAAGCTCACCCGGGTCTTCAAATTCGGCATAGAAAGCGTTGATATCCCGGGCATCGGGATCCGACACCGCGATACTGCCGCGAAACGTTAAAACGCCCAGGCGCTCTTCTGGCAAGAGCCAGACCGTGTCCAGATGTACATTAAGTTCCCGAAAATGTGCGCTGCCATCGGGGCTTGACTGATGCACGAAGAAACGAGGCCGAGTGCGGGGTAATCGACCCTGCAGCACGGGGTGTTCCGGGTGCATGTTCTGTATTTCAATTGTTTCGCCACCGGCCCAAAAACTGTCAAGGTGCTGGTCTTGTGCCGCCGCCATAAAGTAACGCGCGTCGGTATCGACAGGCAGATGCGGCCATCGCGTATTGCGCCAATGTTCGTTTTGCTTGCCAAGGTGTTGCGCGCGCTGCGGATAGGCGCTGGGCAAGGGGCCAAAACCGGCAACCGGTGGCCGATCTTTTGCCGACAGCATGAGATGGTCGGGCAGCTCAATGTTGGGCAGTTCGGCGTCGCCGCCTTTATTTGTAAAGCCCTTGCCGTTCGGATTGGCGTCGTAGCCTTTACCGCCAAATGCATTGGTTAATGTGATTGGCATTTTCTCAAAGGCGTCCGGGGCGGAGATGCCCCCGGCAACATTCAGTTTTCGAGGGCCGAAAACGGCCAGCCTTTTGTTCAATGCGCCAATTGAAATATGGGCGGAGACGGGCTGTTGCGTGGTCCCGGCAGGCGAATAGCAACACCCCGCTGCCAGAAACTCGCCTTTGGGTTTGGGCCAGCCTTCGTCCAGTGTTTCGTTTTTTTGCAGCACATTGGCAGCATGCTCCCAGATAGACGAGAACGTGATGTCTTGTTCCGTGCCTGACGCTTGCAGAACGAAGGGCACCATTACGCCGAACGACATGGCGTACTGATCAGGCTCAGGACTGTATATACGATGAACCAGCTCCGTTCGGCCTGGTTTGATTATTTTCAGTCCGGGAAGGGTTTCATGCATAGGCATTTTATTCGGCATTTAGTTGCTCTGTAATTTCGTCGACTTTGTTGCGAGTTGTCATCAATACGCTGTTCAAAGTGTCGGTTGCCTCTTTAAGAACTTGATACTTGTCTTCCAGAGCGGTCTCGGTTAATTTTCTGGCCGTCATTTCAGTTGTAAGAGTGGCGACATCGGTTACTGCGTCTGTAATGCCGCTGAAGGTTAAGCCGGGTGGGCCAGGGTTCAATACGGTCACCGCGTCGCCCAGTGAGAAACCGGTTGCGTCGATACGTACTTTCGATTCGCCAAAACTCAGGACGACACCAGTATCATTAATGGTGATGTTGTTGCCTGCGGTGCCCATACTGCTTTCGCTGCTCGTCAGGCGCATGACCGAGCCGGTTGGGCCACCAGCCAGGGCACTGATTGTGCGATCTCCCACAGAGAAACTGTTTTCGTCGTTGTATTTTGCCTGGACGCCGGTATCGGTTAAGTTCAGGGCGGGCCCTGCGGCCATGGTGGAGTTTGAAGTGGTGACATTCAGGGAGTGTGCTTGCGCATTAACGGTGTGGGATGACACGCCGCCATCAGTAAGCAGATCTGCACGTATGCCTGAGCCGTAGATGCGGGTCATGCCATCGTTTGATACCTCTAGCCGGGAGCCACCCACGCCGGCGCTGCCCGCGCTCCGGGAAAAGCCCAGAATCGACGTGCCGCCGTTTGGCTTGTCATAGCCCAGGTCGGTGTTGGATGAACTGAGTTGTACGCTGTTCTCGCTGATAAACACGCCGGAGGTGGGGCTGGGCGCCGTCATTTTTCGCGTGCCCAGAAACACACCGCCGATGGCGTCCATGGTCAAGACGCCCGCCGGCGAATCGTTTTCACCCAGCTTGCGCCATTTTCCATACTTAAGCAAAAGGAGCGGTGCGAGGGTTGCTGCAATTGATGCGATCGAGGTGAGTTGCCCCAGTGCAATATCAAGCCCAGGCACTTCCAGTTCTTCGTCTTCTGAGGGGGAAGTGATTTTTTGCTGGGTCGCGTAGGCAACCGCGGCAAGCATGGCCAGGGTCTGGACGGTCAGCAGGGTGAACGTGGCAGTACGAAGGGTTTTCGCGTAGGCCACTTGCTCTGCACTGGCCCCCACTGTGCCAATATAGGAATCCATGTAGTAGAACTCACCTTCCTTGGCACTTTCCACCGTGGCGGTTTTAGTCAGTTCGAACTCGGCCGATAACTTGGCTTCGAACTTGGAGCCAACGAATGTTTCTGATTGCAATGCCAGCGCAATGTCATTTTTTACGCCTACCGTTACTTCGGTTCTAACGCCGTATATGACCTCCAGGTCAGATGCGGTGATCAATTCGGTTTTGCCGCTGCCAAACCAGCTTAACGACTGACCTTCACTAACGTGCGCAATTCCAGTCATGTTGGGGTCCTGTGGGTTATAAGGTTCTGAAAATGAGTTGCTTTATTCAACTGATGTTCTTCAAGACTTCCGCCGGGTTGGTGGTGCCGCCCAGCGAGACATCGGCGCCGACGAGCGGGAAAGTACCGATATAGACGCATGAGCCTTTTGCGGGCGAAAAGAAAGAGACAACTTCGCTGCCAGGTTTGTCGACCATGTTCATTAAATTGCCCCGGGAAGTGCGTACCCCGTTGCATGCCGAATTCGAGTCGCGCACAATGTTGGGATTCTCCGAGTTCGGGACCGCACCCAGAATGATGGGTTGGTCGGGGTCGCCGCCCACAAAGCCGATCAGCACCTCGGTGCCTTTCAGTAAGGGGAAGTGCATACCGTTGTTCTTGCCTGCATACGGCGTTGCCATGCGCAACCAGGAAGAGCCTTTATTGGCCGACTTGGATGAGTAGTCGTAAAGCAATTGCACCTTGTATTGACCATACTCATTCAGTTCGGCGTGATCGCCCTGTCCTTCGGCATCGATAACGGCATTGAGAAGGCCGGCAATAACCGGTTTGGACGCGGTTCGCTCAGGACGAAACTGCTGCGAGGCTTCCAGCGCCGTGAAACGGCATTCGTATATGGAGCCTTGCTCGCCATCGTTGTAAGTGGTGTTCTGGCCCGCCAGGATAACGCCGGTTTGTGATCCTTGATGCTCAACTGAGGTCACCCAGTATTTTTTGTTGTAGCTGTCGCGGTAATGGTGTGAAACTTCCAGGAAGTAACCGCTACGCACCCCGGCCGCGGGGGCTGTCCCATGGTATGTCGTGCCTTTGCAAGCCAGTTCTTCAGACCTTATCCTGGCCAGTCGTTCAGCATCGGGCTCGGTTCGGAGATTGTCTCCGTAATACATGTAGCGCCCTTTTTTCCCACCGGCTACGGCGTGTTCCGATTTCAGGCTGTCACCCAGGCTTGCTTTGCGGAAGTTGAAGTCCTGAACAAGTACCTGGCCGGGGATGTGGGTTTTGCGGCAGTTGAATGCAGTTACGCAATTGTCTTGCCGGTCTGTCTGGACATTTTCGGGCGGGGTATAACGCAAGGAAACCGTCTTTTCGGGTTGTGCTTCCTTGTAGTCGACCATGTTCAATACCTCTCCTACAGAGGCATTGTCGTCGTGATCGAAGAAATAATAAATGCCCTCGTGCTCCATCCAGCGGGAAACGAAATTGAAATCGGTTTCCTGATACTGGCAGATGAAGCTGCGCTGCCTGTAGTCGTTCTCATTCTTCAGGGTCAGCTTGATATCCGGCCCTTTCAGGCCGTTGCGATCCAATATTGAACGGATAATCTCCGGTATCCGGTTTTCGTTCAAATAAACGTCGTTCAGAAAGGTCAGGCCCAGTTGCCATAGGCGGGGCACCAGCGTGGCCCGATAGAAATAGTAGTCGTCTACCTGACCTTCCTGCTCAAACCGGGCAATCATGCCATGATAGGGCGTTGAACTGGCGTGGTCTCGAGACCAGATATGCAGCGTGCCCGTGGCGTTCAGTACGCTGTCCAGGTCAACGTCACTTTCCGTCGATACCAAAACAATATCAAACTCAAAGAGTTCCGATACGGCCTCATTGCCGGTGAAGCGAACGACATCGAATTTGGGCAGGTCTTTTCGGCTGAGTTCGAATGTGAACAGTAGCTCTTTTTCTGCGTTGCTAGCCATGGGGGGATTCCTTTAATGCGGGGCGCAGCGAGTTACAGCACGACTTGTGCGTGTGCTTCGTGAGGTGATTGTGTATCAACCAGCCAGGTATCGTGGCCCAATGCCGCCCAGTTTCTGTTTGGCGCTCCCAATTGAATGGGCTGAACCGCACCGCGGCGTAATTGAAGGTCGAGACGTACATTCAATGGGTCAAGTAAATAATAACGGATAATAAATGTCAGCTTGTTGAATTCTTCCTGGCCTGGAAGCAGCCCAAGAAACGTGGTTTGGTCAATGTCATGAATGCGTATCGTGAGGTTGTCGCTGCGGCTGCTCACAATCGCGCCCACATGGCTGTCGTCGCCAAGGGTACATGCCTGGGAGCCCAGGTGTAAACGCTGGTCGGCCGGAATGGCCTGCCACCTTTGGTCTTGCTGTACTACCTCTACATTTGATTTTGGGTAAAGTGCCGAGATGATGGTGCGCAATCCCATTGCCGAACGCGGGTATTGGCTGAATAGACCGGCGAAGCGCAATAAATGACTGAATCCGGGTTTGCTCAGGAAGCGCAGGGGTTCGTTGATACCGACGAAAGTATGGAATATTTCCAGCAGGCGGTTGTCGTTGAATTCTTTAATGCGAACGTGCGCCCGCGATTTCAGCCATGCCCGGAAGAACAGTGGATAGATGGTCTGGCTGATAATGTCCAGAAAGTCGCGATTACTGTGCCGACCCTCGTGGTGCTCGTCGAGAAGTTCTTCTGAGTAAAAATTGGGCAAAGGCGATGTGACGCCGTACAAGCCCAGGAAATTTGCCGTCAGGCGATAGGTTCCGGGTGCGGTTTCCCTTATCTCGTTAAGGTCGGTACCCGGGAAGTGCAATGAAAGGCTGGGGCGTATTTTGACATCGGCTTCGGGTTGGCCTTCCTTCAGGGCAGTAAGGCGCAATAGGCGGTAGGCCTGAAAAAACGAGAATCTTTCACTTTGCTGGAGTAAGCGACCCTTTATAGCAAGGTCTTTTGTCCCATCCTGATCGGCCATTTAAATTCCGTTCCCGTATTGTTATCGCGAATTTCGAATCGTGTGTACGAGTTGATTCCTGCATAACATGAGAGGAATCGGTCAAGCACACTGCCCCATAAATACAACGCACCTGGACTTGCCCAGTTTTTTTCCTCGCAAGTCAGCACAACTTGCTGGCCCTGCATCATAGCGCCTCGGACCAGCCTGGTTTCACGTGTTACTTGCAAGTGGGTTAAACCATCGATCTGGCGGTCGTTGGCACTGCGTGTGGCCCTATCGTGTGTGCAGGTAGAGTTATAGAGTCGCAATATCCCTTTTAAGTTCTCAATACCAGACAAAGAAAGTAAATTCAGTGTGGTGTGGCTTATGACATCCCACAGCAGTTTTTCCCCGCTGGGCGGGTCAATCGAAGCCGTGACCGGCGTTATGTTACTGAAAGTAAATCTTTCGGGTGAGGTGCTGGTTGGTTTTGATATGTCGCCCAGTTTGAGTGATTCCGGCAGATAACGGTTTGTGCAGGTAAGACTCACTGACAACGTTTCGTTTTCCGGGTTGTCGTTCTTGTCGTAAACAACAGACAAGTAGGTGTCGATGGTTTCTCCGACCAGCGAGGGCCGCATGGACGTGCGATAGCTGGCCTGGCTGTGGTCTTTATCGTGTGTTAACAGCGAAAAGGGCACGTAATCTTTGTTTTGCGCGTTGCCCTGCACATATCCTGTGACGTTATCAATGGAGTAGATTTGAAATTGTCGTTTATGCGCCCCGCTGGGCAACACAAGATATTCTGATGTTTCGTGGGTCAGGTTAATGGGTTCAGCCTCATGCTCAAACAGGTTCACAACCGGGGCCACATTCATGGCAAAGTCGCGGGCCGAAAGGGTAGGCAGGGGAACGGCTGATTTATAAAACACAAACTCAATTCGGAATTTGTCTCCCTTCAAGGTGTTGCGACCTTTGGAAATATCTGCGATTTCGAAGAACAGAAATTTCTGGGGGAAAAACAATAGCTCTTGTAGCCAGCCGAATGCGGGGAAAGCGTTATCGGGGTATGGCAACAGAGGCTCATCGAACGCCGGGAAATGGACTTTCGGTGAAAGTACAACACTTTGCCCATGTGCATCTAGCAGCCGGATTGATTTAAGTTGCGTGCCAAGCAACATGAGTAGGTTTGCGGCACTTGCATGTTCTTGCGCCAGGAAAAGGCGCAGGCGGGGCGGCAAGAATATGCCGTCTGCTTCCTCGGTGGTTTTGAACTGTAGCCAAAGTACCTGATTGCCGTCTGAAAGCTGGTCGGATAGAACCGTTTCGAGTGTGATGGGGTGGGCGTGAATATCGGCTGTAGTGCGAAACTTGCATGAAATGCCTTCGACTGGGGCTGCGCCGATTTCGGTACCGGTCTGGATCACCGCCGGCTCTGATAGTTGAGTTTTCGGCGTAAATGAAATAAGCGAAGCTGCCGGCAGGGGGCGTAAAAACTGGGGTACCAGAACGCTGGCCAACTCCTGGACGATTTCCGGGAACTCGTCGTCGAGTTTTTGCAGCGTGAGACCATTCAGGAAGGCGACCCCTTCCAGCAGACGCTCGACATCCGGGTCGGTTGTGACTGCGCCCAACATTGGGGCGACAGCGGGGTTCGTTTGTGCGAACTCTAGAGAATTGGCTCGCAAACGTGCGAGTTCAGTTGAGTAGAACCTGTTGAAGCTTGTAGCCATGAATATAGTGGACGGTGCGCCGAAGAGTCACTAATATTGCATGATCCCGCTTGGGGGTGTCAAGGATAAGCACGGTTCAAGGATAGCTTTATGTACAAGATAAGTCTTTTAGAGCGACTGTCAGCGCTAGAGGAGCCGCTGCTTGTGGTTGGGCGCACGGCTGAACGCCAGTTGCGTGACTCTATCGTGGGCCATTTGCGCAAGTTGCTTAATACACGTGCCGGTTCTGTTCCCATCGATCCAAATTATGGCTTGCCCGACATGAGCAATATCGCCGGTTCATTTGCCTTGGGCACAACCGAGTCCTTGTCTGAGTCGATCATTCGTCAGGTTGTCCGTTATGAAAAAAGGCTTTTGAATCCGAAGATTGCCGTTGAAGAAGAGAAGCGGGACGTCATTACATTACGTTTTGAGCTCAGCGGACAGGTAGCGTCGGCGCAGGACGGCGACGATGTTTTGCAACCGTTTGCCATGATTATCCGGATTAACTCGTCGGGACAAGTCTTTGTGGAGTCGAAGGTCGATCATTGAAGTGTCGCTTATGTTGAAATAAATCGGCCCTTTCTGCCAAAAAGGCGAAAGGGCCGATTGTTTTACAAAATGACCTGCGCTGCTCAAAGCCGCAGCACAGGTCATTTGTTTTCAAGTGAAAGAATGGATCTTGCTTTTAAGCATCGAAACGGTCGGCATTCATGACTTTGGTCCAAGTGGCAACAAAGTCTTTTACGAATTTCTCTTTGCTGTCGTCCTGGGCGTAGACTTCGGCATAGGCCCGCAAAATCGAGTTTGAGCCGAACACTAAGTCAATGCGAGTGGCCGTCCACTTTGCGTGCCCCGTTTTGCGATCACATATCTCATACAGGTTGGCGCCTTTGGGTTTCCAGTTGTATGCCATATCAGTCAGGTTCACGAAAAAGTCGTTGGTTAGAACGCCTTCGTGGTCGGTGAAGACACCGTGCTTTGTTCCGCCGTGGTTGGTTCCCAGCGCACGCATGCCACCAACCAGTACGGTCATCTCGCAGGCGGTCAGGCCCAGAAGCTGGGCACGATCAAGCAGCATTTCTTCGGGTTTGACCGCGTAATCTTTCTTGAGCCAGTTACGGAAGCCGTCGGCCACCGGTTCCAGCGGTTCAAAAGATTCCACGTCGGTCATTTCCTGCGATGCATCACCACGGCCCGGAGTGAATGCAATGGTGATGTCGACTCCCGCTGCCTTGGCGGCTTGCTCAACACCCATGTTTCCGGCCAGAACAATGATGTCGGCCAGGCTGGCTCCGGTATCGGCAGCAATTTTTTCATAGGCTTGCAGGGCTTTGGCCAGACGCGCCGGCTCGTTCCCTTCCCAATCCTTCTGGGGGGCCAACCGGATACGCGCGCCATTGGCGCCGCCGCGGAAGTCGGACCCACGGAAGGTGCGAGCGCTGTCCCAGGCGGTACAGATCATTTCGCTTTGACTCAGACCGCTGTTTTTGATGGCCTCTTTGACCGCATCAACGTTGTAATCTGTACGGCCTGCGGGGATCGGATCTTGCCAGATCAGGTCTTCTTGAGGAACGTCCGGCCCGATGTAGCGGGACTTGGGCCCCATGTCACGGTGAATCAGTTTGAACCAGGCGCGGGCGAAGACTTCATTGAAGTAGTCGGGGTCTTTTTGAAACCGCTCCAGGATCTTGCGGTATTCCGGATCCATTTTCAGCGCCATGTCGGCGTCTGTCATGAGCGGCATTTTCCGGATCGACGGGTCTTCAACATCAACCGGCATGTCTTCTTCTTTGATATCCACCGGCACCCATTGCCACGCACCTGCAGGGCTTTTCTTTGATTCCCACTCGTGATTCAGCAGCATATGGAAATAACCGTTGTCCCATTTGGTTGGATGCGTCGTCCAGGCGCCCTCCAGGCCGCTGGTAATGGCGTCGCGTCCGATCCCGCGAGGATTGTGGTTGGCCCAACCCATGCCTTGGTCTTCCAGGTCGGCGTCTTCAGGGGCAGGGCCTAGCTTGGCCGCGTCGCCGTTGCCGTGGCATTTGCCAACCGTATGGCCACCGGCTGTGAGCGCGACGGTTTCTTCGTCGTTCATTGCCATGCGTTCGAACGTAACCCGCACGTCGTGCGCTGTTTTCAGCGGATCGGGGTTGCCGTCGACGCCTTCCGGGTTGACGTAAATCAAGCCCATCATGACGGCGGCCAACGGGTTTTCCAGGTCGCGTTCGCCGGAGTAGCGGCTGCCTTCGCTGCCGCTGGGTGCCAGCCATTCTTTTTCGGAGCCCCAGTAAATGTCTTTTTCCGGATGCCAGATATCTTCGCGGCCAAACGCAAAGCCGAATGTCTTCAGCCCCATCGATTCATATGCAATATTGCCGGCCAGGATAATCAGGTCGGCCCAACTGATTTTATTGCCATATTTTTTCTTGATGGGCCATAACAGGCGACGGGCTTTGTCGAGGCTGGCGTTGTCGGGCCACGAGTTCAGCGGCGCGAAACGCTGGTTACCGGTGCCACCACCGCCCCGGCCGTCGGCCACGCGGTAAGTGCCTGCGGCATGCCAGGAAAGGCGGATCATCAGGCCGCCATAATGCCCCCAGTCTGCCGGCCACCAGTCTTGACTATCCGTCATCAGGGCCGTGACGTCTTTTTTAAGGGCGTCGAAATCAAGTTTCTTCAGTTCTTCGCGGTAGTTGAAATTCGGCCCGAGCGGATTTGTTTTGGTGTCGTGCTGGTGCAAGATATCCAGGTTCAGTGATTTTGGCCACCAGTCCATATTTGTTTTTTCGGCCGAGGTCAGGCTGCCATGCATAACCGGGCATTTGCCTGCGGAATTGCTTTCCATCCTTGACTCCTTCATTTAGTGAGTTGACGGTTTGTCGATAGAAACGGGGTAAGTCGGAAATGGCCCCTTTTTCTGTGAGTCAGTTTACGTGACTTTAATTCCCGATTCTTAATTTTGCATGAAAATTCGGGTCAAAATTTTGACCCGGCTCAAAGAGTAAGGTATCCGCAGGTTAGTTTTGCGGCAATCCCGCAGGAATAGAAAACGCCCTTTCGCACTTCCAGAAGAGATGCACTGGAAGTGCGAAAGGGCAGGATATCGACACCCGTTGTTTGTTTAGGTCAGAACACCTTCAAGTATCAAGACTCCGGGGATCCAGCCGGTTAGAATGCCGGTTGCAACGGTGGCCTGCCCGGTAAGGCGGGCAATGGGCTTTTGCACTCCAAGCAAGAGAAAAAACATAAACCACAGAATTGCCCATATTGCCCAGCAGAACGCCAGCCATATGCCGAGCGCGGAGTTGGCTTGGGCAAAGGCGTCGATTGTGACCGGTATGAGCGTGATGGCGACGAAAAAGCTGAACCAGCCCAGTCCGCGCCCATCTGCGCCGTTGAAGCGGTTTATCGCAACCCACAGGTAGGTAAAAGTGAATAACAAGGTGAGCGTCGCGCCGCGGATTGACGCGGGGTTGTTTTCAACAAAGGCCGCATAGAGCGCTACCAGGAGCGTGATTCCACCAACGAAAATATTGATGACTGCGATTTCACGATCACCGATACGGCCAATCAACCAGAGCCCGTTCAGAAAAAGAACCGCGCCGACATAAAGCAGAGTGAGTCCAAGCAGCATAGTGATCCCTCCAGTGTCTTTGTTTCACTAAATGACGAATGCATCATATGCAGTGGATCGAGAACTCCGAATCACCCTGTTTGAGGAAATCAATCTCACCCGTTCGAATGAGACGCACTTCGCCGGACAGGGTGAGATTGTTGCGCAGGATGTCAATCGATGTCGATGCAAATGCGCGAATGCAAATGCACAAGTTCCATTTGGCTATGCGTATCGGTCTTCTGGAAAATTTGCTTAAGGTGGCTGCGTACCGTGTTGTCGGAGACGTGCAGGAGACGCGCGGCGCCGGCGAGGCTATGCCCCGTGAATAACAAGCTGCTCAGGCGCTGCTGCGCTGGTGTGAAACTGAATTGCCGGGCAAATGAGCAATACTCGTGGCGGCAATGCTGGTTGCGAGCGGAAATCGCAACAAGTTCATTCCAGTCTCCGCGCTCGGCAGAGAAGCTTCGCCCGGCCGGATAGATCGACAGTACGGTTGGCCGGGCATTGGTGCCGCAGTTGACACTTAATAAATGCGGTGGGCATGGCTCGCCAATGCGTATGTGCCCCGCGATGGCGCGGATGGATTTGTGCAGTGCGGAATTGTCCGTTTCGGCAATGGCGCCCAGGCAGTTCTGTGGTGCAATGAGCCCCGAATTTTGCTCCAGCAACACGTTGGCTGCCCGATTGTGAAAGAGTATATGGCTGTTGGCGTCGGTGAGAAATGTTGCAACGGTAGTTTGCTGTATGACTTCAGTCAGGGCGCATCCGAAATCATGCGACTCGCGGTGCTTCCAGCCATTTTCCAGGGCCAGGCACAGATGCGCGAGTACGTCGCTGAGTGTGGCCAGGTCATTGGCGGTGAAGTCTTCTTGATCTTCGCTGCGATGAACGGCAAGGTAATAAATAAGTTCGCCGCGCCTTGCTGCAACGCCGCAAAGGCGATGCAGCAGTTTGTGCGGTTGCATTAGTGCCCGATAGAAATCGGTGCGCTTGAGTTCTGTTGTGCTGAGCAAATCTGTACCGCGAAGTACTGTGCCTGGGCGATATGCTTCGCTGGACAGAAACCAGGGGTTACGCGGTGCATGCTGGGCGTAAGCGTCGTGCAGATCGAGATCGTCGGGCGCCTGATAAAGCAATTGGCCGTGACCATTGCCAAGATGATGCCAGGCAATGGTGGTCCATCGGCTGTCCAGAACATGACGCAAATGGTAAAGCGTTTCGCTCCATGCCGCCTCATTGTGGGACGCGGCATGAATGTTGTAGAGCAAGGCGCTGATATGCGCCTTGCATTTTGACTGGGTTTGCATGCTGTCTCCTTATTGTGTTTACCCGCTTTTCTTCAGGTTCAGACTTCTGTGGTCTGATTGTCACGAGAGTAGCCGTTCCATTTTATAGTGCATTTTTATTCGGAAAAATAGCTCTTTTTGCTAGGTTTGCCCTGAAAAATGGGCGGTGTGCCTACCGCTATATTTCACCTGTTTGAGTGAGGCGGAATCCTCAATAGGGGGGATTTGCGCTTGTTGCGCCTTGTCTATGATGAGTTCGTGATCAACGTCGCGGATCCAGGCGATTGATGATCTTAGTTTCATAATCTTGGCAAGAAGGAGACAGGCATGACAGAGACGCTTGTAAAGGTAGACCTGAATCAGTCACCCTACGACAACGACATGATTCATAACCGTTGGCACCCGGATATCCCGATGGCGTGCTGGGTTAAACCGGGTGATGATTTCATCCTTGAGACTTATGACTGGACCGGGGGGGCGATTAAAAATAATGATGACGCATCAGACGTGCGCGACGTTGATCTCACGACCGTGCATTTTCTGTCTGGGCCGGTAGGTGTAGAAGGCGCCGAACCCGGCGATCTGCTGGTTGTCGACTTGCTGGATGTCGGCGCCAAGCAAGAAAGCATGTGGGGCTTTAACGGGTTTTTCTCGAAGCAGAACGGGGGTGGCTTCCTGACCGAACATTTTCCGGAAGCACAAAAGAGCATTTGGGATTTTCACGGGTTGTTCACATCAAGTCGACACGTACCGGGCGTGCGTTTTGCCGGTTTGATTCACCCCGGACTCATTGGTTGCCTGCCCGATCGGAAAATGCTCGATATGTGGAATAAGCGAGAGCAGGCCTTGATTGATACAGACCCGGATCGCGTGCCGCCGCTGGCTGCGCCGCCCAGTGCGCCCACCGCGCATATGGGCAAAATGCAACAGGGTAATGCCTGGGATAAGGCCGCCGCTGAAGGCGCACGTACCGTGCCGCCCCGGGAGCACGGCGGTAATTGCGACATCAAAGACCTGTCTCGTGGTTCAAAAATCTTTTTTCCTGTGAACGTTTCGGGGGCAGGCTTTTCGCTTGGCGATCTGCATTTTTCCCAGGGTGATGGCGAAATTACATTTTGCGGCGCCATCGAGATGGCGGGATGGGTGCATGTGCGCCTTTCGCTGATCAAGGGGGGTGTCGCCAAATACGGCATTAAAAGCCCCATTTTCAAGCCAAGTCCAATTACACCGAACTACAACGACTACGTGGTATTTGAAGGCATTTCCGTTGATGAACAAGGCAAACAGCATTATCTGGACGTGCACATCGCGTATCGCCAAGCCTGCCTGAGCGCCATTGAGTACCTCAAGAAGTTTGGCTATTCCGGGGCGCAGGCTTACGCAATTCTTGGTACCGCACCGGTGCAGGGGCATATCAGCGGCGTGGTCGACATACCCAACGCCTGCGCAACATTGTGGTTGCCCACCGGAATATTCGAGTTCGATATCAATCCCAATGCTAATGGGCCGGTGAAACACATTACGGGTGGCGTGGATGTGCCGCTTGCCCCAGATCGCTAACGGCGCATGGTTGGTCTCGTGAAGCATAGCGGCGTCGCGCAATTGCGACGCCGCGTTTTCTACCGTTTTTGAAAAGGGGTTTCCAATGCCCGTTTACGAATATCTGTGTAATTCTTGTGGCGATTTCACTGCGGTGCGCCGGGTGAGTGAGCGTGACGCAGAGTGCGCCTGCCCGCAATGCGGCCAGGCAGCTTCGCGGGTATTACTGACTGCGCCCAAGCTGGCGGTTATGTCGTCTGCTCAACGAGCGGCGTACGCAACCAACGAGCGTTCTGCACACGCGCCCTTGACCTCAACAGAGTATCAGGAACGCCAACGACATGGTCCGGGCTGCAGTTGTTGCAATGGCGCGAAAAACCGCAAGACGCATGTTTCGGCTGATGGCGCGAAGAGTTTCCCTGGCACGCGACCCTGGATGATCAGTCACTGAGAAGCCCTTCGGTTTCAATGAATCTGACAATCTCGTCGACGCCCACTTGCTTGCCTATGCTGCCCATGACAAAGGGGCGGTTGCCACGCATGCGTTTTGTGTCTTGTTCCATGATGTCCAAAGAGGCGCCCACCAGCGGCGCCAGGTCTGTTTTATTGATAATCAGCAAATCCGACTTGGTAATGCCCGGGCCGCCTTTACGGGGTATCTTTTCGCCCGCTGATACATCGATCACGTACAAGGTAAGGTCCGACAGTTCGGGGCTGAAGGTGGCCGCCAGGTTATCCCCGCCCGATTCAATAAACACAATGTCGGCATCGGGGAACTGATGCAGCATGCGATCGATGGCTTCCAGGTTAATGGAAGCGTCTTCGCGAATTGCAGTATGCGGGCAGCCGCCTGTTTCAACTCCCATGATCCTTTCGGCCGGTAACGCTCCGGAAAGGGTCAGCAAACGTTGGTCTTCTTTCGTGTAGATGTCATTTGTAATGGCCACAATGTCGTAATGAGGTGCCATTCTTTTACATAGCATTTCCAGCAAGGTTGTCTTGCCAGATCCCACCGGCCCGCCCACACCAATGCGCAAGGGTGGCAGGGCTTTGTTGCGTTTGCCTGTTGGGTTTGTTTGTTCGGGAGCATTCATGATGGCTTTCCTTGTTGGCTGACAGGGCTGGGTATTTACGCCGACCCTGGTTGTTGCTAAGAACGAAACAGCCGCGAGTATTGCGTTTCGTGGCGCGCGGCCACAATGGCAAATTGCGGGGCGAAGTTGTACAGGCGCAGGGGCTTTTGCGCAGCGCGATCATGTGCCTGTTCACAGACGTCGACAAGTGTTTCGCGTAACTGCTGAGTCACTCGTTGCCCGCTCATTTGGCCCAGTGGCACACTTTTCAACGCGGCCATTACCTGGTTCTCCAGCCAGGAGAAAAGATATGCGGTGAGCCCGGCTTGCGAATTGATTTTCTTTGCCGAAACAAGCCCTGCGTGAACACAGGGGAAGCTTGCGGGGTCGAGCGATTTCAACAGATCAATGTGATGTGGCTCGCACCATTTCAGCGACTCGGCCAGCTGTAACAATGACCAGCCCATTTGTTGGGTCTCCTGTCGCATTTCCTGTGTTTCGCGCGATGCCATGAACCAGTCATTGAGCCGGCATATGGTCTTCTCGTCCTCATTCTGAAAAGCGTTGTATACGCTCAGCCACAATGGTGCCTCGCCATAACCAAGCACGTGCTCCAACTGGTCTGCAATCCATTGGTAGGTCGTGGTTTCATCGTGAACCAGGCCCAGCTCTATGGCCGATTCCAGGCCTTGTGAGTAGCTATAGCCGCCAATGGGTAATGAGGGAGAGGCCAGCTGCAGCAGTGCCGTCAGTTGTTCAGGAGGAGGAGTCATGGCCCTGGTTTTTGCTTTTCGAGTGCGAGTGTTCGTGCACATGCGAATGTTCATGAGCATGGTAGGCGGCCTGGGCCAGCGCGTAATCCTCATCGAAAGTTTCGTCATGCCCATGTTTGTGTCCACCGCCGTAGGCGCCGGTTTCCGGTGAAAACGGTGCTTGCTCGCGGGTGGTCGACACGCCCGGCATACGTTTGAGCATGTTCTCAAGCACCGGGTCATATTCCAATTGCAGGCAACCAGTTTGAATTTCCAGGGCGACATGCCGGTTTCCCAGATGATAGGCGGCGCGTATCAGGTTCAATGGCGTATCGGCGCAAATGCGAAGGACGTCTTCCTGTGCCGCTTTGATCAGAACGTATTGGCCTTGTTTGTTACTGAGCAAGTCGCCATTGTGCAAGACGGTGCCCTGCGGAAGAACGATTCCAATGTCGGTGCCGTTTTCAAGTTTGGCTCGCTGGCGGCTGCGTCGACGCAATTGCAGCGGCAAGGTTAATGTCAGTGCATTGGCCGGCAGTTTGGTCGCCGGGGTATCGCGAAGCAGTATCCGGTCGAAAATATACATAATGTTTATTCCTGTTGGGCCCCGAGGCATATGCTCGTGACAACGTGCGTTGAGGTTTGGTTTGGAGGCGCCGTTTCATCAGAACAAGAAGTAGCGTTGCGCCATTGGCAGGGTCTTTGCGGGCTCGCACGTTAACCATTGACCGTCTGCCATGACCTGATACGTTTGCGGATCGACCGTAATGTCAGGCATCCAGTTGTTCAGAATCATGTCTTTTTTGCCAATGGTGCGGCATCCCGATACCGCTTCCAGCGTTTTGCTCAAGCCCAGGTCCCGAAGCTCAGGACTATTCAGGGCACTTTGTGAAACAAAGGTCAGCGAGGTTTTCAACGCGTGGCCGAAGCTGCCGAACATAGGGCGAAAGTGGACAGGTTGCGGGGTGGATATGGACGCGCCGGGGTCGCCCATATAGGCGGCGGCAATCATTCCCCCTTTCAGGATCAGGCTGGGCTTGACACCAAAGAACGCAGGGCGCCACAAAACAATGTCTGCCAGCTTGCCGGGCTCCAGAGAGCCGACCTTGTGCGCGATGCCTTGGGCAATGGCGGGGTTAATCGTATATTTGGCTACATAGCGTTTAATGCGATGGTTGTCGGCGTCTGATGTGTCGCCCTGCAGTGCGCCGCGCTGGTTTTTCATTTTGTCGGCTGTTTGCCAGGTGCGGCAGATGACCTCACCTACGCGCCCCATCGCTTGCGAGTCTGAACTCATAATCGAGAACGCGCCCAGGTCGTGCAGAACATCTTCGGCTGCGATCGTTTCACGCCTTATACGACTTTCCGCGAAAGCAATGTCTTCGGCGATGGCCGGGTCCAGGTGATGGCACACCATGAGCATATCGAGGTGCTCGTCGATGGTATTTACCGTAAATGGCATGGTGGGGTTGGTTGACGATGGCAGGATGTTAGGCATGCCGGCTGCCCGAATAATGTCGGGCGCGTGGCCGCCGCCTGCGCCTTCCGTGTGATACGCGTGAATGGTACGGCCTTTAAAGGCGCGGAAGGTATCCTCGACGAAACCCGCTTCGTTCAGCGTATCACTATGGATAGCGACTTGGACATCCATTGCCTCTGCGACATCAAGACAATTTGAAATGGCTGCTGGCGTCGTGCCCCAGTCTTCATGCAGTTTGAGGCCCATGGCGCCCGCCCGTACCTGTTCAGCCAATGGTTCGGGTTGGCTGCTGTTGCCTTTACCCAGGAAGCCCATATTCATGGGGAAGGCATCGGCGGCTGCCAGCATTGAACGGATATGCCATGGCCCGGGCGTGCACGTGGTCGCGAGCGTTCCCGTGGCGGGGCCCGTGCCACCACCAATCATGGTTGTTATCCCACTGGCCAGCGCTTCTTCTATTTGCTGGGGACAGATGAAGTGGATATGGGCGTCGATTCCGCCCGCGGTGGCAATCATCCCTTCTCCGGCAATCACTTCGGTACCGGGCCCAATCACAATCGTGACGCCGGGCTGGATGTCGGGGTTGCCTGCTTTGCCGATGGCGTGAATATGTCCGTTTTTAATGCCGATATCGGCTTTTACAATGCCAGTGACGGCATCGATGATGAGTGCATTGGTGATGACGGTATCGACGCAGTCGGCGCTGATGCGCTGGCTTTGCCCCATGCCATCCCGAATGACTTTGCCACCACCGAATTTCACTTCCTCGCCGAAAACGGTGAAGTCGTACTCCACTTGCGCCAGTAGCGTTGTGTCGGCCAGTCGGACACGGTCGCCGTTTCCGTTAACGGTCGTGGGACCAAACATTTCTGTGTAGGCTTTTCTGTTTATCGTGGGCATCACAATGCTCCCATTACCTGGCCGTTGAAGCCATAAACATGGCGAGCGCCCGCCAGGGCAACCAGCTCTACGGTGCGGCGTTGACCTGGTTCGAACCGCACCGCAGTGCCCGCTGCGATATTCAAGCGAAAGCCCCGGGCCTTGGCACGGTCGAATTCGAGTGCTGCATTGACTTCCGCAAAATGAAAGTGGGACCCCACCTGTACAGGTCGATCTCCTGTGTTGGTGACGTCTACCTCGCATGTTTCGCGGTTGGCGTTAAGGAGGATGTCGTCTTCGGCAACGAGTATTTCTCCGGGAATCATATTGACCTCTCTAATCAGGTAAGACCCAGGAGGGTCAGGCCGTATGCGGCAACTGCCGCACCGCAAGTGCGAATAATCCATTTTGCGTGCGGCCGCAGCGCCGTGCCCAAAGTAGTGCCGGCAAGCAATAGGGCAAGCGTGCCAAGCAGAAATCCGCCTATATAAGTCAACGCCTGTGTTTGCGCGGGAATTTCGTGGCCATGGGCAAAGCCATGGAAAACCGCAAAGAAACTTGTGATACTCAGCGCGATCCAGCCAGGCAAGCGAATTGCGCTGGCCGCCAGTAAGCCGAAAGTCAGTAGTGACAGCAGAATCAACGGTTCGACTGCCGGCAGGAGGATTCCTTGCAGACTCAGCACACATCCTGCCAACATGGCGACTAAAAAAGCCAGGAGTGTGCTGGCCTGCTGTGTTCGATTCGTCATGGTCAGTGCTACCCAAAGACCGACGGTCAACATGGCCAACAGATGATCGAGTCCGGTAAAGGGATGAATCAAGCCCGTGTAGAAGGCGTTGTGGGTTATTTCGTGTGTGTGGCCGGGGTGAGCGGGCGTTAGCGCCGGCATCAGCGTCAGGCTTGCTGCGAAAATCCAATGTTGAGCTTTCAGGCTTGGTTTCCGGGGTTGTGTCGTTTGTATTTGTTTCATGTCGATTCCTTGGCGAAATTACACAATAGGGTTGTGCACGGTAATGAGTTTGGTGCCGTCGGGGAAAGTGGCTTCAACCTGTACTTCCGTGAGCATTTCAGGCACGCCGTCCATTACATCGTTACGGCTTAGAAGCGTGGTGCCATAGTGCATGAGTTCGCTTACGGTGCGCCCGTCACGTGCGCCTTCCATCAAGCTTGCCGAAATGAACGCCATGGCTTCGGGATAGTTCAGTTTTAATTTTCGGGCCTTGCGTCGCTCGGCAAGAAGGGCTGCCGTAAATATCAGTAGCTTGTCTTTTTCTCTTGGGGTCAATTCCATTATTTGCTCCTGTTGGATTTATTAAGTGGCCCATAGGCGAATCGGTTTCGAGGGCACGCCAAGAACGAGCGGCCGCAGTAACGCCCATTGCTCAATCAGGAGTTGGCGGACATCTTGCGCATGTTTGCCCAGGACACGAATGAGAGCGAGCGCCTGATTGTCGTTTTTCGGCATCTGGGTAAAGCCGGCACGCATCGCATCATGCCAGGGTAGTGACATGCTGATCTGTTCGCATACCTCATCAGATAGCTTTGGGCCGAATGCCCATAGGGTGGCCGTAACCGGGAAGTCGGCCATGCCACTTTGACTTTTGCGCAAGGGATCCCGGGCGCCCAGGCAGCCCGTATCAATCCATAGCAAACGGTCATCAAGCGTGAGTCGCAGGTCCATGGTTACTTGGCCGTTCCGCCAGTGTTCGTTGGCGCATACGCTACCAAGCTGGATCGTTTCCCACCCAACTATGCGTGCTCCGCTTTGCAGTGCGATTGTTGTTTGTGTGGTGGCATGCGCCTCTTCAAATACGATGTTCTCCTGCGGTAACCAGTCGAGCCTGGCGTCGCTATGAACTTGCAGCGTGACGTGTTGGGCTGAAGCCTGGCCGTTTGATTTATACCAACGCGTTGCACCGGGCGTGTTAATCACGGCATGGGCATGTTCATGGACCTGAATGTCGATATTCAAGTGATCGCCTCCCGCAATACCCGAAGGGGGATGTAATATCGATGCGTGGCAGATATTCCCGTCTTCGGGATAAAGTGTTTTTTGCACCAGCAAGGGCCCCTCATGCCGTTTATGGCTAAGGACAGTCTTCCCGGCATAACCCGATGTAAATTCAAGTTCCAGGCGAGCGTGCCAATTTTGCATAATTGATACAACTGTGGCGTGTTTGCATTTTTGAGGCGCTATTGCGGCTTAGGTGGGTTCAGGTTTCTTATAATTGTTATAAGCAAATTCTGTGCCAAAGATTCGAGTGCATGAATTGGCCTCGACCCCTATGGTCGCATTCTGTGCAATATTTATTTATTATGGATTTGTCTGGTGCGCAAAGATCAATTTTGGAACCAAATTTGCGAGTAAATTGCACTGCTGTTGGGCGATGTGTGAAATTAAGGTGCGGGCTCGCACCTTAATTGTGCAGTCGGGCGTGTGCACTCGATGCCTCATTGGGCCGCGGTTGCTGTTCAGAAGCGGCCTTTTCGCGTGGTTCAAAAGGCAGTGCCGGATTTTTTCGTCGCGTTGTTGCAGCCAAAAAAATGGCCCCCATTTCTGGGGGCCATTTACTGCGAAAATCCGCATAAATACTTGGTGCCGGCTAACGGATTCGAACTGTTGACCTTCGCATTACAAGTGCGCTGCTCTACCAACTGAGCTAAGCCGGCTAAAGACCATAATTCTACTATTTTTTTTAAACGTTTGCTTGGATTACAACGTGGGGAATTCCCCGTCTCCACCGGCCAGCCAGTTACGACCCCGACGGTACAGGTTGTCAACTTCTGTTCCCGTTAGCATCGGCATGTCCATTTTCACGTTGTAGCCAATGCGCGTTTGAATATAAGCCAAGTGGCGATAGCCTGCAGGCATCTTGGCCAGGGCGTCGTGATCCAGCTTCAAGGTCGCGCTGCTATCCAATGGATCGATACGATCTTTCTCGTAAATGGGTTGGCGATGCAATACCTTCCATTCCCCTTCATGCTTTACCATGAAGTCGTAGAAGCGGCCTGTGCAGACCACATCGCATAAAACGCCTTCTACATCCCCGCGTTGGGATATAGTCATTTTTGTTTGTGAAATGGCACGGTCGCCATTAATATCGACGGCTGAACCGCCCAAAAAATGCAAAATGCTAACGCCCTTTTTCCAGCCTTCTTGCGTTACGCGAATAAAGTCGGTGTAGTGGCCCTGAAACCAGGTGGCCATCATGACGCCATCGGGGTGCCAGACGGTCGCGAAGCGGTCCCAGTCACCGGCATCGCGCCATACGGCCCAGCGCTCAACGGTTTGACGAATAAGAAGCTCTTCTTGCAAGCTGTTGCTCATTGTGTCTCCAATTGTGGTGTCTTTTGAATGGCGTTATTTCACGATGGTTAAACGTGGTCGTTTAGGATCGTCGTCGGGGCCATCATCTTTGTTGTCGATGTTGGGCGTGGCTTTTGTTTCACCCGCCGTATCGTCAGTTTCATCGATGCTGCCGGGATAGGGCGCAGAGGGCTCTACCTCAAACCCCATGCCGGCCCCGGTTTCCCTTGAGTAAATCGCGGCAACCGCGCAGACGGGCACGAAAATGTGTTCCGTTACGCCGCTGAAGCGCGCCTGAAACTCAATATACTCATTACCCAACACCAGCGCATTCGTGGCCAAAGTACCGATATTCAGTGTGATCTGGCCATCGTGAATATGCGCCTTGGGCACCACAGTATTGGCGTCGACTGAGACGACAATTTGTGGCGTATAGCCGTTGTCGGTGCACCATTCGTGTAGTGCGCGGATTAAATAGGGTTTGGTCGACGTTTCAGGCATAACTTTTTAACGACGCATTACCTTTTCCGAAGGGGTGAGTGCCTCAATGTAGGCTGGCCGGGAAAAGATGCGTTCGGCATATTTCTGGATAGGTGCGGCGTTCTTGGGTAATTCTATACCGTAATGATCAAGGCGCCATAACAGGGGGGCAATGGCAACGTCGAGCATCGAGAATTCTTCGCCCAGCATGAACTTGTTCTTGATCAGCAAAGGTGCTAGTTGGGAAAGGCGTTCGCGGATATTCTGACGGGCGTTTTCCAGCACTTTTTCGTCGGTGGGAGCGCGGCTTTCCAGTGCCGATACATGAATGAACAGTTCTTTTTCAAAGTTGAACAGGAACAGACGCGTGCGCGCGCGCATGACGGGGTCTGCCGGCATGAGCTGAGGATGTGGAAAACGCTCATCGATATACTCGTTGATGATATTTGATTCGTAGAGAACCAGGTCGCGCTCGACCAAAATAGGCACTTGGCCGTAGGGGTTCATTACCGAAATATCTTCGGGTTTGTTGTAGAGATCGATGTCACGGATTTCGAAGTCCATTCCTTTTTCGAACAGTACGAAGCGGCAGCGTTGTGAAAAAGGACAAGTCGTTCCGGAATAAAGCACCATCATGGCGAGGATTCCCCTCTAAAAAAATACGAGCTAAAAAATACTGCTCAGAAAAGGGAAATAGGCGTACCCAATTCAGTTACGCCTATTTCCCATTAAGCCGGCTCATGCGCCGGGTGGCAAACTGCGTTTGCCGTGTTTACTTCACATGCTTCCAGTAGGCCGCATTCAAGCGCCAGGCCACAACCAGGAAAAGGCCAAGGAAGAGCAGGACCCAAACGCCGATTTTCTTGCGCAAAAGCTGATTGGGTTCAGCCATCCAGCCCAGGAAGTTGGCCAGGTCCGCTACATCGTTGTCGTATTGCGTCTGCTGTGCGGCACTGGGTGCTTCAAAAATGTGATCAACCACTTCGCCGCCCAGATAGCTATCGAGCGCTTTTGATTCGGTTTCGGAAAAGCCCTGGGCATCGTAGCGGGTGGTTTTGTGCTCCCAGCTCGTGCTGCCATCTTCCGTTACCTCGTGAATCTCGGTTTTGATGTATTCAGTGGGGCCTTGTCGTTCCCATAATACATTAGGCATTGCCACACTTGGAAATACCGCATTGTTCCAACCGGACAGTTTCGATGTATCGCGGTAGAACGTACGCAGGAAAGTGTAGACGTAATCAACCCCCGAAGGCCCCAGGTTGGTGGCCTTTGCGCGGGCAATGACGGACAGGTCGGGCGGGTAGGCGCCGAACCAGGCGGTGCCATCTGATTTACGCATGGCGACGTTCATCAGATCGCCCACCTTGTCGGTTGTGAACAGCAGGTTCTTCTTGATTTCGTCGTCGGTAAGCCCGATGTCATTCAATTTGTTGTACCGCATGGAGCTTGCACTATGGCAGTTCAGGCAGTAATTGACAAAGAGCTTGGCTCCGTTCTGTAACGAGGCCATGTTGTTGATTCGATCAGGCGCATGGTCGAGCTCATACGAGCTTCCGGCAGCAACCGCGACGGAACAGGTAAGAGTAAGAGCCAAGGCACCAAGCAGCTTTTTAATCATAATCTTTCCGTGAGTGTAGGCTTAGTGAGCGTTGAACGTAATGCGATCCGGCACGGGCTTGAACGTGCCAAGACGGCTCCACACAGGCATCAGCAGGAAAAAGCCCAGGTAAATCAGTGTGCCGATCTGGCTCATGATATTGAAAACCGGACTGGGGGCCTGCGTGCCCAGATAACCCAACACCAGAAAGTTGACGATGAAAATACCGTACAAGTATTTATGCCATGTGGGGCGATAGCGGATTGAGCGCACCGGCGAGTGGTCCAGCCAAGGCAGGAAGAACAGAATTACCACTGCGCCGCCCATGGCGACCACACCCCAGAATTTCGCGTCGATGGTGCGAAGTAGAACCGCAACAGCAAGCAGGATGACTGGGACGGCAATACGCCAGATGCCGCGCAGGTTGCCTTTGATGAACAACGCAATGGCACCCAATACCGAAGCCCCGGCCAGAACCCATGTGAAGTCATCGGTAATGGCACGCAGCATGGAATAGAACGGAGTGAAATACCACACTGGCGCAATGTGCGCCGGCGTTTTCAGGGGATCCGCCGGGATGAAGTTGTTGTATTCCAGGAAATACCCGCCCATTTCCGGAGCGAAGAAGACGATAAAGGCGAAAACAATCAGGAAGCCCGCAACACCCATGATGTCGTGCACAGAGTAATACGGATGAAAGGGGATGCCGTCGAGTGGTCGACCTTTGCTGTCTTTCGGGCCTTCTTTGATTTCGACGCCGTCTGGGTTGTTTGAGCCCACTTCGTGCAACGCGATGATGTGTGCAACAACGAGGCCGATCAGCACCAGTGGAACTGCAATGACGTGGAATGCGAAGAAGCGGTTCAGAGTGGCGTCGGAAACCACGTAGTCGCCGCGGATCCAGATAGCCAGTTCAGGCCCGATAAACGGAATGGCCGAGAACAGGTTCACAATAACCTGGGCACCCCAGTAAGACATTTGACCCCAGGGCAACAGGTAGCCCATGAAGGCTTCCGCCATGAGGCACAGGAAAATGGCAACGCCGAAGATCCAGACCAGTTCCCGGGGCTTGCGATAGGAGCCGTAGAAAAGGCCGCGCAGCATGTGCAGATAAACCACCACAAAGAACATGGAGGCACCGGTCGAGTGCATGTAGCGAATAACCCAGCCGTAGGGCACTTCGCGCATGATGAACTCAACCGAGTTGAAAGCCAGCGCGGCATCGGGTTTGTAGTTCATGACCAGGAAAATGCCGGTCACAATCTGGATAACCAGCACTAGCAGCGCGAGGGACCCAAAGAAATACCAGAAATTGAAGTTCTTGGGCGCATAGTATTCCGACATGTGCTCTTTGAAGAGTTTCGTAAGCGGGAAACGCTTATCGATCCATCCTAAAAGCCCTGTCGTTTCGACGGTTTTGTCACCAGCCATGGAAACGGTTCCTTTAATCTAACTGTGGCGTCTGTAATGTATATGGAATAAAGCTTTAAGCCTTGTTGTCATCATCGACACCGATGATGACATTGCTACCGTCGGCCGAAAATTGGTACGGTGGCACTTCCAGGTTATCGGGCGCCGGCTTGTTTTTGTAAACACGGCCGGCCAGGTCGAATGTGGAACCATGGCAGGGGCAGAAGAAGCCGCCTTCCCAGTCGGCAGGCAGCCCTGGGCCTGGTTCAGCGGCCAGTTCGGGCGTGGGTGAGCAACCCAGGTGTGTACAGATGCCAACCGCGACGAAAAGCTCGGGCTTGCGTGAGCGATATTCGTTCTGCGCATAAGGCGGCGTGAAGCCGGGACGCTCCGAATTGGGATCGGCCAATTGGCTGTCGTTGTTTTTAAGCTCTTCAACCTGCTGTTCTGTGCGGTGAAGAATCCATACCGGCTTGCCGCGCCACTCAACGGTGCGCATTTCGCCCGGTTTAATAGACGAGACGTTGACCTCAACGGGCGCACCGGCCGCGCGGGCTTTTTCCGAGGGTGCGAAGCTGCCCACAAAAGGTACAGCAGTGGCGACACCGGCAATACCTCCCGCGGCACAGGCGGTGGTCACCCAAAGACGGCGCGACGGATCAGGCGGAAGGTTGCTTAAATCAACCGTTTCAGCCCCGTCGTGCTGTGACTTATCCTGACTCATTCTTGTATCCTTAATTCATGCCTTTCTTAAGGCAATAAATTCAACGTTTTTACCGTATTGAATATTCTACCAACCGCGTATTATAGCGTTAGCCCGGTGTCGGGTGAATTCCAGGGAGAGAATAATGAGTAAAGGGAAAGGGTTTGTTGCCGAGTTCAAGGCGTTTGCGGTGCGCGGAAACATGATTGATTTGGCCGTCGGGGTCATAATTGGCGCCGCATTTGGGAAGATTATCGACTCATTGGTCAAAGACGTCATTATGCCGGTCTTGAGTCTTATTTTGGGAGGCAAGGTCGATTTTGCGAATATGTTCTGGGTGCTGAGCGAACCCGAGGGGTATACCGGCGCGCGTACTTACGATGCCCTGGCCGAGGCGGGCGCTAATTTATTGGCCTGGGGTAATTTCATCACGATTCTGATCAACTTCGTTTTGTTGGCCCTGGTGGTGTTTATATTGGTGAAAATGACCAACAAGGCACGTGCAGCGTTGGACAAACCGCAGGAACAGGCACCCGCCTCACCGGCCCCTCCGCCGGAAGACGTGGCCTTATTGCGCGAAATTCGCGATTTGTTGAAAAAGTAAACAGCACTCAGCCGTTAAATGGGGTTGTCCAGGTCGACGAAATCCACTTGTATGCCCCATTTTTCCTGGATAGCCTGGCCTAGCGCCCGCACGCCGTATCTTTCGGTGGCATGGTGGCCGGCGGCCATAAACGAAACGCCGGTTTCGTTGGCGATGTGAAAATTGGGCTCCGAGGCTTCGCCTGTAATAAAAAGATCAGCGCCTCGTTCAATGGCCGCCTCAACGAAATTTTGTGCGCCGCCTGTGCACCAGGCAATGCAATTGGGTTTGTGGTCGGGGTTGCCAATAACCAGTGGTTTACGTTTCAAGGCTTTTTCGGTGTCGCTGGCCAGTGTTGCCAGCGTTCGGTTGTCGGGGCATCTGCCCAGCCACACCAGGTTTTCGGGGCCACAGGTCACGGGTTTGCCTGCTTCATCGCGCAAGGGTTCCAGCCCAAGCTGAATGCCAAGTTGTGCGTTGTTGCCATATTCCGGGTGGGCGTCCAGCGGCAGATGAAACCCGAAAATGTTCAAATCATGGGCCAGTGCCAGGGCCAGACGCCGTTTTTTAGCGCCTTTTACCACCGGATTTTCGTTTTTCCAGAACCAGCCGTGGTGAACGATGATGGCATCCGCATTGCGGCGGATCGCTTCCTGTAGCAGCGCCTCTGATGCCGTGACACCGGTGATAATGTGGCTGATTTGCCTTTTGCCTTCCACTTGGAGGCCATTGGGGCAATAATCTTTGAATTGATTGACCTGTAAAGTGCTGTCGAGCCATTGGGCCAGGTCTTGTGTGTTGACTGTTTTCATCTGATATTGAACTTTATGCGTCGATTTTGGTTGCTGTTTGCCCAGACCGTTACAGTATGCCTGGGGATTCTCTTTGTTATCAATACATTGCGGCCCGATTGGTTGGGTGCCGATGATAGGGGTGGTCCCCAGGCTTCAGTGTCCGGGGGTGTGCCGGTTGCCAGTTATGCCGAGGCTGTGCAGCGGGCATCGCCGTCGGTGGTGAATATTTATACCAGTAAACGTGTGCTTGAACCTGTTTTGCCATTGCTCGACGATCCGGAACTGGCTCGCTTATTCGGCGATTTGCCTGGATTTTCGCGCAGCCGCCGCGCCACGACACTGGGTTCAGGCGTCATTGTTGATCAGGATGGCTACATCCTTACAAACTACCATGTTATCGAGTCGGCCGAGGCAATTGAAGTGGCCTTGGCTGATGGACGCATCAGTAATGCCCGGCTTGTTGGTGCAGACCCTGAAACGGATCTGGCTGTATTGAAAGTTGAGGCAGACGACTTGCCGCCAATTGTCTGGGCCGATACAGGTGCGGCACGGGTGGGCGATGTGGTGCTGGCGATCGGCAACCCGTTTGGGGTTGGACAAACCATTACAATCGGCATCGTCTCAGCGCTGGGTCGCCATGGGCTGGGCATCAATATGTATGAAAACTTTATTCAAACCGATGCCGCCATTAACCCGGGCAATTCAGGTGGCGGGCTGATCGACACGCAGGGCCGTCTGATTGGTATTAACACAATCATATACTCGGAAACAGGCGTGTCTTTGGGGATTGGGTTCGCGATACCTTCCGGGGTTGCCCGTAAAGTATTTGAAGATATTGTGAGGCAAGGGTTTGTCACGCGAGGCTGGATCGGCATCGAGCCGCAAGATATTACATCGGACCTGGCTCAGGCCTTTAATCTGGAAGTGCAGGATGGCGTGATCGTGGCACGTATTGTGCCTGAAGGACCGGCAGCCGAAGCAGGTTTGAAGGTGGGGGATATTATCCGTGAAGTGAATGGTGATGCAGTAAGAAATACAGTAGGGTTTCTAAACCAGATTGCGCAAATCGAGCCGGGGTCGTCGGCGACGCTGGTGGCGCTTAGAAGCGGGAAGGAGCAGCGCTTTGCGTTGCAGGTGGGGCAGCGGCCTGGCAGCCCGTGAGGGCCGGATTTGCGTTGCGCCACAATAAATCGGCTCGCATAATGAAGCCAGAGAAAACGGAAGACACGAATGAACAGATTAAGTCCTGAAGTGCTGGAAGACTTGCCCGAGGCAGTCGGCAGGCCCGCATACGAGCGCAATTGCGTGCCGATTCGTATTGTGCATTTGGGGGCCGGCGCATTTTTTCGCAGCCATCTTGCGGTTTATACCGATGAGGTAATGAAGAAGGGCGACATGCAATGGGGCATTATGGGGGTAAGCTTGCGTAGCCCTGGAGTCGACCGGGCGCTGACGCCGCAAAACGGTCTTTATTCCGTACTTGAGCTGGCCGCCGGGGACACTGATGTCCGGGTGGTGGGAAGTGTGGTTGAGGTGGTGAGTTTTCCGGATGAACCCGATCGTGTATTGCGAACGCTGATTCAGCCGCATATTGCCATTGTTTCCATGACCCTGACCGACAAAGGATATGGTTACGATGCCTGCGACGATTGTCTGAAAACCAATGATCCTGACATTGCCCGCGACCTTCAAAACCCAAAACAGCCACGCTCGGCAATCGGGGCTTTGGCCTGGGCAATAGCCCAGCGTAAACGCCTGGGTTATAAGCCTTTTACTTTAATGAGTTGCGATAACATTCCCGCTAATGGCAAGGTGTTGCAACGCGTGCTCGAGCAGTATATTCAGGCCGTGCAAGACCAATTTGGTGATCAGGAATTGCTGCGTTATTTTCTTGCCCAGTATGCATGCCCGTGTACCCTTGTCGACCGCTTAACGCCGCCGGCCCAGGAGGAAGACGTCAGACGGGTTGAGCAGGCGTTGGGTGTGCATGATGCTGCCCCCGTTGTGACCGAACCTTATTCCTTGTTTGTCATACAAGACTGGTTCAGTAATGACAGGCCTGCATGGGAGAACGTCGGGGCAGTAACCACGGCGCATGTGTCGTCTTATGAAAAGCTGCGTTACCGGTTATTGGATGCCAGCTATCTTGCCATCGGCTACCTGGGCTATTTCGAAGGTTTTACCACCCTGTACCAGGCGCATCAGAATCCGGCGATCCGGCAGTTTGTTGCCGAACTGATGGATGAGGCGGCGACGACACTGGGCAAACGCCTTGAGTACGATTGGCGGGCTTTTAAAGATGAGTGGATACGCCGCTTCGATAATCCTGCATTAAGGGTTGGGACTGCACAATTAAGAATCGAGACGTCGCATATTCTTATGTATGCAATTGTGCCTGCTGTGGCTGAGCGGTTGCGTCATCGGTTGAGCATCAAGCATCATGCCAAAGTGCTGGCGCTGTGGATACGCTGGTTGATGCATGCCTGCGAGACGGGCGCCGAATCGCTCAATGATTTGCGTGCCGCGCAACTGATTGAGCGGGTCAATGCCGCAGGGGGCGCGCAGGCTGATCCGTTTGCCGTTGTCGATAATGTGCTCTCGCTCGACGCAATTTTCGGGCCTGTACTCTCCAAGGATGCTGAGTTCAAGCGGGTGGTCGCAATTTCATTGCAGCAATCAATGGTCGCGCCATGACGACACGGGTTCTGATTGTACGTACTTCATCGTTGGGTGATCTGGTTCATATGTTGCCGGCCGTCTCCGATATTGCCGCGCATGTCCCCGATGCGCAGATTGACTGGTTGGTTGAAGAAAGCTTTGCCGAAATACCGGCCTGGCATCCGGCCGTTCGCGAAGTCATTCCTGTTGCACATCGGCGTTGGCGGAAAAGCTGGTGGTCATCGAAGACACGTGCCGAACGCGCGGCCTTGAGCAAGAATCTGGGCGAACGAGAGTACGACATTGTTCTTGATATGCAGGCTTTGATGAAGTCTGTCTGGCTGGTTCGTCAAACCCGCGGCCAGCGCCATGGTCTTGATCGCAAGTCAGCGCGTGAGCCGCTCGCATCATTTTTCTATGATATCAAGCATCGTGTTCAGTTCTGGCAGCCTGCGGTCATTCGTCAACGCAAATTGGCCGCGTCGGCATTCGGGTATCAGTTCTCGTGTGAGCCTGATTTCGGACTCGAGCAATTTACTGAGGGTAAAGAAATCGAGCCCTACGCGGTGATCATGCCTTCGGCCAGTCGCGACGATAAATTGTGGCCTACAGAAGATTGGCATATGGTTTTCCGGTATTTGACAGAGCAAGGATTGACGCTGCAGCTGCTGGCCGGTAATCCGGCGGAAACGGCGCGTGCGCAGGCGCTGGTTAAGGATTTTCCCAATGCCCAGGTACTGCCGCGAATGTCGTTGACGCAAATAGCACAGCAACTTGCGCAAGCCAGGGTTATGGTGGGGCTGGATAGTGGGCTCACTCATTTATCGGCGGGCCTTGGGCGCCCGACTATTGGAATTTATAAAGCCTCAACGCCTGTGCGTACACCGCTTCAAGGCAGTGGTTACACCGCCAGCCTTGGCGAGCGAGGTCATGCGCCTTCGGCGCAAACGGTGTTGAGCGCCGTTGGCCAGGCGTTGGCATCGGAGTCGGTTTGAATCGTTTTTTGTACAACGTTGGAATTCATTTGCTTTCGCCCTTGCTTTTGGGGTGGATGGGTTGGCGGGCACGCCGCGTAGGAGGCGAATGGGGTGTGATGTCCGGGCCGCGTTTTGGCCGGTATGATGAGCCGGTCATGCTCAGCCATCCTGTCTGGGTGCATGCGGTCAGTCTGGGCGAGGTGCGTGCGTCGCAGCCATTTATTGAAGCTATCCTGGCACAGGGCGACCAGGTTTTATTAACCCACATGACCGTTACCGGGCGTGCCGAAGGTGCGCGACTTTTTGCTCAGGCGATACAAGACGGGCGTATGCAGCAAACGTGGTTGCCCTATGATTTTCCGGGCAGTGTTCGCGGTTTCCTGACGCATTATCAGCCGTCTGTCGGGGTGCTTATCGAGCGTGAGGTATGGCCCAATATCATTGCCCAGGCACGACGCATGCAAATACCGCTTTTGCTGGCCAGTGCGCGTTTTTCCGATAATTCGCTGCGACAAACGCTCCGGCTGGGTAGTGTCATGCGCGAGGCCTATCAGAGTCTGCAGGTCGTATATGCGCAAACCCTGCAGGACGCGCAGCGTCTTGAGCAGGCAGGGGTTCAAGGTGTTCGGGTATCGGGCAATTTCAAATTCGATGTTTCTTTGCCGCAGGAATATATAAAACGCGGCCGGGCTTTTGCGCAGGCGCTTTCCCGCAAAATGGTGACGATTGCCAGTACGCGCGAGGGTGAAGATGAACTGTTCATCCAGGCAATTCAAAAACAGATAGGGCGTGCGCAGTCGCAAGGGGTTTTGCTGGAAGAGCAGGTTTTGTTCTGCCTGGTCCCGAGGCATCCACAACGTTTTGATGAGGTGGCAAAAAAACTGGAAAGTGCAGGTTTGTCGTATATGCGTCGTTCGGCGTTTGTTCAAACGGGCGAAATGAGCGCAGTGAATGCGCGCATGATTACACAGGGGCGGCAGTTGGTGCTGCTGGGCGACAGCATTGGAGAAATGCCGCGCTACTACGCCGCCAGCCACGTTGCCATTATCGCCGGCAGTTTCCTGCCGTTTGGCGGCCAAAATCTTATTGAGGCCTGTGCAACCGGCGTACCGGTGCTGGTGGGGCCGCACACGGAGAATTTCAGCCAGGCGGTATTCGATGCGATTCAGGAAGGGGCTGCGTTGCGTGTGCCTACTGCTGAAGCGGCGGTCCAGCAGGCTTTAACTTTACTGGATGAGCCGCAGCGCCTGTCGCGCATGACGCAAGCGGGTACTCAGTGGGTCAGCAAGCACACCGGCGCTGTGGCGCGTGTGCTAACAGGCTTGAATGAGTTGAAGGCGGAACGTAAAAACTAGCTCAGGCCGTGGTATTTGCGTCCGATTTCCATCGTGGCCTTGAAAAAGCCTGCTTTGCTGCCGCAGTCGTAACGCGTGCCGGTGTATTCAACGCCGAATACCGGGCGCTCGGACATCAGGCTGGCGATGCCATCGGTTAATTGAATTTCACCGCCCACACCCGCCTGGGTACGACGCAAGTGTTCGAAAATTTCGGGCTCGAGTACGTAACGCCCGACAACCGCCAGGTTTGAAGGTGCAACGTCGGGTTTGGGTTTTTCGACGATGTTTTCAACCCGGGTGGTGCGATCATCAACCCGCGGGCCGGCGATAATGCCGTATTTTTGAGTGTCGGCCGGGTCGATCGATTGAATGGCCAGGATGCTGCCATTGTGCTGATGTGCCGCCTCAACAAGCTGATGCGTCGCGTAAGTGCCCGAATCAATGAGGTCGTCGGCTAGTAACACGACAAAAGGCTCATTGCCGACAATGGGGGCGGCGCACAGTACGGCGTGGCCCAGGCCCAGAGGGGCAGGTTGGCGCGTGTAGATACAGTTTACGTACGACGGAATAATGTTGCGCACGGCATCGAGCAGGATTTGCTTGTTCTTGGCGGCCAGGTCGGCCTCGAGTTCCGGGGCGCTGTCGAAGTGGTCTTCAATAGCGCGTTTGTTGCGGCCTGTAATGAAAATAAGATCGGTAATGCCCGATGCAACAGCCTCTTCAACGGCATATTGAATCAAGGGTTTATCGACGATGGGCAGCATTTCCTTTGGCATTGCCTTGGTAGCGGGCAAAAAACGGGTGCCCATTCCCGCAACGGGAAATACGGCCTTACGTATCGGTTTCATAGACAGAAAAAAATTAGCTTGGATTTTTGGATTGTTGCAATTGTAGCGCCAGCGCGGCCAGCCCATCCAGTGCGGGTGCAGGCAACCATTCTATTGGCGTTGTGGGTAGATCAAGCCGGCCTTGCGTGAAGTGCAAGAGTCGAATGACTTCTTCTTTTACGAGCGGCCATCCGCCACCGGCGGCGAATACTTGCGGCGCCAGTCCGTAATACTCGAGTGCTGCCAGCCATTGGCGCAGAACGGCACCCGCCTGCGCCGCGGCAACGCCGCTGGCGATCGATTGTTGTGTGTTGGTCGGGTAAATGGTGGTGCTGCTGTTGGCGTCGGGCAAGTGGGCGGTATTTTCGGCCAATGAGCTGCGCATCAATTCCGGCCCGGGCAGTATCAGGCCACCCGGGAACTGATACTGGATGCTGTCGGTATCGGTTTGTGCGCTGGGTTTTTTAACGACCAGCATGTCAATGGTGGTGGCGGTACCGAAACTGGCCAGGATCAAAGGGCAGAGTGTGGTGTCGACATGCTCTGATTGCGGGTGGGGGCGTTGGGCCAGGCCCACCAATGCAAGCCAGCGGTCGGCACCAAGCTGCTCCGGGCTGGCATACGCATTTGTGACATTAAGCGTTTGAGGCTCACCGGTTATCCATTCAGTTGGGCAGTCGTGGTCGGAGAATATGTTGTCGATGGTCTCGGCAACATCGGCGCCTGCGACATTTACGCCCAACGCCGAAGATGGGCGCGTTGGAAGTGTGCCTAGCCAGTGGGTCAGTTGATCAAGGTCGGCGTGTTGAAATGCAACGGTGGTTAGTTCGCGTTCGCCTGTTTCGGGGTGAATCCAACCCGCCTTGACTCGAGTGTTTCCCGCATCAATCAGAATAATCATGGCAGCCTCCCTGAGTTGTTGCTGTTATGCCTGATTCGACGCACCACGGGGCCGGATGGATATTTCGCCTAATGACAACGGGGTTTCACCATTGGGACCGTGTACGAGCAATTGTCCCATGATGTTAATACCTTTAGCGATTCCTGCATGTAACAACCTGTCATTGTGGATAACGTCGATGTGTTGTCCCAGCAGGGCGTCAACGTTAGCGTATCGTTCAGGTAGTGTTTCAAAGCCATTGCGAGTCACATCGTTAAAAATATTGAGCCAGTTTTGCGCGATATCCGTTACAAGGGCCTCGATACCCGTCTTTTGGGCCTGGTTGTCTTGAGTACGTATTTCCGACCAATCTGCAACAGCACGATTTAATGATTGACTCAGTGCGCGCGCGTCTTCAATATTAAGGCCGATACCGACGATCACGACATGATGGTCTTCCGAGCGCTTCGCAGTGCCGGCACGGGTTGCCTCGGTAAGAATGCCGGCCAGTTTTGCCTGATCCCACCAGATATCATTGGGCCATTTCAAGGTCAGGCGGTGCCTGTTTGAAGGCGCAAGGTTTTTTCGAAGGGCTTCTGCAACCGCGATGCCGGCAAGCGGCGATAGGGCGGGGAGTTGGCGCGCAGAAATAAAGACGTCGTAGGCACAGGAAAACATCAGGTTGGCGCCGACGCGATTTTGCCACGTTCGACCCGATCGGCCTCGCCCCGCACGTTGAAAATGCGCACCATGCAACCAGGGCCGGGACAGGGTATGTTGTGTGGTTCTGGCCTGGTTGAGCAGGTCGGCGTTGGTTGAGTCGGTTTGTTCGCACCACGTGACCTGGCGAAAAGCAGGCAGGGCCTGTGCCAGTGCCAGTTGCAGTTGTTCTGGAGACGGAAAGGCAAGGTCAGACATAGGCCGTGATAAAAAACGTTGTGATTCGGGTTAAGCTTTAGGATGCTTGCGGTAACGATAGTTTAAAGCGGTTGTGAAGCGGGTTCTAATTTCAGGCGCTGTGCGCAGGCGATGCAAAGTGTGAAACTAGATTGGTATGGAAATGGCTGAACACAAAGAAACGAAAGCGTTTGAAGGGCAGGCGGGGCCGATTGACTGCGTTATAGAGTGGCCGCAAGCGCCGATTGAGGGCTGGGCGCTGGTATTGCACCCGCACCCCTTGTATGGCGGTACTCGGGACAATAAAGTGGTTACCACCCTCGCCCGTGCTTGTTTGCAGCGTAATCTCGTTACTTTGCGGCCTAACTTTCGCGGCGTGGGTAATTCGGCTGGCACGTTCGACCACGGCAAAGGCGAAACTGCAGACATGCAAATGCTGGTTGAGCAATTCATGCAAGCCTATCCTGAACTTGCGGAAAAACCTTGGGTATTGGCCGGGTTTTCTTTTGGTACCGCGGTGGCGGCCCAGTTGCAGGCAAACCTGGACGACACCATTCAAGACAAGTCGTCGGTTTGCGGTGTTCCCCAGATTTTGATTCTTGTCGGTACCGCCGTAGGGCGTTTCCAGTTTCGCAACATTGCGTTGTCCGAGGGCACTTTGATGATTCATGGCGAGGTTGATGAGGTTGTTCCTTTTTCCGAGGCAATGGATTTTGCGCGTCAGCATGAGCAGCCGATAACAGTTATTCCTGATGCCTCACACTTCTTTCACGGCAAGCTGGTCGCTTTGAAGGCGCTGGTTCAGCAACGTCTTGCCACACTTTAGGGTGGCCGACAGCGCGTATTCAAAGCCTATAATGAACTTTTTTCGGTTTACGGTTCCAAACGGTTGTTATTGCGTTAGGCGGGTTACTAAATTATGTTGAAGTTGTCTTATCTTTATCGAACAGGTTCGCGCCTTCTGGTGCAGGGATTTCTGGGGGCCGCGCTGGCTTTTGGGGGAGGCTACGCTCAGGCACAAAGCGTCTCCGATATGACGGTTGCCGAGTTATCAACGGTTCCTTTGCCCGATCTTGCCGCCAAAGCCTGGCTTTCGCTTGATATGAACAGTGGGCAGGTCATTGGCGCAAAGGACATCGATACCGAAGTAGAGCCCGCCTCTCTTACCAAGCTCATGGCGGCTTACGTTATTTTCAAGGCTATCGATGATGGCCGCCTTTCTATGGACCAAGAGGTGCCGATTTCGGAAAAGGCCTGGAAAACGGAAGGTTCACGCATGTTCATTAACGTGAATTCGAACGTTAAAGTCAGTGATCTGCTTCAGGGCTTTATCGTTCAATCGGGCAATGATGCAACAGTGGCCTTGGCCGAGGCGGTGGCCGGCAGTGAAAGTGCCTTTGTTGCGTTGATGAATGAAGAGGCCCAGCGCCAGGGCCTGAACAACACGTATTACACGAATTCACCCGGTCTGCCGCACCCTGATCACAAAACAACAGTCAAAGATCTGGCGACGCTGGCCCAGAATCTTATTGATGATTTTCCGCAGCATCTGCATTTTTACAGCCAGAAAGAATATACCTATAACGAAATCCGTCAGCGCAATCGTAACCGTCTGCTCTGGATTGATGAAACGGTTGATGGCTTGAAAACCGGGCATACGTCGTCGGCCGGATATTGCCTGATCACCACTGCCCTGCGCGACGGGCGACGTGTGGTTACCGTACTGGTTGGTGCGAACAGCGATGCGGCTCGCACGGAAAACAGCCTGAAACTGTTGAACTGGAGCTTCCAGAATTTTGAAACCGTCAAAGTGCTTGATCAGGACAAGCCGGTTGTCGACGCGCGTGTCTGGCAAGGTATGGCCGAAACGGTCGGGCTTGGCCAGTCGCAGCCGGTCTGGCTGACGGTGCCGCGAGGCAAAGCCGCCGATATCGAGTCGGTGGCAGAGTACACCCAGCCGCTGATCGCACCATTGGAGGCCGGGCAGCAAGTTGGAACCGTTACACTCACGCTTGATGACCAGGCCTTGCGCCAGGAGCCATTGCGGGTTTTGTCCGATGTTGAGCAGGCGGGATTTATGTCTCGCATGATCGACAAGGTCAAGCTCATGTTGCAATAGTGCATATGATATTTTCTATTGGCAGTGGCGTTCATGATTTCAGGCGTTGATAACGACAGTATTGTTTATTTGAATGGCGAGTATGTTCGCCTGGTCGACGCCAAAGTCTCGGTGCTTGATCGGGGGTTTGTATTCGGCGACGGTATCTATGAGGTTGTACCCATTTACAATGGCGTACCCTTTCGAATGCGCCAGCACATTGCGCGCTTACAGCGCAGTTTGCAGGCGATACGTATTCATGTCGAATACACGCAGGCTCAGTGGCAGGCGTTGGTTGAGAGGGTGCTGTCCAGGGCCGCCGATTCGAAAGCCAACTTAATGGTTTATCTGCAAGTGACCCGAGGGGTGGCTAAAAGAGATCACGCCTTTCCCGCCGCTGCCGAGCCCACCGTGTTTTGCATGGCCTCGCCCTTTTCCCGTCCTGGCCCGGCACAACGTGACGAAGGACTCTGCGCAATTTCCATTCCGGATACCCGATGGTTGTTGTGCCATATCAAGTCTGTATCGCTTTTGGGCAATGTTCTTGCCAGGCAGGCGGCGGTCGATGCCGGAGTCGATGAAGTCCTGCAGTTTCGCGATGGTTATCTGACCGAGGGTGCGTCTTGCAATATCTGGGTGGTTAAAAATGGTGTCCTCATGGCGCCGGAGGCAAACCATCTGATTCTGGAAGGTATCCGTTATCGTTTTCTGGCCGAGTTGGCGCGCGACGCGGGCATTTCATTCCAGTCTTGTCCAATTAGTGCCGAGCAAGTCAATGAGGCCGACGAACTGATGATGACGTCTGCCACCAAGGAAGTGCTGCCCATCGTCCGTTATGACGGTCGTGCTGTCGGCACGGGCAAGCCCGGCCCGGTATACGCGTTGTTGCGCGCCAGTTACGACCGCGTGATAGAGAGTCTCTAGTATGGCAATGCCCCCTATTCCCCCCGAGCAATCGTTAATTGAATATCCCTGCGACTTCCCGATCAAGGTAATGGGCAAGGCCCATCCCGAGTTCGCGCAAGTCTTGACGGAGGTCGTATTGCAGTTCGATGCAAACTTCGATCCGGCAACGGTTGAAATGCGGCCAAGCCGGAGCGGGAATTATCTGGGTCTTACATTTACCATTACGGCAACGTCGCGCGAACAGCTCGACGAACTGTATCGTGCGCTGCACGGTCATCCCATGGTGTCGATTGTGCTGTGATCAGCGTTAAATGGTTGCCCCGTCTTGCTCCGTATGATCCTGTCTGGCAGGCAATGCGTGCCTTTACCGAGGCGCGGAACAACGAAACCGTTGATGAAATCTGGCTCGTTGAACATGAGCCTGTTTACACCCTGGGCTTGGCAGGGAAAATGGAGCATGTGCTGAATTCCGGGGCGATTCCGATTGTGAAAACCGATCGGGGCGGGCAGGTTACCTATCATGGGCCTGGTCAGATCGTGGCTTATTGTTTGTTCGATCTTCGCCGCCATGGTGTCTATGTTAAAGAATACGTGTATCGTCTGGAACAGGTTGTCATTGAGGTGTTGCGTCATTATGGGTTGAGCGGAGCCTGTCGCAAGCCGGGAGCGCCGGGTGTATATGTGCCGGTAGGGCGTGCGCAGGTGCTGGGCGCCGCTGACGATACGCTGGCCAAAATTGCCGCCTTGGGCATTAAAGTGCGTAACGGTTGCGCCTACCATGGCATAGCCCTGAATGTCCATATGGACTTAAGTCCTTTCTTGGGCATTAATCCCTGCGGTTATGAAGGGTTGATAACGGTTGATTTGGCTGGTTGTGGCGTGCACACTACTGTTTCAGGGGCTGCGCAGGTGCTGGTCGGGCATTTGCTGGATGCTTTTCCTGCGCCCGATGCGCGTTGAACCCCTTATGCTGTCAAGGTGAATTGGCCTTTCAGGCCGAGCGGGCAGTAGAATAGGGTTTTTACCAATATAACTGGCGCACGACGGCGTGTTGCCAGACAGAAAGGATGAGGTTCATGACTGATTCATCTGCGGGTCAAGTTGTCTCAAGCTACGATCCGACACAGAAGCAGAAATCTCAAGCTAAAACGTCGCGGATTCCAATCAAGATTGTGCCCGCAGAGCGGCTGAAAAAGCCCGACTGGATTCGGGTGAAGGCGGCTGCGCCTGGTTCGCGTTTTTACGATATCAAGCGCATCTTGCGTGAGCACAATCTGCATACGGTGTGCGAAGAGGCTTCCTGTCCCAATATTGGTGAGTGTTTTGGTAAAGGCACGGCAACGTTCATGATTATGGGCGACAAGTGCACACGCCGCTGTCCGTTCTGTGACGTAGGGCATGGTCGTCCTGATCCGCTCGACGAACAGGAACCGGGAAACCTGGCACGCACCATCGCAGATCTCAGGTTGTCGTACGTAGTTATTACGTCGGTCGACCGTGACGACCTGCGTGACGGTGGGGCGGCTCATTTCGTTGAATGTATTCGTCAAGTACGCGAGCTGTCGCCTCGAACCCAGATTGAAATTCTGGTGCCCGATTTTCGTGCCAGGCTGGATCGGGCTTTGGGTATCCTGAATGCCTGTCCGCCCGATGTCATGAACCATAATCTGGAAACAGTGCCTCGCCTGTACAAACAGGCTCGGCCAGGCTCCGACTACCATCACTCACTGAAGTTGCTCGCAGAGTTCAAGGCGCTACATCCCGATGTGCCGACAAAGTCGGGCCTGATGCTCGGGCTGGGCGAAACCGACGAAGAGATTCTGGAAGTCATGCGCGATATGCGTGCGCACAATGTCGACATGCTGACCATTGGCCAATATCTGCAACCGTCAGAGCATCATTTGCCAGTGGTACGGTATCCACATCCGGACACCTACGCAATGCTTGAAAAAGAGGCCTATGCCATGGGCTTTACCCATGCTGCCGTCGGCCCCATGGTGCGCTCTTCCTACCATGCTGATGAACAGGCCCACGCGGCGGGTGTTTAGTGTTGTTGTGAGCGGGAGAAAAGTCATCCCGTTGTGAACTGGCCCCATAAAGCCGGACGGTCAGTTTGGACTCGCCAGGCTAAGGACTGAATTCGGTGTTGCACCGGACTCAGTCCTTTTGGTTTGAGCTTGATCTGCTCTGTTCGCGCGATACCGTTTTCCTAAGCTTTGGCGGTTTCCGGCTTTACTGCTGTTGCGGCTGCTGAGGTGTCTTCTTTTTCAAGTAGTTTCAGCAGGTTCCGGCGTACCTTCACCGACGCGATGTCGTTAGACATAAGAACAGGATCAAGGTCGAAAAACTCTTCGCCATTCATTTCCTCCTGAACGCCGCTAATAATGGGCCCGTCTTCGAGTTCGAAGGCGTCGCGCATGGCTTTTAGCTTCATTGCGTTAAAGTCTGCGTCGTCTTCCAGATGGTTGCGTCGTGTCGCGAAAAAATAGTGCGTGCTGTCTTCAGTTTCAGGCGTACAGGTGTGCAAGTCGTATGCGCCCGGCCCCTGGTCAAAAGGCGTGTCGCCTTGTGCCCCTCCGACAGAAAGCTGGATATTGGCGGGCGGCATCCAGTCGACCGTGAAAAAGTGACGTGCTTCGGCCTGGGGATCCGGAAGGAAATGCGATAGTACGAAAATCGGCGGCGTTTGTTTCCATTCCCAGCGGGCGAACACTGAGCGTTCGGTGTCCTTTACTTCCGGGATGATGGGAGATAATTGTCCCCGGGTGGAAATGGCGTCGCCGTGTACGTGATCGATGTGGCTCAGGTCCATGACGTTATCGATCATGAGCTGATAGTTGGCATTCATGTGCATATGGGTGTAGCCAATACCGGTGGGCGGACCGTTGTCCAGAGGACTGTAGTCGGGCAGTTGGGCGGGATCGGCGGCTTCGTCACCCATCCATATCCAGATGAATCCGTATTTCTCCAGCAAAGGATAAGTCGGGACTTTGGCCGCTTTCGGTATGTTGCCGGACCCGTGCGGGTTATACGTGCATTGTCCGGTGCAATCGAATTTCAGGGCGTGGTAATGACAGACAATTTGATCGCCGTCGCGCTTGCCCAGGTGCAGAGGGGCGAAGCGGTGTGGGCAACGGTCGCGCATGGCCACCGGGTCGCCGTTTTGTTTGCGATAAAGCAATACATTCGTGTCTAACAGTTTGCGGTGAAACAGCTCCTCAGGGCCGACTTCGCTGGAAAGGGCGGCGACGTACCAGGCATTTTTCAGGTAACGCATAAGACTCCTCCGGGTATGGTGCATGCCATACGGTTTATTTAATTTAAAAGCGCGCAAAAAAACGCATGACAAAGGTCATGCGTAAATTCTATGCATAAAAATAAATTTTATGTATCAGGGTTTCTGCTATGCTTTTATCGCGCGATCGCCAGTTCCGGGTTGCTCTCGTGCATGGCAAGAACACTTTCCATGACGCTTTGTTCGGTGCCTCGAATATGTTTTTTCAATAATGTGGCGGCGACGCGCTTGTCGCGTTTCAGAACCGCCTTCATGATGAGCTGATGTTCCTGGTTCTTTTTGCGGTGCGCCTTGCGAAAACGGGCGGAATAGCGGCGATACCTTTCTGCGTTATCGAAGAGCTGTTCGATAAGGTTCAATAGCAAGGGTGAAGAACAACCGGAATAAATAGCCAGATGAAACCCGCGATGGCGTTCCGACCAGGATTCGTCCAGTGCAATGGGCCCTTCGCTGAGTCTTTGTTCGGCCAGGCGCAGGCTGTGTGACGCCGCCACGATGCGCTCTTCCCATTCATCGTCACCATTTTCCATGGCGTCTTTCAAGGCCTCGATTTCGATTAAAAGCCGGACGCGAGTGAGGTCTTTCAATCCTTCAATTGATAGTGGTGCGACACGAAAACCACGGTTTTCTATTGAGCGGACCAAACCCTGCTCTGCCAGCCTTGCCAGTGCTTCACGCACTGGACTGCTACTGAATCCGTAGCGAGAGCTGAGCTCATCGACCCGCAGGCGCTCTTCCGGGGGGAATTCGCACTGCACAATGGCTTTGCGCAACGTGCGGTAAGCCTGCTCGGTAAGCGGGTAATTTGTGATGTTGTCTGAAGCCATGGCTGATCTCGGCATATTGTTTTGGCGTTGTTGACCAACCTGAATTGTAGATCAACCGTTTTGTTTTAGTGGCGCGGCGGCGGGTATACCCTTGTTAGTAAAAACCCTTGTGCTCAAAAGTATGTTTTATGCATAGAAATTGTGTTTAAATAGTTTTTGTAATTAAAAAATAACTTTAATTTAAGTCTTGTAGATCGCTTAGCAAACATAGCGCCTGAAGTAAAAGTGGCGCAGCAACAAGGAGACGAGATGTCCATTCCAAAGACAATGAAAGCGGCCCGCATGCACGATGTGGGTTCCCCAATGAAAATAGAAGAGGTGCCGGTGCCTGAGGTGCGCTCCAACGATGTGTTGGTTAAAGTGCATTCGTGCGGCATTGTGCCGAATTTGGGTAATGTACTGAAGAACTGGACAACCTGGTTTCCAGAGCGTCCGCTACCGCCGCTGCCGGCCATTTTTGGCCTGGACCCGGCCGGTGAAGTTGTGGCCGTGGGCTCACAAGTGCATTACTGGAAGCCGGGTGACCGCGTTTATGTCAATCCCGGCCGTCATTGCGGGGGTTGCCGCGCATGTCGCGACGGTCGCCATGAGCATTGCGAATACTACACTTTCAACGGCTATTTTGGCTTTAGCGAAAAATCGTTAAAGATCTTTGACGACTATCCGTATGGCGGCTTGTGTCAGTACATGACCGCCCCCCAATATTCACTCGTTTCGCTTCCTGACAGCGTTTCCTACGATCAGGCCGCCCGACTGGGCTATCTGGGCACTGCTTACGCCGGTTTGCGCAAAGCGAAAATTCGCCCTGGCCAAACAGTCATGGTCAGTGGCGCCAGTGGCACGTTGGGTCTGGGTGCGATTTTGCTGGCACTGGGTATGGGCGCCACCCGCATTCTCGGCGTAGCACGCAATAAAGAGTTGCTGGCTCGCGTTAAAGCCCTGGCCCCGGAACGAGTCGAGGTCAAGTCGATCAACGACGATGAATCGGTGGAAGATTGGGTTCAACGCCTGACAGCAAACGAAGGTCTCGATTTGTATGTTGACTGCATCGGCCCGGGGGGCGGGCACGATATCCTGCTGTCGGCATTGCGTGTTCTGAAGCGCGGCGGCAAAGCCGTTGATATTGGCGCGATTGCGGGTGATGTGCCGGTTGACCTGCACACGGTAATGGATTTGCAGCAGACGGTCTTTGGGTCATGTTGGTTCTCTGCGGCAGAAGGCCAGGATATGGCGGATATGGCCGGCGCTGGAACGCTGAACATGTCTGTATTCGAGCATGTGGCGAGTCCGCTTGATCAAATTAATGAGGCTATTTCGGGCATCGAGAATCGCAGCGGTGGCTTCAGCAATTTTGTGATTCACCCTTAAGGATTTGTATCGGAAGCGACCGCTTCTATTTCCCCCATCGCGTCCGCCACACCCATGTGTCGGCGGGGTGTGGGCTTCGCAGTATTCAAATAATAGGAAGGAGACAGGTATGGGAAATCGACTCAGCCGGCGTGATTTTGTCAAAGTGGCAGGGGTCTCTGCCGCTGCAATGACAGCGCCAACCATTTCGTTTGCACAGTCCGATCGCGATACCTTGCGATTTGGCTGGGCGATTTCAAAAACAGGGCCGTTCACGGCGGGTGCCAGTTCTACTCAAATCCCGAACTATCGCTTGTGGGTTGATGACGTAAACAAGGCTGGCGGTTTGATGGTCGACGGCAGGAAGAAACTGATTGAGGTCTTTGAGTACGATGATCGCAGTCAGCCCGAAGAGGCGGTTCGTGCCATTGATCGCCTGGTCAACCAGGACAAAGTCGACTTTTTGCTGCCACCCTGGGGGACCGGCATGAACATGGCGGTTGCGCCTGTTTTCTTCCGCAATAAGTTTCCCATGATTGCGCCTACTTTTATTACCGAGCGCATGCCTGAACTTGTCAAGCGCTGGGATAATGTATTTGCGTTGCTGCAACCCAATGCGCCTTATGGCACTGCAATTGTTGAAGTGCTTCAAGATATGCGCAAGGCGGGGAAAATCAATAATCGCGTGGCAATCGTTAACGTAACTGACCAAGGCGGCATTGAGTTGGTAAAAGCGGCGCGCAATGCGTTCGCCAATACTGATTTTGAAATCGTGCACGAAGCAGGCTACCCCATTGGCACTCAAGACCTCACGCCAATTATCACCGCCGCCCAGCAAAGTGACCCCGACGTATTTCTGGCGTTCAGTTATCCCCCCGATTCCATGGGGCTGACTGAGGCGGCGCGGGTTCGGGGGTTCAATCCGAAAGTGTTCTATATCGGTGTGGGATCAGCGTTGCCCATTTATCGCAAGCGTTTTGCCGCGGCAACCGAAGGCGTCATGGGACCCGGTGGCTGGAATCCTGAAACGCCTGAGTTGCAAGCCTATATTGAACGCTTCCAGGCCTTGAACGGGGGTATGCCAGACCAATGGGTCAGCTATCTGTGTTATTCGGGTTTGCAAGCGCTGGGCGAAGCGATTGAAACAGTGGGAACGGTTGACCGTCCTGCCATTATCAAAGTGCTGCAGCAGGAAACGTTCGACACGATCTCGGGCCCCTTGCGCTTTGAAAACAACATTGCGCGAGATGCCTGGTTGGTGGGGCAATGGCAAGGCGAGACGTTCTGGGGCGTTGCGCCGAAAGATCGTGAGGGCGCCCAACCCATTATCAATAAGCCGAACTGGAGTTAATCCGGAGATCGTATGCCCTTAGTAGATGCATTATTGTTTGGGCTGACCCTGGGAGGAGCCTACGCCTTGCTGGCGCTAGGCTTTAACCTGCAATACGGCGTGGCACGAATTTTGAATCTTGCTTACGGCGAGATGCTGATTCTGGCTGCGCTGGTTGCCATGGTCATGTTTACCCAGCTGGGAATTTCCCCGCTCGTTTCCACAGTGTTGCTCGGAACGCTGGCCGCAATCCTTGGCGCGTTTCTTTACCGTTATGCGTTGGTGCCGCTTGTGAAGCGAAGCCGTAGTCAGGAAGAGCTTGAAGGTGACAGTATTCTTGCGACCTTCGGCTTATTGTTCTTTCTTCAGGGGGTCATGCTGGCGCTCTTTGGCGGCAATTATCTAAGTTATTCGTTCTTGTCGGTTGCCGTTGACGTGCTGGGCACGACAGTGTCGGCGAATCGTCTTATTGCGCTGTTGGCCGCGATTGTGTTTGCCCTTGGGCTTTACTGGATCTTGTTGCGAACGCGCGTGGGTACCGCACTGAGGGCGGTTGCGATAAATCCTGGGGCCGCACCCTTGGTGGGCATCAATGTCATTCGCATCGCGATGCTGGGTTTTGCCATGGGCACCGGCATGGTTGCGGCCGCCGGCGTGTTGTTGAGCATGTTCTCAACGTTCAGCGCCACCATGGGTGTGGTGTACACCATGAAGGCGTTGATCGTGGTCATTATGGGTGGCGTCGGTAATTTCGTGGGCTGTGTGATTGCGGCGCTTATGTTGGGGCTCATTGAGAGTTTTGTGTCGGCCTACGTCGATTCAGGCCTGACGCTTGCAGCCAACTATGCGATTTTCCTGCTTGTTCTGATTTTTCGTCCTGCCGGTCTTTTCGGGAGGGCTGTGTCGTGAAGCGATTAAAACCATTATCGATTTTGCTGTTTATCGCTGTCTTCGGGGTTCTGGCCGTTATCCCCCAGTTTACCAATGACTATATCGTGTCCTTGCTGATTGGCTTGTTAATGTACGCCAATCTTGCGACAGCCTGGGGCGTGTTCTGCGGCACAACCCGGCGTGTTTCATTGGCCACCGCCGCTTTTGTGGGGGTGGGGTGCTATACGGTGGCCCTGTTTTCAGAAACGTTGCCCTGGCCGGTGGTGCTGGTTCTGTCTGCGGTTTTTGGTGGTGTTCTGGCACTGCTGATTGGTTTATGTACCTTGCGCCTGTCGGGTATGTACTTTGTGATCTTCACCTTTGGCGTGGCTGAAATGATTCGTCAGTTGGTGAACTGGTACGAATCCAACATTAGTGAGTCTGTCGGGCGTTATATCTTTCTTGATGTTACATCGGCCCAGATCTATTGGCAGCTTCTGGTTCTGTTTGCCTTGGTTTGGATACTGGGGGCTTGGCTATCGCGTTCGCGATTGGGCTTCGCGTTGCGCCTGATCGGAGAGGATCAGGTTGCTGCCGGCAACTGTGGCATTAATACGGTAAGGGTCCGGTTGCTTGTCTTCGTTGGCACATCAATGATTATGTCGATTGTGGGTGCAATTATTGCGCCGCGCTGGGCTTATATCGAACCGTCGATCGCATTTAATGCATTGGTCTCGTTTCAGGTGCTGGTCATGGCGCTGTTGGGTGGAATCGCCTTGTATTTCGGACCGGTCATTGGCGTGGTACCGCTGATTCTTGCTTTTGAAGTACTGACCAAATACTTCCCGGATCATTTCAGCATGGTGCTTGGGGCGATCTTTCTGATCATTGTGTATTGGTTGCCGGGCGGTATTCTGGGTCTGTTGCGCCGAAGGGGGGTGATACGTGGCTGATGCATTACTCCAGGTAAAAGGGCTTGAGCGCCGGTTCGGCGGGTTGAGAGCCGTTGATGGGCTATCGCTTGACGTGCGGCCCGGTGAAATTGTTGGACTGCTGGGCCCGAACGGTTCGGGCAAAACGACGGCAATCAATTTGATCAGCGGGGTGCTCGAACCAAACGCCGGTTCCATCAAGGTCAACGGGCATGAAGTGGCCGGCATGCCCTCGTATCGCATTTCCTCATACGGCATTAGCCGTACATACCAGTTAGTGCGGCTCTTCAGCGGCATGACGGTGCGCCAGAACGTGGTGGCAGGCATGGCGTTTGTACATGACCATGATTTCGGTTCGAAGGCTGATGAAAAGGCCGATGCGTTGCTGGCCAAGGTGGGGCTTGCAGGCCAGGGAGGCCTGCTGGCTGGCGATCTTACCTATATGAATCAGAAAAAGGTCGAGCTTGCGCGTGCGTTGGCCAGCCGACCCAAATTGCTGCTGCTTGACGAATGGTTGGCAGGGTTGAACCCGACTGAGTTGATCGATGCCATGAAACTGGTTGCCTCTATCATGCAAGAGAATATTTCCATTGTGATGGTCGAGCACGTTATTGAGGCTGTTCGTTCGTTATGTGACCGCTGTGTGGTTATGAGCGCAGGCACGCCTATTGCTTCGGGCACGCCCGCCGAAGTGCTGGCTGATCCCGAAGTGATTCGTGCCTATCTGGGAGAAGACGAAGATGCTTGAAGTTAAGGCATTAAGTGCCTGGTATGGCATGCATAAAGCGTTGGATGACGTTTCGTTGAATGTGCAGCGTGGCGAGGTGGTAACTGTATTGGGCGCCAATGGTGCCGGAAAATCCACGCTGCTTAAGGCGCTGGCGGGCCTGATTCCCGTTTCGAAAGAAGCGCAAATTAATCTGGATGGACGATCTTTGTGTCCTTTGCGCGATTTTGAGCGTGTTGATTCCGGGGTGGCGCTAGTGCCCGAGGGGCGAGGCATTTTCGGCGAACTGACGGTGCGCGAGAATCTGTTCATGGGGGCGTATCCAAAGCGTGCGCGCGCCGGTGAAACAGAAAACCTGGCGCGTATTCTATCATTGTTCCCACGCTTGAACGAGCGCCTATCGCAAACGGCACGAACAATGAGTGGGGGCGAGCAGCAAATGGTGGCAATCGGCCGCGCGCTGATGTCCAACCCCGAGGTCTTGTTGCTCGATGAGCCTTCCTTGGGCTTGTCCCCGTTAATGGTTTCCGAACTATTTAAAACCCTGGCCCGGGTCTGTGAAACGGGTGTCACCATTCTGATGGTGGAGCAGAACGCCAAACGCAGCTTGAAATTGTCCGATCGTGGTTACTTGATTGAGCAGGGACGGATTGTCGGTACGGGAACGGCTCGGGATCTCTTGAACGACGAGTCGGTAAAGAAGGCTTATTTGGGGGGGTAGATCAGTGTCTGGTTTGCAGCGAACCCCTTGCAGTCATTCTGCGCAGAAGGCAAGGGGGCTGATTAGTGCGGCTTGCGTCTTTTATTGACGTTTGGCGCCAATCAGTACAAACAACATGGTTACGGCTGTGTCGCCTTTGTTACGCCAGCCGTGACGCGCGCCATTTTGAATGACGACATCGTGCTTTTTCAGATGAACCTCTTCGCCGGTGCCCAGATCAAGCCATACCTCGCCTTCCAGAACGACGGCATAGTCGACTGTATCGGTCGTGTGCATGGCCGGATCATCCATTTCGAATGTCTGGGCGAGCCCCGGTGTTTTCTGAGCCACTTCGGCCCCGAATGCCGCACCATCGAATGATGGGTCGCCCATCAAGGCGTCGGGAGGGAAAGTGACAATCATGAAACGTGTCCCGCCGACCGGGGGCAGGAAGTTTGTAGTAGGTTCCACAGGGTCGGCCGCCAGTTCTGCGGTACCCACTTCAGGCTGGGCCGGTGTTGCCCATAAAAGGGTATTGGCGAATGCGGGGTGATTGTCGAAAGCGCGCACTGATTGGGTATCGCTGAGCACGCCTGGCTTGCCGTTTTTGTTGCCGACGACCACGCGGCGGATCGGTTGGGGTGATTTGGTTTGAGTCATGCTCGTCTCCTTTTAAGTTTTATGCGTATTCTTAATAATTATGTATATTATTTCGATGGCGAGCAATAGGATTAACCCCACGTGATTCATTATTTATGGGTTGTTAAAGCGTATTTTATGGTTATTACTTATGCATAAAATATTAATTTATGCATTAAAATTGGTGGTGCGTATCACCGGTTGCATTTCTTATTCGTATTCACTCGGAACATATACACATGTCTTTTATTGATATTCGCAAGCAAAGCCTCAATATTGAAACGATCTATCACGAGGGAGGGGCCAGATCAGCGCATCCTGTGCGCGTGGCAACGGCCGCAGCCGTTATCCGCAACCCTTATGCCGGGGAGTATCAGGAAGACCTGATGCCGTTTATGACGGCGTTGCGCGAGTTGGGCTCGATGCTGTCAGCCGAGCTGGTAAATGCGCTTGGTGCAGACGAGATCGAAGTGTACGGCAAAGGCGCGATCGTGGGGGTGAATGGCGAACTTGAGCATGGTGCCGTATGGCACGAGGCAGGCGGTTGGGCTTTACGTGCGGCATTGGGGGAACCCAAAGCCATGGTCCCCTCGGCCAAGGCCGTGGCGTCGGCCGGTTATCGTCTGGTTGTTCCGCTGCATTACATTCACGCCGCCTACGTGCGCAGCCATTACACCATCGGGGAAGTCGGCATTCAGGATGCGCCGCGACCCAATGAAATTCTGTTTGCGTTGCTTGCGGGTACTGGCGGACGCGTTCATGCGCGTTTGGGCGGGCTGACCAAAGAAAACGTCAGCGTACATGACGGGCAGCGATAAACAGAATGCATTCAGGCCCCCGCGGGCTTAGTGTGGAAATAGCAAGGCAAGCAATATGAATCATTACGATGTCATTATTACCGGGTTTGGCCCAACGGGCGCCACGTTGGCGAATCTGCTCGTTGCGCGTGGTCTTTCGGTGGCCGTGTTCGACAGGTTGCCGGACCTGTACCCGCTACCCCGCGCCATCGGCATAGATCACGAGGGTTTGCGCATTATGCAGGAAGTTGGCATTGCCGACGCGTTGCAGGACTCTATCGCTTCTTATCGTCCCAGCGAGTATCGTGGCGTTGACGGGCAGCCGATTCTGCGCCTTGATTCCGCTCCTGCTCCGCACCGCCTTGGTTGGGCACCCAACTACGTTTTCAATCAGCCTGCACTTGAGCGTACCTTGCGTGATCGGTTGGCTGGGCGAGATGGAGCGGCTGTTTTTCTTGAGGCCGAAGTGGTTGATAGCGGCCAGGATGCCGGTTCGGCCTGGGTTGATGTCAGGCTCATGGGCCAGGCGAGCGTGACGCGTTATAGCACTGCTTATCTGGTTGCTTGCGATGGTGGCGGTAGCGCTATTCGAAAGCGGTTGGGCCTCGAGCTGGAAGATCTGGGTTTTGATGAGGCCTGGCTGGTGATTGATGCCATCGTCAATGACGATAAATTGGCGGATCTACCCGATACCCAAGTACAGTATTGTGAACCCGACCGCCCTTGTACCTTTGTGGTGGGGCCGGGTAATCATCGACGCTGGGAGGTTATGTTGCTGCCTGGTGAGCAAAGCGCGGGAGACTATCCGGAAGCGGTGTTATGGCCGCTGTTGTCGCGTTGGTTAAAGCCGGGCGAGGGGCGCCTGTGGCGTCATGCCGCGTATCGCTTTCATGGCCTGGTTGCGCGAAACTGGCGTAAAGGGCGCACTCTCCTGGCTGGTGATGCGGCTCACATGACGCCGCCGTTTATGGCTCAAGGCATGGTTCAGGGCATGCGTGACGCGCTCAATCTCGCCTGGAAACTGGAACGGGTATTGAAGGGTATGGCAAGTGATGCCCTTCTTGATTCGTACGAGCGTGAGCGTCACCCGCATGTGGTGGCGACAACAAATGCTGCCATGGACCTGGGTCGGATCATTTGTGAAAAAGATCCGGAAAAAGCGCGTCAGCGAGACGTCGACCTGCGTGCCAGGCAAGGTGGTATTGTTAAAACCACCATTCGCCAGAATATGATTCCGGGTTTGACGTCTGGCTTGATCGACGAAACAGCGCCAGGGGCGGGCGAATTGTTTCCGCAGCCGCGCGTTGTTGTTCAGGATGGCGATAGACAAAGCACAGGTTGGCTGGATGACTTTGTCGGGGCGCGTTCTTGTTTGTTGTCGATTGGCGAATGCTCGCAAGCAGATTCGATTCGCTTACAAGACATGGCGCAACGAATAAACGCGACGTTGATATGTATTTGTGTCGAACAGAATAATGCCTTGTCGTGCCCAGGCATGCTCGCAAAGGAAGACGGTGCGGTAATGGCACCCTGGCTTGCATCATTGGGTTGCCGCTATGTTATTTCCCGGCCGGATCATTATGTATATGGCGCTGCGCCCGACATGTCCGCGTTAGAGCGACTGGTGAGTGCTTATGCGCAAGGCCTGGGTGGTTGACGAGCAATCGGGGGAGTTCGCTTAACTGCCTTTGCCTGGATTACGCCACATTGCTTCCTTGTCGTTCAATATGCGGGCCAGCACGAAGCACAAATCAGACAGCCGGTTCAAGTATTGTTTCACAGCTTCAGAAACAGCCTCATGTTGACTAAGTGAAATGACACTGCGCTCGGCGCGGCGACATACGGTGCGAGTCAGGTGTGCCAGGGCAGTGGCGCGTGTTCCGCCTGGCAACACGAATTCCTTCAACGGCCGCAGTGTCGTATTGAATTTTTTCAGCGCCTGGTCCAACTGCGAAATTTGTTCTGTTTGTATCCCGGTGTAGCCGGGCAGACACAGTTCGGCGCCGACACTGAATAAATCATGTTGAATCTGTTCAAGCAGGACATCGATTTCTTCGCTTAGCGGTTCGGCGCGCCATAAACCGATCATGCTGTTCAACTCGTCGACATCGCCCATGGCCTGGACCCGCGGCGCATGTTTTTCAATGCGTGTGCCGTCCCCCAGCGCGGTGGTGCCATCGTCTCCGGTGCGTGTTGCAATAACTGACAGTCTATTTGCCATGGTGAGTGCCCAGTGTTGGTATGATGTATTTGAATGTATTGTATTTTTCTAACAAAAGCAGGAGTGGCACAATGGTTTGGTCGCGCAGAAAAGCGATTTCCGGTTTGGCAGCAATAGCTGGCGTATTAGTTGCGTCTTCCTTTGCGCCGGCGCGGGCCCAGCAGGCCACCGCTTCCGGAAAAGTGCGCCGGGTCAACCCGTCGGACGGCAAAATTACAATTATGCATGGCGAAATCGTCGAGCTGAAGCTGCCCGCAATGACGCTGGTTTATCGCGCCGAGCCTCAGTTGATCCAGGAAATTCAGCCCGGCGATCAGGTCACGTTTACAGTTGTACGTCAAAATGGCAACTACGTGATTATCGAGATTCGCAAGGGCTGATTACTTCCTGGGATTTTTACAGTACGTAGCGTGCGAGGTCTTCTTTGCCTGCAACATCTTCCAACTGTTTGTTTACGTACGAAGTATCAATGACAATGGTTTTGCCGCCATTGGACGTTGCCTCGTAAGACAGCTCTTCAAGCAGTTTCTCCATTACCGTATGCAGGCGACGAGCCCCAATATTCTCGGTGCGCTCATTCACTTCAAAAGCCAGTTCCGCCAAGCGCTGAATGCCGTCGTCGGTAAACTCCAGGTTGACTTCTTCGGTTGCCATCAGTGCGCAGTATTGCTTGGTGAGTGACGCGTCGGTATCACATAGAATACGTACGAAATCCTGTGCCGTCAGCGAGTCGAGCTCAACGCGTATCGGGAATCGGCCCTGGAGCTCGGGAATCAGGTCGGATGGGCGAGCCAGGTGAAATGCGCCCGATGCGATGAACAGAATATGATCTGTTTTGACGACGCCGTATTTGGTGTTTACGCTGGTTCCTTCCACTAAGGGCAAAAGGTCGCGCTGAACGCCCTGGCGGGAGACATCGCCACTGGTTTGTTCCTGGCGTGTGGTGATCTTGTCGATTTCATCCAGGAAAACGATGCCGTTTTGTTCGGCGTTGGCAATGGCCGTACTGCGCAGGTCTTCTTCATTGACACGCCGGGCAGCTTCTTCGTCGGTGATCAGGCGAAAGGCCTCTTTCACCGTCATTTTGCGGCTTTTCTTCTTCTCGCGTCCCATTCCGGCGAACATGCCTTTAAGCTGCTCGGTCATTTCCTCCATGCCGGGCGGCGCCATAATCTCCATCTGGGGCATGGGCTGTTCAACTTCGATTTCGATTTCGGTATCGTCGAGCTGGCCTTCCCGCAGGCGTTTACGGAAAGTTTGCCGGGCTGTGTTCTCTTCGCGTTGGGGTTGGCCTTGTGCGTCACGGGCGGGCGGGATCAAGACATCAAGGATACGGTCTTCTGCCGCGTCTTCGGCTTGTGTCCTGACCCGTTTCATTTCAATTTCGCGGGTTTGTTTGATTGAAATGTCGACGAGGTCACGAATAATGGTGTCGACATCACGCCCTACATAACCGACCTCCGTGAACTTGGTCGCTTCAATTTTGATAAAAGGGGCGTTAGCTAGTTTGGCAAGGCGTCGCGCAATCTCGGTTTTACCGACCCCGGTGGGGCCGATCATCAGAATGTTCTTCGGTACAATTTCGTTGCGCAAAGGCTGTGGCACCTGCTGGCGACGCCAGCGGTTACGCAAGGCAACTGCGACGGATCGTTTAGCCTTTTTCTGGCCGACAATATGTTTGTCGAGTTCGGAGACAATTTCCCCGGGGGTCATGTTCAGCGCGGACATAATTTGCTTTTTCAGTTACAGGGTTTCAATAACGTGATTCTGGTTTGTGTAAATACACAGGTCACCGGCGATACCCAAAGATTTCTTGACGATTTCCTCGGCGGAAAGATCCGTATGCTGTAATAGTGCCAATGCGGCCGATTGTGCGTAGGCGCCACCGGAGCCAATGGCCGCCAGGCCGTACTCTGGTTCAAGTACGTCGCCATTGCCGCTTAGAATCAAGGAGTGATCTTTGTCGGCCACAATGAGCATGGCTTCAAGTCGGCGTAGAACCCGGTCGGTGCGCCAGTCGCGCGTAAGTTCCACTGCGGCCCGCATCAGGTGGCCCTGGTGCTTTTCCAGTTTCCCTTCGAATCGTTCCTGCAGGGTGAAGGCGTCGGCAGTGGCACCGGCAAAGCCAGCCAGTACTTTGTCGTGAAATAAACGGCGAATTTTTCGGGCGGTTCCCTTGAATACGATATTGCCCAGAGTGACCTGGCCATCGCCGCCGATGGCAACCTGATCTCCGCGCCGGACGCAGACAATGGTAGTAGCGTGAAATTGTTCCATATTCCTTCCTTTGAACGCTTTATGTGGGGCTGAAAGATCAACTTTCAAGGCCTGCGTGAACCTGCCTGTTGCCGGGTAAATAAAAAGCGGCATTGTGTCGGGAAACACAATGCCGTTTCGGGTGTGGCAGGCCTTGAAACAGGCTGGGCGCCAAATGAATTGGGCAAGCCTTTGCGGGGGCCCAGACCTACTCAGTCACCGTAGAGTTTTTGACGCATCTCACGTCGCTCCTGGGCCTCAAGCGAGAGCGTGGCGGTGGGACGTGCCAGCAAACGGGGAATGCCGATGGGTTCGCCCGTTTCCTCGCACCAGCCGTAATTTCCGCTGTCGATCATGGTCAGTGATTGCTGGACTTTCTTGAGCAGTTTGCGTTCGCGATCCCGAGTACGCAGCTCAAGCGCGTGTTCTTCTTCAATCGTGGCACGATCGGCCGGATCTGGAACAAATTGGGTTTCACGCAAGTGTTCGGTGGTCAGGCCTGCGTTCGTGAGAATGTCTTGTTCCAGCTGTTTGAGTCGATTGCGGAAAAAGGCCAGTTGTGCCTCGTTCATGTAATCGGACTCGGGCATGGCTAACAGTTCTTTTTCGGTGAGCAGCTTGCTTTGCGCTTCTTCTTTGGTGTTGCCTGATTTGGTGGCCATGATGTACCCCTAAAAATAGACGTCTTGTGCTTACTGATATGTTTTAAGCAAGACAGTTATCCAGGCCCTGACGGAAAATGTCTTCGGGCAGTTTTCGACCAATGAAAACCATTTTGGTTCCACGTTTTTCATTGGCTTGCCAGGCTTTGCCGGGCTCGGCGCCCATCATCATGTGTACCCCTTGGAATAACATGCGACGGTTAATGCCTTTTATATATAAAATCCCTTTGTAACGCAGGAGATCGGGCCCATAGACCTGAACAATGCCCCCCAGAAATTCTTCCAGCTTTTCCGGGTCGAACGCCTCGTTGGAACGATAGACAAACGCGCCGATATCGTCGTTGTGATGCGCGTGATGATGATCATGATGATGTCCGTGATCATGATGGTCATGGCCATGATGGTGGTCATGGTCATGCGCTGCATCGGGGTGCGTTTCGGCCAGGAATTCGGGGTCGATGTCCAGAATGGTGTTCAGGTTGAACCCGCTGATATCGAGCAGGTCTTTGATATTCGCTTCACCGAAATGGACCGTTGTCACGGGTGCTCGCGGATTCATCTGCACGATACGCGAGCGCAGCGCCTGAAATTCGTCGTCGGTGACCAGGTCTTTCTTGGAGACAAGAATCCTGTCGGCGAACCCCACTTGTTTTTGCGCTTCTTCCTGTTCGTTTAGTGTTTCCATGCCGTGCTTGGCATCGACAATGGTAAGCACGGAATCGAGCCGGAAATACTCGGCAATATCGTCATCCATGAAAAAAGTCTGGCAAACCGGGCCTGGATTCGCCATGCCGGTTGTTTCGATAACAATGCGGTCGAAGGCGATATCGCCGGCCTTGCGTTTAACGCGCAGTTCGCTGAGTGCGCGTTGCAGGTCGCCGCGAATAGTGCAGCACACGCAGCCGTTGCTAAGCTCGATGATCTGTTCGTCGCTGTCTTGGACAAGCAACTCGTTATCAATGCTTTCCGGCCCGAATTCATTTTCAATCACCGCAATGCGCTGCCCATGGTTTTCCGAGAGCAAACGCTTAAGCAAGGTGGTTTTACCCGCGCCCAGGAAGCCGGTAAGGATGGTGACGGGCACCATATTGTCAATTTTTAATCCGGTGGTCATAACAGCTCACAACACGCAGCCCAAAAGTGGGAGGCCTTAAAAGGTTCCCGGGTGTTTTGGGGATGCATAAGAAAATATCAACGTGCGATTACAGCACAGCCCGGCGTCAAGAGCAAACGGTTTGCTTAGTTGTTGTAATAAAAGCGCTTTTTGGGTTCGGGTAAGTACCGACTCATCCCTGTGGAGTTTCGCCGTGCGGGCCGTTATGCCGCTGTTGGTGGCAACGGTTGCATAGCGCTCTGAGTTCGGTTTCGTGATGCTCCAGAACAAAGCCTGCACTGGCTACTTTGCGTGCCAGTTTTTTGTGTAGTTCGGGGTCGCTGAATTCTGCAACGGCGCCACATTGGGTGCAGATGACCAGAATGTCGTGGGGGTCGCCGGCAGCGTCCATGCAGGCCGCCCAGGCGTTGACGGCGTCAAGACGATGAATCAGGCCTTCTTCAATCAAGAAGTCGAGTGCGCGATAAACGGTGGGGGGCGCTGCGCCAGGCTGGAACTCCCGAATCTCTTCCAGCAACTCATAGGCTTTCACACTGCGTTGCCGCCGTAGCAGGATTTCCAGTACTTTGCGTCGGATCGGCGTGAGCCGGCGACCTCGTTGGCTGCAAAGTTTTTCTGCTGTTTTAAGTTGTTTGGCGATGCCCGAAGACAATTCGCTGGCTTGACGAGGCATAGTGTATCCGTGTGCCGTATGTTATAACATTGCTCTAACAGCGCTGTAAGACTCAACTTCTCATTATCCTCAATTATGTCTGTTTTTTCCCGGTCTGTGCGTCAACGTCCACCATATCGGGGCTCAATTGTTCTGTTTTCCGCCTGGGCTCGCGCGTGGCGTACTGCAATCGTGGTCGCTTTTTTGTGGGCGGTAACGGGTTGGGCCATGCAATGGTGGTAGGTTGCAGCTTATGAGCCGGGCGATTATTGAACTTGACGAAGTGTCGTTGGGCTGGCGTGATCGCGTTGCGCTTCGCGACGTGTCTGGTTGCTTTGCACAAGGGTCTTTAACTGCAGTGGTCGGGCCGAATGGCGCAGGCAAGTCGACGCTGGTCAAGGCCTTGATGGGGCAGTTAAGTCCGCTCAGTGGCCAGATTCGGCTTGCGCCCGACGCTCGCGATAATGTTGCCTGTTTGCCGCAGCTTGGTGAGCTGGACCGCAGCTTTCCGATTTGTGTGTACGATCTTGTCGCAATGGGCGCCTGGCGCCGAACCGGTTGGTGGAAGGGCTTTGGCGTTTCAGAACATGAACGGGTGCTGCAGGCGCTTGATACGGTGGGTTTGGCTGATTTCAGCCGGCGCATTATCGGTACGCTTTCGGGCGGACAGCTTCAGCGAGCCTTGTTTGCGCGCCTGATGCTGCACAATGCCAGCGTGCTGATTCTTGATGAACCCTTTGCCGCCGTCGATCGTGACACCACGGATGACTTGTTGAAGCTCTTGCTCGGTTGGCACAAAGAGGGGCGTACGGTGATTGTCGTATTGCATGATCTTGATTGTGTACGTAACTTGTTCCCAGAAACGCTTTTGTTGGCAGGGCAGGTTGTAGGCTGGGGGCCAACTGAGCAGGTGTTAAGCGCCGAAAACCTGCATCTGGCTCGCCATTTGTGTGCGGGGGACTACCTGTGAGCGGAATAGACTTCCTGTTCCTGCCTTTCACGGAGTTTGCCTTCATGCGGCGGGCACTGGCAGGTTCTGTTTCATTGGCATTTGCCGCCGGCCCGTTGGGTGTCATTCTTGTGCTGCGGCGCATGAGTCTGATGGGCGACGCGATGGCGCACGCTATTTTGCCTGGGGTCGCAGTTGGCTTTTTAACGGCCGGACTGTCGTTGTGGGCGATGGCGCTTGGCGGTTTGATAACCGGTTTGCTGGTTGCGTTATTGGCCGGGTTCGTATCTCGTTTGACGCCCTTGCGTGAAGATGCCAGTTTTGCTGCCTTTTATCTGGTTTCCCTGGGTTTGGGGGTGTTGCTGGTGTCGTTGCGCGGCTCAAATATGGATCTGATCCATGTGCTGTTTGGAACGGTATTGGGTTTGAATGATGCTTCGCTTTTATTGGTAACTGCAACCGCCACGGTGACGCTTTTTGTGCTGGCGTTAATATTGCGCCCCTTGGTGGCGGAGTGCCTTGACCCTGCATTCATGCGGGCTGAAAAAGGACGCGGTTCGATCAGCCATATGGTCTTTCTGGTCTTGTTGGTCATGACGCTGGTGGCGGGCTTTCAGGTTTTGGGTACATTAATGGTGGTTGGCATCATGATGCTGCCAGCCGCGTCGGCCCGGTTCTGGGTGCGTTCGGTTGTAAGGCAGATGGCCATGGCCGCGTTAATTGGTGTTGCTGCGTCGTACATGGGCCTGCTGTTTTCTTATTATTTCGATGTGCCGGCTTCGGCGTCGATTATTTTAACGGCGGGCATCCTGTATTTCGTTTCGGTTGTGGCGGGGCCGCAAGGTGGTTTGCTACAGGTTGCGCGTCAGTATCGCGCGCGACGTCATCTGTCACATATTGTTAAATAACGTGGGTAAAAAGAGGTAGAGCATGAACTTAGGCGTCATTTTCCTGCGTTCGTCGGCCATCAGGCGGTTATGTGCCGTTGCGATGTTTTTATTTTTTGCCGGCGCCCATGCGGCCGAGCCTGTGCGTGTTGTGGCGACATTTTCAATTCTGGGTGACATGGTTTCTGTTGTTGGGGGCGAAAACGTTGAAGTGGTCACTTTGGTGGGGCCTGAAACGGATTCACATGGGTTTGAGCCGACTGCGCGCGAAAACAGGATGCTCTCTCAGGCGCAGGTACTGGTGTCGAACGGATTGGGATTTGAAGGGTGGCTGCCGCGCCTGATAGAGGCTTCAGGGTTCGATGGCCTGGAAATTGTGGCGTCCAAAGGCGTAGAGCCGCGTTTGCTTGCGCTTTCCGATGATGATCATGGTCACCATGGACACGATCATCATGCCGGCGAGAATGGCCATGCTGACCCTCATGCCTGGCAGGACTTGACCAACGGTATTCAATATGTGCGCAATATCGCCAATGGCCTGGCGCGAATCGATCCGGTTAACCGGGCCAGATATCAGGAGCGGGCCCGGGTATATATCGAAGAAATGGAAAAGTTGCATGACGAAATAAAAGGGCAGCTTGAAGCGATTCCGGCACAGCGTCGCCGTGTAGTTACCGCGCATGATGCGTTTGGCTATTTTGGTCAGGCCTATGGCGTTACATTTATCCCGATCGTTGGTATCTCGTCTGATGCTGAACCGTCTGCGTGGGAAATGGCAGACATTATCCGGCTGATAAGGGAAAGCAAGGGCGTTGCATTGTTCGATGAAAACGCAACGGGCGCCTCTCGCATTCTGGAACAAATTGCGCGTGATACCGGGCTCAAGGTGGGTGGGGTGCTGTACTCCGATACCTTGGCCTCGGTTGATCAGCCGGCGGGCACTTACCTGGGTATGTTCAAGTGGAACGCGGGCCGGTTGTTGTTTTCAATCAAGCCTTGAGTATCGCAAGCGCCGGCCCTGTGCGTGTTATTTGCTTTTGCGAGTTGCACGGGGATGAGCTTTGTCATAGGCGTTAGCCAAATGCTGGAAGTCCAGGCGCGTATAAATTTGCGTCGTGGAAATATTGGCATGCCCCAATAGCTCTTGCACCGCTCTTAAGTCCTGTGCCGATTGCAGCATATGGCTGGCAAAACTGTGACGCAGGCTGTGTGGATGAACGTTGATGGGCAGGCCCAGCTGTTGGACCAGTTTGTTCAACTGTATCTGAACGACACGCGGGCTGATACGTTTTCCCCGTTCCCCAAGAAAAAGTGCGGCTTCGGTATCTGCACTGGGCTGGCTCGCCAGCAAATCCCGACGCACTACAAGCCATTTTTGTACGGCCTGAATTGCATGACGCCCCAGCGGTACTTGGCGTGTTTTACCGCCTTTTCCGGCAATGGTTGCCTGTGCGTTGGGAAGGTCGACCCAACTGGCGGAAGTGTGTTGGGGGCTATGGTGGTAGCGCCAATCGAGACTCACCAGCTCGGCTAAACGTAGGCCACTGGAGTATAAAACTTCAAACATGGCCTGGTCGCGCAGTTCAATATTTGAGTTCGGTGGCGGCAAGCCAGGCCGGTCGAGTAACGCCTGGGTTTGCTCAACGGACAGTGCTTTGGGCAACTGTCTTGCTGCTTTCGGAGCACGTATGCCTTTTGTGGGGTTTTCGTTCAGGCCGGCTTGCGGGCCCCACCATTGATAGAAGCCGCGCCATGCCGCGAGCGCACGTGCCAGGCTGCGGGGCTGGTGGCCCTGGCTGCGCAGCCGGGCGATGGTGCGGCGAATATGATCTTCATGCAGATTTTCCACTGTGGTGTCTGGATTCAGCGCAATCAGATGAGCCAGGTCGTGTTCGTATGCCTGCAGGGTATGGCGTGAATAACGTCGGTTTGTTTCCAGGTGGCGTAGCCAGCGACGCACGGGCTCAGGTAGTGCGCTCACTGTGCTCATCCTACTTCAGCCGGGAAAGCGCAGCTGAAGCGAGCGAACTTAAAATTTCCAGGAATGCGGTGCCCATGTCGGGTTGGAAGCGCTCCTGGTCATTTGCAGCCAGGACCAACAAACCAAATACACCCTCATTGTCTTTCAGGGGCACCACGGCCAGCGATTGGGCTGGCTCGTTTAGCCATGCGATCACAGGTTGATCGGTAACCGGCCCGCAGTAAGGCGTGTCCAGGGTGTCGGCATATTGCTTTATTTCTGCCGTCATGCCGTCGGTAAATTGTGTGTTGCCGCATTGCGACAACCCCCACACCTTCAGTGATGTGTTCGGCAGTTCAAACAAGGACGATAAGTGATCGACAATTAATTGGGGCAGGCGCTCTGCGTTGGGCTCGGCCAGCATTTGACAACACCAGGTGGTGAGGGTGCGACTGATTTTCTCGTTGCCCGACGCGTTGTTGATCAGGCCCGACAAACGCCACTCAAGGTCTTTGGTCTTGGCGCGAAGGGTAAGGATCTGACGCTCACCCAAAGAAATTGCCCGTGTTTCATGCGGGTGCGGGACCCGCAATTCCGAGAATACTTCAGCGTGCTCGTGGAAAAACTCCGGGTTGCTTGCCAGGAAGCGGGCGATGTCTTCAGCGGTGAAGGTTGAGGCGCTCATTTGCCAATTGTCCTTGTTCAGTCGTTTTGGGTAAGCTTATCAATGTCGACCTCTCCGGTAAACACAGTCGTTGCCGGGCCGGTCATGTAGAGATCGGGGTTTGCCCAATCGATCGTTAGTGTGCCGCCGCGAGTATGTACCGTTACCGGGTTGTCGAGCAAGCCGCGGCGTATGCCCGCAACCGCAGCTGCGCAGGCCCCTGTGCCGCATGACAACGTCTCGCCCGCACCCCGTTCGTAAACGCGCAGTTTTATGGTGTGTCGGTCAACAATTTCCATGAATCCGGCATTCACCCGCTGGGCAAATCGAGGATGCGACTCAATGAAGGGGCCCAGTTCTGCAACGGGTGCCGTTTCGATGTTTTCCACAACCTGGACGGCGTGGGGGTTCGAGATGGCAACCAGTGAAATATGAACAGGTGAAGAGGCGTTCGGCACCGGCAACAGCCAGACGGCGTCTTGATGTTGCTGTTCGCTACTTAACGCTTTCGCATTGAAGTGAAGGTCCTCGGGCTCAAAGCGTGTTTGTCCCATATTGACGATAACTTCACCGGTGTCGGTTTCAGTCAGGACAATCAGGCCGGTTTGTATCTCGGCCTTTAAAGGGTTTCTTTTGGAAAGCCCCTGCTCGTGAACGAAACGCACGAAGCATCTGGCACCGTTTCCGCAGTGTTCCACTTCGCTGCCATCTGAGTTGAAAACGCGGTAACGAAAGTCGGCTTCAGGATGCGACGGTGTGTCCACCAGCAGCACCTGGTCGGCACCGATGCCGAAGTGTCGATCAGCCAGGGCGCGGGCGCGTTTCGGAGTCATTTCGATTGCCTGGCGTATGCCGTCCAGAACAACGAAGTCGTTTCCTGCGCCATGCATTTTGGTGAATGTCCAGATTGTCATGGTGTTCTTCAGTAAGGTTTGGGGCCGTCGTCGGGACGAGTTTTGAAGCGCCGATGCACCCAATAGTACTGCGCCGGGTCTTCCCGCACCCAGTCTTCAATCAGCCGGTTGATTCGTGTCGTAGCGGCGGTGGGGTCGTCGTTGCCCGGAAAGTCTGCGATGGGAGGCAGGACACGAACATTGTAGACCCCGGTTTCCAGGTCGAGGTTGCTGACAATCGGCAAGACTGCCGCATTCCACGACTGCGCTATCTGTGCCGTGCTGGGCAGTGTTGCAGCTGGAACACCGAAAAAAGGCACAAACACGGCGCCTTTAGGGCCAAAATCCATATCCGGCAGATAGTAAACGGGAATTCCCTGGCGTAAAAGCCTTATCAGGCCCCGAATACCGTCTTTGCGGCTGATCAGGAATGATTCATTGAAGCGCGAACGACCTTCCTGCATCAGCGCATCCACGTCGGGGTCGCTTGAGGGCGTGTAGAACGTTGCTGTGCGTTTGCTGTGCATGGTCAGCCGCGAACCGGCGGCATCGAGCCCGACAAAATGCGGCGCCAGAATCAGTATCTTCCGGTCTGCCTGCAGCATTGCGTCGAAGTGCTCCAGACCGCTTATTTTCACGGTTTGCTCAACACGTTCGGGCGTGCCAAACCAGATCAGTCCGCGATCAATAATCGATTGTGCCAACAAATAGAAATGCCGGTGCAACAGGGCTTCACGTTCATGGTCAGCCAGGTCCGGAAAGCACAAGCGCAGGTTGGTGCGCACAATGTGAGCGCGAGAACGCATCAGTCGGGGAGTCAGCCACCCGAGCAGACGCCCCCAGCGCAAGCGTGTGCGGGTGGGGCACCGTCCAAAATACTGGAAAACGGTCCGAAGAAGGGAGGACTTGCTAAATGTCATGGTTCTGCATCATTGGGCTTCGGGGGGGCGCCGGCCGGTGTTTTGTAACGGTTGTAGCTCCAAAGATATTGTTCGGGAAAGCGTCGGATGAGTGTTTCCATTGTCTGGTTGATCAGTGTTGCTTGTTCTATCGAGTCAGTGGGAAAAGGATCGGGCAGGCGAACATAGTGAATGCGCCAGCCCTTGCCCTGGGGCAGGCGCTCTCCCGCCGTGAGGATAACCGCTACACCCGTTTGCGCCGCCAGTTTTCCAGCGAGTGTCATTGTGTAGGCGGGCCGGCCAAAAAAGGTCGCCCAAACGCCTTCACCTTCGGCGGGTGCCTGATCGGGCAGCATGCCGACGGCCTCGCCCCTCCTCAATGCTTTGACGAACTCGCGTACCCCTTGACGATTGGCTGGCACTGCACGCAGGCCGGGGGCATTGCGGGCACTTTCCATAATGGGGGCCAAAACGGGTTTGCGGGGAGGACGGAACATAACCGTGATAGGCCCATGGCGCGTTAAGTAACGGGCGGTAATTTCAAAACAGCCCAGGTGGGGCGTAAGGTAAAGTACGCCACGGCCTTCGGCAAGCGCGGCCTCTACAACGTGATCGTCGTCGCTTACCACCATGCCCAGGCTTTCTTCATTTTTAAGCCAGACCTTTGGCAGCTCCATGATCATCGCACCGGCCTGCGCGGCCGCTTCCCTGGCAAAGGCTTCATCACCGTAGCCTGCTTGCTGCGCGTTGTATTGCAGGCGCTCACGGTACTTGTCGGGCCAGCCATATACCAGGCGTCCGCCTACGCGCCCCAGGGCTTGTAAAACCGACAGTGGAAGAAATGATAATAAACGAAACAGAAAAAGCAGCATGGCAGCTTATAAGCGCAAATTATGAGCATAAACAGTACGAATTGTTATTTTCGCTTAAAATAAAAATTGTCGCCGAGTTAACCGACAACTTGCGGGGCGACAGCCAACTGATGGTTTTTTATCCGAAGGCCAATTTTTCCGCTAAAGCGTCGCGCCCAGATCGCAACTGCACAGCAGGTATCCGAGGTGCAACGCAATGTTCAACCTCAGTGCCAAAGTACATGGCCTTGAATTTATAAGGATGTTCGCTGTGTCCAGTAACGATTTTCTCTTTACCTCCGAGTCTGTTTCCGAAGGTCATCCCGACAAAGTCGCCGACCAAATCTCCGATTCCATTCTTGATGCCATTCTCGAGCAGGATCCCTTTGCTCGTGTCGCCGCGGAAACGCTTTGCAATACCGGCCTGGTGGTCTTGGCCGGTGAGATCACGACGACTGCGAATATTGATTACATCCAGATTGCCCGGGATACCATCAAACGCATCGGTTACGACAACACTGACTACGGTATCGACTATAAGGGTTGTGCCGTTTTGGTGGCTTACGACAAGCAATCGCCCGACATTGCCAAAGGGGTCGACCGCAATCCCGAGCAAAACATGGATCAGGGCGCAGGCGACCAGGGGTTGATGTTTGGCTATGCCTGCGATGAAACGCCCGATCTCATGCCGGCGCCCATTTGGTATGCGCACCGTTTGGTTCAGCGCCAAAGCGAGTTGCGCAAGGATGGTCGTTTGCCTTGGCTGCGTCCCGATGCGAAGTCGCAGGTTACCTTCCGCTATGTCAACGGCAAGCCTGTTGAAGTCGACACAGTTGTGTTGTCGACTCAGCATGCGCCTGACATTTCCCAGGCAGATATTCGCGAAGCCGTAATCGAGGAGATCGTCAAGCCCATTATTCCCGAAGGCCTGCTTACCGATAAAACCAAGTTCATGATCAATCCTACCGGCATCTTCGTGATTGGTGGTCCTCAGGGCGATTGCGGGCTAACGGGCCGCAAGATCATTGTGGACACTTATGGTGGCGCCTGCCCGCACGGAGGCGGGGCTTTCTCGGGCAAGGATCCCTCTAAGGTTGACCGTTCCGCTGCGTATGCCGCGCGTTACGTTGCCAAAAACGTGGTTGCTGCAGGTTTGGCGCGTGAATGCCAGGTGCAGATAAGCTACGCCATTGGTGTAGCGGAACCCATCAACATCACCGTGCATACGAATGGCACCGGCGTGATGCCTGATGACAAAATCGCTTTGCTGGTGCGGGAGCATTTCGATTTGCGTCCCAAGGGCATCATCAATATGCTCAACCTGTTGCGCCCCATTTACAGCAAAACAGCTGCATATGGTCATTTTGGCCGTCCTGAGCCCGAATTTACCTGGGAGTCAACCGACAAGGTCGACGTGCTCAAGAAAGCGCATTAATTAAAAGGACGTGTGTGTCTGATTCTGTTCGCAATCCCGATAATAATAGTCGTCTGACGCCTACCGACTCACCCTGCGTGGCGGTGTGCTCGACACTGTACGATGATGTGTGTCGGGGTTGTGGCAGAACGGCTATGGAGGTGGCCAACTGGGTTTTTCTGTCTGAAGAGGAAAAGCGCGTTGTTTGGGCGCGCATTAAAGCCCAGGGTTACCCCAGGCGAAATTCTTGAAAAATAAAGTAGCGGGGCGTGGGCGCAATCTGGAAAATCGCCGCAACTACGTTACAATACGGATTCCCTGAGGGGCGCTGCGACGGGGTTCTCCCGCTAGGCTCAGGGTCATCCCATTTTTAGTACAACGGCGCTCATCATCACCTGCAAGGCAGGCGGCGATGAGCAAAACGTTGTTCATCTCGTTGGCTTAGGCAGGTTTAGGGGTTTTCCACCATGAACACTGTTGCTGACAATTCCGTACAAGATTACATCGTTGCCGATATCGGGCTGGCCCAATGGGGTCGCCGTGAAATCGCCATTGCCGAAACTGAAATGCCCGGCCTGATGGCCACGCGTGAAGAGTATGCTGCCGCACAGCCGCTGAAAGGTGCGCGTATTGCCGGCAGCCTGCACATGACCATTCAAACGGCCGTGCTTATTGAAACGCTGGTTGCGTTGGGTGCTGAGGTACGTTGGGCATCATGCAATATCTACTCTACTCAAGATCATGCGGCTGCCGCGATCGCTGCTGCCGGCAACCCGGTTTTTGCCGTCAAGGGCGAAACGCTGGAGGATTACTGGCAATATACCCATAAAATCTTCGAGTGGCCTGGTGAGCAGGCCAACATGATTCTCGACGATGGCGGTGATGCCACTTTACTTTTACACCTGGGCGCCAAGGCCGAGAAAGACCTGTCCGTTCTGAACAACCCGGGCAGTGAAGAAGAGCGGGTGCTGTTTGCCGCCATCAAGGCTCAATTGCAAAAAGATGGCAGTTGGTATTCCACGCGTCTGGCTCAAATCAAAGGCGTAACCGAAGAAACCACAACCGGTGTGAACCGTTTGTATCAAATGGCCAAAAAAGGCGACCTGGCTTTCCCGGCCATTAATGTGAATGATTCAGTCACCAAGTCCAAGTTCGACAACCTTTATGGTTGCCGGGAGTCGCTGGTTGACGGTATCAAGCGTGCAACCGACGTGATGGTTGCAGGCAAAGTGGCCGTGGTTGTGGGTTTTGGTGATGTAGGCAAGGGGTGTGCCCAGGCGCTGGCGGCGTTGCGTGCCCAGGTGTGGGTAACGGAAGTCGATCCCATTTGTGCGCTGCAGGCGTCTATGGAAGGCTACAAAGTGGTCACCATGGAAGAGGCTTGCGACAAGGCCGACATGTTCGTAACGGCTACCGGTAACTACCATGTCATTACGCGCCAGCATATGGAGCGTATGAAAGACCAGGCAATCGTTTGCAACATCGGTCACTTCGACAACGAAATCGATGTGGCCGGTATTGAGGACCTGGAGTGGGAAGAAATCAAACCCCAGGTTGATCACGTTATTTTCCCCGACGGCAAGCGCATTATTTTGCTGGCACAAGGACGTCTGGTGAATCTGGGTTGTGCGACAGGACACCCTTCCTTTGTGATGTCGGCCTCATTCACTAATCAGACCATTGCGCAAATTGAGCTGTTTACGCGTGGCGATGCTTACGAAAACGGCAAGGTGTACGTGCTACCCAAGCATCTTGACGAAAAGGTGGCGCGTCTGCATCTGAAAAAACTGGGCGTGAATCTCACACAGTTGTCGCCAGAGCAGGCCGATTATATTAACGTGCCGGTCGATGGACCTTACAAGCCAGACCACTACCGGTATTAAGTTGGGCGTGTTGTTCAAGTAGTAAACGTTTCTTCACCTTGCCAACAGGAGGCAAACCATGGAATTGTTGTTAATCTGGGTTTTAAATGCGGTTGCTTTGTTAATCGTGGCTTATATCTTGCCGGGTATTACGGTTGCTTCGTTCTGGTCGGCACTGATCGCCGCTTTGGTACTGGGTTTACTCAATACTTTGGTCAAGCCGCTATTGGTTCTGCTTACGCTGCCGATTACGGTGGTTACGCTGGGCCTTTTCCTGCTTGTGCTTAATGCGCTGGTGTTCTGGTTCGCGGGGTCTATTTTGCGCGGGTTCCAGGTTGGCGGGTTTTGGTGGGCGCTGCTAGGGGCACTTATTTACAGCATTATCTCGGGCTTGTTGTCGGGGCTGATTGCAAGATGAATGCTTCACGGGGGTTAAGCCTGGAGTTTTTTCCCCCGCGCGATGAAAACGCGCGGGGCAAACTGACCAAGGCAGCAAAAGAACTGGAAGTCTTAAATCCCGCTTACGTTAGTGTTACGTTTGGTGCGGGCGGCTCAACCCGGGAGGGGACGGCCGATGCGGTGAGTCTTCTGCAACAGGCTGGTTACGATGCCGCACCGCATTTATCGTGTATTGGCGCGAGCCGCCCTGTACTGGACGAAATACTCCAGTACTATCGTGATCAGGGCGTGCGTCGCCTGGTTGCCTTGCGGGGTGACTTACCCTCGGGCATGGGCATGAACAAGGGTGATTTGCATCATGCTGTCGATCTGGTCCGGTTTATTCGGGAACACACGGGTGACTGGTTCCACATTGAAGTAGCTGCCTATCCCGAAGTTCATCCGCAGGCCAGGGGTGCGCAGGCCGATTTGAATCATTTCGCGGAAAAGGTTCAAGCCGGCGCGAATAGTGCCATTACCCAATATTTTTTTAATGCGGATGCCTACTACGATTTTGTTGAGCGTGCCCATGGCAAGGGCGTGAACGTGCCGATCGTGCCGGGCATTATGCCCATCACCAACCACAATCAACTGGTACGTTTTTCCGATATGTGCGGTGCCGAAGTGCCGCGCTGGATTCGGCAACGCCTGACTGATTACGGTGACGATCTGGCCTCGATCCGGGCGTTTGGTGCAGAGGTTGTTACGCGGTTGTGCCAGGATCTGCTCGATCAGGGCGCACCAGGTTTGCATTTCTACACGTTGAATAACGCCAGTGCAACACTGGCAGTTGCGCGCCAGCTTACTTAAGCGCCCAGCCCTTGTCTGTCAGGATGGCGTTAAGCGGGAAATCGTGCTCGGCCGGCGTATGCGGCACGCCCATTCGCTCCAGGTCACCACACGCCCAGGCGATGCCCATGGCGTATGGGTTGTGTCCCGCTTGTTTTAAATGAGCCAGCGTGCGGTCGTAATAGCCTTTTCCATAACCGATTCGATCTCCTTTGCGGGTATAGCCCAGCGTGGGGACCAACACGACATCGGGCGGGGGGGCGACTGGCCCTTGGGGTTCCGGGATGCCAAAAGCACCCGTTTGCATCGAGACGTCGGGGGTCCAGACGCGAAACTCCAGGGGTTGGTCGGGGCCGGTTACCACGGGTAACGATACCGTGATTCCCTCTTCTTCCACCCACTGGTATAACAGCGGCTGCAGTTGCGGTTCTTCAGACATCGACCAAAAAGCAGCGATGTTCTGGTAGGCTGGTTCAGTTTGCTCTTCTTGTTCGGCGCGGGTGGTGGCCAGCCAGGTATAGAGCCTGCCCCGAATCAATAGTCCGCCGCGTCGGGTTTCATTCGGATCCTGGGCTGCACGAGCGGCTTTCAGGCGATCGCGAATGGCGCTCGTATTATTCTCTATACTGTCAGTCATGGTGGAAATTCTGCAAGGTTGAAACAAAGATGGTGTTCAAGCAGTGTCAACGGTATCAGAAATTATGGTGGCGTGCCGGTCTTGGTTTGCTTGTGGCCGGTGTGCTGGGTTTCGCTGTTTCCAGCCCGGCAAAGGCGCAGGAAGATGTCGAAGTCATTAATATTACGATTCGACCGGATCCTTCCCTTCAGGCCGTAATCCGCGCGCGTGAAGCAATGAACAGGAAGCGCTGGAGCGAACTGGAGGCGTTGGTACCGCAAGCCTCGCAGGCACCGCTTCTGGGGTCCTACGCAGAATATTGGCTGTTGCGCCGCGACCTTACCAACCCGGCAACGCCGGTGCCAACCGCGCGTCTTGAGCGCTTTATGTCCACCAATCAGGATGCCTACCTGGCAGATCGCATCCGTTCCGACTGGATTGTTGCAGCTGCGCGCACAGGTGATTACGCCAGAGCGGTCTCGTTGGCGCCTGTTGTTGCCAGCAATGCCCAGGTAGATTGCGCGGTTCTATTGTCCAGGCATATGCTGGGTGAACAGGTTAACGCGCAGGTTGCCGTCGATACCTTTGAGCCTGTGAGTCTTTGCTGGATGATGCTCGACGAGCTGGTTGATAAAAATATCGTGAGCTGGAAGCAGCTTGAGACCCTGTTGCGGGCAACGCTTGAAACCAGCAAGACAGGCAATGCACGGCGTTTGGCCGCCTTGATGTTCGATGCCGGTCAGATGAAGTCGTATGCCGCATTCATGAAAAACCCGCGGCAATGGCTTGCCGGGCAGCAGGCGCCCAAAACAACGGCCGATATTGCGCTGGTCACGTTAGCATTGTCGCGTCTTGCTCGTGGCGACCGCGATGCTGAAACAGCTTATATCCAGAACGATTGGGCCGCCCGTGTACCCAAAGCCGATCTCGAGTGGGTCTGGGGGCAGTTCGGCTTGATTGCTGCGTTAAATGTTGAGCCCGATGCAGTTCAGTGGTACCGGCGTTCGGGGAATATTCCCAAAACCGATTACAGCCATGCCTGGGAGGTGCGCTCTGAGCTGCGCCAGGCGCCAATCGACTGGGTGCGGGTCAGTCGTGCAATTCAGAAAATGACGCCTCGTCAGCAAGCCGAGCCGGTCTGGGTATATTGGTATGGCCGCTCGCTGGCTGCTCAAGGTAATGACGCGGCTGCACGCCAGTATTATCAGTCTATTCAGAATGATTATAGTTTTTACGGCCAGTTGGCGAATGAAGAGTTGGGTCAAACTATTCCCATCCCGCCGGCTCCTGTTGCCGTTACGCCGGATGAGCTCGCCCAGGCGCGCAACAACCCCGGCTTACAGCGGGCCATCAAGTTGTTTGATTTGGGTTGGCGGGCTGAGGCCGTGCCCGAGTGGAACTTTACCTTGCGAGGGATGAATGATCGCGAGTTATTGGCCGCCGCCGAACTGGCACGCGACGAGCAGATTTTTGATCGTGTCGTTAATACTTCGCTACGCACTGCCAGTGTCGCTGATTTTTCCCAGCGATTTGTGGCCCCGTTCGAGGGGCGGGTCAGCGCCAAAGCGCGGGAAATCAATTTGGACCCGGCCTGGGTATATGGCCTGATTCGACAGGAGTCGCGCTTTATTACCGATGCCCGTTCGCGTGTTGGTGCATCGGGCCTGATGCAGCTTATGCCTGCTACGGCTCGTTGGGTCGCACGTAAAATTGGCATGTCCAACTTCAATCCTTCAATGGTTAACGACTTCGACGTCAACACTATTTTGGGTACTCAATATTTGAAGATGGTGCTGGATGACTTGGATGGCAGTCAGGTCCTGGCCACTGCGGGGTATAACGCGGGGCCGGGGCGTTCGAAACAATGGCGCGCCAAATTATTGGGCCCAGTGGAAGGGGCGGTTTTTGCCGAGACAATACCGTTTACGGAAACCCGGTTATATGTAAAGCATGTCTTGTCCAATGCGGTTTACTACGACATGCTGTTTTCGGGCCAGCCGCAATCATTGAAAGAGCGCCTTGCCACAATCAGTCCGAACCGTTCCCGACGCACTGACTTGCCCTGATGGAAAATGCCGTGCCCAGGTTGCCTGTTGTTGCATTCGACCCGCTCATTGGCGACTTACAGGCCTATGTCGTTGGGGGGGCGGTGCGCGATGCGTTATTAGGGCTGCCCCCGGGTGATCGCGATTGGGTTGTGGTGGGTGCCACGCCTGAACAAATGATGCACAAAGGCTTTATTCCTGTCGGTGATGACTTTCCGGTGTTTCTGCATCCGGAAACGAAAGAGGAATATGCCTTGGCCAGAACTGAGCGCAAGTCGGGGCGTGGTTATAAAGGTTTTACTTTCTATACGGGTCAAGACGTTACCCTGGAAGACGATTTGGGCCGGCGCGACTTAACCATAAACGCAATTGCGCAAACACCCGACGGCCAATTGGTGGATCCTTTGAATGGATCTGCAGATATTCAAAGACGCGTTCTGCGCCATATTGGCGAAGCGTTCTGCGAGGACCCGGTGCGCTTGCTGCGGTTGGCCCGCTTTGCTGCCAGATTCACGCATTTTTCTATAGCGCCGGAAACACTAACGCTGGCGCGCAGGCTGGTTACCGAGGGTGAGGTCGACGTATTGGTTCCGGAGCGGGTTTGGCGCGAAGTCAGCCGTGGGCTGATGAGTGACGCACCTTATCGAATGTTCGATGTGCTGGCTGAAACGGGTGCGCTGCAGCGAGTTATGTCTGGCCTGGTTTTCGATGGTGTCACGCGTCGCCGCCTGCAATGTGCGGCGCAACATCATTTGTCGTTGCCCAGTCGCGCCGCCTTGATGTGTTTTTCTTCGGGGCGTCCCGAAGCGATTTTGCTGTCGGTGAAAGCCCCATCCCAATGTGTTGATTATGCCCGCTTGCTACCTGTTGTGTGTTCAAGCCTGGGGATAGCTCAAACTGCGGATGATTATCTGACGCTGATTGAAAGATGTGATGGCTTGCGCAAGCCCGAGCGTTTTCTTGATCTGATTGAAGCGGCATGCTGCACAGACACACCGCTTTCTGATGCACAAGCGGATCTGCGTCGGAGCTGGGAGGCTCGCCTGAATTGTGTGCGTGCGGTGAATGGCGGCCTGGTTGCCCGGCAGTATCAGGGACAGCCCCAGGCAATTAAAGAGGCCGTGCGCCAGGCGCGGCTGGAGGCCCTTGCCGGGATGTAGGTATGCAGGTGTACCTGCCGCAGCTTCGACGGTGATGCCGGTTCAAAGGCGATCGCGCCTATCGCCGCGCTGGAAGCCCAATAGCGGTGGCTCAATACCCCGACCCACCATCATGACTTTGAACAATTCACCCATTTCGGCCTCTGACAGCAGCGTTTGTGCCGATGCCATGGTGCGTGCTTGCTCCAGCGCATCGGCTTTCGTCATTTCAGCCAGTTGGTTTACAAAGCCCGTGTTAATCAGGAACCGGGCTTGTGAGGTATAGCCCAGTACATCGAGTTTTGCCTTAAGGGCGGCGTCTGCAATGGCAGTAAAGTCGACATGGGCAGTGATATCCTGCAAGCCCGGATAGACGAGCGGTTCAGCATGAGCGTGGTGACGAAAATGGCACATCAAGGTTCCCTGCGCCCGCTGCGGGTGATAGTACTCGTGCCGGGGAAAACCGTAGTCGATGATCAGTGCTGCGCCTTTGTGAAGCCATTGGCCCAATGACTCAACCCAAGCCTCGGCACGCAAATTAATTTCAGATGTGTAGCCTGGCAATGGCGGCATTCGTGAATGGACGATTTCTGCCAGTTCTTTTGATGCCGGGCGCTCAGCCCATGAGAATGGCGAGCCCAGCGTTACGCCTTTTTCCAGGAGTTGACCTGACTCGTTCCATCGGAATACCGAGACGGGCATTGCATCAAGTACTTCGTTGGCAACCACGCAACCTTCGAAACGGCGGGGAAGGCTCTCGCGCCATTGCACATCGGCCTCGAGTATGTTGAGCCGCGCGCCCTGGCGCTCACGAAGTTCACCCGACACTTCGATAATGGTGTACTGCGGCTCAATACCCATTTCACGCAGCGCCTTGATAATGCTTAAGGCCAATGCGCCCGATCCGGCACCGAATTCAAGCACCTGATTTGATTCCGATCGTTGCAGTACCTCTGCGATTTGTCGAGCCAGTGCCTGCCCATATGCCGGTGTCAGTTCAGGTGCCGTGGTGAAGTCGCCCGGCGCCTCGGGGTTCGGAAACTTCTGGCTGCCGGCCACGTAATAACCCAGGCCGGGCGCGTACAGTGCCTGATCCATATAGGTGTCGAATGACATGAAGTGATCGGGTTGCTGTCGCAGCTTCGTTTGAATGGCGGCCGCCACTTCCTGGCAGTGCCTTGCCGAGTTTGTGTCCAGTGCCGGCAGGCCTGCAGGTGTTTGAATTGTCGTTTCTTCGGAATCAGGCGTCATGGCGTGGTTGATGCGGGTGGGCGGCTTTGCCGGGTGCTTCAGCCGATACAGGGAAACACTCATGGTTATGAAAAAGCCCGCCAACAATCCCAGGACAGCGCCTACGACAAAGTTGTCGAAGATCAGCCATAAAGGTAGCGCCAGCAGCAAGGATGTGAGCAGGGGTCTGTTGAGAAGTTCTTTCATGCCCCTTCATTTTATCCTGCCCACTGGCCCGCAGAGATCAAGCCGTTTGCGTTTCCAGCGTCTCACGGCCAATTTTCAGTTCTCGCGCCATTTGGGCCACATGACGGCCTTGGTATCGTGCGCCGTCCAGCTCGTTCTTGCTGGGTTGACGCGAACCGTCACCGTTGGCGATTGTTGAGGCCCCGTAAGGGGTGCCGCCGGTAATCTGGCTGTTGTCGGTTTGACCCTGGAAAGAGTAGGGCAGGCCCACTATGCCCATGCCGTGGTGCAACAGCACTGTGTGGAACGTTAATAAAGTGCTTTCCTGGCCGCCGTGCTGCGAGGCGGTTGAAGTGAATACACTGCCGATTTTTCCAATCAGCTTTCCTTGAGCCCACAAACCGCCGGTTTGATCCAGAAAGTTTTTCATCTGTGCTGCCATGTTGCCAAAGCGCGTGGGTGTCCCGAAGATAATGGCGTCGTACTCAGCCAACTCGTCGGGGTGTGCGACAGGCGCGGCCTGGTCGACTTTGTAGTGGCTTGCCTTGGCTACATCTTCCGGTACCAGTTCAGGTACACGCTTGATGTCTACCTGGGCGCCATCAACGGCACGCGCACCTTCGGCTACAGCCTGGGCCATGGTTTCTATATGGCCATAAGCGGAATAATATAAAACCAGAACTTTTGACATTGTGTTGACTCCCTGAAAAATAAAAAAATGGTGTTGATTAACGGGGTGGCCCCGCAGATGGGTATTGCTGATTAAGGAAGCTCGAACAGCAGCACCTCGGCTTCATGTCCGTGTGCCAGCAACAAAGCGGGTTCATCCTTGATCTTCAGGCCATCGCCTGCTTTGATCTCGTGTTCATTGACCCTGATTGAGCCACGGGCTACATGCAGATAGATTTGACGACCCGCCGGCGGGTCGTAGTCAATATGCTCATCGCCGTTCAGCAAGGTTGCGTAGATACGTGCGTCCTGATGCAGGAAAAGGGCGTCGTCATCCGGATTGCCGGAAGCCAGCAGTTTTAACTGGCCGCGTTTCTCTCCTTCTTGAATATGGCGCTCCTGATACGACGGAGCCACGCTTTGCCGGTTCGGCAAGAGCCAGATTTGCAGAAAATGTACGGGATCGCTGGCAGAGGGATTGAATTCGCTATGCTGAACGCCGGTGCCGGCACTCATTAACTGCACATTTCCCGGTTTCAAGACTGAACCTGATCCCATTGAGTCACGATGTTCCAGTGCACCCTCCAGCACGTACGACAAAATTTCCATGTCGCGGTGCCCATGCGTGCCGAAACCCTTGCCGGGTTGTACGGTGTCATCGTTGATGACACGCAAGGCACTCCATCCCATGTGGGCAGGGTCATGATAGTGGCCGAATGAGAAAGAGTGGTGGCTGTTGAGCCAATCGAGTTGGACATGGCCACGCTCGTGGGCAGCGCGTCGTTCAATCATGCTTTGTTCCGGATGAGGTTAAGTTAAGTCCCATTTTATGGTCGATAAATATGATAAAAAAGCGCTAAAATATGATTGTTCTTATCTAATAAATAGATATATTTTCCGGGTCAAGCGCATGGATTATCTAAAGACGACGTTGGAGCAATGGCGTGCGCTGGCGGCCGTGGTTGAGTATGGCGGTTTTGCCCAGGCGGCCCAGGCGCTGCATCGGAGTCAGTCTTCTATCAGTTATCTGGTCGGTAAACTGCAATCGCAAATTGGTTTGCCTGTTCTGGAGGTGGAAGGACGCAAAGCCCACCTCACCGATGCGGGTCATACCTTGTTGGCGCATGCCCAGGCACTGTTAAGCGACGCGTACGAACTGGAGGAATTGGCGCAGCGCATGGGGGCGGGGTGGGAGGCTGAATTGCGTCTCGTGGTTGACGTTGCTTTTCCCAAGGTTTTGCTGGTAGAGGCACTGAAGCGATTTTCTCAGGAAGCACCGTTCACCAAGCTCAAATTAAGTGAGGTCGTTCTGTCTGGTGCGGAAGAGGCTCTATTGGAACAAGACGCGGATATGATGATTGGGGCCTATATTCCGAAGGGACATCTGGGTCAGATATTGCTTCAAGTCTCTTTTATTGCAGTTGCGCATCGTGATCATCCGTTGGTTCAGGGCAGAACGATTCAAGAGGATGACCTGAGGCGGCATATGCATATCGTTGTGCGGGATTCCGGTACGCAGAACCCGCGAGACGAGGGCTGGCTTGGCTCAACACAGCGCTGGACGGTCAGCAGCCTGGAAGCGTCGGTGTCTTTGGTGGCGGGTGGCTTGGGGTTCGCCTGGCTGCCGCAACACCTTGTGGAGCCGTATCTGAATCAGGGTGTGCTCAAGCCCATTCCTGTTGTGTTGGGTCAAACGCGCAAGACGCCGCTTTATCTGGTGTTTGGCAAAGGTGCGCACACAGGGCCGGCAGCAAGCTGCCTGGCGGGCATACTCCAGGATCTGGGCGCACAAGAGCGCTAGAATGGCATTATTCAAAAAGCGACGAGACATATGGAAAGCATTCAATCTATTCTTCAGGCCCGCTATAGCTGTCGCGCCTATCAAGACAAACCTGTGCCGCAGGACACGATTCAACAAATACTCCGCCAGGCGCAACAGTCTGCCTCGTGGTGCAATGTACAGCCCTGGGAGGTGCTGGTTCTGGGAGGGGAAGCCACGCGACGGTTTGGCGATGCGTACCATAAGCATGTCCAGTTAAATCCGGCGACACCCGACTTCCCCTGGCCTGAGCGCTATGAAGGGGTGTATCAGCAACGTCGTCGCGAATGTGGCTTTGCCTTGTACAACACGCTGGGAATCCAGAAGGAAGATCGCGAGGCAACACAGCGGCAAATGCTCGAGAATTACCGGTTTTTCGGTGCGCCTCATCTTGCGCTGATTACCACGCCGAAGAAACTGGGCGTGTATGGCGCGGTGGATTGCGGTATTTATGTGGCCAATTTCATGGCGCTGGCGCACAGCCATGGCCTTGCCACTATTGCCCAGGCGGCTGTGGCTTCACACCCTCATTTCGTGCGTGAGTATTTCAACCTGCCTGCTGATCGATTGCTGGTATGCGGTATTGCTTTTGGTTATGAAGACGCCAACCAGAAGATCAATCGTTACCGAACTACGCGCGACGAAATTGAGCGCGTAGTTCGATGGGAAGGTTTTAATTAAGCAAACTGCGCATTACGGGGCGCAGGGCGGCGTCCTTGCGGTTTGGCTCCAAAACCAGGGCGCGGTGCTCGGGTGCTGGGGCGTGGGGCAGGCTTTGCGTACGATGGTTGGTCGCCGTCGGCTTTTCCTGGTCGGCCGCGGCCACTGCTGCCGCTTTTCTCGAATGGGCTGTTGCCGTAGGCTTTTTTGGTAAAGCCTTCTTTCGCTTTTCCAGGCGCGCCACCGGGTTTGCGTTTACCCGCGAATTTTCCAGTACTGCGTTTGGGGCCACTTGAAGTTGTTTTCTTTGGCTCCAGGCCGGTAATGGTCTCGGCTGGGATCGGCTGTCCGATAAAGTTTTCGATACGACGAATCTTATAGCGTTCAGCGTGTGTCGCCAGGGTATAAGCCAGGCCACTGTTGCCCGCACGACCGGTACGGCCGATGCGGTGCGTGTAGTCTTCAGGCTGCATGGGCAGGTCGTAGTTAATGGCATGGCTGATGCCTTGCACGTCGATGCCGCGCGCGGCAACGTCGGTTGCAACCAGGATACGCAGTTTCTGACGTTGCAGCAGGCCAAGTGTGCGTGTGCGCTGGCGCTGATTCATGTCACCATGTAATGCGGCCGCGGTGTAGCCTTGGTCAGACAGCTTTTCAGCCAGGTCATCTGCGCCGCGCTTGGTGGCGGTAAACACAATAGCCTGGTTCAGACGGCTGTCACTCAAGAGGTGATCGAGCAACTGCATTTTGTGCTTGTTGTCGTCGGCATACAGCAGACTTTGTGTAATGTTGGCGTGTTTTTCTTTCTGGCCCGACACTTCAATGCGAACGGGTTCACGCATCATTTTGGCGGCTAATGTGGCAATTGAGCCGTCCAGCGTTGCCGAGAACAGCAGTGTCTGGCGTTGCTTGGGTGCAGCAGCCACAATGGCTTCAATGTCTTCAATAAAGCCCATGTCAAGCATGCGGTCGGCTTCATCAAGCACCAGTGTATGAATGTTTGACAAGTTGATGCGGCGTGCGCGCAAGTGGTCGATCAGGCGGCCGGGTGTGGCAACCAGTACGTCGACACGACGTGACAGCGCTTTGATTTGAGCGCCGTATGGCATGCCGCCAACCACAACCGCCGTATGCAGGCCTTTAATGCCGGCACCGTAGTTTTTTGTTGCCTCGGCTACTTGCATTGCCAATTCACGTGTGGGTGTCAGCACCAGCACCTGAACGTTCTGCCCCTTTTTGTTTTCAGCGGCAGCCTGTGCAATGCGGTTCAAAGCGGGCAACATGAATGCGGCGGTTTTACCACTGCCGGTCTGTGCAGAGACCATCAGGTCCTTGCCTTCCAATGCTTTTGGAATGGATGCGGATTGAACAGGCGTTGGGGCACTGAAGCCGGCGCTTTGTAGTGCAGACAGCAGTACGGGTTCGAGACCCAGGGTTTCGAAAGACATGAGATATCCTTTGCCAATGAAGGCATTGTCAGGGAACGGGGAGTTATCCGGGCCCGGTTGATTGAACATCGTGCCGACCAATCAACCTAAAGGACATCGTTATCAGTGAACGAAGAAGCGACCAGGTTTGGGGGGTCAGGAATCGATGGCGTTGAGCATGGGTGATTCTGAAGTGAGCCAACTGCTAGGATGCGGCAAGACCGCACAAAAATGCCAACGCTTAAAAATGCAGTGGCCGCAGTATAGACGCGAAACGTGACCTAGGGATAGTACTAATTTGTAACAGTGACAATGAGGTTACGTGCTCATGTTACCAGCGTATTGGAGGCTGGCCTTGCTCTGTTAGCCACTGGTTGGCCATGACAAAATGATTGCAGCCCAGAAAAGGAGAGGGGGCGCGCCGCGCCGAGAGTGGAGACGGATGGTTCGCTTTCAGTATCAAGGTGTTGGGTGCATCCGGCAGGCAACCGGCTTTGGCCTGTGCATGATTCCCCCAGAGCATGAAGACTTTGGGCTGGGGCAGGGCGCCGGCAAATCGGATGAGTGTGTCGGTAATGGTTTCCCAGCCTTTACGGGCGTGTGAGGCGGGCTTGCCCTGTTCCACCGTCAGGACGGTATTAAGCAACAACACGCCTTGTTGTGCCCAATGCGTCAGGTCGTGCGAGGGCGAGCGCAACGTGTCGGGAATGCTGTTGTGCAGTTCTGCGAATATATTGCGCAAACTGGGTGGGCAGGCTGCGGTGTCCGGAACCGAGAATGCCAGGCCTTGAGCCTGGTTGGGCCCGTGATAGGGGTCTTGCCCCAATATGACAACTTTTATCTCGTCTGGATTGATTTGCTCCAGCGCTCTGAATACATGCTGGGGAAAGATTGTGGCACCTGCCTGCAGGCGATGAGCTAAAAATGTGTTCAGGTTTTCCAGGCAGCCTGCCTGTGTCGCCAGTACACCCCGCCACTCGGAAGGTAGCGCCCGCACCTGATCCAGTAATCCGCCTTCGTAACAGTTGTGGGGAGTCTTCAGCATTTCAAAGTTGGGTATGCTAGAAAAAAAGTTCTTTCAGGGCCTGTCCCGGCTCTTCGGCTCGCATAAATCGTTCACCAACCAGAAATGCATTTACATTATGACTGCGCATGAGTTCAACGTCTTCTCGGGTGTGAATGGCACTTTCCGTGACCACCAGGCGATCTTCCGGTACGAGATCCAGCATGTCGATGGTGTTCTGCAGCGAGACTTCGAACGTGCGCAGATTGCGATTGTTGATGCCCAGCAGTTTCGATTGCATTTGCAATGCAACCTCCAGCTCGTCGCGATCATGCACTTCAACAAGCACATCCATGCCCAGTTCCAGCGACAGGCTTTCCAGTTCCAGCAATTGCGAACGGCTTAGCGCTGCGACAATCAGCAAAATGCAGTCGGCGCCCAATGCGCGTGAGTGGGCGACCTGATAAGGGTCGATCATGAAATCCTTGCGCAGAATGGGCAGAGAGCACGCGGCCCGTGCCTGGCGCAGATAGTCGTATGAGCCTTGGAAATATTGCACGTCTGTGAGAACGGACAGGCAGGCCGCCCCATGCGCTGCGTAGGAACTGGCAATATTGGCCGGATTGAAGTCTTCCCGAATTACGCCCTTCGACGGGGATGCTTTTTTCACTTCGGCAATGACGGCCGGTTTGCCTTGTTCTATTTTGCTTTCCAGGGCGTTCACAAAGCCGCGCAGATCTTTGCGGCTTTGGGCCTCGCGCAAGACCTCTGCCTCGCTGCGCATTTGGCGCGCGGTGGCCACTTCGGTCTTTTTTGTTTCCAGTATTTTTTGAAGGATGTCACTCATGACTTGAATTTCCGGGTATAGGCGCTGAATGTTTCCAGTTTTTCGCGCGCGGCGCCGTTGGCAATTAACTCAAATGCCAGTTTTACGCCTTCTTTCATTGTTTGGGTGCGGTTGGCTGCATAAATGGCCAAGCCAGCGTTGAGCGCAACGATATCACGAGCCGGCCCTTCGACATTATCCAGAGCTTCCCTTACCAAGGCTGCAGATTCATCGCGTGTGCTCACTTTAAGCGAGCGGTTTGACGACATCGTGACATTAAAGTCTTCCGGGTGGATTTCGTACTCTTTAATTTCACCGTCTTTGAGTTCGCCAATGAGCGTGGGTGCGCCCAGAGATACTTCATCCATGCCGTCCTTACCGTGCACAATCAAAACATGCTTCGAGCCGAGCCGTTCCAACACCCGAACCTGAATGCCGACCAGGTCGCCATGGAAGACGCCCATAAGCTGATTGCCGGCTCCGGCGGGGTTGGTCAGCGGTCCGAGAATATTAAAAATGGTTTTTATGCCGAGCTCTTTGCGGATCGGGGCGACATATTTCATGGCGCCGTGATGAGCGGGGGCGAACATGAAGCCAATGCCGGTTTCTGCAATACATTCCGCAATTTGCGCTGGCGTGAGCTCAATATTGACGCCGAGCGCTTCTACGACGTCGACGCTACCCGACGAGGACGAGGCGCTGCGCCCGCCGTGCTTGGCCACTTTGGCGCCAGAAGCGGCTGCAACGAACATCGCGGCAGTGGAAATGTTGAAAGTGTTGCTGCCGTCTCCGCCCGTGCCGGCCATATCCAAAAGTTCATCCGGGTAGGGTGTGTCCACTTTCGTGGCAAATTCACGCATGACCTGTGCCGCTGCGGTAATTTCACCAATCGTCTCTTTTTTCACTCGCAGGCCCATGATCAGGGCAGTAGCCATTTGGGCAGACATTTCGCCGCGCATCAGAGCGCGCATGAGCTGCAACATCTCGTCGTGGAAAATTTCCCTGTGCTCAACGCAGCGGGCCAAAGCTTCACTAGGGGTAATGTGGGTCATTTTGCTTTCCTTTTTCTATATTTTAAGGAATCGTTCAAGCAAGGCGTGGCCATGCTCGCTCAGGATGGATTCGGGATGGAACTGTACGCCGAAGATCGGGTCCGTTTTGTGACGGATGCCCATGATTTCGCCGTCGTCGGTTTGCGCAGTTATCTCCAGGCAGTCGGGCAGGGTGCTGCGGTTGATTGCCAGCGAGTGGTAACGCGTAACCGTGAACGGGGACGGCAAACCGGTGAAGATGTCTTCTCCCTTATGTTGAAGGAGCGATGTTTTTCCATGCATGAGGGTTTTTGCCCGCACGATATCGCCGCCGAATGCCGCTCCAATTGCCTGATGCCCCAGGCATACGCCCAGAATGGGCACCTGGCCGGCCAGCGCCTGGATCAGCGCGACTGAAACGCCGGCCTGGTCGGGGGCGCAAGGGCCGGGCGAAATACAAAGGCGATCCGGTTTCAGCGCCAGCAGTTCGGGTACGGTCATGTGGTCGTTACGCACAACCTGAACATTTTCCCCCAATTCGCCAAAGTAATGCACCAGGTTGTAAGTGAAGGAGTCGTAGTTATCAAGCATCAGTAGCATTCTGTGTCTCCGGCGACAGGGTTAAATAGGCTCATCCAGGCCAAACTGAACTTTTTCAGCTGCGCGAATCAAGGCGCGTGCTTTTGCTTCGGTTTCCTGCCATTCTTTTTCCGGATCGGAGTCGGCCACAATGCCGGCAGCCGCCTGTACATAAAGCATGCCATTTTTGATGATACCGGTGCGAATTGCGATTGCCACGTCCATTTCTCCGCTGTAACTCAAGTAGCCCGCGGCGCCGCCGTAAATGCCCCGGCGAACAGGCTCCAGTTCGTCGATAATTTCCATGGCGCGTACTTTTGGCGCGCCGGTCAGCGTGCCGGCCGGGAACGAAGCGCGCAGGACATCCATATTGCTCAGTTCCGGTTTGAGTTCGCCGCAGACATTGGAAACCAGGTGTTGTACATGCGAGTAACGTTCAATGGCCATGGTTTCGGTCACTTTTACTGTGCCCGTTTTTGCCACGCGCCCTACATCGTTTCTTGCCAGATCAATCAGCATGACATGTTCGGCACGCTCTTTCGGATCGGCCTGCAATTCTTGCGCTAGTCGCGCATCTTCAGTCGGTGTCGCGCCGCGCGGGCGCGTGCCGGCCAGCGGGCGAATCGTTACTTTCGTGGATTCGTCTGCGCCGTCGTGAACTGTTTCCTGGCGCACCAGAATTTCAGGTGAGGCGCCAACGACATGAAAATCGTCGAAATTCCAGTAGTACATGTAGGGTGAGGGGTTCAGCGAGCGCAAGGCACGATACAGCGAGAGCGGTGAGTCGCGAAATGGCTTGGAGATGACCTGGCCGATCTGCACTTGCATGACGTCGCCGGCTTCGATGTACGCTTTGGCTTTGTGTACGGCAGCCAGGTAGTCTTCTTTTTTGAAGTCTCGATAAGTATCGGTTTGCAGGCTGGCATAGGCGTAGGGAATGACGACGGGCGTACGCAGTTTCTGTCGCAGTACCTTGAGGCGTCTTTTGGCCTGAATGTAACTTTCGGGTTGGGACGTATCGGCATACACCAGCAAGTAGGTTTTGCCGGCCAGGTTATCAACAATAACCAGTTCGTCGATATGCAGCAGCATCAGGTCCGGGGTGCCTTCGCCCTGTCCCGAAGGAAACGGCTTAACGGCCGGCCCCAGCTTGGGCTCTGCGTGGCGAGCAATGTCGTAACCGAAGTAGCCGGCCAGGCCGCCGGCAAAGCGTGGCATGCCTGGGCGCAGGGCTACTTTGAAGCGGTTTTGGTAGGCTTGTACGAAATCCAGCGGATCGCCCTCATGGGTTTCCACGACCTTGCCTTGCGTCACAACCTCGGTTTTGTTTCCCGTGGCGCGAATGACTGTGTGTGCGGGCAGGCCAATAAAGGAATAACGGCCAAAACGCTCACCGCTCACAACCGATTCCAGCAAACAACTATTTCGTCCGCCTTCCGGAGAGTTGTGCGCCAGTTTCAGGTAGATGCTTAATGGTGTATCAAGATCGGCGTAAGTTTCGGCGATGAGCGGTATGCGGTTGAAGCCCTGCGCTGCAAGTGCGTTGAACTCAATTTCTGTCATGGTGTTCTCGGTTGGTGTTAGTGGGAAACACGCAGCGGACAGAAATAAAAAAGCCCGGCTACGTGTGTAGATCCGGGCTGGATTCAAACTGACTGGTAGCGCGAAAACTGCTTTTTAAATTTCGCGCCAGGAGACGATTCACTGCAACCCGGAACACAAACGCCACCAGCGCCAATAGGCGCCGACGTTTGTGTAAAGGGACTGTGAACGGTTCATAAAATTTCGGTTATGACTTACAAGCGGGTGATACAGGCGGATGTGTCTGCTTTCACCAGGTTAATGGCGCGTGGCCCAACAGGCGGCTGCCTCAATGGTCGAAACTATATCACTGACTTTCAGGTTTTGCACACTCTGTCCGTTGTTATATCCGTATGGCACAGCCAAAACATCGATTCCCGCCGCGTTCGCCGCCTGGGTATCATGGGCGGAATCACCGATAAGCAAGGCGTTTTCAGGGGCAACGTTCAATAAGTTGCATGCATGCAACAGTGGCATGGGGTGAGGCTTTTTCCGGCTGCAGGTGTCGCCGCAGACAACCTGTTCGAAATAATTCTGAAGCCCGCAGGCTTGCAACAAGGGCAGCGTGAATTCGCTTGGCTTGTTGGTGACAACCGCCAATTTGATTTGATGTTGCTTGAACAAATTCAACCCTGTTATTACGCCGTCGTAGACGGTGGATTTTTCACCGTTGACCCGATGATAGTGCTGGTTGAACAGTGACAGGCCGTACTGTATGGTTGCATCGTCGGGTGTTTGATTCAACTGCGTCGACAACGCTTTTTTTACGAGGTTTTCAGTGCCCCTGCCCACGTAGCGCGCAATGACGTCTTGCGTCAGGGGGCGCAGCCCCATTTGAGTGCGCATGGCGTTGGTGGCATCCGCCAGGTCGGGTATGGTGTTAACCAGTGTGCCGTCAAGGTCAATCAGGGCGGCGTGATATGTCATGGTTGCGTTGATTCCGTACTGGTTTCGCCCTTGGTTATCTCGTTGCGCATGGCTTGAATGACTTGTTTGTAATCGCTTTGGCCGAAAATGGCTGAGCCCGACACAAAAGTGTCGGCACCCGCAGCGCGAATTTGGGCGATGTTGTCCACTTTGACGCCGCCGTCCACTTCAAGCAAGATGGGCTGTCCGCCCTGTTGCATCCACAGGTCGATCTTTTGCCGCGCCTGTTTAAGTTTTTTCAGTGTTGTGGGAATAAAGCTTTGTCCGCCGAATCCCGGATTCACCGACATCAATAGAACGATGTCGAGCTTGTCCATGACGTAGTCCATCCAGTCGAGCGGTGTGGCAGGGTTGAAAACCAGGCCGGCCTGACAGCCATGGTCTTTGATCAGGGCCAGGCTGCGATCAGGGTGGCGAGAGGCTTCAGGGTGGAAGGTGATGATGTTGGCACCGGCCTTGGCAAATTGCGGGATAATGTCGTCCACCGGCTCGACCATCAAATGCACATCAATCGGTGCTGTGGTGTGGGGCCGAATGGCCTGGCAAACCATCGGCCCAATTGTCAGGTTGGGAACATAATGGTTGTCCATGACATCGAAATGAATCCAGTCGGCGCCGGCTTCAACGACATTGCGAACCTCTTCACCCAGGCGCGCAAAATCGGCCGAAAGCAGGCTGGGAGCAATACGGGTGGTGTTGGATGTAGACATTTCTAACCGTCCTGATGCGGCCCGCTGAATTTTCGGGCCAGAATATGACATTATTGCGGATGACAGTAGTATTTCAATTCCACGGAAACGCTTTATGAAACCTTATGATCTGAGCATTACGGTGACCCCACAGTATCTGCCCGAGCAGTCCAAGCCTGATGAGCAACACTACGTTTTTGCATATACCGTGCGCATCACCAATAATGGTGAGCATGCCGCCCAGGTAATCAGCCGGCACTGGATTATTACCGATGGCCGGCAGAACGTGCAGGAAGTTCGCGGTTTAGGGGTTGTCGGACAACAACCTCTGTTGGCCCCAGGCGAAACTTTCGAGTACACCAGCGGTTGCCCACTGCCCACACCGCATGGAACCATGAAAGGCTCGTATCATTGCGTCGGCGACAACGGTATTCCGTTTGAAGCCGAAATTGCTGAATTCGTGTTGGCCATGCCCCGCACATTGCATTGAGATTGTACTGATGACCGCGTTTTCCTGCTCTGGAGTTTCCGTGAACCGGCTATTACCCGTATTTTTGCTATCCATTTTTCTTGCTGCCTGTACCACCACGGAACTGGAGCAACCCGCACCGACCCCACCGGCTGAGCCAATAGAGGATATTTCGGTATTGCCACTGAATGTCCCGGAATTGGCCTCCTTGCCGGAAACGCCGGCTCGGACGCTTGCCGGCAGGTTTCAGGCGGTTCAGTGGGGTGCCCTGCCCGGATGGCAGGACGACGACCTGAGTCATGTATGGAAGGCTTTCGTCAATAACTGCAAGGGTTTGATGCGCCCTGTTTCCGGCTCCTTGACAATGCCGGCGCGCGCAACCCCCCGCGTCTGGCAACCGGTATGCGCCGAGGTATTAATGTCGGGCCTGCCAGAAGAGGGCTCTAACGATACCGCCGCAATTCGCGCGTTTTTGCAACGGCACCTGCAACCCTGGCGTTTGCTCAATGGCGATGGCGAAATTGCACGCAATACGGTAACGGGATACTACGAGCCGCTTATTTATGCTTCGCGTGAACGTGCGGGCGATTACCAGTGGCCGTTGTATGCATCGCCAGACGACTTGTTGACGATTGACCTGGGCTCGGTGTATCCGGAGCTGGCGGGAAAAAGAATCCGCGGTAAGCTCGATGGTGACCGCGTGGTGCCATATGATACGCGTGCGCAGATTGCAGAGTCTGGCCAGCCTCCTCCAGTGATTGTTTGGGCGAACGACCCTGTTGAGGCTTTCTTTTTGCAAATTCAAGGCTCGGGCCGGGCGCAATTGCCTAATGGTGAAACCATTCGCTTGGCTTACGACAACCATAATGGCCGCCCATATGCTTCTATCGGGAAGTGGCTGGCCGATCAAGGTGAATTGCCGCTGGCACAGGCTTCCATGCAGAATATCAAGGCATGGGCGAAACGCAACCCACAGCGTGTTCAGGAAATGCTGAATGCCAATCAGGCCATGGTTTTTTTCCGTGAGGAAGCCGTCCTTGATCCCGAACTGGGTCCAAAAGGCGCTTATGGCATTGCCCTGATGGCAGAGCGATCAATTGCGGTTGATACCGCTTTTGTGCCTTTGGGGGCGCCGGTGTATCTGGCCACGACATACCCCGCGTCGTCAGCACCGTTACGGCGTCTGGTGTTCGCGCAAGATACGGGCGCGGCCATAAAAGGTGCAGCGCGTGTTGATTACTACTGGGGCTTTGGCGATGATGCCGGCGCAAAAGCCGGCAGAATGAAACAGAAGGGCGACGTTTGGGTGCTATGGCCCAAGCAGGCAGGTATGCCATCAGCAAGATGAAAAAGACAGACATCGCGGTTTGCGGCACCGGTATCATTGGCTTGGCTGCGGCCTTGGGGTTAACACGCGCCGGTTTTCGAACTGTTCTTGTTGGCCCGCAACGGGTTATTGCGCCGGCTCAGCCTCATGGTTTTGGCGCGCGGGTGTATGCCATTTCCCCTGCCAGCAGGCGTTTTCTGGAATCGTTGGGAGTATGGTCTTTACTCGATGCCTCCAGGATTACACCCGTCGAAGCCATGCAGGTCTTTGGCGATGCAAATGGACACCTTGAATTGAATGCATGGCAAGACGCCCAGGATGTCATGGCCTGGATTGTCGAGTCAGACGAAATCGAGCGGGCACTTGTCCAGGCGATCCGGGTGTTCGGGGTTGAATGGCAAAACGATCGTTTTTCTGCGTTTGAATCTCCAGGCAGTATCCGCACCGAGTCGGGTTCTGCAATAGAGGCTGATCTGGTGGTGGGTGCCGAGGGTGCACGCTCGGCAGTTCGTCAGGCAGCGCGCATCAAGACCGTTTCACGCGCTTATGGCGAAATGGGCGTGGTTACGCATTTATCTGTCCAGCGGCCTCATCAGAACACGGCTTTTCAGTGGTTCACGCCTGATGGTGTGATTGCCTTCTTGCCCATGCCTGACACGCCGGCCGGTTCGCAGGTGTCTCTGGTCTGGTCGATGCCCAAGCACAAGGCAGAACCGCTTTTGGCCATGTCGCAAGATCATGCGCATGATTGGCTCAATACTCATCTTGCCGGGCTTGGTCATCAGTTGGGGAGTGCGGCGGTTACTGCGCCAATATATGGGTTCCCGCTTTTTGTCGAGTCCAGTGATGTGATTGCGCCAGGGGTGGCGTTGGTGGGAGACGCTGCTCACAGGGTTCATCCTCTGGCCGGCCAAGGGTTGAACCTGGGCTTGGGAGACGTTGCCGCATTATTGAACGTTTTGCGCGCAAAGCCGTCATATCAGCGTGCCGGCGATTTGCGGTTGCTTGGCCGTTATCGTCGGGCACGCGCAGAGCCTGTTTTCATGATGCGCTTTGTTACCGATGGGTTGCATCGTTTGTTTTCGTCGCGTTTACCGCCGGTCGTGATGGCAAGAAACACGGGGCTGTCAATTGTGAACAGTGTACCGATGCTCAAGCGTCAAATTATTAAAGGTGCTTCTCGTCATTAACTGGCGCGGTTACCTGGGCTGAATATTTAAAGGAGTTTTCATGCTGTTGAATTGGGCGCGAAAAGTACTGCCCGCTGCTTTGTGTGGTGTCTTGCTTGCGGGCGCAAGCGCTGCAAAAACGTTGGAGCAACAAGATTATCCCCCTGGCCCTGGTGCGCAGGAAGCCGCGGCTGAACGCACCGCGCGACCCGCACGACCCGCACCCAACGCTGCACCTCAGGACAATACGGCGTCTGAGCCAATGATTGAGCCGGCCCAGGTCAAGAAGCACTTTGAGAGCCGCTTTCCTGGCGTTGACGTTGTGTCGGTGCGGGCTACCCCGTTCGAGGGGCTGTACGAAGTTCAGGTGGGTAATGATCTGGTGTATAGCGATGCCCAGGTACGCTTTGTGATGCAAGGTGCTTTGATCGATGCCATTGACCGCGTCGATTTAACAGCCCAGCGCCAGTACACTTTGAATCAGGTCGATTTCGACGAGTTGCCGCTCGATAAGGCAATCAAGCAGGTAACCGGTGATGGCAGCCGGGTGATGGTGGCCTTTGAAGATCCCAATTGCGGATATTGCCGTCAGTTGCATCAAACGCTGGCCCGACTCGATAACGTCACGATATATACCTTGTTGTTCCCAATCCTTTCGCCCGACTCACATGAAAAGGCGCGGGATATCTGGTGTGCGGAAGATCCCGCTGCGGCATGGCGACAGTGGATGATCAATGGTGTCAAGCCTGTACGGCGCGAATGTGAGACCCCTGTGGAAGACATTACGGCGCTTGCACGCAAGTTGCGCATTACGGGAACACCGGCCTTGTTCTTCCCTGACAATACCCGGGTGAATGGTGCAATGCCTCTGGAAAGTCTCCAGGCCAAGCTTGAAAGCCAGGATGAGCAGGTAACTCAAAACGCAAAAACGCAATAGTGCGATGTCGCGGGATCGTGTGAACTGACATAAATGTACCTGCCTCGCAGGTTAAAAGCGTGCTTCCGGAGGGCCTTGGACGGAAGTGGCAAATAGGCGGAAAATGAGTTGTCGAAGCCATTGGTTGCCCGGGTCGCGGTGATATCGGGCATGCCAGAACAGGTTGATTTCCACTTTTGGCAAGTCGATCGGGTGTGCGGCGTAACTCAGGTTCAAGGGTTTTTCATAGCGCAGGGCATAGAGTTCCGGCACAGTGGCAATCATCTCTGACGTTTGCACAATGTGACCTACCGCTACGAAGTGCGGAACAAGCAGGCGGATACGGCGTTTTGCCGTTCCGCTTTCGATAATTTCGTCGGCACGGTCGTGGCCTGTGCCTTCCGAAATAACGCGAACGTGTTCCGCTTCGAAAAACTCACGCTGTGTTATCGCGCCTTTGTCCAAAGCATGCCCTTTCCGAAACAGACAAACATAACGTTGCAGAAAAAGGCGTTGCTGATGAAATCCGGTGATCAATTGGGGAAGCAGACCGATGGCCAGGTCGACCTGGCCGGCCTCCATGGCTTCACGCAGATTGCCGCGATCGTCGCGTACGGTGCTGATCGTGATGTCAGGTGCAATTTCGTTCAGCGCGGCTATCAATCTGGGCAAGAATTCAATTTCGCCAAGATCACTCATGCCGATAATGAATTTTCGGTGGCTTTCGCCAGGGCGAAATTCAGATTGTTGATTCAGTGTTGTGTACAAAAGCTCCAATGCCTGGTTAACGGGCTCTGCCATGGCGCTGGCATAAGGCGTTGGCATCATGCCCTTCTGGGTGCGAATGAACAGGTCGTCGCGGGTCAGTTGGCGCAAGCGCTTCAGGGCGTGACTCACTGCGGGTTGGCTCAGTCCCAGTTGGTCTGCGGCACCCGATACGCTGCGTTCCATCAGAAGTTCCCGGAACACCAGCAGCAGGTTCAAGTCGATGTCCTTGAGCTCCATTATTCATCCCATGAATATTGTTAATTAATTAAATTCTATAGGTAAATGGATGTGGCTTATTTATACTTTTCGATTCACGCTGATTTAATGCTGCCGCCAACAGAGAAAAATGGTTAATGCAGGCAAGGAGAAGACAATGAATCAGGTTCCTGAAGTGTTCCCCAGGCACCCGAAGTGGGAAGGGGAAGGTAAAAGTCGTATTCCGTACTGGGCATATACCGATTCGGACATCTACAAGCAAGAGCTGGAGCGTTTGTTTTACAACAATCATTGGTGTTACGTGGGGTTGGAGGCCGAAGTGCCGAACCCGGGGGATTTCAAGCGTACTGTGATTGGAGAGCGCTCCGTTATCATGACGCGCGATCTGGACGGCGAAATTAACGTTATTGAGAACGTATGCGCGCACCGTGGCATGCAGTTCTGTAGAAAACGTCATGGCAACGCCAAGGAAATGGTGTGTCCGTATCACCAGTGGAATTACAGTTTAAAGGGTGATTTGCAGGGTGTTCCGTTTCTGCGCGGGGTCAAGCGCGAGGGGCAGGTGCAGGGAGGCATGCCCAAAGAGTTCAAAACCAGGGAACACAGTCTGAACAAATTGAAAGTGGCCACTCGGGGTGGGGTGGTATTTGCTTCTTTTGATCACAACGTTGAAAATTTTGAAGACTTCCTTGGGCCCGATATTCTGCACTATTTTGATCGTCTTTTTAATGGTCGAGAGTTGAAGATACTGGGTTACAACCGCCAGCGTATTCCGGGTAATTGGAAGCTGATGCAGGAAAATATTAAAGATCCCTATCATCCAGGCTTGCTGCATACGTGGTTCATCACTTACGGATTATGGCGTGCCGATAATAAATCTGCGTTGCGCATGGATGATCAGCATCGCCATGCGGCGATGATTTCCACGCGGGGCAATGCGCAAACCAAGAACGAAGTGACGACGGGTATAACCAGTTTCAAAGAGTCAATGGAAATCAACGACAAGCGTTTGCTTGATATCGTGCATGAAGACTGGTGGGGTGAGCCCACGGCAGTCATGATGACGATCTTTCCCAGCGTGATCTTCCAGCAGCAGGTCAACAGCGTCTCCACGCGTCATATTCAACCCGATGGGCATGGGTCGTTCGATTTTGTCTGGACGCATTTCGGTTTTGAGGATGACACGCCTGAAATGACGCAGCGCCGCTTGATTCAGGCCAATTTGTTTGGTCCGGCGGGCTTTGTTTCTGCTGATGACGGTGAAGTCATTGAGTTTTCCCAATCAGGGTTCGAACAAAAGCCCTACCACCGTGCGTTGGCCGAGCTTGGGGGCTACGAGGCCGAGAACACCGAACACATGGTGACCGAAACCCTGATCCGCGGGATGTATGAATACTGGCGCAAAGTCATGGAGGTTTAATCATGGATCTGCAAACATTTATTGCCTTGAACAAGCTCTATGCCGACTATGCCGCCACGATTGACGCGGAAGACTGGAACGGCTGGACGGAATATTTCGTTGAAGATTGCGAGTACAAGGTACAGCCGCGGGAGAACTATGAGCGCGGCTTTCCGTTGTCAACCATGTGGTTTATCAGTAAAGGCATGCTGAAAGATCGCGCTTTTGGTATTTCGGAAACCTTGTTTCATGATCCTTATTATCAGCGTCATGTTGTCGGCTCACCTCGTATCCTCAGTGAAGAAAAGGGTGAAATTCAATCTGAAGCAAATTATGCGGTGTTCCGCACGAAATTGAACGGCGAGTCTACTGTGTTCAATGTGGGGCGTTATATCGACCGAATCGTACAAACCGATGATGGACTTAAATTCAAGTCGCGATTTTGTATTTACGATTCTGAAATGATTGCCAATTCTTTAATTTATCCAGTGTGAGGTTTGTATGTCAGGTGATCATTGGGTTGATGTTCTTGCTTGCGAGGATTTGCCCGAGGACGACGTAGTCGGAGTTGATGTTCAGGGTCGTGATATTGCCATTTATGAGTGTGACGGCGCGTATTTTGCAACCGACAATATCTGTACGCATGGACACGCGCGTTTGTGCGATGGTTTTCTGGAAGACGGTGAAATCGAGTGCCCTTTGCATCAGGGGCGTTTTGATATCCGCACGGGAAAAGCGCTCTGCGACCCGCTTACAGAGGACATTCGCACTTATCCCGTCAAGGTCGACGATGGGCGCGTATGGCTTCAGCTTGAACAATAAGTATTAATAAGATTAATAGGTTTGGTTCCCGGTATTTTGTAATATTTCGCCTTTTCTTCTGAAGAATGGCCGCTTACCTCTGTGCGGGCAGCGGTAGCGCTGTTTTATATTTGACCTGTTTCAGGGCAAAGCTGGATTTAATGTTGGACACACCAGGTATCTTGGACAACTCATCAATAATAAATCGTTCAAGTGCCTGGATATCCGGAACCACCACTCTAAGCAAATAATCAGCGTCACCGGTCATCAAGTAGCACTCCATGACTTCCGGATAGTCTCGAATGGCGTTTTCGAATCGCTCGAGTGATTTTTCAACTTGTTGCTCCAGGCGAATTTCGATAAATACGCTTACGTTCAAGCCAATTTGCAACGGGTCCAGCAGCGTGACATACCTTGATATGACGCCCATTTCTTCCAGCGCTTTTACTCGGGCCAGGCAGGGAGAGGCAGACAGGTTGACACGTGTCGCAAGCTCGGTATTGGTTAAACGCGCGTTGGCCTGAAGCGCTTGAAGAACTTTCATGTCTATTGAATCAAGTCGTTTTTTCCGCATTAAATTTCTCTTTTCAAGATTTTTTCAAAATAATATGCTGTAAAAAAGCTTTTTTTCGGCCGATAACAGCAGCACATTTTGCAGCCTCCTCACTATACTGAATTGATCTGTTCAGGAGGCCAAAAATGTTGAGTCGCAGCACGAGTTCAAGTCCGCAAACGCTTCAATCCGATGATTTTGACCCTGATGAAACACGAGAGTGGCTCGAGGCATTGGAGAGTGTTCTGGACGTTTCCGGAAGTGACCGTGCACTGTTCCTTTTAAGTCGGTTGGAGGACTGCGTTAAGTCACATGGAATCAAGCCAAATGTGTTGCCGTACTCTGCGTACCGGAACACGATTCCCTTGGAAACGGAAGGCGTCTATCCAGGCGATCTGGAGATCGAGGCGCGAATCAGCTCCATCAATCGCTGGAATGCGCTGGTCATGGTTGTGAGGGCGAATAAAGCGTATGGTGAGTTGGGCGGTCATATTGCCAGTTATGCCTCGGTAGCCGAGATTTTTGAAGTGGGCTTCAATCATTTCTTTCGCGCGGGAACGCCAACGCATGCGGGTGACCTTGTGTTCTATCAGCCACACTCGGCACCGGGTGTTTACGCACGTGCGTTTTTGGAAGGCCGTTTAAGTGAAAGCGATTTAAGTTTCTATCGCAGGGAGGCGGGGGGCGTCGGTCTTTCTTCTTATCCTCATCCCTGGTTGATGCCTGACTTCTGGCAGTTTCCTACCGGCTCAATGGGAATTGGCCCTATCAGTGCAATTTATCAGGCGCGCTTTATGCGTTATCTGGAAGGGCGGGGGCTCGCTGTTACGCGTGATCGTCATGTCTGGGGTGTTTTCGGCGACGGGGAAATGGATGAGCCTGAGTCGGTCGCGGGTCTGACATTGGCAGCACGAGAGCAACTGGATAATTTAACGTTTATCGTGAACTGCAATTTGCAGCGACTGGATGGCCCTGTTCGGGGCAACGGCCAAATCATTCAGGAGCTGGAGGCGCTTTTCACAGGTGCCGGCTGGAATGTCATCAAGGTTATTTGGAGTTCGGATTGGGACCCGTTGTTCGCGCGGGACTCAAGTCACGCTTTGTTGCGCCAGTTTGCTCAAACAGTCGATGGCCAATATCAAACGTTGGGCGCGAACGATGGCGCATACAACTTACTTGAGTTTTTTCAAAAAGATCCTGATGTTCAGCGACTGGTTTCACATATGTCGGATAAGGATATTGATGGCCTGAGGCGGGGTGGGCACGATTTGCGTAAGCTGTATGCCGCATTTTCGGCGGCGAAATCTCATGTTGGCAGGCCGACGGTGATTCTGGCGAAAACGAAAAAAGGCTACGGAATGGGGGGTGCCGGAGAGTCGCGCATGACAGCCCATCAGGCGAAAAAGTTGGATTTCGACGCTTTGAAAGCATTTCGTGATCGCTTTTCGCTGCCTTTGTCCGATCTTGAAGTGGAACAACTTCGTTTTCTCAAGCCTGCGCAAGACAGCGCGGAAATACGTTATATCGGGGAGCGGCGAAAAGCGTTGGGAGGGGCGGTACCTTCTCGGATGGCCAGATCCGGCGAATTGTTGAAGGTACCTGCCATTGAAAGTTACGCCCGGTTTGCGCGGGAAGCCAAAGGCAAGGAGATGTCCACGACAATGGCGTTTGCCCGGATGCTAAGTGCATTATTGAAAGACGACAATATTGGCCAGCGGGTTGTGCCGATTGTCGCCGATGAGGCGCGCACGTTTGGCATGGCTAATCTGTTCAGGCAAATTGGGATTTACAGTCCGGAAGGTCAACTCTACGAGCCGGAAGATGCCGGGTCGATGTTGACGTATCGTGAAGCTAAAGATGGACAGCTGCTGGAGGAGGGGATTACCGAGGCTGGCGCATTATCCTCCTGGGTTGCGGCGGCTACTTCATACAGTGCCCATGGCAAAGTAATGTTGCCCTTCTATATTTACTATTCCATTTTTGGTTTTCAGCGCGTGGGGGATCTGATTTGGGCGGCAGCGGATCAACGTGCACGAGGATTTTTGCTGGGAGCGACGTCAGGTCGCACGACGCTCAGTGGTGAGGGCCTTCAGCACCAGGATGGCAGTAGTCATGTCATGGCAGCCATGGTTCCCAACTGTCGTTCCTACGATCCTGCTTTTGCGGGCGAGCTGGCTGTCATTCTCGATTACGGCATGCGCCGTATGCTTGAGGATCAGGTTGATGAGTTCTATTACATTACGCTCACGAATGAGAACTACGCCCAACCATCTACCCCTGAAGGCGTTGACCAGCAGATCGTCAAGGGGATGTATCGCTTTCGTGGTGTGGAGGATGGCGGCCTGGATCAGGCGCGGTTCGTCCGGTTGCTTGGTTCGGGTGCGATCTTTCGCGAGGTGGAGGCGGCCGCGCACTTGCTGGAGGCAGACTGGGGGATAGCTGCTGAAGTTTGGAGTGTGACGAGCTTCACCGAACTGGCAAAAGAGGCGCGCGAAGTTGACCGATGGAACCGCCTGAATCCCAACGCGCCCTTGCAGGAAAGTTATGTTTCAACATGTCTGTCGGGAAAAGCGCCGGTCATTGCGGCTACTGATTACGTACGTGCCTGGCCACAGTTGATATCAGAGTATGTCGAGGCCCGGTTTATTTCGTTGGGTACTGATGGGTTCGGCCGAAGCGACACTCGCGCCGCTTTGCGGGACTTCTTTGAAGTCGGCCGGCACCATATCGTATTGGCTGCGATGGATGGTCTGGTGCGAGAGGGGGTGCTACCTCGAAACGTACTGGCAGAGGTGTTGAGCAGGTATGGGATTGAACAAGGCAAGGCGGCGTCCTGGTTGATATAGACCGCCTTTCGCTGTGTCAGATCTGCCTTTTTTTGGGTTAAATCGAAAATATTTAAACTTTTTTAGTGTTCCTGTTTGACACGCTTTAAAAACTGCTCCATAATCTCGTTTCTTCGCTGCTTGAACAGCACTTCACACAAGGT